>Ga0116138_1000775_pt1 | contig 18420 bp, 13 predicted proteins | sample June2015DPH_20_1_2_FD_88971 | JGI IMG/M metagenome (GOLD analysis project Ga0116138, IMG submission 88971) | Peatland microbial communities from SPRUCE experiment site at the Marcell Experimental Forest, Minnesota, USA - June2015DPH_20_150 | ecosystem: Environmental > Terrestrial > Soil >... | reverse complement strand
GCCACAGCTGGTCAGAGATCATGACTGGCAGCACGAGGCGCGGCAGGAGGCCAAAGAGCACGACGCCGCCGATGAGGATTCTGATCACTCCGCTGACAAGGAGATTGTGATATTCAGTCAGCATCTAGTACGCCGCGTAGTAGTAATAATCAAGGTTGCGGAAGAAATCCCGCGCATAGTGTGTTGAAATCGCCGCGAATGTTGCACCTCCGGCAACCAATCCCAGCACTCCATATTCAAAGTGAATGCACCTGCTGGCAATGAGTGCGACCAGGAGGTTCACTGCAGTCGCGGGAATAATTGATCGCAGGACGAACTCAGGGCGCGACAACGTGAAGAAGAAAAGGCCATTGTAGAGACCGATGGCTATGAAAAGGTACCCGACCGACGCAGCGTAGAAAACGAGATACGTGATCGGGCTGCTGAAGAACTCACGCACCTCTTTGATTTCATTGAATTGCCGGAAGTACATCACACCGAAATAGGTGAGGACGATATCGATCACTGCAATAGCCGCCACCAGGAATAGGAATTTTTTGTAGAATCGCCTGAAGAACCCGATATAGTCCTCCACCTGAAGACATTTCACGGCTTTTTGCGCCGGAATCTGGAAATGAGAGAACTCATGGATGATATACTCCAGCAACGCGAGCGTGAACACGAGCGAAATCAATGCCCAGTCCAATCCCAATTCGTAGGAGGTGCGGAACCAGAAAATGTACGGCGGAGGCTCGGGGCTCGGAGCCGACCAGCTCACAAACCGATCGACGAAGATGTTGAGGAAATAGAAGACTCCGTACACGAAATACGGGGCAACAAGATAGGCACGGACAGAGGGTTTGGGTAACCGACCCGATTTCAATTCAGGAATAGTCTTTTCTGCAGTTCGTCGAAACACGATCATTGTGTAGAGCATGATCAGGATCAACGCAAAACCCATTCCGCTCCAATGGGCGATATAAATACCGAACGAAGTGTACTCCATGACACAATAGACCGGCACGATCCCCGCCAGGGTGATGACAAATACCGCCATCGGGCGGCTCAGGACGACAGCAACAGACGAGTACAACCAAAGTTCGGAAAGAAGCACAAAGTACATCAGGCTGACGAGTGTCAGTCTCGTGTCATACAAAGGGATCACCAGATTGGCAACGAATACCAGGACTCCGACACCAAGCACAGTGATTGTGCCCTGTTCAACGAGCTTCCAGCAAATTTTTTCAGCAAGAAAGTAGTTTTCGCTTCCGACGAGCCGGATTCCCTCCCGCCCAATGCTCTGGATGAAACCACCAGTGACAATAAAGCTGAGGAGGGTTCCAAGTGCTACGATCGTTGCCTGAGCCTCCGTGAAATCAACCCACGCCCACAAAGAGTACCTGAGAACCAGGATGCATGCAATCTGGCCCATCATCGGCATCGCAGTTACCGCCCCTTTGCCGTAGTAACGGATGAAGCGGCGAAACTTCCCTTCTGACTTTTTCCTCCGCTTGGTAACAGCCGCCTTCTTGCGTGTGTCATCCTTCCTATCCAGGATGAGAGCATGAATATGGTCCGCAAGGTCGAACACATTCCTCTTCTTGAATCGGTCGACAGCATCGATATCGCGATATCCAAGACTCTCCAAAGCGGCGGCGACAGCCCAGGAATCAATTGGTTTCCCGATGATCCCGCGAACTTCAGTCACCGCACGTTCTGTTTCCTCTTCAATCGACGTTGCAGTGTCCGGCCGGTTTTGCATGTCGGTCGCAACTGGATCGTCGGTTGGAATGTCTCTCGCTATGTCGTTCGTGCTGTCTATCACGATTGCATCATCAACATTGGAAGTATGAACATCAGTTGGCGATTGCGGGATGTGCAGCAGCCAGAGAGAGGGCTGTGTACGATTTACGGTACATATTCATCGTCTGAGAGTTCCTGAACCGCAAGAGCACCTGTTCCCTCCCCATGGTACCAAGCCGCTCACGAAGCTCGTCATCCTGAAGTAACTTGACAACACCTTCCCCGAGTGCCTGAGCATCCCGAGGCTTGACGACAAAGCCAAAACCTTCGAGCGCTTCGCGAACACCCCCCACGTCCGTCGCAACGACGGGGCGTGCACACGCCATCGATTCAATCACCGTGTAGGGAAATCCTTCTGAAATGCTCGACAGGATGCTGATGTCCCCTTCATGGTACAACTCGTGCGGTTTGCTATGGAACCCCGCAAACTGGAAATTCCCGTGAAGCTGCAGTTCATTGATCAGGTCCAGGCACCGTTTGGTGTACGGAGGATCGACGTCCGTGGGACCGTACACGATATACTGAACATCTGGGATCTGTTCGCGAACAACCGCACACGAGCGAATCATTGTTTCAAGATCCTTCAGCGGGAAGATCCTGGCAGCTGCAACAACCGTTGGACGGTTTCGCGTTCTTTCAGGTTTCTCTCTCGGGACGAAGATCGCTGGATCGATGCCGTTATGGATCGTCTTGATTCGGGCTACATCGGCGTCGAAGCGTGTCTCCCATCGATGGTTGTAGTCACACACCGGAGAAATCTGATCCGCCGACGAATAGAGCAGCCGTGTCGCATACGAAGAGAGATTCATCATGAATTTCTTTGCGAACGGAGTGAACTTACCCGTCGAAATGGCGATATACCGTTCACGGATATAGATGCCATGATCGGTCACGATAATCGGCGTCCCATACTCCAATTTCGCAGCAATTGCCGGGAGGTTGGAAATGCCCGCGATCGTCGCATGGGCAAGATCTGTTTTCGGAAGAACAGCATTGAGCGGCATCAGGTAGTTGTATAACCATCGCATCGCGGTCGTCAGATCGTAGAGGGTTGGGAGCTCTGCCTCCGGAACGTTGTCGAGTTCACATTGGCGCTGGACGGTCCTGAGAAATGTTTTCCACACTTGCGACGACTGAAGCGTGCGCTTGTACTCATACTGTTGGAAATAACAATAGAACTGGTGGATGACCTTTGGATCGAGCGATTCGCGAGATGGAGAGGAGAACATCTCGCGAAGAAATTTCTCAAAGACGGGGATAAACCGATGACGGATTGCCTGCGGCGTGGTTTCGATCCGATTGAGATAGACGTCGGCGAAGGCCGTGTCAGGACGGACATACTCTGATGGTTCCTCGCTCCCCCACAGGGGCACCTGGCGCACATACTGAACATTCGCTGGTATCTTGTACTTGAGAGCGGCAATCGGCGTTCCGGTAACAGCGATGACATAGAAATCGATATCGCTCAGTTCGCGACAGAGCAAGTCGCACCAGGTGCTGACTCCGCCGCCAGCATAGGGATAAGTGCCTTCAGTAAGTAAGAGGACAGAAAGCCTGCCGTTCGTCATGGTCTGGTGTTCAGGTATTCGATTGTTGGTTTCAATCCTTCTTGCAGCGTGTAGGCTGGCCGAAAGCCGAGTGCGGTTGCGAGACCGATGTCGGCTTGCGAGTGCTTCACATCGCCCGCACGTTCTCCGGCGTGGATGATGGTGGACGAGGATTTCGTCAATGCGATGATTGTTCTTGCGAGGTCATTGATAGTGATCCTGCCTCCGCACGCGATATTGAACACGCCGGTCGCCGCGGAGCGCGCGGCGAGCACGTTCGCAGCAACGACGTCTTTCACAAACACGAAGTCCCTTGTCTGTTCGCCGTCGCCGTAAATGGTGATATCCTGGTTCCGGATAGCCCGATCAATGAAGATTGGGACAGCTGCGGCGTATTGCGACTTCGGATTCTGTCTTGGACCGAAGACATTGAAATATCGAAGACAGACCACAGGCACTGCAAATTCGGAGGTGTACATCTTCGCGTAGTACTCCGCATCGAGCTTCGTGATCGCGTATGGACTCTTCGGCTCCGGGACCATCAATTCGACTTTCGGCACGACCGGATTATCTCCATAGATGGCTGCGGAAGACGAAATGACCACCTTTTTTACTCCGTGCGTTCTCGCTGCTTCGAGGACATTCAGCGTGCCGTGCACATTGATGTCGACAGTCTCCCGCGGGTTCTCCACCGACTCAGGAACGCTTACCAGCGCAGCGAGGTGAAAAATGTAGTCGGCTCCCCGTGCCGCGTTTTCAACAGCAGCCTTATCGGTAACGCTTCCTCGAACAAACGTAGCCCGGAAGCCGGCAAGATTTCGCTCAAATCCCGACCGAAGATTATCGAGCACAATGACATCATCCGTCTGGTGGAAGTGTTCAACAATATTGCTCCCGATAAACCCCGCCCCACCCGTTATAAGAATCTTCATTGTTTTGTCCCTATCCCTTCAGGCAATGTTCATAGATGCGTTTGTAGGACGCGACAACGGACTTTTTCGCGTAGAGTTCTTTTGCACGCTTCAATCCTTCCTCAGCGTACTGCCGATAGAGGGACTGGTTGGTGCTCAGTTCCACGATGGCTTCTGCAATCCGAAGGTGATCTCCGACCGGACAAAGTGTGCCCGCACGGCCGAACGACGACCCTTTCCCATTCACGAGTTCGGGGCAGCCGCCGACGTCCGTTACAACGACCGGTATGCCGTGGGCGAAGGATTCGAGGACCGCATACGGTTGCGCTTCGCTGATGCTTGTCAATACCACGATGTCGATCGCCGGATACTGCTTTTCCATGTCGGCTTCGCCGGTGAACACGATCTCCTTCAGATGAAGGCTTTCCGCCAGTTCCATGCATCCTGCAGTGTAGTGAGAATCGTGATCAGTGGGGCCGATGACCAGAAACTCCGCATCAGGGATACGTTCTTTTACCAACGCACATGCACGGATGAAGGTTCTGATGTCCTTGATCGGTGTCACCCGGCCAACAAGCGCAATCCGTTTCCTCGCATTTGTCTTGTTCCTGACAGGTGAGCGCGCTCCATTTGGTGGAACATCAACGCCATTGGGAATCATCTGCATCTTCGTCTTGCTCGCACCGAGTGACCGCTGCAGCGATTGATTGAACAAGCATACTGTCGTGATGACATCCGCCGAGGCATACGCCTGCCGGGCAAAGTCCTGAAATGTCCGGTGCCATGCTTCCCATGTGCGTCCCAGATGCAATTCCCCATTCTCCGTCTTCACAATCTTGAAGCCGCACTCGAGTTCATCGGCGCCCAATGAAACCTCGTGCCAGTAGATGCCGTGTTCGGTCAGGATGAACGGCAGCCCGCTGCGCCGTTTCATCTCAGTTCCGAGGAGTCCCGCAAAACCGGTGGAGAGCGAGTGATAGAGTCTCGCTTCCGGAAGCATGCCGACCAATTCAGACATCGAGACTTCAGAATCCATTTCGTTCAATGGAATGAGCGCAACCGATTTCAGGTTCCCAGGAATCGACACCTTTAGAAGAGTGGGCTTTTGCCCATAGTACACGTGAGCGACCGAAAAAGTGATTTCAGGAAGCCCGTTGACCAGCGTATTGATCCAGGTCGTCACGCCGCCGGTTTTGTAAGGGTATGTACCTTCCAATATCAGACAGACGTCTGTCATGATTCCGTATTCGGTTTGATGAGTTTCTTCATCCGCACCTCTGTGCCTTTATCGAGCGACCGCACTTCGACTTCATCCATAAGCGAGTGAAGGAGATAGACTCCGTATCCCCCCTCATGCGGAATTCCTGTGTCAGGCGCGGTATAGGGTTTCCGCCCGAGGCCGGAACCATAGTCTCGGATCGTGATCGTCACGGAACTGTCCGAAAGCTGTATGCTCATATCGACCCGCCCCTTGTGCGTCTCTTCGTAGCCGTGCACAACGGCATTCGTCACAGCTTCACTTGTCGCAAGGACCACGTCGCCGATGACATCCATCGGAGTCTTGTGTGCCGAGAGGACATCCACAATCCAGCCTCGTACATCCTTGACTGTCTCAAGTGTACAGTCGAACGTTTTCGCGGCAATCACGGTCTTGGCTGATTCCTTTACTTGCGGTATGGATAGATAGCATTGAGATCGATATTGCTGACAAAGGGGAGCAGGCCGTGCTCAAGTGCCTTTGTACGCACAAACGACTGCGTGATCGTGTCCCCCTGGACAGCGTAGTCGATGACAAAGATCCTGGTCTTCAATCGACTCTGAAGCTCCTGAAGTTCTCTGGCGCGGGGTTCATACTCTGCCTGAGGGCGGAGCAGGTACTTCTTCGTGTTGAAGTCGTACGTTGCGAATACACTTTCGACACAAATCCCATCGATCTGTTCGTTGACGCTTGCGGCAAGAAAGACCCCGTTATTCATCAGGATGATTTTGTCGGGATATGCCGCTCGAATCTTGGAAATCAGCTTTATCACGCCCTCTCGGCTCGCAGGATAGAGTTCCGGGCTGGCGATGTCGATCATGTCCAGAAACACGCCGTCGAATTTTGCCCGGAAGATCCTTGGCAGTATCTTGTCAAGCACAAGCTTCTGCCAATCAGTATTGTTTACGTCAATGTAGAAATGACGATCCCAGTTAGGATTCTTCCCTAAGAGCCATTCGTGCTTGATGTCGGAGTAGTACCACCGATATTCTTCCGCCTCGCCGATATTCAGATAGGCGACGGGCAAAATCTTCCGGACCGTAAGAGAATCAGCTTCAAAGTTCCGGGATTGGTCGGGATCCATGATGACAAGATCATACCGACTGAAATCCACGAGCCTGTATTCGCCCGAAAATTGAACCGCGAAACTCTTCACTGATTGAATTGCCTTCCGGGGGGGAACGGCGCGGTCGGAGCTCATTGTGCTGCAATGAAAACTGGTCGCGAGCAGACAGAGCGAGACAAGTGAGTGTCTTATGTCCATGGACTGGAGTTTTGCTGACTGTAAACCAAAGACCCTCATAGTCTGCGGAAAGGGGGACTGTTCGATGTCACAAAAATATAAGACAATCGGCCTAGAACTTCAATGAATTACGGCTGTGACTTGAATCTCGGAGTAGTCGCTGCGGAATGCGGATGAAATGGCGAGGTTTTATCAAAGCGAGACAGAAGTGGAAGACCGTCAGGAGGAAGACAATGCCCGGAAAGCTCTCATAACTGTGTTCGCAGAAGTACGGACAAATCTCGGTCATCGCCGCATCGGACTGAGGAAGCGGCGGTTCAGCTTGAGAGGATCAAGCGACCATGTTGAACAGCTTCGACCTGAGATGAAAAATCCCGGCCAGTTTACCCGCCGGTTGTATGGCGGGCTTTCACTAGCCGGGATTCCCTACTGCGCGTTGCGTTTGGTCTATTGAGCATAGACGGAGAATGGACTCAAACGATCCAACCGCACATTCGCTAGATCTTGACGGGCTCGTGTTTTAATTCACTTAAGATAGCTTCCACATTAACACCCAGCCCCTTCGCCACTGCCGTGCCGAGCTTCACGTCGGCCCGGAAGAAATGGCACAGTTGCCGGTTGACGATGAGCTCCTTGTTCGGGCCGGTGATTCCGCTCATCGCACCAACGATATTGGACACGAGGTTGTGCCTGTCATAGTCGTTCATCGCCTTATTGAACAACAAACCGGGCTGTGTGAAATGGTCGTTGTCATTGGGGCCGTTGCGGTCAAACCAGTCCGCAACCGTGCTGTCCAGCTGCATCGGCGTTTCTTTGTACTTCTCGTCCGCGTAGATATCATCAAAGCTGTTCGGGAAGTAGTTTGGATCGCTCCCGCCGTTGCCATCTACGTGCATGGAACCATCGCGCTGGTAGTTTGCCACCATATACGGACATTTGTTGACGGGGATTTGTTCGTAGTTTGCACCAAGGCGATAGCGATGTGCATCCGGATACGAGAGCAGACGGCCCTGCAGCATCTTGTCAGGAGAATAGCTGATGCCATCGACCACATGGGCCGGCGCGAACGCGGATTGTTCTACGTCGGCGAAATAGTTCTTCGGTATTTCATTGAGCTCCATCACGCCCACATCGATCAGCGGGAAGTCCTTGTGCGACCAGGTCTTGGTGAGGTCGAACGGGTTGAACGGAAATTGTTTTGCCTGTTCATCTGTCATCACCTGGATCTTCAGCGCCCATTTGGGGAAGTCCTTCTTCTCGATCGATTCCACGAGATCCCGTTGCGCGAAATCAGGGTCTTTCCCCTTCATTTCTGCGGCTTCACGGTCGGTAAAGTTCTTGATGCCTTGCTGCGTCTTGAAATGGAACTTCACCCAGACCTTCTCATTCTTCGCGTTGATCAACGAGAAGGTATGACTGCCGAACCCGTCCATGTGACGATAGCCAAAGGGAGTACCTCTGTCACTCATGAGGATCAGAACCTGGTGAAGGCTCTCCGGGTTCAGGCTCCAATAATCCCACATCATCGTCGGGCTCTTGCAGTTGGTGCGGGGATCACGCTTTTGTGTATGAATGAAATCATCAAATTTCTTCGGGTCTTTGATGAAGAACACGGGGGTGTTGTTGCCGACAAGATCCCAGTTGCCATCCTCGGTATAAAACTTCATGGCAAATCCCCGGGGATCTCTCTCCGTGTCAGCACTCCCCTTCTCGCCCCCTACCGTGCTGAACCGCACAAACATCTTCGTCTGCTTGCCGATCTTGTTAAACACTTTGGCGCGGGTGTATTTGGAAATGTCGTTCGTGACAGTGAAGGTCCCAAACGCACCACTCCCCTTGGCATGGACGATTCGTTCAGGGATGCGCTCCCTGTTGAAGTGAGCCATTTTCTCGTGGTAAATGTAATCCTGCAAGAGTAGTGGACCGCGCGGGCCGACACTCATTGTGTTTTCGTGTTCCACGTAGGGCTTTCCTGAAGCCGTCGTGAGCTTGCGATTCTGCTTCTTCTCGTTTTTCATGATTGGATCCTCTCTCCTTTAGTCCTCGTAAAGTGGCTCTGTCTCCGCCAGCATACATCCTAATCAACTGCAGCAAGACATCCACGTTGGCTTGACAACGAACTCAGCCAGTGGAATGAACACAAACGCACATTGATTTTGTTCCCCGACGCCCAGCAAGCGTCAACCAATTAACTCAAATTGACCGATGCACAGGGCTGAAGCCCGATGTTCTTTTCCGATGTTTTCCCGGCCTAAGGGTCGGGGCAATTGCCACGCTCTTCAGAGCGTGGACTAGCAAGCCCACTAATCAATGGGGTTTCAACCCATGCCCAAAAACGGTCACCTTGAATAAACACAGATGATCTACTCCTTTGCTTCGATCGACCGCACGATCTCGAACCGGCAGACTCCCTTCGCATCGGTTGCAGGCAGCGTAACAAAGATCCGGGCCTCCTCCTGCGATACCGGGGCTCGACGGCCGTCGATGGACGCGTGAACTTCGACCGAACCGCGACGACTCGGCAACTGCACGCCAATCCGCAGAGGAGCGTTGCCCGTGTAAGTCCCCTCTACGCGGTCCTGCAGCATGCGATACCGCAGGCTGCGCCCCTGCCACTCAATTATCTGCCCGAATCCTTTTTGCCAATAACGTTCTGTCACCATCGGCACGAGCACGATTGAGCCGTCCAATCGCATCTCGACCCCCATCAAGAATTCCTGGACAATCCTGATCAGATTGGCAGGGTATTCGCAGTAGGTGTCAGGCCCTGCTGCACGAACACCTCCGATGCTGTCGGGTTGATAGCGTTCGTGCCAGGAGTAGCCGTTCTCGCGACCAACCTGACTGACCTTTCGGAGGCCGTCCAGAAGTCCCTGAGCGTCTCCCATCCGCGCACGAGCCCATGCTTCAAGATACCAGACGCGGCCCATCGCCGCGAGGTCATACCGGTCGGCGAATGTAAACTCCCACGCCTCATACGTCTCCGGCCTAGTACTGATTCCTGTGGGCATCCCGCCGTAGTGAAAGCGCTTTTCGTCTTTCAGCTGCGGCCAGAGAATTGCCTGCTGCTCCGGTGTAGCGAGACCTGTTGCGATCGCTACCCAATCCACGTCGGTCAATCCATGGCTGGCGATCAACCCCCGCTGCGGATGGAGATACTCAGCAAAATGGTCGTTGACCCAGAACCGAGTCACGAAGTGCCGCTGAATTCGATCGGCCAACCGGTCGTATCGGAGCGCCGCAGCATCATTTCCCGCAATGCGGTTCAGCGCAGCGACTCGCCGAAGCGCGTCCACTGCATGACACTGGGTTACGCCGTCCGACTCAATCCGCGCGGGTCGTTCAACGTAATAGCCCGCTCCTCTGACCGCCCCCTGGTCTGTCGTCAAAGAATCGAGATAGTCCGCCGCGAGGTTGATCGAGGAAAGCTGCTCCAAGAGCCACGGCTGGTCGAGCGTGTGTCGATAGATCACGTCGGCATTCTGGATATACGTTGTGCTGGCGAGGGCTTCAAGCGGATTGCCCGGCACCCAATGCTTGTACAGTCCGCCGTTCGGAGCCACAGGTGACTGCGTCCCCTCGGGACCTACCATCTTCCCGGCCAGCGACGGAAGAATGGCCAATGGCAGGAGTCCATCTTTCCGCTGGAACGATCGCACGTAGTCCCAGTTGGCTTTGACCACGTCGAACTGTCCGAGCCACAAGAGTGCGTCGGTGAGTTGATGGCCATCCAGCGAAGGGTATGTATTGCCGTATCCGAATCCTTTGCCATCGGCGCAGACTGACCAATAACCAAAAAAAACTTTGGGGTTGACCGCCGCGAGAACATTTTTCTTCGCGGCCTGCTGGTAAGCAACAACCAGCTCACTGTCAGGAAGGTCCAATTGAGAGGTCTGGGATTTCCCCACATCGGCGAGCATGATGACGAGCACCAGAAAGAGGCTGACTCGTGTGAAGAATGATCTGTACGCGAGCAAATTCAATTGGAACGTCTCCTCTTCAAGATTTTTTTGATGCTGCTGTCACACGTCGTTATAAGCCACGCGAGGACGTCACTGTTTCTTCTACCTCATAAGTCTCTTGTATTTAATCCGGTGCGGCTGATCGGCTGCGATTCCAAGCCGTTCCTTCCGGTTCTCTTCATATTCCGTGTAGTTTCCATCAAACCAGAGCACCTTGCTGTCTCCTTCAAATGCCAGGACATGTGTCACGACGCGATCGAGGAACCAGCGGTCGTGAGAGATGATGACAGCGCATCCGGCAAAATTCGTAAGCGCCTCCTCCAAAGCCCGGAGCGTATTGACATCGAGATCGTTGGTCGGTTCATCCAACAGCAAGACGTTCGCCCCTTCCTTGAGCACTTTGGCGAGATGCACGCGATTTCTCTCTCCACCCGACAGAACGCCGGTCGGCTTTTGCTGATCGGTTCCACTGAAATTGAACCGGGCAACATAAGCTCGCGAATTGACTTCGCGATTTCCGATCCGAAGAAGTTCTTCTCCCCCCGAAATTTCCTGCCAGATCGTTTTGTTTGGATCGAGCGGCCGGTTTTGATCGACGTACGCCAGTTTGACCGTATCGCCGACAACAATAGTGCCCGAGTCGGGCTTTTCCTTTCCCGTAATCATGCGAAAGAGCGTTGTTTTGCCAGCCCCATTGGGGCCGATGACTCCAATGATGCCGCCGCGCGGGAGCGAGAAGGTCATGTCTTCACACAACAGATTGTCGCTGTACGCCTTCGTGACATTCTTTGCCTCGATGACAACATCACCCAACCTCGGGCCGGGCGGAATATATATTTCTATCTCTTCGTCCCGCTTATCTCCCTGCTCCTCAAGCATCTTCTCGTAGGCTGCAATGCGTGCTTTGCTCTTGGCATGACGTCCCTTGGGGTTGAGTCGCACCCATTCCAATTCCCGTGCGAGAACCCTGTGCCGCTTGCTTTCCTGCTTCTCTTCGGTTTCGAGGCGGGCTTTCTTCTGCTCAAGCCATGACGAATAGTTCCCCTGGAATGGAATCCCCTCTCCACGATCGAGCTCCAGGATCCAGCCTGCGACATTATCCAGAAAGTAGCGATCGTGCGTTACCGCGATGACGGTCCCTTTGTACTGGCCAAGATGATGTTCAAGCCATGCCACAGATTCTGCATCCAGGTGGTTGGTCGGTTCGTCAAGCAAGAGCACGTCCGGTTCCTTTAAGAGAAGCCGGCACAGCGCAACGCGCCGTCGTTCTCCGCCGGAGAGGACTTTGATCGGAGTGTCACTGGGAGGACATCGAAGTGCTTCCATCGCCATCTCGAGCTTGCTTTCGAGATCCCATGCATTGATATGGTCGATCCGTTCCTGGAGCTTGGCTTGCTTCTCTAGCAGTTTGTCGAAATCGGCATCCGGCTCGCCCAGAGCGGCGTTGACGGCTTCATAGTCTTTGAGAAGAGCGACTGTCTCGGCAGCCCCCTCTTCGACAATCTCCTTGACGGTCTTCGACGGATCGAGTTCCGGTTCCTGTGGCAGATAGTCGAACGTAATTCCTTTCTGGGCGGTTACCTGACCCAGATAATCCTTATCGACGCCGGCGATGATCCGCAGCAGCGTGCTTTTCCCGGCTCCATTGAGTCCCAGAACTCCAATCTTTGCGCCGTAATAGAACGAAAGGTAGATATCTTTAAGCACCTGCTTGTTCGGCTTGTGGACTTTGCCGACGCCTATCATCGAGAAGATTACCTTGTTGTCGCTCATTGCACTGGCTATTGGATTTATTTGAGGAAGAACTTTGATGTGATTTCTAGGCCTGTATTACAATATGCCAATTAGTGGCATCATTCGGAAGCAAGACGCCTGTCAAGAAGCCTTGCAAGACTGGGTCAGCCGGGCCCTGCATCTGCCAATGGTGCGGAACCATCTCGCAATGAACTCCGTTCAATACTCTATCAACCCTCTTTAATAATTCTTTCATTCACAGGTGGAGATTTAACTATGAAACTTGCTCTCCTGGCACTCGCTCTTGCGATTCCAGCCTCCGCATTTGCAAAGGTCGTTACCAAAGCTGTGGAGTACAAAGCCGGCGATATTACCCTGAAGGGGTATCTCGCCTATGACGATAGCAAACAAGGGAAACGCCCCGGCGTCATCGTTATCCACGAGTGGTGGGGACTGACGGATTATCCGAAGAAACGGGCCGAGATGTTGGCTAAGCTTGGATACGTTGCACTGGCGGCGGACATGTATGGCGACGGAAAGACCGCCGATAATCCCGGCGATGCGCAAAAAGCTGCCGGCGAGTCCATGAAGGATTTAAGTCTTTATAAATCGAAGTTTGTCGCAGGCTTGGATTTCCTGAAGCAGGACGAGCATACCGATCCTACTCGGATCGCCGCTATCGGGTACTGTTACGGGGGCGGTGTGGTACTGAATATGGCCAGGGCAGGAGTTGATCTCAGAGGTGTGGTGAGTTTCCACGGCAGCCTTGGTGCAGCCATCCCGGCGGAAAAGGGAAATGTGAAGGCGAAGGTGCTCGTGTGTGCAGGAGCTGCAGACAAGTTCATCTCAGAAAAAGATGTCGAGTCCTTCAAGAAGGAAATGAAGGATGCGGGTGCAGATCTCAAGTATGTTGCCTATGAGGGGGCGCTGCACGCATTCTCAAATCCCGATGCGACTGCCTTGGGAAAGAAATTCAATATGCAGATCGCGTATAACGAAAAGGCCGACAAAGGTTCCTGGTCCGAAATGCAGAAGTTCTTCAAGATGCTTTTCAAATCGTAGCACACCAGAATCATCTTTATGACTGAAGAAGCCAGCTCGGGATCGGGCTGGCTTTTCTTTTATTGTAGAGAATCACTATGCCCAGAAGACTATTTGCTTTCTCTCAAGGATGGTACCAGTGTCACTTCGAGATTCACTTCCCTGGCATCGGGGAGGATGACATATCGTTCTTGAGCGTCGAAAGATGTCCAGGCTGCGCCATTGATCTTCACCGAGCCGATTTGAACTGAAGGATCCTCCGCCGGAGAAACAAAATGTCTGGACTGCGACTTCGTATCATGCAACTGGAAATGAAGCACCGCCGGTTTCCGATTAACATACAGGTTGAGATAAAGATAATTCAGAAACGCATGTTCCATCTCGTGATAAGAAGCCTTCCAAACGACCGCCTTCTCACTGTCGATGGGCACCCCGTCGGGGGAGACAGTCATAAACACGCCACCGAATTTGGTATCCATCAGGTATCGGTTCCAGAACGATTCCATCTTCTCAAATCGATCCAAATACTTCTTCTCTCCGGTCATATAATAGAGGTGAAGCTGGAGGAAGGAGCCGTAACACTGGATCCACCATGAGACTGTCGGCGTACCTTGCAAGGAATGAGGAGGCATTCTTTCAATAACGTCATACCATCCTCCACGGATTGAATCCCACGCAGAGCTTGCGGTTTTCTCTCCCAGTGCCATCCCTTTCTGCTTATAGATCTCTTTTCCGGTCAGTTCGTAAAGCCGCAGAAACGCCAGGGCGCCTGTGAGTTGTGCTCCGGCAGAGATCACCTCTTTCCCATCTACGGTCATTGGATCGAATCTCCATCCGCGATCGAACCGCGTTCGGAATCCACGCAGCCACCCCTCCTGAGGGTCGGTCATCTTCTTTATACTGATCTGCATCAGCTCTTCCGCGAAGCTCAGGATTTCCGGATCCCTGGTCGCCATCCAGAGATTGATGAGCAGAGAGCCTGTGTATCCATAGTGGGAATGTTTGCTCTTGGAACTATCCTTGACGGTCAAATCCCTGTCCAGGACTTGATAGTATCCATCGAATTCCTTGTCACGTGCAAATGACCTGCGGATCCGAACGGATTCTTTGACACGGGAGAGAACTTTTCCGTCTCCTGTGACGAAGTAATACATCGCGAGCCCGACGTCAGTGTACAATTGCAGATCTACGCTCTTGGTTGAATCTTTTGGCTCACCTGCTTGTGTCAGGACCCCGAACCATCCGCCGTACTTCTTGTCCCATGCGTACTTCAGTAAATAGTCCGCACCTTCGCGAGCCACGTCAAGGTACTTTCTGTCGCCGGAGAGAAGATAGGCGGCGGAGAAGCCATACACTTGCCGGCTGATCATCGCAGGGTACTTGTCCCACGGAGGAACAGGTTCCCAGGAACGTGTAAGGTTCATGTAAAACGCGCCGTAGGAGGTGTCTCGCACGTATGCATACCAGTAGGGAATAATGTTCGTGAGAGCCTGTTTCCGCCAGAATTCACCACTCAGCACTTCTTTCTGACGGCAAACCGCCGCGTCTGCCGCGAGAACGACCGCGAGCATCAAGATCCACCTGTTTCTCCAGATTGAAGTCACGCGCAAGCGTTCCTTTCTTGATATGGACAGCTCGCAGTCCTCTGTGATTGAGAGCAACATGCAACCCGCGGATTCTCTTCTCCGCAATCCAAGGGGCAAGCTTGATTATTAGAGTGGAATGGTGCTTGGAGGGATGGTAAAGCATCATCAGCACAAAATCAACGTTTCGATCGGTCGTTTCATCCGCACGTCAGTCGGCAGGGAGAACATTGGCAATCGCTCTAAAAACAATACCTCCCGGGATGTTCCGCTGCCCCGGGAGGTATCTTGCATGAAGAGCTCCGCCGCCCCTCCGCGGCGTGAGATTTTCAGGCCCGACCTGAAATCTCAGCCCTTCACTTTAACTCTTCTCCGTACAGAATCTCCAAAGAAGGCACGCACAAGTGACGGCGTGAGCAAAACAGGGAGTCGATTCATTCTCATTTCAACAAGATCAATCTGCGTGTCTGCACAAAGTCGCCAGTTTCAATCTTGTAGAAATAGACCCCGCTGGGAAGACTCGACGCTTCAAATCGCACAGAGTGCTTTCCCGCATTTTCTGCCTCATCCACCAATGTTGCCGTTTCACGCCCGAGCACATCAAAGAGTTTTAACTTCACAAAAGATTGTTTTGGAAGTTGATAATCGATTGTTGTGGCCGGGTTAAATGGATTGGGATAATTCTGATAGAGGGCATACTCCCGGGCGACCCCTGTGACTTTTTCCTGGACAGCGAGTGGCAGACCAACGTATTTGAACACCTGAGTGCTTGATGGCGAATTGCTCCACCCAGCTGAGGCGGAGAGAAACGCCACGCCACTTCTGGATATCGTGTCAACAACTGTCCAAGTCTTGCCGTTGTCCTTCGTGTACATTGAACCTGTGTAACCGGAATATGGGCTGACAACATAGTAGCTGCCGTTTGTTCCCGGGACATAATACACCTCATCGGTGCCCGGACGGGACGGCGTAGCCACAGAGTCCCATGTGACCCCTCCGTTTGTCGTTCGTTTCATGACGTAGCCATCGCCAGCCAAACCATTGTTCAGGTCCTTGAAGGCAGGGAAGAAACACCAGAAGTCTCCGGCTTTTGGAGCCGTAGCGACCGTGATGGCGGTCCAGGTAAGGCCCTTGTCTGTAGTCCGCAGGAACTTGTTTTTCAGCGTAGCAAACCAGAACGCATCGCCTGTGTGGCAAACATATGGCACAACACCGACATTGCCCCCTTCATCAGCGACGGGAGACGGGATATTGCCTGAAGGGACGCGACTCCAGGTCTTGCCACTGTCAGCTGTTGTGTAGATTTCGAAGTATCCTCCCTGTTGATCGCCGATCGCCAGGCCTTCTTTTGGATTGAAGAAATAAATCGCATCAGGGAAGCTCCCGGTTTGTGTAAACGCGTTTGCAGCCTTCGTCCAACTCTTCCCGCCATCGACTGTCTTGAAGATTCCTACGCCAGCGCTCGTAGATCCATATCCGATAACATATGCCGTGTTTGCATCAAGCGCACAAATATCAAAGAGGCTCTGGACTCCAGCATTATGAAGCGTGTCAATCTTCCAGGTGCTGCCTCCATCGGTTGATCTGATGAAGCCTGTATATGCAGCCCAACCGCTCTTCCGCCCGGTTACCCAAATCACATTCTGGTCAACAATACTGACCTTCGCTGCCCTCGCAGCGGAAGGGAACCCGGACGTAATTCCCTGCCACTGACTTTGACAAACCGAAATCAAAGAAATGAGAGCAAGGAACAGATTCCGCGTTATCCTTGTGGTCATCATGATTTTCTCCTGTTAGATCGTGCGTGAAGAAATCTAGGTTGTTTCTCCCGTACTGGTCGCTTTTCGCGATTTCGTCTGTGCTTTCCGCCGCGAGGATTCGAGCAAGAATCACACCATGCTCAACAACTATTATTGTTGTCGCGCGTAACGAAAACCGTAGAAGTCGTTGGCAGGGCCACTACCCACGGTGGGTCGCTGAACATTTGGAGCCTCATAATCGCGGTAGTAGACGCTTCCCCAGCCAAACCAGCCGCCACCTCGAACAATGCGATAACTGCCTGATGATGGCCCTGTTGGATCACTCTGAACGGAAGCTGTGTAGGAACCAGCGTAATCGTTTGTCCACTCATACGCGTTGCCGCTCATGTCATAGATCCCTAGCTCATTGGCGGTTTTCAGCCCAACGCCATGGATTCTCCCATCTGCGTTCGTATTGGTCCATGCGACATCTTCACGAACGTTGCTGCCACTATATGTGTACCCTTTGCTGTTGTTTCCCCCTCGCGCTGCGAACTCCCATTCAGCTTCAGTCGGAAGCCGGTACTTCTTCTGAGCGCTCGTCACTCCTTCTTTCTCATTCAGATAGCCGAGCCATGTCTGAATGTTATCCCAGCTTACATTTGCGACGGGCAAGCTGTCTCCCTTCAAGGTGCTTGGACTTGGATTGAGAGGCGTGATGGCACTCCCCTGTTTCCACACGACGATGTCCCGCCACTCCTTCTGAGTTACTTCACACTTCCCGATGAAGTAGTCTGACAGATTCACCAGGTGAACCGGTGTCTCATAAGAGTCCAAGGTCGTGGTCCCCATTTGGAATGTTCCCCCTTGAACAGCCACCATGCCTGCGATGCCGGTAGTGAATTGCCATACCGGTCCGCTGGTTGTTGCCCCCTTGCTGTTCTTGACGACAACCTGCCAATAGTAGACGGTGAGGTTACCCAGTCCGGTTTTCACAACGGATGTCTGACTGACATTATTGGCGATGAGGGTCGTCGGCGGGTTGGTCGTGCCAAAATATACATCGAATGTCAACGCTTCCCCTGCCGGAGGGTTGCATGTCCATTTAAGTGTCGGCGCCACAGATTGAAGCGTGGCATTCGCCTGCGGATAAGGAGCCGACGGTGCATTAGGTCCAGATGCGACGTCCACAGATTTATCTTTGCAGGAGACGATGATCGACGACATTGTACAAGCCAGTGCGATCATCGATAGCTGCTTCACTCGATTTGAGATCATACGTTGCCCCCAATGGTTGTTGTACGAATGTGAGGTATGGGAACTTCCTGAAGTCGGTGCGAGTGGCTGATTCGTCACAGAAAGAACTCGGAAAAGGATTCCAATTCATGCTTCAAATCGCTCTCACCATGCTGCAAGCTTGGTGCCACTGTGTATCGGGAGAATTCGAAGTTTTTTCGAGGTCGGGATAATCGCAGTGAACGATTCCGGGCAAAAGCGATGCTCAGAATCGATCAAGAGGACGTGTTGATGGGGAGAGCAGGAGGGGTAATGGTTGTGGACTGTCCAAAGGACCGCTTCGGGGAAGTCAACGTTATGCGTGAAGGCCGAATTTTTCTATGC
>Ga0116138_1000765_pt1 | contig 18509 bp, 19 predicted proteins | sample June2015DPH_20_1_2_FD_88971 | JGI IMG/M metagenome (GOLD analysis project Ga0116138, IMG submission 88971) | Peatland microbial communities from SPRUCE experiment site at the Marcell Experimental Forest, Minnesota, USA - June2015DPH_20_150 | ecosystem: Environmental > Terrestrial > Soil >... | reverse complement strand
GGTCTTCCTTTCGCCAAACCTCACGCTTCACGGTTCCCGGGCCGAAACTCGCGTCTCGCGACACGAGGTGCCATTCATCTATCGCGGCGCGGAGGAAGTGTCAAGGGAGAAAATGACAACGGAGGCGAGGGGCAAGAAGGCTGGCAAAATGCAAAAGGCAGAAAGCAGAAAGCAGAAAGCAGACAGGATTTCAAGGACTGCGGTCAGAGAGACCCGCTACAACTTCGTCGACGATTTCTTCACCAAGGACTGGTAGTCGGTCTTGTTCGTGGAGGTTTTCGGGAGATTGTCCTGAAAGATGAAAGCGTCGGGACTCATATAAGCCGGCAGGGCCTGGCCGCAATAGATCTTCAACTCGACAATGGAAGGCCGCGCATCTTCGGGCGCGGTGACGTAGGCCAGGATTTTGACGCCGGCATCCGCGTCGGGTATCGCAACCACCGCCGCTTCGCGAATTTGTTGGTGGCGATACAGAGCGCTCTCGATGTCGCCCAGCTCGATCCGGTAGCCGCGGCGTTTCACCATGCGGTCGCGCCGGCCCACGTAGATGAAGCCGTCAGAGGGATCCTGTCTCACCACGTCGCCGGTGTTATACCAGCGGCGGCCATCGCGCTCCAGGAAGGCTGCGGCGGTTTCCTCCGGCCTAGCCCAATAACCCATGAACACCGAAGGTCCGGCGATATACAACAGCCCTTCGTCACCGGCGGCGACCGACTTTTGGTCCTCATCGAGAACGAGCGGGGTGCAATGCGAGCACGCCCAGCCGATGGGATACGGCTTGGTGCGGTCGTCCGGGACAGGCAGCGGAATGCGGGCAAAAGTGCAGACGTTGGTTTCCGTGGGTCCGTAAAGGTTGAAGTACTCCGGCCGCGGCCACTGGCGGGTGATGCTTCTCAAATGCTTGACGGGGAATACTTCGCCCGCAAACAGGACGAGGCGCAGGGAACTGAAATCGAATCGCTCCAGGTCACCGAATTCGGCCAACAGGCTCAGAATGGAGGGCGTGGAATACCACACCGTCAGCCGGTTGGCAGCGATGAAGGCTGCCATGCCGGCCGGATTCTTCCCCAGTTCCTCTGAGATCAAATACAGCGTGCTTCCGTGCTTAATAGAAAGGTATATATCCAGAATCGAAAGATCAAAATGAAAGGGCGCGTGGCTGCTGAAACGGTCGTGCTGATTGGGGTGGAAAACGGACGAGCACCACTCCACGAAGCTGAGGGCATTAGTATGGCTCAGCGTCACGCCCTTGGGCACGCCGGTCGAGCCGGAAGTATAGAGGATGTAGGCAAGGTCGCCGGCGCGGCGGGAGGCCGGATCGGCCGCGAGCGGCGAGTGCTCGAGCACTTTCGGCCAGGCGACGGCGCCCTGGGGCAAGTTCTCGGACGCCGGTCCGGCGGGCGCCCCGGTTACGACCACTGTTTCGATACGGGCCGCAATCTCTGCGCAACGTGCGCTCGCGAACACAGCGCGCACTTGACAATTTTCCAGAATGGAGCGAATGCGAGCCGCTGGGGCCGTACTATCAACCGGGACATAAGCCGCTCGCGCCTTCAAAATGCCAAAAATGGCGCAGACGCCGGAGACACTCTTCGGTTGCACCAATCCGACGCGATCGCCCGGCTGTACGCCCCGCGCCGCCAGGAAGCCCGCGATGCGGTCGGCGCCGTCATTGAGTTCGCGATAGGTCACGCTGCTGCCGTCGGGATCGACCACGGCCACGCGGTCGGGAAAGCGCTCGGCGCTCGCTTCCAGGTACCCACACAGGTTGGCAACAGGGAATAGAGGTTCAGGCATCACGCACCCGTCGCACTTTTGCGCTGGATGAAAGCTGCGATATCTTCAATGCGATCGAAATTCTCGACTCCCGCTTCGTGCGCTTCCACTTGGATTTTGTACCTTTCCTCGATGTAATCGATCATGCGCAGCAAGCCCACCGAGTCGATGATTCCGCTGGTGCGTAGCGCCGTGTCATCGCGCAGGTTCGATGGCTTTTCTCCCGGGAGAAACTCGGTCAAGATATATTGGCGGATCTCTTCTTTGATTTGGTCGTTCATTGTTTGCTCCTTTAGCTCGCTTCACTCTTTCGTGGGGCCGGCAGGGGCCGCAGTCTTCAGATGCAGCCCGGGAACGAGACGATTTCCGAGTTTGGCCCAGTCGATCTCCCGAGAGTAGCGCAGAGAGGCGACAAAAACAAAAACGGCCGCGATCTGCGCGACTTTTCGAATGCGGGAGGCCCAATCCGTCTCGGGGCGGTGCTTCTTGTGCTGGTACTCGATCCAAACGTTCACCATGGCGAAAGCTCCGAATACACCCCAGAAAAAGGCTTCGCCAAACGAGAACAAGGGGGTGCCGTTCCAAAAATACTGGGCAACGTGAGTGGCCCAGGTGGCGACAAAAACGACGGCAGTCGAGATCAGTTGGGCGCGGAGCTCGCCCCCCCGCCGAATCTTGAAGTAGAGCGGGAGATAGAAAATCTTAATGTAGAATTCCCGCCGATAGACATTAATCCTTCGCCAAAAATCGAGAACGCTATGCGCCAGAAGATAGCGGCGATGGGCCTCGGGCAGGTCGTACCCGAAGAGTCGCAGCATCCCGACGATCAGGTGGTGCGAGCCGGACACGGGCCAATAGGCGAAGTATGCGAGCACGATTCTCGACGCCAGAAGGCCCTTTCCCGGTCCAACGGTGTGCAACAGGCCGTACCTCACCAGGTATTGAAAAGCCAGAAGGTGAGTTGTGCCCCGGAACATCCACCAGATGCCGGTCTGAGCGACCGTGTGAATGTCGCGCTTGAAATAGCTTTTCCGGAACGTATGAAAATCAACGATGGGAAACAGCACGAAGATGTAACCGGGAAGCAGAAAGAAATAGCTCAGGTACTCATTGAGTTGTGCCGGCTGGGATGAGTGTTTGAGGTCATAAATATAGATGATCATCCGAAACATGAAAACGGTGCCGAAGGCCGGCCAGAATGCCTTGGGTATTTGGAGCCCGTGGGTCGCGCGGACGTAGACGAAGATGGCCGCAAGCCCAATCATGGCCGCGACGCGCCAGCGATAGGCGAGCGCGCTGCGAAGGATTCCGAACATGACGAGGCCGGCGGCAATCAACAGGGTGGCCGAAACAGGATCGAGCAGGACGTACGCCCCGGCGAGCGAGTACAGAATAAAGAAGGGCTCTTTCAGGCGGAACGGCAACCAGTAAGAAATACAAAAACCAATGACGATGAGACAAGTCAGCTTGAAGATGGCCGAATTGCCCAGGTCGACGAACCGGAACGCAATCACAAAAAATCCCAGTTGAACGGCGAGCAGGGCAAAACGGCGGAACTCCGGCTTCGAGTGCTCCGCCTGCGTCTCAGGCGCCGGCAGCCCGCCTGGGCGGGGGGCGGCGCTTACAGTCCCAGACATTTGGAAATCAGGTTCCTTTGAATTTCGGAAGTCCCGGAATAAAGAGTACTGCCGATGGCATCCCGGAGTTCCCGTTCGATTTGCTGCTCCACCATGTAGCCGTATCCGCCGAAAATCTGGATCGCATCCTGACAGTTAGCGATCAGGGACTCAGACACGTACAGCTTTGCCACCGCCGCTTCCAGCATGGCGGGCTGGCCGCGCTCCTTGAGCCAGCCGATCCGGTAAACGAGCGGGCGGCAGGTGTCCAGTCGCACCTTCATGTTGACGATGCGGTTGGCGACCGATTGGAATTTCCCGATGGGCTTGCCAAATTGCTTGCGGGTCTGCGCGTATTGAATGGACCGCTCGAGCTGCCGCCGCATGAGCCCGAGATAGTTTGCCAGAATGCAGCCGCGCTCCCATTCCATGGAAGACTCAAACACGGCAACTCCCCGCCCCTCGCGTCCGAGGCGGTTTGCGGCCGGCACGGCGCAATTTTCAAAAATCACTTCGCCCATGGGCGAGGTGCGCAGGCCCATCTTTTCCAACTTCTTGCTCACCTGAATGCCCGGCGTGCCTCGTTCGATGATAAAAGCGGTGATGCCCATCGAGCCGAGGCGCGGATCGAGCGTGGCGTAGGCGACAAAAACATCAGCCACCTGCGCGTTGGTGACAAAAGTCTTGGCGCCGTTCAGGAGGTAAAAGTCCCCTCGGCGCTCGGCACGCGTGCGCATGGAGAAAATGTCGGAGCCCGCTTCCGGCTCCGAGGCCGCATTCGCCGCGATCCACTCGCCATTCGACAAGCGGGGAAGGCAACGTTGCCGCTGCTCCTCCGTGCCATACACCGAGATGGGCAAGGTGCTCGTCCAGAGATGAGCGTTGAGGGAAAAAAGGAGCCCTTGGTCGCTTGTTCCGTAGCCCAAGCCTTCCATGACGGCGATCACGTCGCTAATTCCCAGTCCCATGCCGCCGTACTCTTGAGCGACGGGCATCCAGAGCAGACCAAAGTCAGCGCACTTCTTCCAGTCCTCACGACTGAACTCTTCTTCGCGGTCACGGCGAACCATGTCCTCGCCTAGCGCGGCTCGGGCGAATTCGATGGCGCCCTCTTGGAGTTTCTGGCGATCTTCGGAAAGTTCTAGTGAAATGGACACAACGCCTCTCGCCTCCCTCCCGTCGGCCACCCAGGAACAGCCAGCGTTGCCTGCCGATGGCCCCAAAAACATCAGCTCGCAGAATGCTGGCCGCGACCTGGCCAAAGGCCGCCAATCGAAGCCCGCGGTGACCTCTGGACAACTTTTGCTCTGCTAAAGGAGGGAGAACAGTTTCAACTGAGCCGCCAATGATTGTCAAGTTTTTCGGCGCGATCGCGTAGAAGAGACAGACGGCGGGTCTCATGGTCAGTCGTGGCCGGTAGCTGCCGTGGATGAAGCCCCGTTCGACGAAGAGGTGTGATGGAAATCACTGACAGTCTCGACGACTTCTTGGCACCATGCGGGGCAAGACGGGGTAGCACTACGTCAAGGCTGCCAAATGGCAGCGCGGGCCGAGCTTCGGGCCACGGCGCAATTGAAGGCCTGAGAAGCATCGGTCGAGTCCCTGAGCGCCGCCAGATGTTGACGGATTTGACAGACCGATGAAAGTACATTAACGTGCTACCCCGAAAGCCTTCACCTTGTTCCCGTTGGACCACCGCATGCGGCACACACGCCTGGCTGTGAGTGGAACCGTGGTTCTACTGCTATGCTGTGTTCGTCCCCTTTCGGCAAAAGAGAAATCCCACTATTGGACCGGCGCCTTCGCGAAGTACACGGAAATCGCGGGTGCCGAGCGGGCGGGGTCCGAGACCTGCACGTCGTGTAACAATGAACTGGCCGGTAATTTCAGGCACGCCTTTCACGCCCAGCAAGGCGTCGGGTGCGAAGACTGCCACGGCCCGGGCAGCCTGCACGTCAATATTGGGGATGAGCATGAGCTTGCGAGACTGGGTGCGAAACGGCTGGGCAAGCGAGCATCAGAGCATGTCGGCTCGTGCGGCTAGTGGTACACCAGCAACTCAATGTTGACACTCGCGTCGGGAGCTTGGCCGTTGCCGCTCACCGTGTAGGCATTCAGCGTTACCGAATACGGCGTCGGAGGATTGTTAACGGGAGGTGGAGACGAACCAACTCCGCCGCAACTGACAATCAGGACGCCAGCGAGCAGCAGTCCTGCTAGGGCCATTCCATTCGCCCATCGCGGGCGGCCGCGCGCACGCGCCGCTCGGAGCAGCAGAACGCCCATCAGCAATGTCAGAAAAACCCTGAACCTCCAGAAGCGCGATTGGGGGCTGAACCTTAATGTTGGCAGCATGGAGCTGGAACTGGCCGACACGGTGACAGTCGCTGTCGCGCTGTTGGTTGAGGTGAAGTCCGCCACACTCGAGTTGAGGGTGTAACCGGTATTGACCGAACACTTCATCTTCGGAGCCGTAGTCGAGCAATTGAGATACATGCGGCCGGAGCCGCTGACGGCCGTCAGGTTAGCGGTGGTGCTGGCGGTGCTGGCGCCTGAAGGGATCGAGATTATCCCGGGATTCCCCAAGTTGGGCGCAGCGACAGCGGCGGCCTGATAGTAGCGAACATAGTCCACCAGCATGATTGCCGGATTCGGCGTGTTATTGTCGGGCGGGCCGGGCCAGCTTCCAGTTCCACCTACCGCGAGGTTGGTGATGAGAATGAACGGATGGTTGAAAACCCACTGGGCTCCGCTGGGAATGTCGCTCGCCGTGCGGATGAAGAAGACGTTCGAGGGATCATCCACATAGAACTGCACCATGAAAGGCGACCAGATGGCGCCGTAGGTGTGGAATGAAGTCACGTCGCCGGTCGGAAAGGTATATTTCTGGCTGAGCCCATTCCCGCCAGAATAGCCCGGGCCATGCATCGTTGCGCTGAATATCGTTGGACCTTGGCCAGCCGAGGCGGGAACGTTCTCCATGAAGTCCATTTCACCGCAGCTCGGCCACCCGGCGGTCTGAATATTGCTGCCCAACGCCCAGAAAGCGGGCCAGAGTCCCGCGCCAATCGGCAGCTTCTCACTGGCTTCGATCCGCCCGTAGGGACCAAAGGTCGTCGGCGGATTGGTGAGAGTGTTCATTCGGGCGGAAGTCCAGGTGCCTCCGTTGTTGATGGCTTGAATCACCAGGTGGCCAATGCCGTCGATGTAGGCGTTGGAAGTAGTCGTGGAGAATTGCGTCGGGCATTGCGGCGGGTTACCTGTGTAATTGGGAGGGCCGCAGTAGATTTCTATCTCGTGGTTTCCCCAACCGTTGTTGTTGCCAAGGTCGAAGTTCCAGACGGTAGTGTCGGGCAGGCCCTGGGGACCGTTGAACTCTTGCGACCAAACCGGAGCGCCCCAATTCTGTGCGATCACGCTGGCGGGAAACAGCATGGAGGCCCCGCTGATGATGAGCGCCCAGCAAACGATCGCGGAATGGCCCGGCGCCAGCCACTTTCCAATTTGTACTTTTGCCATAACGGCATTTGGCCCCCTCTCCGATTCTCGGGCCGGCAGCATCGAATCGGGACATGAACGCGAGGCGGTCTCAGAAATCGAACCGGTATCCCAGTATCATTTTCACAATCCGATGGTCTATGCTGCGCTTCGCTTCGGCTCGGAGGCCGAGACTACACTGACCCGAGCCACTTCACTGGCAGGTGGGCAGCGAGAGCGTTGGCCAACTTTTCGTCGGCAGTGATCAGTTGCGCTTTAACGCGCAGAGCGAGAGCGACATAGAAGCAATCGTAAGCCGAGCAGTCAAATGTGACCGCGAGGCGAAGTGCTTCGTCCAGCAGCTCGCGGGAAGAGGCGGTGGAGAAATCGTAACTCTGGAGGATCTCTGCTCCAAGGTCCGCCGTGCTTCTGCTCGCGCGGCCCTGCCGCACGGCTTTCCACAGAACATTCGCACACTCCGCCCAAAAGATGTCGGGGACGACAAAACCGAGCTCGCCGCCCACGTAACGTCGCAACAATTCCTTGGCCTCTTGAGCCAGAGGTTCGCCTGCCGCAGGAAGAACCCACTTTGCGGCGACACTGGCATCGAGCACGAATTGGATCACCGTGACCGGTCCTCTCGCAGCATCTCTTCAGTCGAAGGCCATGGGCCGGCCCGAAGCGCCCGCCGCGACTGGAGGCGCTCCACGCGCCGAAGGAGTGCTCGGCGAGAGCGCAGCTCCTGCGCGGTAGGGACGGTTTCTTTGAGAATCGCTACAACCTCTGCCGCGATGGAACTGCCACGCTGCCGGGCCTGGTTGCGGAGCGCGTCGTAAAGGTCGTCGGGAACATTTTGGACGTAGAGTGTTGCCATTGTGAACTCCAAGCGCAGCACTATCGAACCGCTAGCAGAATGATAGCCCTGTGCTATCACCTTGTCAATGAGGCAAGGAGGAGACAGGGCAGGGATCAAAAATCGAATCTGTAGCCCAGAATCATTTTGGCAATCAGGTGGTCTGTGCTACGCGTCACACCGACGCCGAGGCCGAGGTTGAACTCCCAACGCGGGGAAAGGTTCAGGTCGAGGGTGGGGAAGATCTGGTGTTGCTGGTCTTGGAGGGGATCGAAGCCGGTGACGGGGCCCATGGCACCGTAGTATTCGAGGCCGCCCGCGATTTTAGGAGTGAAATCGTAACTGAACTTGAAGTTGGGCGAAAACTCCAGGCCTTTGTTCACGCTCGGCCCGTGGAACGAGCGGTCGAAGGTCGGGTTCAGCGACCAATACCAGCGCCCCATTTTCTTGTCGACGATGGGCCGAATCTCCCACGTCCAAGTATCCGCAGAGAAGGCGTGTCGCTGATAGCCAAACTCCTGCGAGAGGCTGACGCCCACCGGCCAGTGCCAGCTCTCAGGGACGCGGAAGCGCGGCCGGATGTGATCGCCGACCCAATCCCAGCCGTCGCCGTTGCGAAGGCTGGTGAAGACGTAGAAACCGGTTTCAAACCAGGGCGTAAAGCCGTGGGTGATCTCGAGAGTCTCGTGCCAAGCGTGTTCCGTGGGCCGCACACCGTCTTGGACGTCCTTGCTGCCCTCGAAGGTGAAATTGCTGTGAAGCTCGAACATGGTGTGGTGCGGCTCGACGGTATCGTAGCTGTAGACCTGGATCTCGTAGTTGTCTTGCGCGCCGGCGCTCGCCGCGAAGAGATAGCTCACGATCGCAAGCGACGCCAGGAGTGCGCGCGCCGGCCATCTGGGTCTCGTGAGTAGGGTATTCGTCATGCGCACTCGGATAAATGCACGAGAACCGGGCGCGTAGCGCTACGCTTCAGCCCGGCATGCCGCCCTGAAGGGCGGCGCTACACTCAAACCAGAAATTGGCGCAGGTAAGCGTCCCCGGCCGCCGCCAATGTCTCCGCCGTGCCGTCGAAATAAATCCTGCCCTCGCGCAGGACCATGAAGCGGGTGGCCGGAGTGCGGGGCGGCCCGCCGTTGGTGGCGGCGGGAACGAGCGCCTGTTTTTCCGGCGAATAGACAAAATTGGCCAGTACGTAGCCGTCTTGAAGCCGCTGCGTCACTACGATTGAGCTGACGTGCCCGACGTCACGAAGCTTGGCGAGCAGCACGGTGATGGTGTTCGCCGTCACGGGATCGAGCCCCGCGGTCGGCGAGTCATAGAGCATCAGATTCGGCTGACTGACGATAGCCCGCGCCACGGAGACGCGGCGCCTCATGCCGCCAGAAAGCTCGGAGGGCATCTTCTCGATGGCATGCTCCATCTCCACGAAACCCAGCACCTCGTGCACCCGCCGCTCGATTTCGCGCTCGTCCTTATGGCCGGCCTCGCGCAAGGGATAAGCGACGTTCTCGTAAACCGAAAGGGAATCGAACAGCGCGCCCTCCTGGAAAACAATGCCCATGCGCTTGCGATATGGCGCGAGCTGCGTTTCGGGGATGGGCACCAAGTCCTCGCCGTCCACCACGATGTCCCCGGAATCGGGTTTCAGCAGGCCCGCCACCAGCTTCAGCAGCACCGACTTGCCCGAGCCCGTCGCGCCCAGCAGGATCAACGTGCCGCCGCGTGCCAGTTGAAACGAAATGTCGATGAGGACTTGCTTTTCGTCGAAAGCGAGCGAGACATGGCGAAACTCAACCGCCAGCGTGTTTGCGTCCACACCAAGAGTCTACAATTGGGGGTCAACACATTGGAAGCGAAATGGGCGATTTTCGCCGCTGAACCATCGGAAGGGCCCAGTTTCGATGTCGAGCCTTTCGCCCTGTCCTTGACATCTTTCTATCGTGAGCCTAAAATGAGACACATTATGAAAACTGCCTCGGTCCGAGATATCCGGTACCACTTCCCTGAGATTGAAGCGCGCCTCCGAAGAGGCGAAGAAATCCTGATTCGCAAACGCAAGCGGGTTATCGCGCGTCTCTCGCCTGTGCGCCCGAAGCGGGAGGCCTACCCTGACTTTGAAGCCATCTCTAAAGAAATTTTTGGAGATGAGGTGAGCGAAATGACAGGGGCGGAATCAGTGGCGATGGAGCGAGACCGATTTTGACCGCCTACGCTGACACAAGCTTCCTTATTTCACTATACGGTCGAGATGCCCATTCGCCGAGGGCACACGCGGCTAGCCGCCAATATCGGCCTACCTTTCTTTTGACGCCGTTCGGTGAGGCTGAATTCACCAACGCATGCGAGTTCCGAGTGTTCTTGAAGCAGTGGACGGCGGCCAAGGCGGGTGCCGTGCGTGACCGTTTCCTTTCTCACCTCGGCATCGGGATCTTTCAGGCTCAGGAGCTCACTCCGGAGGTTTGGCAGATGGCTGTAACCATCTCGCGTCGGCACACGGCGAAGATGGGCGTCCGGACTCTTGACGTTGTCCATGTTGCGACGGCAGTCGTGCTCAAACCTGACGCTTTCTTCACGTTTGACGACCGCCAGCGGAAGCTGGCCAAGGCAGAGGGCCTCCGCGTCCTGCCAGCTTGATTCATCCCTTCGGCCTTCGCGAGTCAATCCTATCGGCGGCCGACAACGGACAACGGACCAAGGACCGACTTATCCGAACTTGATGGCGATGAGGAGTTTGGTGATGAAGAAATCGAGGATCAAGATGACCACGGAAGCGGCGACCATGGCCCGGGTGGTTGAGCGGCCGACGCCTTCGGTTCCCCCTTTGGTGCGCAGGCCGTAGTAGCAGCCCATGCCCGCCACGACGACGGAAAAAAACACTGGCTTGATCAACCCCTGAAAAACGTCCTCGAAATCGAGGGACTGGTAAGCGGAGCTCCAGTATTGCACCGAAGTGAGTCGTGCCGTGTAGTGAGCAATCAGAAATCCGCCGAACAATCCGCAAAAATCCGAAAGAATGGTGAGAAGCGGCAAGGTGAGCAGGGTGGCGTAGACGCGAGGCACCACCAGCTTGCGCGACGGGTCCGTGCCCAGCGCCCGCATGGCGTCGATCTGTTCGCTCACCAACATGGACCCGATTTCGGAAGCGATGCCGGTGCTGTTTCTTCCCGCCACCATCAAGGCCGTCAGCACTGGCCCGATTTCCCGCACCATGGAGAGGGACACTCCTTCCCCCAGAAGTCCGACTTCACCGAACTTAATCAGGGTCCGATAGGTTTGGAGGGCCAGAACGCCGCCAATGGCAAAACCGGTCAGCAGAACAATGGGCAGTGAGCCGAATCCGATGATGTCCATCTGGATGAGCGTGTCGGTGAAATACCGCGGCGGGCTGAATGCCAGACGAAGAGCGTTGGCGACGAGCCCGGTGAAATCCTGGACGGCCAGCACTTGCCGCTTAACGAAATTGTCCAGAACGCCGTTGGCCATCAGACGCTCGAAGGAAGAGGCGATGCTTCCCGCTTTTCCACCCTTGGGCACTGTAGCCAGTAGACGTCTTCTAGTCAAGCGGCGCACTCGAGAGGGGCTGGGTGTCAGGTGCTGGGTGCTGGGGGTGCTTCAGTACCTCAGTGGGTCAGTTCGTCAGTTACCAAAGAACTGAAGTACTGACATACTGACGGACCGCCTAGCACCTAGCACCTGACTTATGTTAGCTTCCTCGCATGGCCTCATCGCAAAGAGTCAAAGTGGGCTTGGTGCAGATGTCGATGGCGACAGATCCGCAGGAGAATCTTGCCAAAGCCTTGGCGCGAGTGGAGGAAGCGGCGCGCGCGGGGGCGGGAATCGTCTGCCTGCCGGAATTGTTTGGCTCGCGGTATTTTTGCCAGCGAGAGGACCACGCCGCCTTTGATTTGGCCGAGAGTGTTCCCGGACCGACGACCGAGGCTTTGGCCACAGCCGCTAAGAAGCTGGGCGCCGCGATTATCGTTCCGCTTTTCGAGCGGCGCGCGCCCGGGCTTTATCACAACAGCGCCGCCGTGATTGACGCCGATGGCAAACTGCTCGGCCTTTACCGCAAGATGCACATTCCCGACGATCCGGCCTATTTCGAGAAATTTTATTTCACGCCCGGAGATCTAGGCTTTCGCTCCTTCGAGACCAGCAAAGGGCGGATCGGCACGTTGATTTGCTGGGACCAGTGGTATCCGGAAGCCGCGCGGCTGACTGCGCTGGGCGGCGCATTGGTTCTGTTTTATCCGACGGCGATTGGCTGGCATCCGGACGAAAAAGAAAAATACGGCGCTGCACAACGCGACGCCTGGCGGACGATCCAGCGCGGCCACGCTATCGCCAACGGCGTTTACGTTGCCGCCGTGAACCGCGTGGGATTTGAACCGGCCGACCCTTGCGGGGGCGAATCGCGCCAGGGCATCGAGTTCTGGGGCTCGTCGTTCGTTTGTGACCCTTTTGGTATCGTGATCGCGGAGGCTTCGGCGGAGCGCGAGGAGATTCTATTCGCCGAAATTGACGTGCAGCGGATCGAAATCGTTCGCCGCCACTGGCCGTTCCTCCGCGACCGCCGCATCGACGCCTACGGCGGCATCGAGCGCCGTCAGCTCGATGACAAAGTGGAGCATTCGTAGGGCCGGGGCTTGCCCCGGCCTGACCGTTGCAGCCCTCGGGCGAGCAGGCCGACCCAAGGGTCGGCCCTACATCAGCACATGGCTACTGAAAGAAATCGGCCAGACGATCATCTGACAGCGTCCACCCACAGCCGCTTTCACCTTCCCGCCGAGTGGGAGCCCCACGAGGCTACATGGCTAGCCTGGCCCCACAATCGAAGCGATTGGCCCGGGAAGTTTTCGCCCATTCCCTGGGTCTTCGGCGAAATCATCCGGAGGATTGTGCCCGGCGAAAAAGTCCGCCTCCTGGTGAATTCAGCCAACGACAGGGCGCAGGCGCGGCAGGTGTTGAAACGAATCGGCGTTGATTCCTCGCGGATCGAAATGTTGAGTATTCCGACGAACCGCGGCTGGACGCGCGACTGCGGGCCGATGTTCGTCCGTGATCGCGAGCGTGACGGCGAGCCAACGATCATGCACTTCGGCTTTAACGGTTGGGCTCGCTATCCGAATTGGAGGAAGGACAATGCGGTGCCGGAGCGCGCGGCGAGAGCGCTCCGCACGCCGCTCGTCCGCGCCGAACTCAAAGACGGCGATTTTGTTTTGGAGGGCGGCGCGATCGACGTGAACGGCCGCGGCACTCTCTTGACCACCGAAGAGTGCTTGCTGGATGCCAAGACCCAAGTGCGGAATCCGGGACTTTCGCGGGACGAGGTCGAATCCGCGCCGCAAACGTTTCTGGGCGCCACGAATATTCTGTGGCTGGGGAAGGGAATTGCGGGCGACGACACGCACGGTCACGTGGACGATCTCTGCCGCTTCGTCGGGCCGCGCACCGTGGTGCTGGTCGGTGAGGACGACCCACGCGACGCAAACTACCGGGCGCTAAAAGAGAATCGTGAGCGGCTGGAAGGGATGCGCCTCGAAGACGGCTCGAAGATTGAGGCGGTGCCGCTTCCCATGCCCGCGCCGCTTTATCTTGACGGCCAGCGCCTGCCCGCCAGCTACGCCAACTTCTATATTTCCAACGCCGCGGTTCTTGTTCCCACTTTCAACGATCCTAAAGACCGCATTGCCTTGGGCACTCTCGCCGAGCTTTTCCGCGACCGCCGCGTCATTGGCATTCACGCCGTCGATCTCGTCTGGGGACTGGGAACCATTCATTGCCTTACGCGCGAACAACCCTTAGACCAGTGGCGAGTGACAAGTGGCAAGTGACGCGTGACGAGTAACACATTCTCGATTGTTGATTCCGGAAGTTCGATGTTGAACTCTTCGCCTCATGAGCAGTCATTTCCGATATGCCATCCACCCAGCGCATCGGCATCGTTCCGGATGTGGTAGTGAGACCGACGATTGCGGGAATTCGCTCCGGGAGGGACGAGGTGCTGGAAGAAACCATACGCCAGATACTGGGGCGCAATGTCCCTGCCGAGCAGATCGAGAAGATGTCGAGACGGTGACGAGGCTCTCTGAGGAAGGTAGTGGTAGCGCGCCATTCAGGAGCCGTCAGGAGCCCGCGGCATGTACTGCCAGGAGTTGTTCAAGGCAAAAAAAAGAGGGAGGAGTTAATCCCTCCCTCAAGCGTCGGGTGTTGGGGTCTAATCTTTGAGCCTGGCGCCAGATTACCCCACCTCCAAATCTGGATGGGCTGGTGTTAGCTCAACCTCAGGCAAAGCATGTATATTGCCAAAGGTTTGACTTCGGAGCTCCTAATCTAACTTATTGAAAATGCAGTCACAAACGGAACTGGCCAGACCGACTACAACGTCGAAGCTCTCCCGATTTCTATATTTCACAGTGGAGAATACGGAATCACAGAGATTGCCGATGGTCGATTGCCGGTTTTCGATTGCTAAATTGACAGTAGACAGTAAACTGTATGCTGCATACAGGAACGAGAGAGGTGCCTGGTGTTAGGCTCTGGGGAGTTCGCTCCCTCACCCGGAACTTGGCTCCCAGCGCCCAGCACCTGGCTTATGATTGATATTCATTGCCATCCGCTGCCCGCCACCGACGACGGTCCGAGGACATTTGAGGAGGCAGTCGAGATGTGTCAGATGGCGGCAGCCGACGGCATCACAGATCTGGTTGCCACCCCACATTGTAACTATAACTACGAGTTCAATCCGGAGGCGAATCGGGCCAAGCTCGCCGAGTTACAGCAGGCAGTCGGCGAGACCCCAAAGCTGATGCTGGGATGTGACTTCCACCTTTCGTATGACAATCTGCAACTACTCGCCAAGAAGCCCCGTGACTATAGCGTGAACGGAACGCAATACCTCCTGGTGGAGTTTGCCGACCACTTCGTGCCCGAGCATATGGACAATGTTTTCTATGAGATCGAGTGCACCGGACTGACGCCGATCCTCACCCATCCAGAGCGCAACCCTCTCGTGGTTCGCCGGCCCGAGTTGCTGCATCGCTGGGTGATGCGAGGATGCCTCGTACAGGTCACCGCCAAATCGTACACCGGAGGGTTCGGGTCTGAGGCCCAACGCTCTGCGGAATTGTGGCTTGCCCAGAATCTGATCCACTTTTTCGCCTCGGATGCCCACGATGTGAAACACCGCCCGCCGATTCTCTCCGCGTGTTACCAGAAATTGGCGGAGGCGCGGGGTGAGGAAGTGGCCGAACTTCTGCTGACGAAAAACCCGGCAGCGGTCATCAACGGAAAGCCGCTGCCACCCGGACTCGAACCTGTGCCGCCCGAGACCACCAAGCGGGGGTGGTGGGATTTCCTGCGGCGCTTAAATCCAAGGTAGAATTTAGAAATCAGAAATCAGAAATCAGTAATCAGAAAACAACACTGGAGCGCCGTTTCTGGTTTGGGTTTTTCTGATTTCTAGCTTCTGATTTCTGATTTGGGAAGCCGGTATCGCTTGCCTGCCAGCGTAAACGCAAGAGAGCGATCGTCGGTCTCACGGACCGCAAAATCCACATCAGCACCGACGCAAATCAGGTAACCGCCCAGCCAAGGCAGCAGGGCGCGCGGCCAAAATCCAGTTGCGCACGCGGCGGGCCAGCGGCGCGAGCCGCCATCCTGAGCCTTGCCCTGGTAGATTGGCGCCAACCCAGTGTGCGATCAGGTATCGAAGGTGCCGCGCATATCGCTCTTCGCGTGAGATCCGGAAGTAAAGCGCCAGATCCAGGCCGTAATCAAAAGCGTGCAGATCCGCCCGCCACTCCTCGGTTTCATTGGGTTCCCAATCGATGTCTTCCGGCAATTCCCGCCAGCGGTTGAGAAAGGTAAAATGGTTGGACAGAATCTTTTCGCTCCGGCCGAACCAATCCAGGAGGTCGTCATTCAACGAGCGTGGGAGTTGGACCAGATCTCGCGCCAGAAGGTTAACCGGCCTGCAAATGTCGAGGCCGCCCGCGTCCATTCGGAGCACGGCAGCCGCCAAGCCGGGGAAATATCGGTAGGCAACACGCGCCAGCGCCCATCGAAGGGCCGGGGCCCAACGGGCGACATCCAACTGGTCAGCGAGGGACATGGATGGGTGGAATTATGAATTCTGAATTATGAATTATGAACGAAGGACCGCAACCTTTCACACCAATTATGAATTCTGAATGCTGAATTATGAATGAAAGCGCCGAGTGCTAATCTGCGTTCTTGCATTCGTCATAGATCATTCATCATCCGTAACTCAAAATTTTCGCTTCATAATTCATCATTCAGAATTCATAATTCATAATTCTGTTTCATGTTTGCTCGGAAAATCCAAGTCGATGTGATCCAGCCCGACGGTGCTCGAGCCTGCCCCGTCGCCTGGCTGGACAGTTTTTGCATGAGAAGTTTTACCGGCCGCTCGGCGTTTGACGAAACGCTGCCCGTGGCGGATGGCGAGTTGGAAGCGAGTTATCGGGTGGACCTGGACGCTTTGCAAGCGGACATGGAGGACTGGTTCACGCGCAAGTTCGGGGAAGGGAAGGCGATCAAGCTGAGGCTCAGCGAGCAGCCGAAGCGTTAAGTTAAGAATTAAAAGTTATGAATGAGAATATTGAGGTCGAAGCTCGAAGTCTATGATCCACTGATCTGTAATTCATAATTCTTAATTTGTACTTTTTAGTTCCTCCCATCATTTCACTTTGATCGCGATCAGCACTTTGTCGTCGATATGGGTGCCGGCGCGGGAAAATTGCGCCACTTCAGTGCCGACGGACTCGACGATCTCGCTCGCCTTGCGGTCCGCGACGGCGCGGACGCTCTCGATAAGGCGCTCGGAGCCGAACTCTTCGTGCTGAGCGTCCATGGATTCAGTGATGCCGTCCGTGCACAGCACCAGCACGTCGCCCGGCTGGAATTTCGCCTGGCCGCGATCGTAGGCCGCATTCTCAAACAACCCAATCACCATGCCGCCTTCGGTGAGCGGAATCGGTTCATGCTGGGGCCGCACGATGACGGGCGGCACGTGTCCGCAGTTGATGTAGTGGATGCCTTTCCGCCGCAAGTCAATGAGTCCCATGAAAAGGCTCATATATTTCTGGGCGCGCGTGTCGTTCCAGATCATGCGATTGAGCGCCTCGGCGATTTCATTCAGTGAGTGCAGGTGCAAGACGAGGGCGCGGAGCGTGGCCTGAAGGTTCGACATGACCAGCGCGGAGCTGACGCCTTTGCCCTCCACGTCGGCGATCACCACCAGCAGGGTTTGCGGTCCCAGGCTCAAGAAATCGTAGTAGTCGCCGCCCACCGCGAAGCAGGGTTCGTTCACCAGGGCGATATCAAATCCTTCCACCGTGGGCGCCGTCTCGGGCAGCAGACTGCGCTGGATGCCGCGCGCCAGCGCCAGCTCCTTCTCCATGCGTTCTTTGTCGAGCAGGACCTGGTGAAGCTGCGCGTTCTCGATGGCCAGGGCCATGTGGCCGGACAGGGTGAGCAGAAAGTCGGCGTCCTCGTCGGTGAACGCCCCTCGCTTCTTGTTCAGAAGCTGGAGCGCGGCCACGATTTTGTTCGCCTTGTTGCGAATGGGCAGGCAAAGGATGTTGCGGGTTCGATATCCGGTGCGCTTGTCCACTTCCGGATTGAAGCGCGGATCGGCATACGCATCCGGGATGTTGACAATCTCGCCGGTGCTGGCCACATGGCCGACGATGCCTTTCCCCAGCGGCAGGCGGATTTCCTGCTTCTCCAGGCCATGGGCGATGAGCGACCAGATTTCGCCCGCTTTCTCATCCACCAGGAAGAGGGTGCCCCGCTCGCACTCCGCCTGCGTCTTGGCCACATCCAGAATGCGTCCCAACAATTCCGAAAGGTCGAGTGTCGAGCTCAGGGCCTTGCTGGCTTCCACCAGAATGCTGAGCTTGTTGAGCGTGTGCCGCGTGGAGGCCAGCATTTCCACTTCGCGCAGGGCGGTGGAAACCAGTCTCGACTCCACCCGGAAGAGTTCCTGCTGCTGTTCGGCCGGAGGGTGCTCGCCGGCAATCAGGAGAAGTCCGTCCACGTGGGCATTGTGCGCCAGCGGATAAACCGCGAGATATCTCAAGTGGTTTTTTCGCGCCCATTCGCTGAGCTCGTCGTGCCCGATGTCCTGGCCGCGGAGCACTTGCGGCCGCCGCTCGCGCAGAGCGCGTCCCAGAAGCGAAGCCTTGTCATGCATCTCGCCCAGCTTGGCGGGAAGCGAGGGCTTGCCGAAAGCGGCGCCCAATTCCAGTTCGGTCTGGCTTTCGTTCACCTTCCAGACCGCCGACGTCGCCATCCCGAAGTGTTCCACCATGCGCGAGGCCAGGGCGTTCATCACCGCTTTCGAATCCATCAGCGACGCCAGTTGGCCATCGAACTCTTCAATCTCGTCAATGACTTCGCGCCATGGCGCCTCGCCCCGTGCCGTACGGCGCCTGCCATCGCCCTTCGCGCCTGCGTGTGGTTTGCTATGCTGCGTGGTGCTTTTCGTCAACCGAAGACCCTCTAACCATTGAGAATTGTGATTACCGCTCAGCGCAGTATATCTCTGGAATTGCCAATTGTCGATTTTTTTACAGATGGCCAGAGTTTCAGTGGGTCAGTATTTCAGTTCGTCAGTCCCCACACAATCCCCACTCCGAGGATGTGTAATCTTTTGGGCAGTTGAGAGGTGAGGGTCGCCGTCGGCGCTGTGGGAATGTGGAAATCCGGCGACTTTTGCCGGATTTCCAAGCGCGGTGGAAAAGTCAGCCGTTCAGACT
>Ga0116138_1000760_pt1 | contig 18580 bp, 16 predicted proteins | sample June2015DPH_20_1_2_FD_88971 | JGI IMG/M metagenome (GOLD analysis project Ga0116138, IMG submission 88971) | Peatland microbial communities from SPRUCE experiment site at the Marcell Experimental Forest, Minnesota, USA - June2015DPH_20_150 | ecosystem: Environmental > Terrestrial > Soil >... | reverse complement strand
TCGAAACGTCAGATCCATAGCTACGCCATCTAGCCTCTGCGTGGTTCCGTCCGGCATTTCCAGCCTGTCGAACCTGATATCGACGTTCCCCGAGCGGTCCGCTTGACGCAACTGGCCGATCGCCTTTGCTCCCGCCGGCACCACGATTTCGCCTTCCCGCTCGAAGTTGTACTCGATTACTGCGACAACCGGTTCTTTCACGCCCGTACTGACCGCCGATTCCAACCGCGCTACGAGGCGGGTGCCGGGAGGCAACAAAGTGACAAAATCGCTCTGTTCGAGGACGGCCGACCTCATCGGGGCGCCTCCAGCAACACCAGTCTCCGCCCCCCGCACAAACACCAGCGACGGCTTACGGAGAGCGGCCTCAGGGGATTCGTCAGGTGAGGGAGGCTGCGGTGGGCGTTGATAGCCTGGCTCCTGCGGCAGGGTGGGATCGAAATCAATCTTATTCAGCGCATACTGCGGAGTTGTTTGTTGTGCGGCGGGGGCCTTTGGCCGACCCGGCCGCGCCGTTCGCCCGATCTCCTCGGGTGTCACGTCGCCCCTATTCACTGCCTCGTCGCCGCTTACCTCGGCGTTCAACATGGGCGTTACAGATCCGCTTTGGCCACTCTCCTGGCCCGGCGTTATCCTGCGCCCCAGGTCCGGCGCGCCTGCCCGTCCCTCTGATCTCTTCGCCTTTTGAGGTGAAGAGAATATGCCCAGAAACAGCAGGAACATTGCGACGGCCGCACCACCCAGTACCACGAGCGACTTGCTTTTGTCCTTGCTGAGCTCGCGGCGGGTGGTCCTGGGCTGCTGGGTCTGCCGCGCCTTGTCAAACGCTTGGCGGATGATTTCGCGCCATTGAATCCCGCGCTTTCCATCCGATGTTTCCTGTACCGCGGCTTCCTCCAGATCGGCTCGTGACTCCGGCGGCGTCGTGTGCAGCGTGTTATTTTCCTTTAACGGACTCTCCATGAGTAGAATCCTCCTTCAAGGTGTTAATGCCAAAACCGATGGGCGCCAAGGCAGGGTGATCCACGGCCCCCGCTTCAGCTACCTGTAAGAAAAGCGTCTCGTTAGACTGTTTGTAGGGTGGACGATCGAAGACCACCACTCCATCTGCGCGCTCACCAGGCGCCAAACGGCGCTTGCTCAAGCGAAAATTCAGAACCGGAAGCTGTTCGGCTGTGGTCCAGCGAGACCGCCGAATGATCTTCCCTGACTTGACCTTGCCTCCAAGCTGGACTTGTGGCGGCATGATCAGAATGCTGCGGTTGGTTGGATTGAGGGCAGAGAACAACACGATGACGCGCTCCCCGCCATCTACTACCTCGCCCACGCCGGCGCGCACTCGGTCTCCGGTGGCCGTTTCCGCCGACACATGTTCGCCGTAGAGCGGTGGCAGTGGAGACCGTTCCTGCCGGGCAAGAAGCTCATCCAACCCCGTCGGTGCGGGGGCATCCGGTGGGTCTGCTGCGACGAGGGACACTTGCTTGACATCCGTCGCGGTCCCGCCTTTGCTTGCCGTCTCAAGAGTTGCGGACACGGCACCTGCTCCGGGCGATCCTATTTCCACAGTTTTCGCTACCAGCGCAGAGGGGTAATCGGGCTCGATTAGAAAGCCTTTGGCAGGTTTGTAATTGAGGAGAAGGTCCACGTTTTCGGGGTCGTTTGATTTTTGTTCCCCTCGGCTCACCAGCAGCAGACTTGCCTCGCGCCCGTGAGTCGTTGAAATCAGCAGATTGGTCTCCGCTGGCTTGTCCGTGAGGGCTTTAACGAACACCAGTTGTGGTTCCCGGTCCGAGTGCTCGACTTTGAATAGTGTCGGGTCGCCGACGACTACGGAATTCACAGTCTCAGGCATGCGGATCGCCGTCACAAAGTGTGCAGCGACTTCGACTACCGCGACCTTCCCATCCATTTCCAGTTTGGTCAGCACCCGCGGCTTGACCTCGGGAACCTGCGCCATTGACGAGCGAAAAACGAACAACATGCAGGTTACTAATGCCTTACTACCCTTGCCCATTGGTCACCTCGTTTCCTCTTGGGGAGCCCATGCTGCGGGCGCCCGTCGCATCCTCTCGAGCCGTTTCATGCGATAAAGACGAGCCACACGGTTAACGTAGCTATAAACATCCGGTGAAGAGTATTCGAGTCCCCTCGCGAGGATCGTACACTCTCCGGCGTAATAAGCTGCTGTCACCAATCTTAGGTCGCCTCTGAAGAGGTGCATCAACCAAGCCAGATACTGAACGCCGGCGCGAACGTTCTCCTCGATCTGAAATGGATTCCGCACCCCAAGTCTCACGGCAGTCGCCGGCATCAACTGCATCAGGCCTGTTGCGCCTTTCGGCGAAACCGCATAAGGCTGCCAATTCGACTCCACCTCAATCACTGCGTCCACCAACTCAACCGGAACTTGATAGACATTCGCGTAATACTCGGCACAACGAGCAGAATAATCGCGCCACGGTGTGGGCTCTGCTCCTGGCGCCACACCCACGAACCAAAATAAAACGATCAACACCCTTCCGCCCGTCTTCATACGGCCCCCCTCGTCAACTCGTCACGATATCTCTTCGAGTCCGCGACCAAGCCATCGAATCCGGCGCGAAGCAACAGACGCTTCCGGTCAGCCTCAGTCTTGGCCAGGAGAGCAAGCAGTACATCCCGTTGGTCGGGTTCTATTTCGTTTACGCCCATGATCTCGAGAGCTCTCGCCAAGTCGAGCATTTCTGCAATCGAGGGTGGTTTTTCGAGACTCCACCCGCGCAATGCTCGCGCCAACCCCGCCAGTTGTCCCCGTAAAGCGGGGTCCATATCAGTGCTGTGCACCGCGAGGATCTCCGCCTCACGTTCCACGGTCGGGTACTCCACGCGTAAATAAAAACAACGTCTTCGCAGGGGATCGCCCAGCCGACGCTCTTCATTCGAGCTCAAAACCACAAATGGAACCGTTTCCGCCTTGATGGTCCCCAGCTTTGGAACCGTCACTTGCCAGGCGCTCAAGATCTCCAGTAGCAAGGCTTCAAATTCGTGGTCCACCTTGTCGAGTTCGTCTATCAGCAGCACGCAGGGTCGGTCCCGGCAAAGCAAAGCCCGTAGCAGGGGACCTTCAGCGAAGAAATCAAGCGAATGCAGACGCTTGCGAATAGAGTCCCAGTCACTGCTGAATTGGTCTCCCTGGGTTTCGAGGAAGAGCTTTTGCAAAGCTTCGTCGAACTTACCGATGGCCTTATCATCGGTGATGCCTTCGTAGCACTGTAGGCGCTCCACGAACGTTCCGGCTGCCTCAGCCACTGCGTATGCCAGTTGGGTCTTGCCGCAGCCGGGCGGCCCCTCGACAAGCAGCGGTTTCTGCATGCGTGAGGCGAGATACACCACTTCCAGGGTCACCTCGTCGATCACGTACTTGGCCTCGCGCAGCTTGCCGGAGAGCTCCTCCCTTGATCGAAACACGTCCACCGCCTCCCGAAGCACACGATACACTGCAATTCTCTTGGAACGGGCCATTTGAAGTCGGCACGCAATACCCACCTCATTCGCAAAGAGGCAGGAAAGGTAAGCAGCGCACGCTTTTGGGCGACGAAAGCCGACTTCAAGAATTATTTTTGCGGGTCGACGATTGTGAGAACCAGGAGGGAAACGAGCGGCTCAAGCGGGCATTGGCCCGTCATGGGCGGGCTCGAACAAAGCAAGGTAAGGAGCGTAGCGAAAGCGCCGGTTGCGTTGATAGCCTGTGACCTCTTCAAGCAAACCGAGCTTCACGAATCGGTTGACCACCTTGTTTGCGGTGACGAAGACGCAGTTCAGACGCTGCGCGACCATGCGAATAGTAACGATCGGTTGCTCAAACAAGTATTCAAGCAAGAGTAGGTCATAGGGCGTAGCCCCCCCCTCGTCTCGTGAATATCCGGCAAAAGCTCTCAGGCGGCGCGACCGAAGCGACTCGGGCCCCGCAGTCGCCGACTTATCCGGCAGCAGTTTTTCACTGAGTAGCCGGCGATGCTCCTCCCTTAGCCGAACGATGGTGCGCGCCGTCTCAGTTGCCTCTCGGCTGACTTCAAGAACACCACGGACAAAAAATTTCAGCCAGCCTTCCCAGTCGCCGTCGTTGCGAATGGCCATCAGCCGGTCGTAGTACTCGGTGCGATGCTGTTTCAAGTAGTGGCTGAGATAAAGCAGGGGTCGTCCTAGCGCCTGTCTGTGGCAAAGAAGAAAAGTGATAAGGAGACGTCCGACTCTGCCATTGCCGTCAAGAAACGGATGGATGGTTTCAAACTGCGCGTGAGTAAGGCCGCATTGGATGAGCAGCGGGAGTGAGTTGTCGTGAAGAAACTTCTCCGTATTGTCCAGCGCCTCACACATTTCGTGGACAGGAGGAGGCACGAATGTTGCAGTATTGAGTGTGCATCCCGGCGGGCCAATCCAGTTCTGAGTGGTGCGAAACTCCCCCGGGGTGCGGTGCGAGCCACGCACCCCTTCGAGCAACTTGCCATGGATTTCGCGGATCAGCCTCAGGCTCAAGGGCAGTGTCTTCAGGCGTTCCAGGCCGTAATTCATAGCGCGCACGTAGTTGACGACTTCCTGGATGTCTTTCGGAAACTCCCGCCCTTTTGAGTCCACTTCAAATTGGAGAACGTCTTCGAGATTGCTCTGGGTGCCCTCGATTTGCGAACTCAACACTGCCTCTTGCCGGACATACATGGAGACAAAGAGGTCAGGGTTGGGGAGAACGGTCGCGACTCCGTCCAGTCGACCCAGGGCACGATCCGCTTCAGACATGAGCCGGCCCAACTCGGCATCGATTTCGATGGACGGATCAGGCGGCAATGGAGCGGGAATGAACGCCTGGTAACCCGTCGCTTGTTTTACATAAATTCCAGCTCGCATAACATGCAGACCGTGGTTAGCTGCTTATTTTACCGCACGGACTTCACCAGAAGGCTCCGGCACCTTATTTTACAATGCTGGCACATTGTAAAACAAGAGTGTGAGATAGGCATGCATGTTTCATCCGATAAAATAAGCTCCACTCGGGAGCCTGCGAAATCCAGGCAAAAGCTGACTAAGAAGGAGCGGTTCCGAAGGCAGAGGATACAAGTCGAAGAACCTGTGGCGGGACATGTGGAGCATGACCGCCATTCGGCGTTGGCTACCTACCCCCGCCACTCACGTCAGAATAACGTTGGCATAGCACCCCAGGAGAGCAGTCCACAATTTATTTCACCGGTCGACAAATGTGAGAACCACCTCTCAGAGCATTTTCGTGCGCGCTAGTCCTCGGGCAATGGGTAGTGTTCAAGGCTTTAAGGTCCTGTTCGGCGTGTGCCCAAACTGCTCTCGCGCCTGAGGCAGGGGCCCTCGTTTGACTGCCTTTACATCTTCCCTTACAACCAAGCCATGATAGACACAGCGTTGCGAGCCGAGCTAAAGAATGCCCTCATCAAACAGGAGCTTTCCGGCGGAGGCTGGAGTTATGGTCGAGCGCCGACTCAGGCTGCCCTCGAGCCGACGTGTCTCGCTCTCCTGGCTCTGAGATGGGATTCCAGTCCTGCCCGTGCCCTCGGCCTTGAGTTTTTGCTCGGAATGCAGAATCCAAACGGAAGCTGGCCAGCGTTCAGTGGCGACGACTCCGAGGGTTCAGGTCTAACGGCTTTGGCAGTGATCGCGCTCGTCAACAATGGCGAGATGGCGCTTCAAACAGAGCGCGGAGTCGAATGGCTGCTGAGATCGAAAGGAAGAGAATCACACTGGCTTTGGAGATGGAAGTTTGAGACCACGGATACTCACGTCCGCTTTGACCCCAACAAGTTTGGCTGGCCGTGGCAGCCTGGAACTTGCAGTTGGGTCATTCCCACAGCCCTGTCAATGATTGCCCTGAAGCAGGCGTTCGTTTGCTGTAAGCCAGACCGGGTCAACTTCCGAATCCGGCGCGGCAAGGAGATGCTGCTAGATCGCGTCTGCCCCGGCGGAGGCTGGAATGCCGGAAACGGTGTGGTTTACGGAGTTCCTCTGGCACCACATCTGGATGCCACGGCCGTCGCCTTGCTCGCCCTGGGCGGAGAACAGAGCAATGGCGCCATAGCCTCCGGTCTTGATTGGCTCGAGCGCAGGGCGGGGACTTGCTCCGCGCCTTGGAGCTTGGCCTGGTCCATCCTGGCTCTTGACGCCTACGGCCGGCCCGTTGAGGGTTTGCTCGCTCGCCTCTGCACTCTCAGCGATAAAGGCTTCCTCGCGGATTCTGCCACCCTGGCCGCTTCGGTCCTGGCCATTGATTGCCTGGTCCAGGGTAACGTTTTCAAGGTGATCGCATGACAAGAAGAAGCTTGCTAGCCGGTTCTGTCGGACTTGCAGCGGGAGCCGCGACTGCCGCTCCTTTTCTCTTGCCCAAATACGACCGAGTCCGGCGACCTGCCCGTTCACGCGTCGCCGTCGTGCGAGCGGACGAGTATTCGGAACGGCTTGAAGGGGCCTTGATGAGCGCCCTCCGGTTATTTGATCTCGACATCGGTGGAAAATCAGTTTTGCTAAAGCCGAACCTCGTCGACTTCGTGCCGGGTGTCGATATCGATACCGATCCCGTTCTAGTCACTGCGGCTGCGGAGTGCTTCAGGCGGCTTGGCGCTCGCTCTGTCGCCGTGGCTGAAGGCCCCGGACACCAACGCGATACACAACTGGTGCTTTATGAAAGTGGGTTCCATGACAAACTTGCCCAACGGCACATTCCCTTCGTTGATCTGAACCGAGATGAGCTGGTTAAGATCAAGCTCTGCGCAAACTACACTGGCCTGGGCCATCTTTGGCTCCCACGCACTGTGCTCACCCATGACTTCGTCGTTTCCATGCCCAAGGTGAAAACCCACCATTGGTCCGGCGTCACGCTAAGCATGAAGAACATGTTTGGCGTGGTCCCAGGCGCAAAGTACGGTTGGCCCAAGAATATCCTGCACTGGAGTGGAATCCAGCAGAGTATCCTCGACGTTTGTGCGACAGTGCCGATTCACTTCGTCATCGCTGATGGCATCGTGGCGATGGAAGGAAACGGTCCTCTTGCCGGGACCCCGCAGCCCCTGCATCGCATTGTGCTTTCAGATGATCCGGTAGCGGCGGATGCAACGTGCGCGAGGCTCATGGGATTCAAGCCTGACATGATTCCCCACATCAGTGAAGCCGCGAAATTTCTGGGCAACGCGTCAACGGAATTGATCAACCAGCTTGCAGGCCGGGTCGCGGCGCCAGACATACCCTTCAAGACCGTGCCGTAATTTGAGCACCTGCGCGCCAGCTAGCCTCCACTTTGTCTGCTTCGCGACGAGCGGCATTGTCTGCGGTCGGATAACGAAGCACGGGAGCCTCGCGGGTGATCGCCGTAAAGGCCACGCCGTCGCCAATACAAGGATCGATCGCTGCACACGGATTCCCCGAATAAGGAAGTGGTCGCGGTCCTTCCACTGCACCTTGCGCTGGTGGAGCAGCCACATGTACAACTCGTTCGCTGGCTTGGAGAGTATTAACGCTGCGTTCGCGCCGCGTCAAGCCCAGCGCAATTCGGTGAAGTTGATCGTACACGAGCGGGACGAGCTGGTTGAACGCCTCCGCGCCCCCTTCGCCCCAGCTTTGCAGAAGCCGGGTGAATTCGCCTGGCTCCTCCCCACTCATACCACGCCCGCTCCTGTCGGGAGTTGTGTGCAGATTATGCCAGCAATGAGAGAGTTTGACTATAGGTTATGCAATGTTTGTCGTGCAATATTGGTCGTTCAGGCCAAGGGATGGCTTGGTAGGACACAAGGTCTATGGGAGTAAAAGGTGTAGCCGGGATTGCGAAGTTGAATGCGCAAGTCGCTCGAACAACCATCACCACAGAAGATTCTCGTACTGGCACACTCACTACTTTTCACACACCGTAGACAAATTGCAATTAGCGGCAACACAGGTGGTCAGTTTAGCATGAACCGATACCTGTCGAGGTAGCGTTCAGTTGGTCGTAAATCATTGGAACGGTAGGCCCCAGCGGACTCGAACCGTTGGCAAGCCGGGACGCGCTCACCAGACTGGGCCGCCCGGATGAGCTCCTCTATCGCTCGGTGCGACTTCCGTACTTTGATTTGCTGTTCCCGACGACGAGCTCCGCTCAAGTCAGCGAATTCTTCGCGGTAAACGAGTTCCCAGGGTCCGCGGCTTCGGGTATAGGGGCTATGACGACGTTGACTGTCAGCAAGACGACGGGGGAGGTCGGAACTAGATCCGACGTAAAATGCCCCTCTCGGAACACTCAGGAGGATATAGACGTGAGCAGGCATAGGAAGTTATCGTAAGCCCGTGGGGATTCGAACCCCAAACCTCTACCGTGTCAAGGTAGCGATGGTCAATAACTTACAGGCATTCCGAATATAAACAAAGGACTTAAGCAATCCACCTTTGCGGGAAACATGCGGGAATTTCGCGGGAACAAATCCCAGCGCGGCAGGGTTGGCTCTTCCGCACATCCCAATAGTGAATCCGCCGGTTCCCATTGTGCGATTCTTCGTAACGTGACAAACCCAACTTGCCCATTAATGCAAAACCTGTTTGGTAAGTCAATCTCGTTGATTTTGCGGCACGGTTGGCAACACTAACTCACTGGGGCTCTGAGCCTACACACAACTACAACAGTGACGTGAAGAGTTGTTGTTAGGTGGCGCATTCCACCTCACAGAATCCGCGCCCACCTGGAACGTCGGTTCATCGTCGCGAACGGTACCGGTCGCGCATTTGCCGGACTTACGCACCGCCGAACCTTTCCGCGGGCTGCTCCGGATGTCATCGAGGGCTTCCGACTGTACGCCCGACAACAGAGGCAAAGGAGCCACCAGTGCTGTACGCGGTCAGCGTACGCGAAAGTTCGTTCGCCAGGTTGAATGTCCGCAGCAGCCACCAACTTGGAACGACCGCGCTGAAATCCAGTTTTCCGCATGCGGCAGCTTGAAGTCCCCATCGAGCGGTATTGCAATGGGAGCGTGTGTCAGGGACAATAACTGTTGGCCTCGTCGTACATTGCCAAGGCGTTTTCCGCCGGGACATCGTCCAATAGGTAGTGGACCGTACAAAAAATGAAGCGACCACCCTTGCCCAAGATGTCGATAAGTCGTCTCACCTCGCGACGTACGTCCTGGGGAGAGCCTTGGGGTAAGATCTCCTGAGTATCTATACCCCCGTAAAACGTCAGATGCTTTCCGAATTCCCGCTTGAGTTCGGCAGGGTCCATGCCCACGGCCTTCACTTGGACGTTCTCCAGAATGTCCAGGCCAACATCGACGAGGTCACCTAAGATGGCGCGAACCGAGCCGCAAGAATGCAGCGCCGCCTTCAGGCCGTTCCGGTGGGCGATGGCGAACAGGCGCTTCCAAACTGGCAGAAACCATTTGCGCCACAGGGTCGGCCGCAATAGAAGACCTTGTTGGCCGGCAAAGTCGTCCCCCCAAGCAAGAATCTCAAAGTGCCCGCGAGCGGCGCGCGCGAGGCGGCCATAGTATTCTTCGTAAAAGTCAGCGATGTGCGCGACCGTTGCTTCGATCAGTTCCGGGCGGTCCGCGACGTGGGCAAGTCCCGTTTCGATGCCGAACAAGTCCATTATTCTGCTGAATATCGGGCTCCAACCTCCGGCAAGCCGCGCGTAATCGCTGTTGAGCCTCGCCCATTGCGCGAGCGGCAAGTAGGCTCTGGGAAGGTCCCGAATCCATCCCACCATCTCATAATCAAACCAGTTTGGGTCCGGCCAGCGGTGAGCTTCCACATCGGCAACGGTCTCTGCCGAGCGCAGCGGACGAGGGAGTCCGTCATAGTAAGTTCCCGGGCATTCTCCCCACGATCCCCAAATGTCCTTCACGACCCTCCAGGCAGGATAGGTCGGAACGAGGACACCTGAAGTATCCTCTTCGAGCGGAGGGCCGACATAGAGTGGTCGACCCCACCGGATGCATGCACCCAAGGCCCTCAATAAACCCTCCTTGTCTCCATCTGCCAGCCCAAAGTGCCGGAGCACCTTTGAACACAGTTCCGGATGAACCCCGTTTTCAAACACGTCAACGGGTACATGGAATATCTCCTGTCCGTCTATTACTGCGAGCACGCGTTCTTTCGGCGTCATTTTTCCTCCTCGCCTATTTCCGCACCTCGGAAAGCGATAAGAAGTTGCGCAATACAGTGTTGCGATTAGATCTCTGCTAGCTTTTCGGTGATGTACTGCAAACGATCCCACTCGGCATCCGCTGTCACCATGTCGCTGACACCCAGAATAAGGTGGCTTTGTCGCCGGTTGCGTTGGATCAGTTCATCAATTGAGCGGTGAAACTCCTCATCGGGAGTGTTGCTAGCACAGAGTAAGATCGAGGGAATCCCACCCCAAATAGTAATGCTGTCCGCAAAGGCCGCGCGGATATCTTCGAGCCGCGACCGGGTCATAGGATATGGACACACCGAATCGGCAATGTCGAATCCGGCCTGCACGTACAAAGCCAACAGGCGCTGGTTCTCCCCATCTGTGTGGGTCATCAAGTATTTGCCTTTGCGATGCAGCATTTCTGCATAGTCGTGTAAAGGCGGGAGAATGTATTTTGCGAAGAACGCCGGATGCGTTATCGAGTCATCATAATTGCCCCCGAGCATGATGACCTCGGCCGGGGAATCGGCCCCGATTTCCTTGATACGCTGGTAAAATGGTTCCATTTGCTCGGCGAGCCGCTGGACTTTCTCTGGATAGTCGTGGAGAGCATAAAAAAACTGTTCAAGAGGCATCAGTCCCATGATGTGTTGGATGGGGCAGGCTGACCCTAGTAGATAAGCGACCGCGACCCCCTGTTCGCCCACCTCAGCACGGCGTGCAAGATAGCCCTCCAACTGTGGCTCGATTTTGAACTGCGAAAAGACGTGGCTGACAACCTCGAAATCGCGTGGCTCGCGGATGGCATGCTCGACAACCCATGGCAGGGATGCGCCTGCGTCCAGCATTTCGTCGGTGAATACTGTGACAGTGCGGATCGAGCCAAAGGGCGTATGATATTCGACAATGGTTTCGTGGCCATGCCGGACGACACGGCGATCTACATCCTGAAGAGTGAGGCGATAAGGAAGGACCGGAAGATGAAGGATTCCAATCGCCCGGTCGATCATGGTGGCGCCGTTCGGAGGGTCGGTATAATCGGGTACCGAGGAGTAGCAACCTACGCCCAGACGCTCGGTGATCTCCGTGAGGGTAAGGGAACGTAACTCAGAAGGCAGCGTGCCACGCCGCAGGCGCGCGCGATGCCAGAATTCCAGGCGTGGAACCCAGGGCAATCTGTCAGGAACGTCGCCACGGATTGCCGCAAAAATACGTTCACGATGCGTCATGCTAATGCTCAATTATAGAACCTCTCTTAAATAGAATAATTAGGGGACCGGTACCGCAATTTAAGCGCGCGTCTCTAGTCCGGAGCTTCATGCCCGCATTGCCTCAACTCAAGTTCTTGATGCGATGTGCTCGCGAAATCCCAACATGGTCGTTCAAGCACGCCTCTGCCTCCTAAGGGCCTGCCAGCGGGCCCGGTTGGCTTCAAGTTTGGCGCGCATCCCCGGTCTTTCGAGAACCCGCCGATTTACGACAAATGTTGGTGCTTCACCGCTTAGACCCGACAGAACGGATTCAATTGCCGACGTCCCCATCCCCAGGATGCATTGATCGGTATGGCACAAGTTGTGGGGACTCAAGATCAGGTTATCCAGTCCGAGCAAAGGGTCATCCTCTGAGATCGGCTCCTTCTCGAATACATCGAGTCCCGCGCCACGAATCTTGTGGTCCCTTAGCGCTCGGTAAAGCGCGCCCTGGTCCACCACCGGTCCACGAGAAGCATTGATAATGTACGCTGATGGTTTCATCCAGGAAATTTCCCGTTCACCAATCAGACCTCGGGTCTCGGGCGTCAGTGGGCAATGGAGACTCACAAAGTCGCTCCGGCGCAGCAGTGTTTCTAGGCTAACGAGTTCAACTCCCAGTTCCACAACGTCCCCAGGCTTCACGAAAGGGTCCGCCGCCAGATGAACCATCTCAAAAGGCTTGATCAGTCGAAAAACCTCGCACCCAATATTGCCCAACCCCACTGATCCAAAGATCCTTCCCGTCAGGCCGGTTGTCCTGACGTTTGATCGTTCCTGCCATCTTCCGTGACGAACCAGTCGATCCTTAACCAAAAGCTCATGGGCTAGAGCCAGCAAGAGCGTGACGATGGCACCCGCCATTGGCCGACGGACCCCATCTGGAGTGATTGTCAGGATTACGTCATGCTCCGTCAACGCTCCCACGTCGACCATTTCGTAGCCAACTCCCAACCGCGCCACGACGCTTAATCTGGGGTTCGCCCCCTCAAATGTCCGCCGGGTGTATCGCGGACCGCCTGAGATAATTGCATCATACTGGCCAGCCTGCTCGGCAGAAATCTCAGGGAGGTCAGCTAAGAACTCTACAGAAACACCCGGTGTATCGATTAGCGTCTGAAGCCCTATATCCCCCATGGCTACTTGGCCGGAAGCGTTTAGAAAATCATGCGTGAATCCCACTCGAAATGTCTCCACGGTCATTTCTCCTTGCTAGATCATGTCTTAATCTGGCGCAATTCTGGAACGCCTCTTATTGGCTCAGTTTGCAGTAGCGCGGCGCTCTCTCGGCACCGGAACTCCTTGAGAATTCAAGATGCGTTTTCGGCCATTCCTCTCCTCAAGCTGACGAGGAGGGAATCATCAAAAGCGTGCGGCGGCGTTCCCGGACGTTTTCGACCAACGTATCCCACCCTTTGACGAACATGCCGCGGAAGTACTGAAGGGGTCCGAAATCTTTGAATTCCTCGAGGGCGAGGCCACCCTCCAGATAGGCTTTACGAAAATCGGGGAGGTTGGCCAACAGTTCCTCGATCACTTGCGGCGACTCTGGAGTGTCCATGCGCGGAATGACGGCCGGATTCGCGGTGATCAGCTCCTTCGCGGTGCTCCAGTTAATGGTAATGTGAGCCTCACCGCCGACCATCTCGGTGAAGTGGTGGGTGCCGCGCGCCCCGCCTCCAAGCATGAGCACCGGATATCGGCGCTCCCTCAGGATGCGGTATTGCTTGCGCGCCACCGCACAACCCGCCTGGAAAAGCGCTTCAGGTGAGATATTAACGCCCGTGCGCTTGACGTAGTTGACCAAGTACTCGTCAAAGATGCCCGTAATGTGCGTGACATAGAAAGGCGGATGGTAACCCGTTTTTTCACAAACTCGGCAGTAAAGCTCACAGACTTGAATAGCCTGTTCGACCGCGAAGACTTCCGTTGCAATGATCGGCATATTCTCGGCGATCAGGACTTCGATGGCCCGCAGGCCTGCTTCATTCACGGGAATCTTGGTAATAAAGTTCTTCTCGAGCTTCCGAAATCGCAACGCTTCGTCCACGATAAAGTCAGTGTTCTCGTCACCATGTGGGTCGCCTTGAATGGAGACGAGGCCTTCGAGTCCTGGCTTACGCTCGTACAGGGGCAGAAATCTTTCCATGACCCGCTTGACCAAGTGTTGCATTACGAGCTCGGACGCCGTCTTATTTTCCCGAGTCTGCTGGACGACACGGTCAATCAAGTTCAAAACATAGCTTGACTCTAACTTGGTTTTGAGCAGATTGGCACAGTACGTCGGATTCGTTGTGCAACTGATGGCGCCCGCCACAATGGCACGGTCGGCGTCCTCCAGGATCGGGTTGTTTATCCACAATCGGGTTGGCGTTTCACTCGCGACTCGATGAAAATACCCTTCGCCCATACGGGTCTCACTCCTGTGAAACTGGCTTCTTCGAATTTGGGTCTTTCTTGGGGCGGCATGGCCCTTTGCGCGTAGGCGCCTCCCACTACCTGAGCTATTTCGTTGTAGCGGGTGAACTCACAAGCTGTTCCAACCCGAGCAGCGATTCAAATCCTTTGCGCGCCACTTCCGCCGGGTCGGTTTCATTCAACCGTTGATTCCAAATCTCCAGAGAGAAGGCACCCTGATAACCTATATCCTGAAGCGCCCTCAAAAGCGGCCCGTATTCAAGGGTACCTTCTCCCGGGAACGTCCGGAAATCATGGGGCCTCCGCAGCTTTTCCAGCGGAACATCCATCGCATCAGACAGATGAACCAAGAAGATCTTTTCACCGGGAATTCCGGCTAGGTCGTCTATTCTTGAGCCGCCCAGGAAAAAATGAAATGAATCCAGCACCAAACCGGCATTTTCGCACCCAGCCAGCGAGACGACCTGCCACGCCGTGGCGAGATCCTTTACTTCTGCAGCAGTTCCCGGGAACTCCAAGGCGATTTGAACACTAAACTCAGCGGCAGCGCGACATACCTCGCGTAAGCAGGCTGGAGCGCCAGCCAGCGATCCTGGATTAAGGGGAGGGACGGCGACAACGATATCGCAGTCGAGGGCGCGTGAAACCCGGCAGAGGTGCCGGGTCCGCTGGAGAACAAGTGGAAACTGTCCTTCCTCGACGCTTTGCCAGCCGCCGAGGAAGCACAACTCCTCAACCTTTAACTTGGCTCGTTTAACCCAGCCTGCAATTTCGTCCAAAGAGACCCCACGGCTCGTTGCAGCCTCAATATCGTCGAACCACAATCCAACTCGAGGAAAGCCCGCTTCAGAGGCCAGCCAAATCTGCTCCTCAAGTGGCGTCTTCCTTATCGTCGCTGAATTAAGGCAGAATCTCTTCCGCATTACACAAGGCTCCTCGCCTGGTCTTGACCTGCGCGAGGTTTTGCCCCGCCGCGAGTGAAAGAGTTTGTGCATGCGGCATTTCGAATGGTGGCGGAGCGCGGACACCGGCCGCTTTTCCGTCCCGGCCGCTGGGTTTTGGGTCTCCAAAGGTTCTGCCATCCTTCTCTCTTTCGTTTATTGCGGTGCAACTTCTTCCGATGCCATGTAGGGAACGGTGGCGATTCCCGGCCAAGGCACGAATATCTTCCCAAAATCTACAGGCGCGACATAATCCCGCCCGTGATGAAAATTATCAATATTCTCAATTAACTTCTCGGTCAATTCTGTACCGTCAATCACGTACATATTGATCGTATACAGCACTCCCAAGTCCGATGGGTGATCCACCATCTCCGACCACTTCTCCGCCATCGTAACTGCCTTTGACCGGGCATTCTGGAATTCTTTCAGGCTCTTGTCCAGTTGGGTCAAAAACTCATTGCGGTCGGCTCCTGATCTGTAGGCTACAAACGCATTGTCCAGGTCAATATATGCTTGATCCCAGACGATCAGCGTTTGCAAGTACAGAATGTAGGCTTCTGTCCGGTTAAGCAGGAAAGCCAAATACGCCTGCGAGTGCGGTTCGACCTCGGAGCGAGCGCGCTCGAGGCCGTCAAGCGCTTCCTGAAGTATCTTTATGCTTCCCGTAAAGGCGGGGATGCGGTCGTGAAGACTGCTGATGGAAGATCGCCATCCATTGGATCGCGGACCATCGAAGGGGTTCGGCTGCTTGTAATATTCGTAAGCGACGGACAACTCGGCAGGCGCTCCCCCAGGAAGGTTCCCCCGGCCATTCCAACCCAAGTATTCCTCGTTTTTCTCCAGCGTATCCAAGGCTTTCAACATGCGTGGCAACGCGCGCTCGCCGAAGATCCGCTGGGGATAATTGCGATAGAACTCCTGTGGCGTCAGGTGCGGGTTCCACTCTCCTTCCGCCATGAACTTGGTATTCGTCTCCGTCCCTCGCGCCCGATTCACCTGCGAGGCGAAGCCCGCCAAGCCATATTTCAAGCCTCCCTCCAGCACCTGATCCTTGTAATAGAGGTTCACGTTAAACTGCATCCCGAGCATGGCGCCATCGTCGTCGATCCGGTTCTGAAGCGTGTTCTCCCTCTCCCCCATTCCCCCTAACATCTCCATCGGCACGCCTGTCGGTGTCCAGATGGCGCGTGATTCCATGTCGGTAAAGGGCACGCTGGTGGGAAACATCTTATGCAAATAAGGGAGCAGATAGAGGTGCCCGAACCCTCCTATCCCCAGCTTTGCCTGGGGCGCGATCCGATCCCGCGCTGTCATGAGCTTTTGTATTAGGTATACAGAGCCACTATTTGAATCGATTAGTGTGTTGTTGTCTTGAGGAATATCCCCTGCAAACCCGGCTCGCTCCTCCGCCTCACCTGGATACTGGGACCGCAAGTTTCGATAGAACTGTCGGTCCCGCTCAGTCTGATTGCAGACCGGATAATACTCCGGTAGAGCCAAGAAATACCCCTCCGCCTCGGAGTAAGTCTGCACCAAGCTCTTCAGCCGGTTCTCGTTCAGTTCCAACGACACCGGATTATCCGGGCAAATGAAGGTGCCCCATCCAGGATAGAAGGGCAAGGCCACGGTTCGCGTCGTGTATCGACCCAGATTCGGCACCACATATGCTGCATCGATAGTGAGCCATACCTTGATCTTCCGGCTTGCCGCATAAGCGATCGTTCCGTGCAAGTATTTCTCCGCTGCTTCGAAGCCCTGTTCGTTGTTCTCAATGTGCTGGTAATCCGGCGCTGCAAACCGGGGATAGATACCAAATCTCCTGAACCATTCCTGGCCTACCTTCATGCCGCTCGAATTGTATAAACCACCCAGGTTCCTGCCCATGCTGTTCTCGATGAGCTGATAGCCGGTTTCTTTCCAAGAAAGATCCCCCATCAATTTCGTCTCCCCGTGGTATTCATATCTTAGAAAAGGAGCGTAGTCCGCCCACCAGATTTGCAGATAGTTCATCTTCATTTTTGCCATCTGGTCCAACAACCTGCGCTCGTCGTCCATCGACATGATCGTCATATTGGGGTAGTTGAAGGTTTCCAGGAGGCCTCGGCGGCGGAAGGCCGGATCGCTGCGTTCGTCGAAATCCCGCAACTCTAAGTCCGCTTTCTTCTCCGGCAGGATTTCCCCGGTGAGCAGAAACACCGCTCCGTAACACTCCAGCAAGTCATACGCCGCGTACATGGTTGCCGCTTCCTCATTCCCCCCCGCCACCAGCACCCGACGCCCCTCCAGCCGTAGCGCGCGCAGAATGAACCCGTCACCCTTCAACCCCGTGAAGCTCACCAGTTTCCTCGACGCGGCCTCGCGCACCAGTTCGTTGCCCTCAGGTCCACCCACCAGAATCCACCCCCAATCCTTCGGTCTCTTGCGCGCTTCCTCCGGGGTGAGAACCTCCAGCTTCACGCCGCTGAAAGCTTCAAAATACCGCTTCAGTTCCTGCCCCACAAAATGGTAAAACTCACCTTGCCCGACCACAATGGCGGCCCGCGCCTGGCCTTGCGAAACCAGAAACTGCATCCGCGCGTCAGCGGCGGTGGCGGGAAGGGCATGGGATGAGACAAAAAACGCCACCAAAGCTAAAATCCTCACCATGCTCTCACCAGTCATTGAGCTTCCGAAACGATTTTTTCTCCTCGGTCTGCGTTGTACTTCCATGATCGCGCCTCTTTCCGACCGTACCGTGAGGGTATTGAAATGGGCAGACCACCGGTATGTCCAGCTCAGGAATCATGTCTCAGGATTAATCCATTCGTAGACCACCATTTACTTCAATAGTTTCGCCCATCAGATAAGATGAATCAGGAGAAGCCAAGAAGGCTATGACAGATGCAATTTCCTCGGCAGTGCCCGCGCGCTTAAGAGGAATACTATCGACATACGTCGCGAAGACATCTTTAGGAGTGTGAACTTCATGCTGGGCAGTCAGAATTACTCCTGGCGCCACTCCGTTGACTCGTATGCCGAATGGAGCCAAGGCCTTCGCGAGTCCCTTCGTGAAGGTCAAGACGGCACCCTTCGCTGAAGCATAGGCCAAGGCGCCCACCGCTCCGCCGGCGCGGGCGGCCAGAGAGGACACGTTGATAATGACACCACTTCTTCGGCTAATCATGCTCCGAGCCACAGCCTGAGCACAGTAGAAGACACCGTTGACATTTACGGCGAAGACATCATTCCAGTGCTCTTCAGTCATTTCAAGAAACGGAACGTTTGCGATCAGGTCCCCGGCATTGTTAACTAAGACATCGATCTTCCCGAACTCACTAAGAACTTTGTCTACCATGCCTTCAACGTCGACCTTGCTTCTGACGTCAGCCTTGACCGTGAAAGCATCTCCGTGAAAACGACGAATCTTTTCCAAAGCTTCCTGGGCTCCTCGCTCATTCCGGAAATAATGAACTGCAACCGCATAGTCTCGTCGGGCTAGCTCCACTGCCGTTGCATGACCTATGCCGCTGCTTGCTCCAGTAACTAAAGCTATCTGCCGCTCTGACTTCGTAGCGTCCTCCTCAATGGATTAAACTAGCCAAGAGTATTCCCCCACGCTACAACGACCATGCCGACGCAGAGGACTACGATTGAGCTCAACATTACTAAGAGAGGCTTTGTCCCAGAATTAGCCCACTCCCCGGACACACCACCCCAAAAGTTGGCGCAGATGATGCTCAGGGATGTAACTAAGACCCAGCCAACCACGGCTGCAAGTTCGCCAAAGTTAGCACTCCCAAAACCATAAAAAATGGGACCCGCGCACCAAAGGACTCCCATGAGAATAGCCAGCCCATAGT
>Ga0116138_1000750_pt1 | contig 18637 bp, 17 predicted proteins | sample June2015DPH_20_1_2_FD_88971 | JGI IMG/M metagenome (GOLD analysis project Ga0116138, IMG submission 88971) | Peatland microbial communities from SPRUCE experiment site at the Marcell Experimental Forest, Minnesota, USA - June2015DPH_20_150 | ecosystem: Environmental > Terrestrial > Soil >... | reverse complement strand
AGTTGAGCAAAGAGAACTCTACGGTTCTGTCGGATCCTGGGACTCTCGTTACAACTATGAATATCGCAGGGCAGATACTTGACACTTCGAAACTTTGTATTCAGAAACTTGAAAAATTCCTTGATATCCAAAGATAGAGTCTTCTTTCGGCTTTGTTTTCTCTTTCAGAACAAGAAGTTTGCCAACTCATAGAAGCAGGCTTCGAATTCGTCTGTGACTATGAAGGCAACAAAGTCTTCCGAAAACGGAAGTGAACCCTTAAAAGAAATCTCATAAGACCGGGCTGGGTTCGTCTGTAGCGGGCGGGGTTGGATTTGCACCTCAGACCAGGTGACGAAATCTCCGCAACTCCCATTCCCTTCGTGTTTAGGAGTGCTTGCCTTCCAACGAATCGTCACACAGGGTCAGGAGCTTCAAAAGAACTGGTAAGTGTTTTTTTACTAAAGGTTTCTTTAGAAAAAGGGCTTTTAGAACCTTGGCACACATTCTTAGAGGGGTAAATCTTGTCTGAGAAGGAAGAGGAAACATACTCAGTCATGTTTTCATCCTTGAAGCATGCAGTCAGAAGGAAGATTCTGAGAATCTTGGTGGCAAAGTCGTACACTTTCACAGAAATACTTCAGCAGATCAACATTGAGAGTGCACACTTAAGCTATCACCTTGAAAGCCTAGGGGATCTGATTAAAAAGAATAATGGGAAATATGAGCTGTCAGATCTTGGTTACGCGGCAGCATCTCTGATGACCAGAGTTGAGGAACCCGAAAGATTGGTTACTCCATCTGTCCTCAAGACGCCACGTCGGCTTCAAACAGTTCGCATCTTCTCGGTAGCTCTGATAGTAATCGGTATTCTGCTGCTCGTGAACGGCGCTCTTGCCTTGCCTGCAGTTGACTACAGACAGACTCGAATTCAATCAGGTATGGATGCTGACTACTGGGTGTTTCAGCCGGAAAACTCGCCGACTAAGTTGGGTTTTCCATATAACTTGACGAGCTTTTCCGGTTGCTATTACCTAGGACCCGGACTTTACGGCATACAGATTGACCTTCAGATAAATGATTCTTTCCAGGCTTTTCCATTGCTGGTGAGAATTTGTACACCGAAAACAGGTTCAGAGACTACTGACTTGTGGAATCAATCTTGGTACGAATTCTCTCGTCCTACCTCCGTAAACCAACCTCAACATGAAAGATTCGCAGTCACGTTTCTCGCATCTGAAGATTCGGCTCAGATAATCACGCAGGAAGACTTTGGACATGTTCATCCGTCACCGGGAAAAGTTATCGGAGAATTCAGACCAACAAATGCACAGGTCCTCATCAGAGTAGCGTCTGACATCGGAGATCGAAATGTCACCCTTTCAGGGGGAAGACCAGACCAAGCTTTCGCGATAGAATGGTTCTATTCCCCACAGCCTCGAGATGACTGGAAGAATCTGTTCATGTTGTCAGGCTTGAGTTTGATAGTCCCAAACGCGGTCTTCGTCCTCACGTCCAAGATTCTTAGAAGCAGGAAAGAAGATGCGTATAGACGATAGCCTGGCGACAGAACGCGCGGACAAAAGAAATGGGGAAAGGTTATGGACGGAAGCACCACAAATCATGATGGACTACCTGTTCTTGTCAACAGACACCGTGCGAGCGCGGGCGCTGATTCCGTGACCATATGGAAAAAGTGCTGCTGGAGTCAGTGAAAACGGCAAAGCTTAAATTGTCGCCGAATTTTTCAGACCTTAGAGGATGAAACGTTTGGATGGTCTAAAAGGCCAGCATGCAGGATATTATCCTGAAGTCATAACACGATTGCCGGAAGCGAATATTCAGTTCAAAGGCGTAAGGGCTTGGATATTGCAGAGCGAGAAACATCAATTGATTTTCTTTGAAATGGAACCTTCTGCACGGGTGCCAGAGCATCGTCACGATTATGCTCAATGGGGAATTGTAGTAGATGGAAAAGTGGAGCTCACTATTAACGGCAAAACAAGAACCTGTGAGAAAGGAGATGAATACGTCATCCCTGCCCACGCAGAGCATTACGCGAGATTCTTGGCCAAGTCCAGAGTGATAGATTTCTTCTCCGAAAACAGCAGATACAAGGCTAAATCACCCTGACAGTCATCTTCAAAGGCCACTCACAAGACAGAGTGGTCGAATCTGCTCCGATGCATGGAAGCAAGATTCGCACTGGCAACCTTGGAGCAATATCTTGTCCCCGAGTTCCTTTTCTGCGAGGACACGCGTGATTCCTGTTTGTTTTCCAGCAGGGACGCGGGAGAACCTTTTCTTACGAGTCTGGCCGCGCGTTCACCATGCAGAGCCCCTTTGCTATTCCACTTGAAGGAAGGCGTGTCTGCGTCTTCTGTTTGCGATTATGCCAGTTTCAACGGACATTCAACGGGCAGATTTGTCGGTTTGCATCATGCCCCAGACGTTTCCTTCAGGATCTTTGAAGTAGGCCATCCACCCGACTCCGGGAACGGCTAGTTTCGGCCTGATGATCTTTCCTCCGTTTGCTTTGACTTTCTTTGTGTATTCATCGACTGAAGGCACGTCGATGGTGTTGACTGTTGACGGCTGAGCTTCCGTTCTTTTCGACAGTCCCCCATCTATGCCCTGTTCCTTTTCTTTTCCAGTCATTATCAACCAATAGTCTACGGGCCCCTTCCACTTCTCAATCTTCCAGCCAAACACCTTTTCATAGAAGGTTATGGCGTTCTCAGGCTTTTTGGCGTCTATTTCAAAATGAACAACTCTTGGCAACTTCAACACCTCAGTTGTGGAAAGGGTCAGGCTTGACCTTTGTATGTCGTGTAACTGGTGTATGGCGGCGGAATATCGTGTTGCCAGTAGATGCATAGTATTTCTCCGCGGTGATGTATCTCCTCTTCAATCACATGCATTAGAATATCTTCGGTTTTGTTCCGATTGATGTTCCCGTCTCTTCCTTTGAATTCGAACACGCTCTGGAGCTTCTCATCCGTGAGTTTCTCCAAATATTCACTTGTCTCAACCTCAACTTTATCAGCATATTCTTGAATGGAATTGACATCTGCATATTTAGTGAATGGAGCGTTGTAGATTCCTTCTATGCTTTTTCCGCTCAAACGTCTCATCCAGAGATGCTCGGCCTGCAGACTGTGAACGAATATGTCTCGGATAGAGTCAAAGCTGGCTCCGCAGCTTTCTACAACCGTTTTCCAGGGGATTTCTGCCATGCTTTTCAGGAATTTGCGGCGCGAATACCAATTATATCCAAACAGATCCTTGATGTTCAAATATATCTCCAGAAAAAGCGTAATGTTTTGCTTTCTAATAACGTTTGTTAGCCAATCATGTTTTTATGACAAGATGGATCCCTGAATCAACTATCTGTTATACTCTCCCCTTTTCTCAAAGTCGATTAGTACGCGCTTTGCGGACTAGCGTTTGCGTTGTGGGATTTTGACCCTCGCGCGCAGTGGTTTCAGAGTTTCCTTATACGACCGCTTTCCTGCTGGTAGCGCGCGCTCTAGAGTTTGAGGCCTTTTGCCACTCGTTTGCCAAACTCTGGATCAGCTTCAGTAAGGTTCTCGACCATCCGTTTCTGAATAGCTTTCTCTGCGTGACTCAGCGAATCCACAATGTTATCAACCAGGTGGTCTTGATCCATTTTGCCTAGTGAGCGGTAGCGTTCGCCTGCTTGCTTGAAGTCGTTTGTCAAACTGATTTTCTGACGCACGATGTCTGCGTCAAGATGCTCGTGGGTCGTGCCAGTGGCCGGAGCTTCATGCGGCATTCCATCTGCTAGCGTGTTGGGTTCGTAGTTGACTGTTCCTCCACCGTAGGGCGCATACTGCATGGCGCCGTCGCGTTGATTGTTATTGACAGGTGCCTGTGGCCGATTGATTGGGAGTTGCAGATAATTAGCACCCAATCTGTGCCTTTGGGTATCTGCGTAGGAGAAGATTCTACCCTGCAGGAGCTTGTCAGCGGAGAAGTCGATGCCTGGAACAACAGAGGCTGGGCAGAAAGCTGCTTGCTCTGTTTCGGCGAAGAAGTTCTCGGGGTTGTGGTTCAACACCATCTTGCCCACGGATGTGAGGGGGAACTTGTCTTCTGGCCAGGTCTTTGTGGCGTCAAGCGGGTCGAAGTCCTGCTTCAACTCATCCGCGATTTCCATGATTTGAACGCACAATTCGTACTCAACTGTCTTTCCTGAAGCAATGGTTTCGTACAAGTCGCGAGTAGCAACGTCAGGGTCCTCACCAGCTAGGCGAGTGGCTTCGTGACGGTCTATTGTTTCTATTCCCGCTTTTGGCTTCCAATGATACTTGACGTAGACTGCTTTGCCCTTGGCGTTTACCCACTTGTACGTATTGACGCCAAATCCTTCCATTTTTCTGTAGCTCCTTACTGTCCCTCGGTCTGAGAAGAGCCAAGTGATCATGTGAGTCGATTCAGGAGCCAGCGAGATGAAGTCCCAAAAGCGACTGTTTGCCGACGAGCTTGTGGGGTAACCAGTGTCAGGGGCAGGCTTGAAGGCGTGCACCATATCAGGAAACTTGATGGCGTCTCGGATGAAAAAGACTGGCAAGTTGTTGCCTACCAAGTCATAGTTTCCGTCTTCAGTGTAAAACTTCACAGCAAAGCCCCTTGGATCGCGAGCCGTATCTGCAGATCCTCTTGAGCCCACAACTGTGGAGAAACGGACGAAGACAGGTGTTTTCTTCTTTGGGTCTTGAAGGAATTTTGCACACGTGTATTTTGCCATGCTCTTGTACACTTGGAAATATCCGTGTGCGCCGGCACCTTTCGCGTGCACCACACGCTCGGGAATACGCTCACGGTCAAAGTGTGCAAGCTTCTCAATCAAATGCACATCCTGCAGCAAAACAGGACCGCGCTCGCCTGCGGAGAGCGAATTCTGGTTGTCAGAGACAGGAACACCCTGATTCGTCGTGAGATGTTTCTCTTTCATAACTTTCACATCCCTTTTCTGTTGTTTTGTAACGTCTTACGCTGTCAAAGACTAAAGGCTTATTTAAGATTTGTTATTATCTAATAAAAGGTATGAGTCGCTTTCAGAAATCAGACGCATTGATAATCGAAACTCTCCGAAAGAAAGGATACAAAGCCACTACGCAAAGAATAGCTATTTGTCGATTTGCCCTCCATAGCCGAGACCATCCGAGCGCGCAAAGAGTCTACGATGAAGTAAGGAGAGTTCATCCAACTGTCAGTCTTGCAACAGTCTACAAGACACTTCAGATTCTGACGAAACACGGCCTAGTCCAAGAACTGGATTTGCCAGAAAGTCAGGCAAGATTCGATTCTTATGTGGAGCCTCACATTAACCTGATCTGCATGCGGTGTGGCAACATTCAAGATTTCGATGATAGTGCTGCTCGAGAAATGGTTGAGAGAGTGGCAGCCAAAGCAGAATTCACGCGGACGGGGCAACGCTTGGATATTTATGGCGTTTGCAAGACTTGCCGCAGCAGCAACAAATAGCACGCAGGTTAGAACCCAAAGAGGTTCAGACTTCTACCGTCCTACACCGAAAGAGCAAACGCGATACAAAGCTCCAAAAGCTTCCTGTCGCACATACCTTGCCACTAACCTGAAGACCTATCAAGACTGCCAAGGAAATCTTGTCGACCTACGTTCTCTTTGAAACCCCTCTTTTTTAGCGCGCTTTCCTTAGCAGCTTTCACAACTTTATTATCGTAGCAATGACTTCGGACTGTTGAGGTGATTTTGATGGGTGTGAAGCGCGCGCGAGAAGAGCCAGCATCATATCCATTCTCATCCTATTCAGAAGCAGAGTTAGACTATTGGAACTCATTAGCATGTGATGTATTGTCTCCATTAGCATCATAATAATCTTCATTCTTCCTATCCGCTCTCTGTTGCTTGTTCGAGTGTATGTTGCTTGACGTTGTTGTACATCGGAAAACGTATATTAACACTCAAGTCTCAGATGTATTGGGTTCATAATGCTTAAACTCTACAACTTTCATTATTTGCAAAAAGATGGGATGTTGATAACGACCAAAAGACTTTGCGAACATTTTAGCGATGCTTTGGAATTAGCTCAAGATCTTGCTGATGAACATGAATGGAGACTAACGCATGTTGAGCAAGCAGCGATTATAGGATTGTCATTAAATACGCAGCCAGATCATGTTCAACCTCAATTCATCAGTCATCCATACAAGAAGAACAATAAGAAGACGAGACTTTAGATAAAGTTGCTTCAATAAAGCTTGCACATTTTCATGTTAATCTATCGTACGATATGACGCTGCACAAATGAAGTCGACAGATTAATCCGATCAGACAATGGCAGTTTGATGAATTAATGTGGCATCTAGGGCATCAACTTTCACCGTTAGATGTAAGTGATGTACTGAAGTGTGCTAGTTAAGAGAAAAAAGAGAGGGAAGAAAAAGCTAGTCATTGTCTAACTAGCTATCAACATTATGTCGAAAGTGCAGAACAGAAAAACGCAATGAATCCTATTTTCCAGTTTTCAGTTTGAGATTAGCCATTGAATACAAGGCTCTCTTTGTCTCACGCAAAAGGTGAAGGTCTTTCTCCATTAGGAAAGCATCCACGTCTGCAAGTGCAACTTTTTTCAGATTATTGATTCTAGCCCAATCCACACATTTACCAACCAGCGAAGGAAGCTCATCTTTTTCCTCTTGTAGTGCTCGCCTTTGAGCAAGGAAATCTGCTCTTTGCATCTTTGACTGAACTTCGAAAGGCATTAGGAATTCTTGAACCCCCTTGCTTTCCCAGAAATGGCGAGAAGCAGAATCATAGTCAAGTCCTACTTCTGTTTGTTCCTTCTTTGTGAACTCAAAGATTTCCACAGCAAGCTCCTCAGATGTTCTCTTCTCTATCCAGTCTGGAACTTCTGCTTCCTCTCTGTGAAAAATCAATCCACCTCTCTCTATGCCCTCTTGTATCAGAGGCATTCCTCAGCTCTGAACATCATGCATTCATTTCCCTTACAAGTCTCTCTTAGGAATGGACAGAAAGTATTGGTCATGTTTCTACTTTCTTTATCTCTTCAAATATTTCGTCAATCTTACCGCTAAGTGTTCTCTTGTAGGTATTTACTAGGGCAATCAGTTCATCAAGTCTGTTTTTGCAGGTTGTTCTGAGACTATCTGCAATTCTCGAGATTGCATCTATGGATTCTATGTTTTTCTGAAGTTCCAAGCAATGATTGTTTATTTTAGTAATGACTTTACCGAGTTCTTCTCCTTTCAGTTCTTTCTTCTTCATTGAGTCTAATTCAGCTACTTTCTTAATCACATAGAAGGCGAAAAGATGCCCAGACCAATTCAGTTCACTGTTGACAACAAAGACTGCTGTTCTATTCATTTCAGTCTTGAGGTTAATACAGCCTGAGCACTTTGTTATCCCAGAACGCATAGAGACAAAGATGCCATAACGTGTTCCACGTCTCTCCATATCTCTCCAGAATTTATCAATCTCTTGAGAAGGAACTGTTCCTTTGTAATCCTTAAGTTCAATCATAACGGGTATCTTAGTATCAGAAGTGGTAGCTAGAATATCAGTATACTTCCCTATTCCTGAAACATCCTCAAACGAGTCGTCCATGAAGTGTTCTTGAAGACTTCGGAAGATTGTTTCTACTGTAATCTCTCCTTTCTTTGCTGGTGTTGCTATGGTTGGGATAATTAACTTCAATTGCTCCCTTATCATCTCAATGTCTGACTTCAGTGGTGCAAAGAAATCCTCTATTGTCTCCTTTCGTGTTCCTATTGATGCGTGAGAGACAACCATCTCTCCAAGAATGATATATTTTTCAATAATCTCATCTCTTCGAGTGGCTGGAACCCCCTCAACAATTTCTATGGCTCTAGGGTCTGTCAATGTCAGATTTAACTTTTTTTCTTAACAGAGAGTGAGACTGTCATGTTCTCACGGATAAAGTACCAGTTGATTCAACTTATAGTTTATGAATGACAGATAAGAATCAAAGGTTATGCTTCATGGGAAATGCAAAACACAGAAATCTTAAGTCTGCACAGAAACAGAAGACAAACTAGGGGTCCAAAAATGAGTGAAAAGAAAATGGTTAGAAGAAATGTCGCTGTTGCACTTGGAATAATCTGCGTCATATTGATAGCTGCATTAGGTGTGGCGATGAGTGAGGCTTTCTATTCGAGTTCACGAGTGGCTGACCTTACCAATACTCTTAATCTAGGAAAAACTGAGGTTTGGGTGATGGAGAAAAACTATTATCAACTGCCGAGTAATTACACTGATTGGACATTCTCCATCAACGTTTCGGGTTACGTTCTAGTCTCCTTGGTAACCCTTGGTAACGTATACGTCCGAGTAATCTACAATGCTTCTGTCCCCGTTGGTATCGTGGAAGGTACGCTATTCGACTATGGCACATTTTATAATTATCAATATGATTCCCAGATAACTGTCAGTGGTCGCGGAACAGCAGTTTTTCCAGTCTTGCCCTCTTCAAACATTGAAATCAGAATCGGCAACACATATACGTTTGGTGGGTCAGGTGAAACCGTATCAATAATATACTACTACTAAACCCGTTCTCTTTTTTCAGTTTAAGCCATGCAGTACAGAAGGCTCTAGCACGACTCAAAGCGCGTGCGACGTTTTACATCAGACTCAGAAGAATGTATCCATAACGTCTAACAAAAGAGGGCCTAAAGCACCTACCTTCTACACATCAAATAGGTCACTCATTTAAAGCCCATACATTTGCTGTTGACTTGTATTCCATATCCGTATAAAAACGGGGTTTGCAAATACTAGTAAGGGGCATCTGAAAGCTACAAACACAATACCCAAAACATCACAGGGTACCATCATAGATTTTGCATGGCAACTTAAGAAAGATGGGTTAAGCGATACGACCATTAGGAATTATTCGCTGTCATTGGAAATGTTGGTGAAGAGAGGCGCTGATATCTTCGATCCAGATTCCATTAAGGCTGTCATTGCATCTCAGAAATCGAGTAATGCTACTAAGGTACAGGTCATTGCTGCTTACAAGAAGTTTGCTGTTATCAATAACATCTCATGGACTCCACGCATGCGCGCTAGAAGATGGATTAATTTATGGATATCATGATGACCATTTGACTAGGCTTCAAGCGATACTTCTATTACAGAGGTTGAATAAGTTCGGTCTAGTTGAAGGATTTAAGGGAACTCAAAGTCATTTTGGAAAATCAACCATTAAGTTTGTAGAATAAGAAGGTGAGAAAAGATGAGCGAGAGAAGATACAACAGAAGTAAAAACTACAGATGTCCATCATGTAGTCTAGAATTCAAGAGTGAGGGAGTACCTGGACACTGTCCACGATGTCACTCTGTAATTGAGATTAAAGAAAATAATAGGAGATCCCAGCGCGCGCGCTATTAGTGGTACTGAAAAAGCATTAAGCTCAAGCGCGCCAAAGAGGATTAGGGCCGTCTTTGTATGAGTATCCTGTCTATTTTTCCTTCTGCTAGTTGTTCCTGCAACTCTTTGACGAAGCTGTAGAATTCGTCTGGAAACATGGCGGCTTCTGTGTTCATGTCGAACGTTTTTGTCTGGGCCACCGTGTTGGCGTAAAGGCCGTTCTTAATTCCTTCCACACTAACCCGTACCATACCATCAGCCATAGAAAGAAGAAAGGAAGATAGATTATATACATATCTAACAAGTCAAGGCGCGCTACTATTTCATTATTGATTGTACTCTGCCGACTTTGCCGTCTGTCAGTCGTACCTTGATTCCGTGGGGGTGAGTTGAGCTGTTGGTGAGGATATTCTTGACGATGCCCTCAGTTAATTTGCCGTTGCGTTGGTCCTGCTTCAAGACGATTCTTACGCGGATACCAGGATTGATTTGGCTCCTCTGCTGATTAGGTTGCATTTCCGATAATAGGTGCTTCGCGGCTTATAGTGTATTCGCACTGCTTATCCAAAACGATGAATTGGTGCCGAGGGCAAGCGCGCGCACATATTAAGCCGCACCAACAAATACGATTCATATGTTTGCGGAGATGAACGGCAGGCATGAATATGTGGAAGTGGCTTTCAGCATTATGTGCGTTTCAATTCATAGTAATGGTCATTGCAGTTTCTTTGTTTTACTATCCATTAAGAATTCAACTAATGCAATTGTCGGATTTCTTATTCGGCATAGGGCTTTCAGTGGCGATATTTCTAATAGGCACACCCCTCTTTTGGTTGCGGGGAACAGAAGCGGATAAACGCCATCGTATGAAGACTAAAGATGATATCTGAATGCCTAAGAAGATCAAACTTTGTCCAGAATAGCGCGCACTGTTTCCGCCGGAATATTCTTTTTCACTAGGATCGGAATGAGTAAGCCGTACGCTGAGATGAATATGAGTGGCGTGTGAAGGATCAAATTCCATAAGGTATAGCCTGGCATCATAAAAAATGACATGGCGTTAAACACACCGATTACCAGACCAACGAAACTTGTGGTTCTTAGAACAAACATGTTTACCTTTGGATAGATTAGGGTTAGGATGGCTATTATGAGGGGCGTGGTGGGACAGTACATCACTCCGAAGGAAGATGTGAGTACCAACAAAGGATTGAAGTCTGGATTCAGGCTAGCGTTTATCGGAGACCAAAAAGCCAGGAAAACAAAGGGCAAAACCCAGTATCTCCAAGCGGGGAGCCTCTCAAAAGTATACTCGTTATGAGGTCTGTAGACTTCCCACATCCAGAACAGACCCACGACAAAAATAGGGACCAAATTACCTGTTATCACGGCAAGCCCATAGTGTTCAGTCACAGCGATGTGATTACTGAAAGCAAAGAAGAAGAACAGGATTCCGAAAAAGGCGTCGGTAACTCTGCCTATTCTCGATCCGTATAGATACAAGGCTATGAGAAGTACAATAGTGATAACGTGAATTATTGGACTGAGCCACAGGTACGCAGCAGAGGTTTGTATCAGGACGTCTTTAATCACAAGTGAGCTGTCTTGCGGAGAGAAAGGCACAGCAGCAAAAGATGGAAGAAATACGCAACCCAAAAGCAGTACAAGAATTAGTATGGTCTTTCTGCTTTCCTTCATAAGCTCATCAAGGCAACTATAACTACGCCCGCGTTTAAAAGTCAAACTTGACGAGGAACGCAATAATCAAGCACACGCGCGCCTCACAAACATTACACTCATTTTCATAGATTATTCGCATTAACAATGGCGTGCGCATACGTTTGACAAGAGTGTGACGTTAAATGGGATAGTGAAACATTAAACTTATTAACGATACTGTAAATGCATTATGCTTAACATCGAGCGTGCTTCATGCTGGAATCACAAAAACATTAATCTGCTCGAATATCCACGAAAGGGTTTTTGCGGAGCTAAAATAGTTCATTCAGATCCGAAAGATGTTTGTGAACGTTGCAGTGCACCGTTCTCATCTTTCCTTCTTCGTCTTCGCCGGGCATTGAGAAACAGAGCTAATTCCACTATAAGGAAGACTATTATCACAGAAGTCACGAGTACTGGAATTACGTAGGGGGCCCAAACGCATGGGATTTTCACTTGTCCAAACAGGGGCAACTCCCAGACAACCCACATGTTGGAGAAAGCATCCACGTAGATGCCGTAGATGTTTTGGATCGAAGAGTCAAAAAGAACGATCCTCGCGTCGTTACTGTGGTTCAATAGCGCACGCGCTAAGAGATTTCGTAAGACCGGGCTGGGTTCGTCCGTAGCGGGCGGGGTGGGATTTGAACCCACGACCACCAACTTAGGAGGCTGGTGCTCTATCCGTGCTGAGCTTCGGTAGAGAGCTAATTAGACTCCCTCTACCCGCCCATATTTTCCCGCCCACTATTTCCCAAGTTTTCCAGCGTTATTACTGCAACATTTGGGCCATGGAGTAATCTTGAGTATTGAGATTTATATTTCTGAATGGTTACGATAACAGTTTCGTTGAACCCCGATTTTTGGTAATCCCTGATTTTCTGATTCAACTCTCTTGCCCTTTGTTCTACATCATGCCAATACGTGGCCTCCAGTATTACGCGGTCTATTGTGAAGTCAGGAAGATAGAACCTATTTTCACAGTTTACGAGTTGCTCGTATTCAAATCTGACGCTATTCTCCGTGAGTATCTTTGCTACATCTAATTCCAAAGGATTGCGGTATTTTTGGTTGTGATATTTGTACTTGTATTTCAGAGAATGTTTGATTTTCGCTTGTTGCATCTGATGATATTCATACGGCCTGTTGATCTTCATCTGAGTGTGCCAGTTCCGTGATCCAACTCTCCCTCCTCTGCACTTCCAAGAGTGCTGTTGCTGCGCGTATTTTGGATCGAAGAAACCGTGCCCACTCTTTTTGGTGTTGAAACCGCCTAAGCGTCGGCCCCAATTGTCCTTTCTGAGCCCAGTCAGAGAGGTTCTGAACTTCCCGCACTCTGAGAAAGTCGCGACAAGCTTCTGGAAAACCCTGTAATGCATCAAATATTTCTCGTCGCGCCAGTCTCGCACAGTACTGGACCCAATGCCAAGTTTGGACGCCATGTTTTTCCAAGACGTTCCGTACAGATCTCTTGCAAAGAGTATCAATTCTCTTTGTTTTCCTTCGGTGAATATGCATCGCATACTGTTGTCAATTTCAAGAATATTTTTAGCTACTTAAGACTATGGTCAGAAGGTACTGACTACTCGCCCACGCACGCTCAAAACATTAGACGCTTGTGGATTTTAACTTAATGTCACGCTCCCGAAAAACTTTAACTACGAAGGAACATCAACCTAAGTGGCTAAAGCGGGGGTACCCGAGCCAGGTCTAAATAGGCGGGCCAGAAAAAGCCTAAGACAAGGGGGAGGACTTAAGATCCTCTGGCGAAGGCCTCCGTGGGTTCGAATCCCACCCCCCGCACCACCTATGGTGAAAACGACGGGGGGTTTGTCCAGAAGCCTAGTTTCAGTATTTCCGTTTCCTGAAGACTTTGTGGCCTTCATAGTCGCAGACATAATCGAACCCTGCGTCTATTAGCGCACACACGTCGGTTTCAGTTTTGGCAACTTTGGAAACGTATTCTTGTTGATCTTTGAAAAGTCCTTCGGCAAGTTGGACATACATAAGCGTGTTCTTGATGCTTTTGTGGCCGAGTGTCTGCAGCGCGCGCGGCGTCACAATTTTCACAAAAATTACGATCCTTCTAGTGCGTCTAGTTAATTATCTAGCGCGCGAGCCGAGAAATAAGCGCGCCTATGCTTCAAGATGCCAGCCGTTTGATTTGGTCATGCCGGAAGCAGTGGACGAGATGATCATTCACCATGCCCACGGCCTGCATAAAGGCATAACAGATCGTGGGTCCGACGAACTTGAACCCCCTCTTTTTCAGCTCCCTGCTCATCGCCCTCGACTCCTCGGATTCTGCCGGCAGATTTGAGAAATCTCTAAGAGCATGGTTGATCGTTCTTCCCTGAACGAACTTCCAAATGAACGCGTCGAAGGAACCGAATTCTTTCCTAACTTCTCTGAACCGGCCTGCATTGTTGATGGCCGCCAGAATCTTCGCCCTGTTCCGAATCACGCCTGGATCGTTCATCAAGCGCTCCACGTCTTCATCCATGTATCGGGCTATCTTCTCCGGGTTGAAATTGTCGAAGGCTTTTCTCAGAGCCACTCTTCTCTTGAGTATGAGCTCCCACGTTAACCCTGCCTGGAACCCTTCGAGCGTTAGAAACTCAAACAGCGTCCTATCATCATGAACCGGAGTTCCCCACTCCTCATCATGATACTTAACGTAAAGCGGGTTATCCGTGTCCCAGCATCTAATCGGCTTCTTTTCCATAGTTTACAATGGTCCCGCTGGAGATTTAAACTTCTTGAGGCATCTGAAATCACAGAAAGACTATCGAAAATACCCAACTAGCGCGCGTGCCTGCCGCAATTCTTAATATTCAAAAGTACTAATTACCGCAGCAGAAGAGACATAGCGCGCGCGGCGTACCTGTGTTAGCGTTTGGTGTCCTTACCTAGGCTTTTTCTTAGTTGGTCAAGCGTTTCTTTTGGCTTTGGCGCTTGTTCGTGGAGTTTGGAAATCTTTTCACATTTGTAGTCCTCGCAGTAGGCACAATTCTCGATGTTTCTCTCTTGTCCGCATTTTCTGATCTCGCATATTTTAGTGTAGTTAAAGACGCGTGTTCCTTTGGTTTGGCAGCCGTCGCAGTTGATGTCTTCTGGCTTGAACGGGTGACCGTACTCTTTTGTCCATAGCTCCGCCACTCTAATCCTTTCCGCATCATCATTCGTCTTCGTTGCTACGAAGGTCGGGCAATCAGAACACGTAATTCCACAATAGGCTATGATCTTCTCCATCAAGATCCCTCAGAATAGATTGGCTTGTGCGCAACGCCGCTAATATCTGTAGCGCTCGCTGGGAACGAATAATATTTTTCAGAAAGTCAAAAGACCAAAAATCGGTTGCGAAGGGCAGTTGCGCGCGCGCTCAGATTTGATTTTGGTTTGACACACGAGATAAAACTTTGCCCCCAAACCCCAAAACGTACGACTACTACTCCTATATACTCTACCCCTATTATCTCTCTGTTACATACAGTTACAATTACAGACAGACAAAGACACAGACAGACACAGACAAACAAAAAGAACGAGCTTTGCGGAAAAGTTATAGCTGAACCGAAAGAACCAGTAATCGTGGTGAGAGTTAGCGCGCGCCTTCTATCAGTCTGTTTGAGCCAGTTTTTGGTTTTGCGTCAATCTTGCTGTTTCAGTTTTTTCAGCATTGCGTTCCCATTTTGGTTATCTGGGTTCAGCTCGAGTGATTTCTCATAGTTTTCGATAGCATGCACTTTATCTCCTGAATGCAAGTACATTTCTCCTAGAGTATCATATGCGTTCCAGTACTTCGGGTATTCGTTGATAGCATGCTTCATTATTTTGATTGCATCGTGGAGTTTTTGGTCGAAGACAAGTAAGTAGGCCAAGAAGATTAGAGTGTTCTCGCCTGCTACGCTTAGACCAGAGCCTGTTCTGCTTATTTCTCGATGTTTTTCTATCGCAGCTGCGACTCCTTTTCGCTGCGTTAATAGGAATAGTGTGGTCAAGGCTTCAGGATGGACACGTTTTGGTGGAACATAATTCCATTCATACTCTCTTGCTATATTCTGAACCAAGTATTCTTCGACAAGCATTCCAACCTGAGAATTGGTCATTAAAGCTGCACCTTTTCCTGTGTTACCATACAAGACAAGCATTGCCTGGAAGCCAGCATCGTCTCCGATGTGCCCGAACAAGTCCGGTCTTGTTTCGTCACCTAGAAAGAAGCCTAGTCCCATTCTGTCTGGGTGTTCATCATTGCCTAAGGCAAGTTCTTCTACACGCTCTACCTGTGGTTTCAGCATCTCTCGAGTCATAATCTCAGATAGTAGCAGATTTGATTTGCCCAGCCTTGACAAAGCAATCTCAATTGCGAATCTGGCTAGGTCAGAAGGCGTAGTCCATAATCCTCCTGCAGCCATCTCGGGGTAAACATGCCATTTTCCATGGACAACTTTGCCGTCAGCGAGGGTTCCGCTTGCCGCCTCAGCAATCCGCGATTCTGGAAGCGGTTGTTCAAAAGTACTGTGCTCCATTCCGATCTTGCTGAGTACCATGTCATGCATGAGTCGAGGAAACGGTCTGCCAGTTACATCTATCATTAGTTGTTGAGCAATCATCGTTCCTCCACCTGAGTAACGCCATCTTGTACCTGGAACAGAATCTATACGAATTGGCAAATTGCTCGCAGGAGGCTCCCCGTTCAGGACTTGGAGTAGAGAAGGGATCGATTCATCTATGTCATAACCGTTGAAGCCATGCACTGTTAGTCCAGCACTGTGACAAAGGATGCGGCGCAGTGTGACCTTCTCATCTTTAGTAAATCTATTTTCAGGCACTTTCCAGCTGACAAGTCTCTTGTTCACGTCCTCATCAAGCGAAAGCTTTCGTCGTTCTACGAGATACAATGCTCCAGCTGCGGCGACAGGTTTGCTAACTGAGCCTGCCTGAAAGAGTGTATTTGTCGTGACAGGCGTCGTCGTACCTGCTTCTGCTACACCATAACCTTTGGCCCATACGATCTTGAAGTTATCGATGACAGCGACGCTTAAGCCTGGAACCCTGTACATTTGCATCAATTTCTGAAGGGTCAGTTCGAAAGGTAATTCATTTTTATCCAGCAATATCGGGTGAAACCCGTTCTCGACCCTCTCAATTCGCTCAGCCAATTTCATAGAAATACAGGGGCCTCCAGTTTGTGACACACGAGTCTTTATGTTCATGACGAAACCTTTTTGAAAATTCGATTTGACCCTAATAAAGTCAACTCACCCTTGGTAATCACACAGTGTTAGTCTTCAATACGAATTTCACAAGAGAATTGCTTCTCAAAGTAGTTTCACGCCACTAAGGGCTTCAAATAGGAAAAGGACCCCAAACACAACAAAAATCAAAGATGCTCCAATCTTAACGTAGCGTGCAGAGATGTATCGAGAAATGATTTTTCCGAGAACTGCACCAAGAGCCGTTAACAAGGCAAACGCAAGCATAACTCCGAGAAATACTTGAATAGGTGCACCGTATTCTGCGGATAAGGCAATAACTGCAAGCTGTGTCTTATCACCAAGCTCCATTATGGCTATCAGAAAGAACGATGTTGCAACGGTTTTTGAGTGCTCTTTGATTTTGACTATCACATCTTCTTTCGAAAATAGTGTGAATACTCCGAAAATGAGGAATGAAATGCCAGCTCCCAAACCTATCCAAAATGCTGGAACAAAGGGGGCGATGGCTCCGCCCACTATTGCACTAACACCATCAACTAGAGCAAAAGCCAGAAGAGCACCAATGAAAACCGACCTTGGTCTGTGTTTAGCACTCAGACTAACGACTGCAATCTGTGTCTTGTCACCGAATTCGGCTAATGCAACAATAGCGAACGTCGATAATAGTGGAAGCAAATCTAGTGCCATATTTCTCTCATCAACATTACTGAAAGCAATAGCGGTATTGTCAAGCTAGACGATATTTAAGTAAGATGAGTTTTTGGCTAGAAGACACTTCTATCAGTCTTTTTAGGTCAGTTTGACCCGTCTATTCTTTAGAAGAAAACGGTCGTGTGACGACGGAATTCGGGAGACATCGCCACTGACCATAGGGTTCGAATCTCCCGCACCACGTGTGGTAAAAATAGCGGGGGTTTATCCAGAGGCTCATGTTTGCTTTTCCTGAAGGTTTTGGCGCGGTTGAAGTTTCACGCGTGTCTATTTTCCCGCTATGGTGAGTTCTGCAAGTTTGACTGTTGGTGAGGAGACGCTCACGTTTCCCATTCCGACGCTGTTCCTGAGATCGTTGCTAATCATTTCCACTCCGTCCCTGAACAGTTCCTGGAAGTTTCCTGCGATTACTACCCCATTGACAAGTTGAGCTTCTTTGCCGTTTTCTATGAGGACCCCGTGAGTCACCGTAGCATTGAGGTTGCCACTTACAGGGTTCGAGAGCCATTCTCCAATCGTCTGTTCAACGTACAATCCTTTCTTTGTTTCCTGAATCATCTCTTCGAGTTTTGCCTTCTCAGGTTTCAGAATCAGGTTGCTAGGCAATGGTTGCAATTTCGTCCAGTAGCCAAAGGGTTTGCGGGCGTTGCCGGTTGATTCCACGTTGTCCTGCAGCGCAGTGTAAGTGTCGTAGAGGTAGTTCTTGAGTACGCCTTTCTCGATGATCGGGGTTCTTTGAGTTGGGTGCCCCTCGTCGTCAAAGGGTTCGGTCCGTAAACCTCCTGGCAATGTTCCATCATCAACGAGGTCAATGTTCTCCGAAGCGATATGCTTCCCGAGTTTGCCTGACAACGGCGATCTTCCTTTCTGTACCCAATCAGCATTTATGGGGCCGCTCAGAAAGATTCCAAGCATATTTGCAAAGATCTGGTTTCTGATAATCACCGGCATCTTTCCGCTCGGGATGGGCTTTGCCTTCAAATACTTCACGGCCTTTTCTGCTGCCTTGCTGGCTAAATCTTCGAATTTGATTTCTTTCCAGCTTCTCGCTTGTTGTATTTCTGCTCCAGTGCTGTTCAACCCGGCTTCTTCAACCTTGGCTGACAGAAAAACACCTATCTCTGTCCCCTTTCTTTCGATGCTTTCCCTGTAGTTGTTTGCCACTGAAACATGCTCCAGCGCAACGGAGAAGAAACCGCGTGTAGGTTTAACTCTCCTGTCGTATTCCTTCATGCGATCTACCGCTGCCATCAACGTCTCAATGATTTCTTTGTAGTCAGGGTTTTCCAGCTTTTTGTCATAGCATCCTTCAACGGGTGTCGTGGCAAATTTCTTGTTCAGATGCTTCCAGAACGAATCTTCAGAGGCTACTTTAGCTATTTTGACTGCCCTCACCGACAGCTCGTCGATTTCTGTCTTGCCTAGAATGGAAGTAGAACAGATTGCCGTTTTCTTTCCGACGGCTACCCTCAAACCTATTCCCGTTGATTCGACTGTTTTTAAGTTCTCAACTTTGTCTGTGAACGTGACGAATAGGGTGTTTGTTCTTTGCGCGTAGGCTTCTGCTTCAGTTGCCCCTGCCTTGAGAGCT
>Ga0116138_1000741_pt1 | contig 18773 bp, 20 predicted proteins | sample June2015DPH_20_1_2_FD_88971 | JGI IMG/M metagenome (GOLD analysis project Ga0116138, IMG submission 88971) | Peatland microbial communities from SPRUCE experiment site at the Marcell Experimental Forest, Minnesota, USA - June2015DPH_20_150 | ecosystem: Environmental > Terrestrial > Soil >... | reverse complement strand
GGCCTAAGCTTCGGATGTGCTTCCAAGAAGAAACCATCTTGGTTCCTTGAAAGCGTCAGCAGACGCTGAATCATCTCGCTGTCTTTTCTTGCCTCTAAGCCTATCGAGAGAATGACCATGTCCGCGTTTATCCTGTACACTTCCTTCCTCAGAGTGTTCTCGCCTATGAGCCACACGTTATGCGTTTTCCTGTCCTCGATAATCTCGGCTGGTAGTCCGCGGATGAACACCACGCCTGCATTTCTAGCCCGCTTGTACAAGTCCTCGAAACCTTTGCCGTAAGCTCTTATGTCAACGTAAAAGACGTAGATCTCGGTGTCGGGCCAATGTTCCTTAATCAACAAGCTGTCCTTAATCGTGTTCATGCAACAGACATTGCTACAGTACAATCTTCCACTCTTGTCCGACCGTGAACCGACGCACTGAACGAAAGTCACACGTTTGGGAATTTGCTTGTCACTAGGCCTTATCAAATGGCCGCCCGATGGCCCGCCAGCGTTGATTAACCTTTCAAACTCAAGAGACGTGATCACGTTCGGAATCTTGCCGTACCCGTAGTTAGGCAGGACCGAGGGGTCAAACACGTCTGCTCCAGTCGCCACGATTATCGTACCCACCTCAAGCTCTTCGGTCACAGGCTTCATCTCGAAGCTTATCGCCTGCCTCTCACAAGCCTTCAAGCACTTGTCACAAACGATGACGCCTTCCTTGTTGAGGCACAAGTTCATGTCGATAATGTACGTTGACGGAACAGCCTGAGCGAAAGGCGTGTAAATACCATGCCTCACTGCCAAACCCACGTCGAACTCGTTCGGAGTCACGATAGGACAGACCTTCACACAGTCTCCGCAAGCCGAACAATCCTTTGTCACGTACCGTGGTTTCCTCGACACTTTTACATGGAAGTTGCCGATGTAACCCTTCACTTCAGCAACTTCACTGTTCGTCAAGAGCTCAATGTTTGGATGATGGCCCGCATCGGACATCTTGGGCGCAAGAATGCATATAGAACAGTCCATCGTCGGGAAAGTCTTGTCGATCCTCGCCATCATCCCGCCAATGCTGGGTTCCTTCTCAACCAAGTACACCTTGTAACCAGTGTCAGCAAGATCCAAAGCCGCTTGAATGCCGGCCACGCCGCCGCCGATAACCAAGGCTTTCCGAATGATCGGCACCTCAGCCTCAACCGCCGGCTCAAGCAGGGCAGCCTTGGCCACAGCCATTTTCACAAGGTCCTTGGCCTTCTCCGTGGCCGCTTCTTTATCGTACAGGTGAACCCAGCTGCAATGTTCACGGATGTTAGCCATTTCAAAAAGATATTTGTTCAAACCGGCATCTTCACACGCCTTCCTAAACGTCGGTTCGTGAAGACGGGGAGAACATGATGCCACCACAACGCGATTCAGCTTTTGCTCTTGAATATCCTTTTTTATCCCAGCCTGCCCCTGATCTGAACACGTGTACCGATTGTCCTGAGCCAAAACAACATTCGGCAAGGTCGCAGCATACTTGGCAACCTCCTCACAGTCCACCGAACCCGCGATGTTCAAGCCGCAGTGACAAACGTAGACTCCGATGCGAACCTGTCCATCCTGCTTTGGCTGTGATTCCTTCTTCTCCGTCATTGCTTAGCCCTCCCCTCAGACTTCAAGTAACACTCAATTGATTCTGCGGCACGCTTTCCATCTCTAATCGCTTCAATCACCGACGCAGGCCCCGTCACCGCGTCTCCACCCGCAAAAACACCTAACAGACTGGTTTCCATCGTTATCGGGTTAACCCAAACCGTGCCATCATCGTTCAGCTCAATCTCCTTCGGCAAAAACCTTAAGTCAGGAACCTCGCCTATCGCAAGAATCACCATATCGGTCTCCCGCTTAAACTCCGAACCCTCCAAAGGAACCGCTTTTCTCCTGCCAGTCTCGTCCGGCTCGCCCAGTTGCATGCGAACACACTCTATGGCAGAAACCCTTCCCTTCTCGCCCAAAATCCTCTTAGGCGAAACCAAAAACTCGATTTTGACGCCTTCAGCCTCTGCCTCCTTGACCTCCCACATGTTTGCCGGCATCTCCTCTCTTGACCGACGATAAAGTATCGTCACGTCTTTTGCACTCTGGCACAGAGCAGTTCTTGCAGCATCAATAGCAACGTTTCCGCCACCGACAACGACAACGTTCTTGCCGATTTCCATCTTCTTGCCAGAATTTGAACTCCACAAAAAGTCAAGAGCGTGAGTTACCCCGTTCAAATCTCCGCCTTCAACCCTCAGTCTTTGACTCTTATGGGCACCAGCACCAACAAAAACGGCCTTATAACCCTCCTTCTGAAAGTCCTCAAAACAAACATCCTTGCCAACTTCCGTACCCGTTTTGACTTCGACGCCCAAGTCCTTTATGAACTGGATCTCCTCGTTCAAAACCTTCTTGGGCAAACGATACTCAGGTATGCACTTTCTCAGCATTCCGCCGAGTTCTGGAAGGGCTTCAAAAAGGGTGACTGCATATCCCTTCTTGCTCAATTCATACGCAACTGTAAGTCCCGCAGGTCCGGAGCCTATGACTGCGACCTTTTCTGCCGCCCTCGTTGATCTGTCGGCTTTCTTGGTCTTAAGCCATTCTCCGCGAATCTGCCCAATCTTTTCCAGCACCTTCTCGTTTTCCAGCCCAGCACGTTCTGGGTGGAAGCAAACCAATGTTGTGACTAGCGGGAGAGGAATGTTCTTAACGATTTTTTGGAGGGCCTTTTCAAAAGGCTTAGTGTTGCCCTGTTCCTTAGCGATTGACCGAATGGTTAGGAATATTTCAGGCAGTTTCAGAGCCTGGGGACAACGCTTCTGGCAGCGATAACACCAAGCGCACAGCCAAAGCTCGTCTGAGCTCAGCACGGTCTCAGGGCTCAGATAAATCTGTTCAAGAAGCCCCCGGGGGTTGTAGTCGTTTCCAAGCATCTCAGCCATGGAACAGCTGGCCGTGCATATGCCGCATTCGAAGCAGTACTTGAGTTTGTCGGCATCCAGAATCCTTTGAAGAACTTGTTTTGAGACAGCAGTTCCTGAGGTTTCCAAGCCTTGTGCCCTCTGCAGTATTGGGCGATGCCATACATATAAAAGTTTACAAACGTAAAGGTTTTAAATGAACATCCAAATCAAGCGCTGCCTCAAACACACTTTTATAGGGTCAAACCCGAATATGACATAACCTCCGAAGGGGACGAGACATTCATGGAAAAGATAAAGGCAATATCATACGGAATCGGTGCCGTCGGCGGGTTCATCACCAAGTTCTTGCTGGAAAAAGAAGGAGTAGAAATAGTCGGCGCAGTGGACGTAGCCAAGGATAAGGTCGGAAAAGACCTAGGCGAAGTCTTGGGCCTGAAACATAAAGTCGGAATCAAGATTTCAGAAAACCTTGAATCCGTGCTCCAGAAGACAAGGGTGGACATCGCCATCCACGCAACCTCATCCTTCCTTAAAGACACATATCCACAAATAGCCTCCATCCTGAAACACGGCGTAAACGTCGTTTCCACATGCGAAGAGCTGTCTTACCCATATGTTTCTGAACCCAAACTCGCAGAAAAACTCGACGCCCTAGCTAAGAAGCATGACGCAACGGTCTTAGGTGCAGGGATAAACCCTGGATTTCTGATGGACACGTTAGTCTTGACACTCACTTCTGCTTGCGAAAAGATAGAAAAAATCGAGGTCACAAGAGTTATGAACGCTGGAACAAGGCGTCTGCCGTTTCAGAAAAAGATAGGAGCAGGATTGACCGTCGAAGAATTTCAACAGAAAATCGAGAAGAAGCAGATCACTGGACACGTAGGCCTCGAACAGTCCATCGCCATGATCGCCAACGCCCTAGCGTGGAAGCTTGACAGGATACTCGTTCAGTCCGTTGAGCCAGTAATAGCTAAGAAGGCTGTTGAAAGCAAGGACATAAAAGTCAATGTGGGAAAAGTGGCCGGTCTGAAACAGAAAGCAAAGGGCATAATGAAAAACAGAGAAGTGATAGCTCTGGATTTCCAAGCGTACATAGGCGCCGAAGAAGAATACGACGCCATAACAATCAAAGGCGTTCCAAACATAAACCAGAAAATCCAGCCATGCGTCCACGGTGACACAGGAACAGTAGCCGTCATCGTCAACGCAATTCCCAAAGTAATCAACGCACCAGCCGGGTTATTCACGATGAAGGACCTACCGGTACCTTCCGCCACGCCAGAGGACATGCGCAAATACATAAAGACAACCTGACCAAACAGAACATATATCTCACGAAGCCAACAAAAAACAGTCTGGTGCCATCATGATGAACCGAGCGGGAGTACATCAAAAAGGAACATTCTCTCTTCTTGACATGATAAACAACGTCAAGAACGAACCCAGCTTCAAAAAGGCCGGAGCAATCACACTGTTCATCGGAATCGTCCGGGGAGAAGCGAAGAAAGGCGAAAAAGTTCAGAAACTGGAACTGGAAGCCTATGAAGAAAAAGCAAATCAAACACTGACGAATATCTGCGACGACCTGCGAAAAAAACCGGGAATAACAGACGTTCAAATCCACCATTTACTGGGAGAGTTCAACGTCGGCGAAGACCTAGTGTACGTCTTGGTCGCAGGCTCCCATCGCCAAAACATCTTCCCTGTCCTAGAAGAAGCCGTCGAAAGATACAAGAACCAAGCCCCCATTTTCAAGAAGGAACACGTGCTGACCAAACAAGGAGAAAAAAAGGCCTACTGGCTGGAAGAAAAGAACGACAACTCATGAAAGCCTCAGCACGTGCGCGCGCTACACCGCGTTATCCAGAGGAGCGATCTCCCTTCTCATCCACCATTTTCTCTACAAGCGAAAAACACGGAAACAAAAGATGTAACGCAAACAAAGCATCAACCACAACCAATCCAGGATCCCATTCCAGTTCCAAAAAAGTCCAGCTCAGAATCGTTCTGCCTAGCCTGCCCACAAAAAACATCAACCCACCGTCACCACAGCACACATTTTCTGAGCCTCAAAAAAATCACGAATTGAGCAAACAGAAGCATGAAACCAACATACTTCAACATCGTTTTGACACTCAAAGAAATCACGAATTGAGTACTCAAACACAAGGCCTCAAACCCCAACATAAACGCCGAAACTGAAGTCGCATGCACGTAATCCCAGGGCGACATCGCTCTGCAGGTTCTGGGAAAGGTTATAAGCGAACGCGCCAAAAATATTGTAAATGGAGATACAAGCATGGAAAAACGAAGTTATGCTTGGTTTGAAAGGCGCCGCAGAACCAAAGCCTTAGACTTGGCTCAGGATCAGATAACGAAGGCCCTCGACACCGTAACCCTTCTTAATCAAGCGATGCGAAGCATTTCAGAAGGACACGAAAAAGAAGGAATACAACGCATCGAGAACCTTTTCAAAGAGGAAGAAGAAGTTGATAACCTTCGAACAGAGGTCTTCAAGGAACTATCCAAGGGCGCAGCACTATTCGCTGATTACCGAGAAGACCTGCTCCACCTCGTAAAAAGGCTCGACACCCTCGCCGACCACGTGAAAGACGCGGCACGATGCATGGAAATGCTTGCAGACACTCGGCTCCCACAGGAACTCTACGAGAAGACCGTGCACATGACCTCTCTACTAGTAGACTGCGCCCAAGCCCTCCGTGGCTGCATAGAAAAAATCACAGTAGCCCCGGCTGAAGCCATAGCAGGTGCCGAAAAGGTTGAAGAAATCGAACACAAAATCGACGAAGACTACCTCAAAACCAAGGCATCATTCATCAAGTATGGACAACAAATGAACATCGGCGCCATGGTGATATTCGACGACCTGATTGAATTCCTCGAACAAGCCGCCGACATGTGCGCAGACACAGCTGACTACATCGTGATACTGGCAAGCAGAGACTAAGCCGCCCAGGCTTGCCTCATCAAAGCCTGCTCCGATTCAAAGAAGCACACGTTTACCACAAGAACACTTCCCCGTCGTTCTCAACCACAGGAATACAAATCAAATCACAAGAATTTCCTCGAAACAACGAATCAAACATACATCGGCGGTAAGCCCTTTAATTCTGCAGTTTTGCAGGGCCGATTTTCTCCACGATGTTGAGTTTCCCGTTCTTCCCTATCCTCAGCTGCCGTTCGCCCCTAAAAAGGGACATGTGAGCATTCTCTATATGAATCATGTCCCCGGTTGAAACGGCGTCTATCTGCTCATTCCACAGGCATAATTTCACCGTGCCTGTTTCGTCAGCCACAGAGGCGTTGGCTACGCTAGCGTAGTTGCCAAACCTCGTAAACACGAAGGTAGGCTTCGGTATTTCCAATACTTTGGCTGTCAAGTTGATTTTTTTCATTCCAACCCTCAGATCCTTTATTTGGAAAGAATAAGCCAGCTCGGGCTTCTTGATTGCGCGTCTCCCGAACATTTCAGCTCTTTGCTGACGCCTGATCGGGTTGTCTTTCTCCAGAAGAAACTCTTTCGGTATCGGAAACTGAGAAACAACCTTTGAGTCTTTGGTCATCAGGAACACCGCCTTATCCGGTGTCTTGTTGCGGCATTGAATAAGAAGCTCTCCACACGTGGCCTTCAGGTTTTTCCACGCCAAACATAACGCGTAAAAAAGCTGATCGGGGTCGACTTCATACTTCAAAGAAAGAAAGGCGAGATACTCGCCTACGGATACTTTGTTTCTCAATGTTTTTCTACTCTTTCGCCAGCGTTATTTCCATTGTAGAAACCATTCTTGCACTGTTTTCTCCTTCTCGAGGTGGCATCTGCTCCGTTCCTATGGCGATCTTGCTGACTTTCAAGTCTTTTAGGAAGCGGCTTCTCGTGATTTCCGCAACATCAACAGCCGTCGTTATCGCTTGCCCGCGTGCTTTCAAGGTTATTTCCTTCGAGTTGCTTGCTGAGAGGCTTGTGATGATCGCCAATACGTAGCTCATCGCTGGTTTCCTGCCAATGAAAACAGTCTTCTGATTTTCCGCCATTTTTCTCACTCCCTTTTGTTTTTTGGTTGTTCTGTGTAGCGTTGTGTCTCTGTTTTCCGTTCAAGAACAGAACGCTACCGCGATGTTATAATGTGTAGCCGTTCCTTATAAATGCCGTGCCGTCGTAAGGTTCTACTCGATTTCCTCTATGTTGGTCTTGGTCAAAGCCTTTATCTGCTCCAACTCCGGCAGTTCTCCGTAGCCCACCAGCGTTATGGCCGTGCCTTCCAGTCCCATCCTTGCCGTTCTTCCAATTCTATGGAAATAGACCAAGGCGTCTAACGGCACATCATAGTTGATTATGTGCGTGATTCCCTGAATGTCTAAGCCTCGTGCTGCAACATCGGTTGCAACGAGCAGTTTCAGTTTTCCTCTCCTGAAACAGTCTATAACATAGGTCCTCTGCGGCTGAGTGAAACCAGCGTGCAAAGGCTTTGCATCGTATCCCTGCGCTCTCAACTTGTCGGCTAAGAAGCTTGTTTCCGTTCTGGTCTTGCAGAAGATTATGGCTCGCCCTATGTGGTTTGCGTCGAGTATGTTGCAGAGGCTTTCAAACTTGCTGCGGGGGTTCACAACCGTGTAGTACTGGTGAATCTGTGTCAGAGCTATTTCGTCCTTGCTCACAAGTATTTTCTCAGGGTTCTTCATGTACCTGTGGCACACGTTCATGACCGTCTGGTCTATTGTCGCTGAAAAGAGGCTGGTCTGCCTGTTGGTTGGCACTTGCGAAAGTATGTATTCTACGTCTTCCATGAAACCCATGTCAAGCATCCTGTCAGCCTCGTCTAACACGACGATTTTCACGTGTGCCAGGTTTAGCATGCGCCTCTCAATCAGGTCTATTATGCGTCCTGGCGTGCCCACCACGATTTGAACACCCCTTTCAAGAGTCCCTATTTGTTTCTGAATCGATTCGCCGCCGTAGACTGGCAAAACCCTGAACCCTGCGTACTTGCCGAATCGGCGTATGTGTTCTGCAACTTGTTCAGCAAGTTCGCGTGTTGGCTCCAAGACTAACCCTTGGACCCTGTTGTCTCTTGGGTCTAAGCGTTCAATCATTGGAATCCCGAAAGCGGCAGTTTTGCCAGTTCCGGTTTGCGCTTGTCCAATAACATCCTTGCCCTCAAGTAATGGAGTTATGGCCTGAGCCTGAATCGGAAAAAGATCGGTGAACCCAAGCTCCTCGATGCCCTTCATCACTTCTGGACTCAGTGGCAAGTCTTTAAAGTACTGTATTTGCATATGTTTCATTTCTCCTGCCACAAAATTTTGCATGCAATTCCTGAAAGCTTTCAAAAGCTTTGATGTAAGCATGAATTAATGTGACAGGCAATTAGAGAGGGGCCTTGTATAAAAAGGTTTACTGCTGACATCGTCCTTATTCTATGTGGAAAAGCAGGAATAAAGGCTGTTTTTTGATTCACGACGGAAAATGGCAAGCTTTTATATGGTTGTTTCGGGTTGTTGCTTAACGCGTTTGGAGAATGTTCAGGAGGTGAGCTGGGATGGCGTTTGTGAAAGTCGCCTCTGCGAAGGATTTGGAGCCAGGTCATATGATTGGCGTGGAGGCCGGTGGCAAGGAAGTTGCTGTCATCAACTTGGAGGGCAACTACTACGCTATTGGAAACCGCTGCACTCACATGAGCTGTGTGCTTTCCGACGGCACGCTTGAAGGAGGAAACGTAACGTGTGCGTGTCACGGTTCGATTTTTGACGCTAAGACTGGAAGCGTGGTGAAGGGACCCGCAAAGAAACCTGAACCTGCTTATCAAACGAAAATAGAAGGAGAACAGATTCTGGTTAACGTCTGAAAGGCCTGTGAGACATGAACTTTGCTGCAACTCCATTTTGTCTTCGCCGATGGATGCCTTCCTCTGTCGCGCAAGACTACAGCGTGTCGAGGAAGCCTCTGGTCACTTCCTTGGCCGATTGAAAGAGCGGATATTTTATGTTGGTTGTGTCTTGGAGTTTTCTGAGCCGGTTGACTCGGAAGTAGATGGGCGGGTGTGGGTCCAGGCTTATCCACTCTTGAATGCGATAGGAGGGTATGCGTTCGAACAGCAGGCGTTTGAATCCTATTTTTTCGAGGGCTTCGGCTAGGACTTTAGGTTGCCGGATGACTATGGCGGATGTGAGGTCTGCTCTTGCTTCGAAGAATTTGGCTATGAAGAATATGAGAATCATGACGGCCCAGAAGTATACGAAGAAGAGTAGTGTGTTGAAGAGCAGGGGGATTAGGGGTAGGAGCACGTAGAATCGGAAGAGAAACTCGGTTGACATCAGGCCGAAGAGGAGGAGGGGGTCGCGTCCTTTCAGGTGGCCGAACTCGTGTCCCAGGACGCTTATTATTTCGTCTTCGTTCAGTTGGGCGAGGAGGCCTGTGGTGATGAGGACGGTTCCGCGGCTTGGGCTGGGTCCTGAGGCTGCCGCGTTGGGGAGCATGGTGTTTGACACGACGATTCTTGGCATGGGAAAACCGAATTTCTGGCGGGTGTTCTCCACGAGCTGGTAGACGTTGACTTTTTTTGCTGACAGGTTTTCCGGGCTGCACTCGAGGCCGTACTTGTTGAAGATTTGGCCGGTGGTTTCGCAGTCTATTTCTCCTTTCTTGAGGATGCTTTGCTCGTACACTTCTTTCTTTATATTCATCAGTTTGTCACGGGGATAGTTTTTCTTGAAGTTTTCTTGTTCTCCGAGTGGTATGCGGTATTCGAGCAGGTGGATGCTGGGGTTGTTCTTAGTTATGCGCCAGTCTGCTGTCCTCTCGATGATCTTGTTGGAGTAGAAGACGATGGGAAGTTGGATTGCCAGAATCGCGAGGGGGGCTATCCAGCCGTAGCTCAGGCTGTAGAGGAGTAGGAAGAGGAACAGGCCTACGGTGGTGAAGATGACGAATAGGAGGATTTGGGTTTCCAGGAACAGTCGGTTGAGGGGTTTTTTCTGTTTTTTGGAAACTATTTCTGGGACTATTTCTTCTCCTTCTCGCCACGCGAAGAAGAGGGTGCTCTGTCTGACTTGTTCCTCGAAGTAGTCGACTCCGATGGCAACGTCCTGTCGGGCTTCTTCTATCGCCTGCGGAGTGACGGTTTCGCTTAGGGGGGTTATTTTGATTTTTAACGGGTTGCTGCCGTTGATTGTGACGTTGAGGCTGCGTTTTCCCTGTTTGTCGGCCACGTCGTAGTTGATGGTTGATTCGCTGTTTTCGGTGGATCTGGAGATGTTGATGAAACGCTGTTTTTGGGCGAGTAGGTATTTTTGGTAGATGAAGTCGAGCATGTTTCCTATGTAGTTGTTGGGAACCTCGGTTTCGAGAACGTAAGAAGCGGTTTTGTCGCCCATGTTTTACCCGCGGTTCTTTCCATCTTGCGCTGTTTCGTGATATGATTTGCTTGTCTTTAAAGCTTACAGTGTGAATGTTGGGGTTCGAGCCCTTGCTTTTGAGTACTCAATTCGTGATTTCTTTGAGTGTCAAAACATTGTTGAAGCATGTCGGTTTGAAGGTTTTTTTACTCAATTCTACGAGGTTTTTGAGTGTCAAAAGTTCGGTTTTGTGTTTTAGGGTTGTTGCATGAATTGGATGAATTGTTGGAGGGTCCGGTTTTGGAGGGTGTAGTTTGTTTGTTTTTCTTTGGCGATTGTTGAGTTTGGAAAGGGACCGTAGTCGTGGCCGGGGTAGACTTCGAGGTTGTCGTCTAATTTTGCTATTTTTTGGAGGAGGCTGGTGTACAGGTCTTTGGCGCTGCCGCCGGGGAGGTCGGTCCGGCCGCATTCGCCCACGAAGAGGGTGTCGCCTGTGAGCAGTTTGCCGTCGGTTAGGAGGCAGATGCTGTCAGGTGTGTGGCCAGGCGTATGGATGACCTTGATTGTTACGGTGCCCAGGCGGATGGTGTCGCCGTCGACGACGCTGATGTCCTGGTTGACGTGCGAGAGCTTGTGAGCAATTATTTTTGAGTGGAAGACTGATTTGAGTTCCTCATTTCCCGCCGTGTGGTCAGTGTGACCGTGAGTGTTGATGATGTATTTCAAATTGAAACTCTGGTCTTTAAGGATAAGAATCACTGCGTCGACGTTGAAGCTGGGATCAATGACTGCTACTTCTCCGGAAGCCTCATCAGCTATGATGTAGGTGAAGTTGTCGCCGCGATACTTGATCTGTTTAAAGAACATGAAAATCAACCGTAAAAGTCCCTTTCATTTCTTAAAAGCGTTGCTCTGAGAGGCTCCGTTGATTCTTCATGAAAAGCGGCCTAAGTCGTCTGTAACAATTGATGTTGCTTTCAACATTGCTCTAGGAGGTCTCAAAATTTAGATTGTGACAAAAGGCTTAGTCAAGAAAAGTCCCTGCGAAGCCCTTCAAGCTGTCATTGAGGTTGTTGGCGTGAGCTGGATCAAAGCGCAAACATGCGAGTAAATAGCCCGTGCGGGAAAGCAACGTGCTAGGTTTCCACGTCTGGGATTTGGGTGCTCCTTAGTTCTTCGAGAACGCCTTTCTGAAGGGTTCTGTTCAAGTCCAGAAGCGTTTTCAGTTTCGCTTCACCGGTTTTCGTCCACATCGGGCCGTATTCTCCCTTCTCAAGCCTGTCCAAGTAGGCAAGAGATTGGCAGATCTTCTGCTCAAGATTCTTGAGGTTCGAGAGTTCAGCCGTTTTTCCGAACTGAAGAATTCGGACGTATCCAAACCTGTCCAGCGTGTCAGAATCTTGAAGAATCTTTGCCTCAGCTGTTTTGGGGTTGGGCTCTGAAACGTGACATTCAACAGCATAAACGACGTTGTCAACGAAACTCTTCAAGTAACCTTTCTTCGACAGAAACTCTCGGGCGATCTCTCCACTCTTTATTCCATGCTTGCGATAGTCTTCTGAAACAAAATGAGAAACATCATGGAAAAGAGCAGCCACAACGCACGTCTTGACATCAGCCTTCTCCTCAATCGCCAACTTGACCGCCCACTGAGCCACACGTAAAGTGTGTTCCCAACGATACTCGGGCCCAGCAACGCTCTGCAAATCCTTCTTGCCAGTCTCAACAAGATAGCCATGCACAAAATCAGCGATCTCGCCAATCTCCTTGTTCATGAATGCATCTGTATCTCAGTCTTTTTATTAGTCTTATCTGTGGAGCATGATAGCACGCTAAACGGTTGAACGTGTGTTGCTACGCTGCAAAGCGGCAAAGTTGTGGTAACAAACGAACGTTACTGCTCAGTGCGCGCCGCTTTGTCATAGCGCGCGCAATAGGAGACTTAACGATTTTTGATGGACTTTTGTAACAATTTATGTGTAACAATGCGTAACAACTCCAGTTTTTCTGGAATTCCCAATCATATCGGGTACACGACATGTGAAGGGCATGGAAATTGGGGCAAGGAAGCAGTGTAAATGGTAAAAGGAAAATCCCGTGTCTAAGATTGAGAATGCCTTCAGGAAGAGCATTTAATAGAGCCTGTCTTTTACAGAAGAGCTTGTTAGCGAATATGGGTGTGTTATGCCTTCTACGCTTTGGGTTTTGCTTTCCAGCTTAGTGCTAGTGCTCCGCCAGCTACTCCTAAGACTGCTCCTATCAAGAAGCCTCCCATTCCGACGAAGCTGACTATGGAAAAGATTAACACTATTATCCCCCATGTTCTACTTTGGGATGGATATATGTCAATCATCACAGCTCCGACAATCACTAGAATTCCCGACACTAAACTCACGAGCATCAATCCGTCCAACATAGCGTAGGGGAAGCCTACGTCATCCATCATGCCCCTGTAACCGCCCATCATACCGCCGAACCCGCTCATCATTCCAAAACCGCCGTTGTTGTACGAAAGCATCATGAAAGCCATGCTTCCGCCAACGAGTATTAATACTCCGCCTATGATCGACAAAATCACTGCAACAGTAGGTCGTTCTCCATAACTCATCTTCTCACCCTGCCCATTTTATTTGTTCTCATCATGGTCGAAGAAACACACGTCAAGAACTGGAATCTGCAAAAGCTGTATATTAGTTATTCCTCGATGCTTTCCCTACTGGCTTGCGTGCCCATGCTTTTCCACCGCTTCTTTTTTCCTGTGCAACCAGTCTGGCAACATCATCAGAGACATGGATAAGGGGCATAGAAGAACAGCAGGGAAAAGCAAGTAGGGGCTTCCAGGAAAGATTGCCAAAAGTGATGCTATTGCAACCAAGGGAAGGATGCAACAGAGTGCCATCATTAGCACGTGGCTTTTGCTTGTCGATTGGCTTTCATACCCGTGATCGGTTTCATCTTCATGTTGATGCATACTAATCTAAACTTCCCTCTTGATTATCTGTATTACATGGTGGTTTCAGGCAGAACAAAAACAAATCATTGCTGTTCATCAGTTACTGCGATGCGAGCGCTTTTTTCAAGAGAAATCTCCAACTTCTTTAGTTCCTCGAACTGTCTGCTGATCTCCAGTTCTAAGGCATGTTTCTCACGCAATTTTTCGTCAAGTTCACTCTTCAGTAGAACGTGTCTTTCTTCGATCAGCAATTGTGTGTCCATATTTCTTCACCCTAGTTTGTGTCGGCACGGCACTTTTCTTCTTGGGTTCTCGGAAAGGTCTGGAACAGCCGAAGAGGAGAAAGGAGAGAAGAAGAAAAACTTCAAGTTGCCTCAGACCTTGACGAGCCCTTTTGAAGAATAGTTCTCGCCGACTTGTTTTCGACCTCCAATTCCAAACGTCTCATTCTTTGCTTATAAGAAGCGACGGACAGAACCATGAAAAAGATTAGTACAATACCCGAAGTGCATTATGTTGGCTTTTGCTCTGTTTCAAGAAAATGTGTTTCCATCCATGTATCTAGAGCTTTGTCCACAAGTTTGTCTAGGAAGCTGGGCCTGTATGCTATCAAGACTTTTGCCACTCTGTCTTCCTCCCGAACGGTGTAGAGGTTTTCGTAGCCGATCTTCTCTTTAGTAAGAATGTTTTTGTTGACCAGATACTTGAGGTAAGAAGACAGCGTTGAGTGCGATAGTTTGAGACGTTCTGCCAGCAATTGATACTTGGCCTTTCCATTTTCAAGAACGACAAGGACTATTTCCCTCATTCTCTTCTGTCGCAATGCCGCCAGCACTTTTTTGTCTTCAGGGTCAAGGGGCTTCGTGTAGTACCTTTTGTGATGGTCTTCTGTTTCTGCGAACAGGATCCTTTTCCTATTCATGTAGCTGAGGTGATATTCTAGCGTGGTCAGCGGCATATCCAATATTCTTTGAAGTTCTCGAAGATGCATGCCTGGACTCGCCTCTATGAGGGCGTAGATTCTTCTCCTTTTTTCGTTCTCCAGGATTTCATCTTTGAACATGGGGCATTAGTCCTTCAGCACGCCAATCGTTATCAAGGCTAGTCCTATCAGATGGATGAGAAGGTGCAAATTCTCGTTGATCTGATAGCCACTACTAAACAGCTCTGGAATCGTGACTAGAGCATGGATGAAGAAGACTGCGAATCCAGCGGTGATGAATAGCATTTTGCGGGTTCTTGTGCGCCAATAGCTGAGGAACATTATCCCAAGCAAGAAGCCCGTTGCCAGGGTCAATCCTACACGCAAAACAATGTCTATAATTTCGACTGTCATGTTTTCATACATCTCCTGTTAACATCAATGGTCATGGGAGGATTTTCTCCCCGTTTCTCTCTTGTACGACTGAGCGCAGTGTACGCAGCAGAAGGTCATTTCTTTTCCTTTGATTGTCTCTCTATGCCCGCCTTCGTAGACTTTGCAGCCGCAGCTCGCGCACACTTCTAGGCTTGGTTCGATGGCGACGGAGACAAGGGTTGAGAAGCGCTTGAATAATTGCTTGCAGAGTTGTCTGCCCTTCTCTGTCAGTTCGAAGACTTTCTTTTTCTTCTCTCCGACCGGCTTCAACGAATGTTTTACAAGTCCTTTTTTTTCGAGTTGGCTGAGGAATGGGTAAACTAGGCTGGGACTGATTTCTTTGCCTATTCTTTTTCTGAATTTGCTGATAATGCTGTACCCGTGTTGTGGTCCTTCGTAGAGGATGGTGAGAATGTAGAAGCGTGAGAAGTCGGAGAAGTCGGAGACTATTTCGCCTAAATCGTATGTAGACATGTCTTCACCAGATTTATCTTCAGAATATATATCTTTAAAAGATATATTTAAATACTTCGCAAACCACAGGCAATTACAAATGTCATGACGGAGGATGAATGTAGTGCCGAGAGATCCCGTGTGCGGTATGGACGTGGACAAGGATAAAGCTATCAAGAGGAAGATTGGAGACCGCACGTACTACTTCTGCAGTCAATCCTGTGCTGACGTATACGAGCAGCCCGAACAGGAATTGAAAGCCATGAGACGTCGGGTTGCAATAACACTCGCGGGCGTAATAGCCGTGGCCGGACTCAGAGTGGTGACTTTGTTCGGTATAGTAGCCGCGTTAATGAGTTTCTCACTCATCGGCGGGCTCTCAGTCTATAGTCTGGCGTTGTTTATTGTGTCAACTCCTGTTGTCTGGATTGCTGGCTGGAGCATCATTCACGGAGCCTACAATTCTCTCAGAAATCGTGCAATCAATATGGACGTGCTAGTTTCAGCCGGAGTCGTGGCAGGCTGGACCTATGGCGCACTCAATGCGTTTCTCCCTGGATTGGGAGGAGAAGGCTATCTGGAGATAGCTGTCGGCATATTGGCTTTTGTTCTGCTCGGAAAATACATTGAGGAGAGCATTCGGAGAAGATCAGCTGCCTCGATTCGGAAGCTGCTGGAACTTCAACCGACCATTGCCAGAGTGGTCAAGGATGAAAAAGAAGTCGATGTTCCCATAGACGAGGTTCAAGTGAATGATGTCATCATAGTTAAGCCTGGCGAAAAGATTCCAACAGATGGGGTTGTGATTGCAGGTTACTCCTCGGTGGATGAGAAGATAATCACTGGGGAAAGCATACCTGTCGAGAAAAATGTGGGAAGCGAAGCCATAGGCGCTACTGTGAACAAGACTGGGCTTCTAAGAATCAAAGTAACAAAGGTTGGAGAAGAAACAGCTTTAGCGCAGATCGTGCATCTCGTCGAAGAAGCACAGGCCTCAAGTGCCCCCGTTCAGAAGTTTGCAGATAGGGTTGTTGGAAAATTCGTTCCGATAGTTTTCTCTGTTGCTGCAATCTCTTTCGGTTACTGGTATGTTGTTAGTGGCTTCTCAGCTGCATTCTTCGCACTGCTTGCAGTGCTGCTGATCGCGTGCCCATGCGCCTTGGGAATTGCCACTCCTACGGCCATATTGGCGGGAGTGGGAAAAGGTGCAGAATACGGAATTCTCCTGCGCAGCGGCGAATATGTCGAGAGAGCACGAAAACTGAAAACCGTTGTGTTTGACAAAACGGGTACACTGACAAAAGGCGAGCCGTCAGTCACAGACATCGCGGTATACAGCGGCTACACTGAAGAGGAAGCTTTGAAACTTGCGGCGATTGCTGAGAAAGGCTCAGAACATCCATTGTCAGAAGCAATAATGAAAGCGGCACGTCAAGGCGAGTCTGATATTCCCGACGCAGACTCGTTTGAGGCCGTTCCAGGACAGGGGGTCAAATGCACTTACGAGAACAAGAAGATACTGTTGGGAAATCAAAGACTGATGCAGGATGAGAAAATTCCGATTAAGCAGGTGGAGCAGGACCTCGAGAGACTCGAGGCACAGGGCAAGACAGTGATGATTCTTGCTGTGGATGGTGAGCCCGCAGGTGTTGTTGCTGCTATGGATACACCCAAAGACCATGCTGTTGAGGCGGTAAGTAAGCTGAAAAGCATGGGACTGGAAGTGACCATTCTGACCGGTGACAATGAAAGAACTGCCAAGGCGATTGCGGAGCAACTCAACATTGACCACGTGATAGCCAATGTGCTCCCTTGGGAGAAAGTGAACGCAATCAAGAAACTTCAGAGCGAAGGGAAAACGGTCGCGATGGTTGGCGATGGTGTGAATGATGCTCCAGCTTTGGCTCAAGCAGATATTGGAATAGCTATAGGAAGCGGAACCGACATCGCGAAAGAAACCGGCGGCATAGTGCTGATTAAGGATGACTTGCGAGACGTGGCGCTAGCCGTGGAATTGAGCAAGAAGACTATGACGAAAATCAACACCAACCTGTTCTGGGCGTTCATATACAACACGATCATGATTCCAGTGGCTGCAGTTGGTGTGATGAACCCGATATTTGCTGCGGGAGCGATGGCCATCAGCTCACTAACAGTTGTCACGAACTCTGCGTTGCTGAGATTATCCACATTCAAGTTTGAAAAGTTGAACGATCAGCCCAAAAAATGATGGAGGTGAAGCTGAACATGGTCAAGGATCCAGTTTGCGGAATGAACGTGGATGAGAAAACAGCGACATTGAAATCTGAATATGCTGGCAAGACGTACTACTTCTGCAGTCAGTCGTGCAAGGAAGTATTTGAAAAGAACCCGAAGAAGTTCGCTGATGAAGGTTCAAAAGACGATGAAGATGATTGCTGCTGCTGTTGACAACGCACGCGCACACACGCAGCGACTGCTAGAATTGCCGACTGGGCAAATAGAGAAGCGCGCTCGGGGTCATTTCAGGTGGAAGTTGTTTGGGTCTCTCTTCTGCCTTGTTGAAAGAATGGCAAAGTGTAACAACTCGGTTTGCGCGCTCGCGTGCTCATCTTGAAAACAGCAATCTGCTTTGTCTTTTTCTAGCCAGAATGAGGGAAATCGACATGCAAACGACTGAAGCAAAAATCAGCCAATAACCGTCTGCGAGAACCCATTCATAGCGCGTACGCACCAAAATACCTATCACAAAATAAGATGCGCGTAGGGAAAAATAGATCAAAGTCATAAGGAACGTTGTCACGACGCCCAAGATCAAGGGTATGATTCTCGTTCTGGGCTTCAAAGGAATAGTGATAAGTCCCAGAACCAAAGCGAGAATTTGGAAACTGAAGACCGCAATTAGAAGATAGGAAACGGCAGTGGAGGAATGAATATGCAGCCAATCATATTGGTTGAACCAGTATGCACCCCAAGATTCTGACCTACCATAAACGCGGGCACTGTAGTCCACTTTGAAAGAAAAGTAGTCCGCACGCAAGAATTCAAAGAATCTCGCACTGAAATAGGGATCTGGCGGTAGCATGTATAGCACTGTAAAGAAAGGTTGAATGGTGGACAATGGGATTAGGACTAATCCGATGATAAACAGTATGTCGCTCAAAAAATCGCGGAATTCGCTCATTTTTCCACCGATAGATAGCGCGGGAGGTGCATTGCTAAATGATTTGGATTAGGTTATAGGGGAAGAGGAGAAGGATAAGCCCGATGAGAAGGGCTATGGCAACCGTAAATACCGTTTCTGGGATTCTGGAAGGGCATTTTATTGGAAAGATGAAGGGAACCTTTTGTCTGTATTGCTGGAAGCTTTCTCTGAACCGCTTTAGCAGATGTACTTCTTCATATCTTGCTATGCCAATATAGCCCAGAATCGGTAAGAGCCTCAAACCTGTGAGCTCTACGCTGTTTCCCCCTAACGTCTGAACCATTACCGTTAACCCCATAGTGAGAATGATTATTCCTGCAAACTGAGGATGTCTGACGATGGAATATGCTCCAGTCTCGATGAGTCCTATCCCTCTCCTGCGATTCAAGAGCAGTTGCCCAGCTCCAGTTGCAAGCACAACGATTCCAATAAGAGCGATTATGCGACCGACGATGAAATACTTAGAAAAGAACATTACAGCGATTTCCCGCTCGACGTTTGCGTCTCCCCCAGTAAGGTAGACTAGATAGGG
>Ga0116138_1000734_pt1 | contig 18924 bp, 20 predicted proteins | sample June2015DPH_20_1_2_FD_88971 | JGI IMG/M metagenome (GOLD analysis project Ga0116138, IMG submission 88971) | Peatland microbial communities from SPRUCE experiment site at the Marcell Experimental Forest, Minnesota, USA - June2015DPH_20_150 | ecosystem: Environmental > Terrestrial > Soil >... | reverse complement strand
ATATCCCGGCTCTCGATATTATCAATATTGTTCTTCTCGATGGGATGAAAGTCGTCGGGGAGTTGTTTGGTTCAGGCCAGATGCAGTTGCCGTTTGTCCTTCAATCGGCCGAGGTCATGAAGTCCGCCGTCTCGTATCTCGAGCCATTCATGGACAGGAAGGAAGGCTCTCAGAAAGGGACGCTTGTCATCGCAACGGTGAAGGGGGATGTTCACGACATCGGAAAGAACCTTGTCGACATCATCCTGACGAACAATGGCTACAAGGTGGTGAACCTTGGCATCCGATGCCCGATTGAGACAATGCTCCAGGCAGCCCACGAGCATAACGCGGATGCGATAGGAATGAGCGGACTGTTAGTAAAATCGACGCTTGTCATGAAGGAAAACCTTGAGGTGATGAATGAGCGGAACCTCAAGACTCCGGTTATACTTGGCGGAGCCGCATTGACGAAGCGCTATGTCGATGGTGACCTTCGTCCACTCTACAAGGGGAACGTCTACTACGCCAACGATGCGTTTGACGGACTTCGCTACATGGAGGACATCCTCAATGGTCGGGGTCAATCGGGATCCGCAGAAAAGGTAATCCTCGCCGATCGGGAGTCACTCGTCGGAGCAGATGCCAAGATCGCGCTCGCCCTTGAGGCTCAGTCTGCGAAAGCGCGGACGGAAAACAGCACGATTGCTCCAACAGGGGGACGTTCCAGCGTCAGAACGGATGTGCCGGTCCCTGCGCCCCCATTCTGGGGATCAAAGATCGTAAAGGACCTGTCACTTGATGAGGTATTCAAGTATATCAACGAGACAGCCCTCATTCGGGGACAATGGCGGCTTGTGCGCGGTACAATGAGCGAATCGGAATACCAGAGAATCCTGGAAGAGCAGGTTCTTCCTGAATATCGGAGTCTGCAGGAGCAAGTGAAGCGCCACCAGCTTTTGATCCCCCAGGTTGTCTACGGCTATTTCCCATGTCAATCGGAGGGGAACGATCTGATCGTCTATCATCCTCCATCAGAGAAATCGAACAATTTGCAATCCACAATTCGCAATCCGCAATCTGAGGAGTGGCTCCGGTTCACATTCCCGCGGCAGACGGATGATCGACATCTCTGCATTGCCGACTACTTCGCTTCCGTCGATTCTGGGAAGATGGATGTGCTCGCATGCCATGTCGTGACAGTTGGACGGCGAGCATCGGAGCATTCGAAGGCACTGTACGATGCAAACAGCTATAAAAACTATTTGTATTTTCATGGTTTGAGCGTAGAGAGCGCCGAGGCGCTCGCCGAGCTCTGGCATAAACGGATCAGGGAAGACCTCGGCATAGCGGGAGATGATTCGCCGCACATCAAGCGGTTGTTCAGTCAGGGATATCAGGGCTCGAGGTTTAGTTTTGGCTATCCCGCATGTCCGCGTCTCGAGGATCAGGTAAAGCTCTTTGAACTTTTGAGGCCGGAGCGCATCGGTGTCTATCTGACGGAAGAATTCCAAATGGAGCCGGAGCAATCGACTTCCGCCATTATCGTCCATCATCCCGAAGCCCGGTACTTTACCATTAAATGAAATTGATGTACCTTATAAGAGAAGCCACTGCGCATCGTTAGAGTGAGTGGCATTTTCCTTCAAGTCACCGTTTACCATACACAACCGACGCAACGACCATGCCAAACCTTATACTTCTTCGCCACGGCGAATCACAATGGAATCTGGAAAACAGGTTCACCGGATGGACCGATGTTCCCCTTTCACCTAAAGGCGAGCAGGAAGCCTACGAAGCCGGTCACAAGCTCAAGGCCTACAAATTTGACAAAGCGTACACTTCGGTTCTGAAGAGAGCAATCGACACGCTCCAGATCGTACTGAAGATCATTGGACAGGAAAATATTCCGATTGAGTACGACAAGGCGCTCAACGAGCGTCACTACGGTGCTCTTCAGGGATTGAATAAAGCCGAAACTGCGGTGAAATATGGTGATGCCCAGGTGAAGCTCTGGAGGCGGAGCTACGATGTCCCACCTCCAAGCGAAGTGACCGAGTTGAATCCGATGGGAATCAGCGAAAGCCTGAAGGATACTGCCGCCCGTACACTCCCCTACTTTGATTCCAAGATTCTTCCCGATATCAAGGCCGGCAAGAATATCCTCGTCGCGGCGCATGGCAATAGCCTTCGGTCAATCGTCATGCAGCTCGACAACCTCACCAGGGAACAGGTCATCGAACTCAACATCCCGACCGGTGTCCCGCTTCTTTATGTGTATGATACGGCAGGCAAGATATTCGAGCACAGATATCTTTGATCATCCGGTAGTGTGAGAAACCGAAAGGCACGGTCCAAATTCGAACCGTGCCTTTTTTTGTTTTTGCCTTCCGTGAACAGGAACGAATCCCTTCTACAGACAGACTACTTCACGGATATGAGAGGGAATCAATCGGGAGCCAGGAACGACCCCGTGTACAAGTGCCTTCGCGACATCCCCGAGGAATACAGTGTATGACCGATAGACGGAAGATCCTGCCTCCATATAATCGTTGTGCAACAGTACGTGTAGCTTTGGGAGATTATACCACGGTATTCCCGGGTACAGGTGGTGTTCCAGGTGATAGTTAATGTTGCACATCATGAACGCCAGGGCCGGGTGTGTTGTGACCGTCCTTGTATCGGTGAATTCATTTTGCCCCGTCGTCAATCCGTGTTCGGCAATTCCGCGGAGATTGGCAAACTGGCCGGCGACAAGAAGGGGATAGAGCCAACCCTTCAGCATCAGGCGATGGGGGACAAGCATCCAACTGGCCCCGACAATGATCGCCATTGCCAGCCACTCCGCAACGACCTTCACACGCTCTTCGCGAGTCCCCTTTCGGAGTGCATTGAGCGGCACCATGATCAGGTACAAATAGACGCCGGCTACAAAAACAGAAATATAGACAAACCGAAGCAATGACGGATTCGCGGAGATATTCTCGATATCATCGGGGTCCTGTTCCGAATGAAGGAACTTGTGATGCAGCGGATGAACAACCCGATAACCCGCCACAGAGAAGAGGACCGGCAGTCCGCAGAAGAACCCAAGCAATTGATCGACGGCCGGCTTACGCGTGAAGAGGTTGTGGGATGATTCATGGGCCAGCACTGACAGCGTGCTGAGCGACAATCCCCCCACGGCATAGAGGAAGAGGTCTATGAGCAGCCAATGACTTCGAATTGAAAGCGTGACAGCAGTAAGCCAGACGGCATAGTGGAGCAGTATAACGAAGTTCCATCGTTTGTCGAGTACATGAAGACCGTGGATGGCCTGCTTCTTCTGTTGGGAGAATTCGTTTCGGGTTATTTTCCTGGACAAGTTCCCGTCCGGGCAGAAGTAAATGTCTGAAGCAGCTTGGAATGAATCGTGGTATTCTCGTGGCAACGCAATTTGGTTGTAGTCCATAGTCGTCCCTCCGGATCTTCCCTTCATGGATGTCAGCACTCTTGCTGTCCTCGCTCTGAACTGTGGTGCCCCCAGCGCATCTCCCGATGGGGACATTGTATCCACGCAAAGCCTTCCTATCCAAAAACAATTTCGAGTGACATTTGGTTCATGGGTATCCGGGCTCGGCGTTGCTTCAGTTGTGGTAAAGGAGGAGAGTATTCCTGAGAATGACACAACAACGTCGAAACACCGCATAAAATCAATAAAATATCGCTCTCACACCTTGTTTTTTATTCCTCTGTTTGCTATACTCAGTCCGAATGGATGAGCGATTCTACGAGGGTATTCGGGAATTCAATGAGGGGAGATACTTTGAAGCGCACGATATTCTTGAAGACCTCTGGCAAGGTTATCGCGAACCCGACCGTGTATTCCTGCAGGCTCTGATTCACTCCGCCGTTGGCCTCTATCATCTCGAAAACGACAATTTCAAAGGGGCCCGTAGCCAGCTGTCGAAAGCCTGCACGAAGATCGAACCATACAGGCCGGAATATTGGGGCATCCGCGTAGACATCCTGTATGCATCGTTGCAGGATCGGATGACGATCCTCGAGGCGTCTGAGAGAGGCGGGGAAAAGGGTTTTGAGTTGCGGGAAAGACCAAGAATCCAGCTGACATCAGGCAATTATCTGACAATTCCTTAACTAGAGGAGATATCTGAATGGCGACTTTTATCACAGAGGAGTGTATCAACTGCGGAGCCTGTGAACCGGAGTGTCCGAACACAGCAATCTATGCTGGCGGAGTTCAATGGGAGAAGGAAGGCGCCACGCACGAAGCAATCTCGAACGACTTCTACTACATCGTTCCGGAAAAATGCACCGAGTGTGTGGGACATTTTGAAAAAGAACAATGCGCCGCAGTATGTCCGGTCGATTGCTGCGTTCCTGATCCGAATATCGTCGAGACTGAGGACGTGCTCTACGAGCGGGCAAAGAAACTGCATCCGGATCGCACATTTGCTGAATTGAGTCCCGCGACATCACGTTTCAGAAAATAAGTTCGCGCAACATTGGAATGGAGGTCGGTGTCTAACCATCACGGAAGAAGATGATGGTGTGCGACAGCCGACCTTCTTTTTTTTAGATCACGGTCAGTTCAGATCGGACATTATGAAGATCGGTGCATATGATATCGTTTCCCTGGAAACCGGCCGCTTTTCGCTCGATGGCGGTGCTATGTTCGGAGTCGTTCCCTGGGTGTTCTGGAGCAAACTGAACCCGCCTGATGAACGTCAGCGTATCGAGCTCGCCGCACGCTGCTGGCTTGTTCGTGGCAACGGCCGGACCATCCTCGTCGATGACGGGAACGGGACAAAGTGGTCAGAGAAATTGAAGGATATCTACAAGCTTAACAACGCCACTGGCGATCTTCTGACATCTCTCAGGAACGTTGGCCTGTCCCCTGATGACATTACCGATGTCATATTGACCCACCTGCATTTCGATCACGCGGGCGGCTCAACAACCGTCGTGGATGGCAAGCTTGTGCCCACGTTTCCGAAAGCCCGCTACTACGTGCAGAGGAAACAATGGGAGCTTTCTCAGAACCCGACGGAAAAAGATCGCGGCAGTTTCATGCGAGACGACTTCACACCGCTCATGACGCACGGGGTCCTCGAATTGATCGATGGGGAATTCGAGCTTTTCCCGGGTATCGAACTGCTTGTCTGCAACGGTCACACAAACGCACAGCAGCTCCCGAAGGTGTCCGATGGTCGGAGGACCATGTTGTTCTGCTGCGATCTGATCCCGACGACCTCGCACATCCCGTGGCCGTACGTGATGGCCTACGATGTCAGGCCTCTAGGAACGATCGAGGAGAAAAAAAAGATCTTTGGTCGGGCATATGAAGAAGGGTGGATCCTGTTCTTGGAACACGATCCAACAACGGTCGCGATCACGCTCAAAGCAGCAGAAAAAGGATTTGCAGTCAATCAGCGATTGATGTCGATCTGATCAGGTTCATCAGAGAAAGCGCAATGAACCGATTCGTGAAAGTTGCTCGGACGACAGATTTCATTACGCGGAAATCAATGCGTGTGACGATCGAGAATGTGGATGTCGCATTGTTTTCGGTGGATGGGGTCTACCACGCCGTGCAGAATGATTGTCCGCACCAGCATTTTTCCGCCTTGCATGATGGCATTCTGAATGGTGGAGAAATCACGTGCCCGATGCACGGATGGACCTTTGATCTTGCCTCTGGCAAGGCGACGATTGGCGGCGGCAAGCTCAAGTGCTACGCTGTGAATGTAGTTGGCAACGATATACTGGTCGAAGCGCCGGATGATGAGCCGGAGTGGGCAAAGAAGTGACGTCGGACAGCACCATAACCAAGACGATCAAGACGAAGGCCCGTGAACTTGGGTTCTCAAGTATCGGAGTGGCGCGTGCTGTGAGCCTCGAAACGGAAGGGGTGAGGCTGCAGCAGTGGCTTTCCCGCGGGTATCACGGGACGATGGAATGGATGCAGAAGAATTTCGAGAAGCGTGTTGATCCACGCCAGGTTCTCCCCAATGCACGATCCGTCGTCTCTCTGGCGCTGAACTACTACACTCCGGTCGAACATAGCGAAAACTCAGAAACGGGGAAGATTTCCCGCTATGCCTGGGGCGATGATTATCATATCGTGATGACATCGCGAATCCAAATGCTTGTTGACTGCATCAAATTAGAAAGGCCGGAAGTAAACGCCCGGTTCTATGTCGACACGGGGCCAGTTTTGGACAAGGCCTGGGCGGTGCGTGCAGGCGTCGGTTGGCTCGGAAAGCACACGAACGTCATCACGAAAGAGTACGGTTCGTGGGTTTTTCTGGGCGAGATTATCCTCGACCTCGAGCTGGAGTATGATGAGCCGATGGCTGACTTCTGTGGGACCTGTACCGCATGCATTGAGGCTTGTCCTACGGACGCGATCGTCGGGCCGTATGTTCTCGATTCGACAAAGTGTATATCGTACCTTACGATTGAACTCAAAGGTCCGATTCCGGATAAGATGAAGCCGGAACTCAACGGCTGGGTCTACGGCTGCGATATTTGCCAGGATGTTTGTCCCTGGAACAAGTTTCAGCAACCGACAAATGAAGGGGCGTTCTTGCCCAGAGGCGAGAACGTGGAACCTCGGCTGGAAGATCTTCAGAGCATTTCTGCGGAGGAATTTACCAGGCGATTTAAGAAGAGTCCGATCAAACGGACAAAACGAGAGGGGATAGTTCGAAACGCGAAGGCAGTACGAGAAGGTAGGAGTGGTGGATCGGCAATCTAGTTTTCTAACATTCCATTATTCCGATACTCCATTACTTATTACTCAACTGCTTCACTACTCACATACTCAGATACTTATTACTTATATACTCATCTCATGACAGACACAAACCATTACAAAGTAATCATCATTGGATCTGGTCCGGCAGGACTCACAGCGGCGCTCTACACAGCCCGGGCAAATCTAAGCCCAATCGTATTTGAGGGAATTCAACCGGGTGGGCAGCTCACGATAACCACTGAGGTTGAGAATTTTCCAGGTTTTCCTGAGGGCATTATGGGCCCGGCACTTATGGACCTTTTTCGGCAGCAAGCTCAGAGATTCGGTGCCCAGTCGTTTTACCAGGAAGTAACGGAAGTCGATTTTTCGAAAAGGCCGTTTAAGGTTGTGTCGGATGGAAACACACACACGGCCGAAGCTGTGATCGTCTCAACGGGGGCATCGGCAAAACTCCTTGGCATTCCGTCAGAAGCTGAGTATATGGGCTACGGAGTGTCTGCATGTGCCACCTGTGACGGATTCTTTTTCAAGAACCAGAAGGTTGTGGTGGTTGGAGGAGGGGACACGGCGATAGAAGAGGCGTCCTTCTTGACGAAGTTCGCCTCGAAAGTGAGCATCGTGCACCGTAGGAATGAGCTACGTGCTTCCAAGGTCATGCAGAAACGTGCATTCGACAATCCCAAGATTGAGTTCATCTGGGATTCAGTCGTCGATGAGGTCCTGGGTAAAAATGAGGGGGGCAAGAAGTCGCTCACCGGTGTAAGGTTGAAAAATCTGAAGACCGGAGCACTGACTAAGTTCGCGTGCGACGGGCTTTTTCTCGGCATTGGTCACCAGCCGAACACGAAGTTGTTCGAGGGAAAGCTTGATATGGACTCCGTCGGATACCTCATTACGAAGCCGCACAGCACAGCGACAAATATCCCCGGAGTGTTTGCAGCAGGTGATGTGGCAGATCCCACCTACCGTCAAGCTGTAAGTGCCGCAGGGACCGGCTGTATGGCCGCGATTGATGCGGAGAGATTCCTGGCGCATCAGGGAGAGACGCATTCATAAACGAACTGGTCTGCTTGAGAGTAGTCTGTGTGAGTCCCGATCTCAACCAGTCGGGACTTTTTTTTGTGTATCAGATTCGACATCACAAACAGGTTGCTCTAGTTTCGATCAACCAGCTAGAGTTGCGGATTGTAAGTGATCGCTGGCCGTAAAGGTGTTCGATCCCTCCCTGAAGCTCCCTTGGAATTCCGCTATTTAAGGGGAATTCCTGATATCCTACTTCACACAAAATTCTTATTTGACTTTCAAACAGCGTATTCGTATAATCTTAAGTATATCAATAACTTATGCGATCCGTTGTAGGGAAGTCGCCTCTTCCTTCCTGAACGCCATAAAGAGACTATCTCGGAATGTCCAACACGACCAAGTGGGTAATCGGAATCGTAGTCTTTGTCCTCGCAATGGGAGGACTCTTTTTCATTTCCCTGGTCTCTCTCATTTTTAGCCAGACAGATGATGAGTCAGCGGGCACGACCGGTGAGCGCGTAGCAGTCGTCGAACTGACGGAGCCGATCATTGATTCTCAGGAAATAGTCCGCCAATTCAAGAAGTATCGCGAGAACAGGTCGGTCAGGTCAATCGTATTCCGTGTCGATTCGCCGGGAGGCGGAGTTTCTGCAAGCCAGGAAATCTACGAGGAAGTGAGAAAAACGCGCCAGTCCGGCAAACCAGTCGTTGTCTCGATGGGCTCAGTCGCTGCAAGCGGAGGATACTACGTCTCTTGTGGGGCGACGACGATCGTGGCCAATCCCGGCACTCTCACCGGTAGCATCGGCGTCATATTTCAATTCCTCCATTTTAGCGAACTGATGAACAAGATCGGCATCGACGCATCGACATTCAAGACAGGGAAATTCAAGGACATCGGGTCTCCATTTCGCAAAACCACAGAAGACGAAAAGAAGTTCTTTGACCAATTATTGGAAGATGTGTACGATCAATTTGTGGCGGTTATTGCGAAGGAGCGCAAGTTGGACCGCAAGGTCGTTCTCGGTTACGCTGATGGTCGTGTCTTCACGGGTCGTCAAGCGCGTGAATATGGACTCGTCGATACGCTTGGGACGTACGAAGATGCAGTGAGCATTGCAGCGAAACTCGGAGATATCAAAGGAAAACCAAAGGTCGTGAAGGAACGAAAGCTCAAGTCGTTCATGGAGCGGTTGATGGGAGAGACGGTATCGGAGTTGGCGTCATTGAAACACGAGCTCCTGAGCCAACCTGTGCTCCAATACAAGTTTACCTCACCGTACTAACAACTCACAGGAGGCACCTTGACAAAAGCTGATATCGTAGATGTCATTGCAGCGGCCACAGGGCTGACGAAAGTCGAGACGGAAGCTGTGGTCGATGGGTTCATCTCCACTGTCATCGATGCAATGAAGGCGGGGAAAAACATCGAGATCCGCGGTTTTGGCAGCTTCAAGGTCAAGAAACGGAAGGGGAGAATGGCGCGCAACCCCAGGACCGGAGAACAGGTAAAAGTCGAGGAGCACTTTGTCCCGATCTTCAAAGTCTCAAAGGACTTGAAGCATGTTGTCGATGAGAATCTGAAGAAAACGGCAGGATAGGTTGAAGATGAAGCCAAGGATTCTGTGTCCGGAGTGCGGCAGGGAGATTCACTGGGGCAATCGGAATTGTTCGAATTGCGGCAGTGCCGTCGAATGGCCGACCGAGACTGATGTCACGGAGTCAGCCGAGACCCCGGTGATGCAGCGGACATGCAACAGATGTGGCTCGGGAAACTTCGCTGATGCCTCCTTTTGCAGCTCTTGTGGAGCAAAACTGCAGGGAGCGCAGAAGCAACAGGCACAATCCTCTCGCAAGTCCGCGAAACAGGAAAAGGGACGCGATTCGAAAAAGCGAGAATCTGATTCAAGTCCTCTCTTCTCCTGGAAAGTAATTTTCGGGTTCCTCGGGCTACTGCTCATTCTCGTCGTCGCCGTTGAATTGTTCTCGAAACGGGAACCAACGCCGGTTCAGGATCAGGCTGCAGCTCCTCAGATGCAGGCAGCGAATATCCAGCTTGCCGGTCAGATATCGGAGTTGGAAATGCAGGTTGCTGCAAATCCCTCTGATATGCAAGCTCTTCTCAAGTTGGCTAACATGAGCCATGACGGCCGGTTTTTCGACAAGGCCATCACCTATTACAGGCGTTATCTCGATAAAAACGTGAAGGATGCGAACGCCAGGGTCGATCTCGGCATCTGCTATTTCGAGAATGGGGATAATGACGAGGCGCAGAAACAGATGCTGACCGCCTTGAAATACGATCCCAAGCATTTGCAGGCCCACTTCAATTTGGGAATCGTGAACCTCAAGGCCCGGCGCATTCAGGAGGCGAACGATTGGTTCAAGAGGACCATCGCTCTCGCTCCGCCGAACAGCGACATTGGCCAACAGGCGAAGCAATTTCTCGAACAACACTCTAGTCCACTCATTCAGAACAAATAACGGAGGGCGCTATGCCAAGTGGTAAGAAGCGCAAACGCCACAAGATGGCAACCCACAAGCGCAAAAAACGCTTGAGAAAGATGCGCCATAAAAAGAAGCATCGTTAAGGCGTATTGATACTGTCTAAATTGCCCTGTCCGGTTGCACACCGGCAGGGCAATTTAGTCTGCTGGTTGAAGAAGCCAATTACTTCGCACCGTAGCTGTCCCAATGTGCTTGCTCAGATCCCGGAGCTTGCTGACACCTGTGGGATCGAAATCTGTGATCGAATCTCAATAAAGGGTGAAGTTCGAATTCCCATAAAGAGGAGTCAGGAGAACGTGTCTCGTTTTTGAGTCAATCGGCGATTTTTCCAGCAAGAGGCTCAACACAGCCCTGATTTCCTTGTTTATTTACCTCTTATTTTCTACTTTCTTTTGCACTTTGAGTGCAGTTACGCCGATAATTTCTTACGGAGGATTGTATGGCAGACGAAAACAATGATGGGATGGCCAAAGGTCTGATCATCGGCTTTATCGCTGGCAGCGTGGTTGGTGCCGTGTTGGCACTCCTCTACGCACCGAAGAGCGGGAAAGAAATGCGCCGGGACATCAAGGACAAGACGAACGAACTCGTCGACAAGGGCGAGGAATATCTCGCGAAGGCCAAGACAAAGGCCTCCGAAATCATGACCGAAGCAAAAAAGAAATCTGACTCATTGATCTCGGACGCCCGGAAGCAGGCCAGCAGTCTGATGGGCGATGCAGAGCGGATACTTTCCGATGCTCGCAGCAAAAAAGGGGACTGATCCGGGGGGAAGCTAAGGAATTTTCGATTGTCGATTTCTGAATGTCGATTAAGAAGAGCACCTCTTTGACTCAAATCGAAGATCGAAAATCGCAAATCGACAATAATCTTGTGTCATTCTGTAACCGACTGATTGTTGTATTCGTACTGATTGAGAGGAACTTCACGTGGAAACTGTTCTCCAACTCGTCCAGGTGGTCGCGCTGGTCAGCTTGACGGCACTGTGCCTCTATCTCATTGTGGTGCTCTCTGGTTTCAGACGCGATCTAGCGGAATTCGTGCAGCATTCCAAACCTGTGCTGGAAAATCTCGCATTCATTACCGAACGATTGAAATCGACAGCACAGAAAATCGATGAACACGTCGACATTGTCAAAGGGGCCTTCAACTCCCTTAGAAATGTGGCAGACAATGTCCTCTTTCTCGAAGAGCGCGTGCAACAACAGCTCGAAGAACCCATTTTGCAGGTCGCCTCTGTTCTTGGAGCCATCGTGAGCAGCATCGGAAGTTTGTTCGAACGGTTCCGACCCCGTTCGTAACAGGTTTCACCTCGAGCTGTCCTCTCTTGTCCTAACTATCACCTAAGACCAATGAGGAGATACTGTGGCTACCGCGCCTTCAAAAGAATATACGACTGACAAAATCCGCAACATTGCATTCATAGGGCACGGCGGATCAGGGAAAACCACAATCTCGGAAGCTGTGCTCTTTACGTCTGGTACCTCAACGCGTTTCGGACGTGTCGAAGATGGAAGCACTGTCTCTGATTACCATCCCGATGAGATCGAACGCAAGATCTCCATCAACACGTCGCTCCTGCATTGTGAGTGGGAAGGATGCAAATTCAACATCCTTGATACACCGGGCTATTCTGATTTTACCGGAGAAGTGATCTCCGCACTGCGTGTCACCGACATCGCTGTCGTTCTGCTGAAGGCTGTGGAAGGGACAGAAGTCGGGACGGAGATTGTCTGGAACTACACGAAAAACTATCAAACCCCGACCGTCATCGTTGTCAACAAAATGGACAACGAAAACGCAGAGTTTGAAAAGTCTTTTGGTTCGGCAAGAACCCGTTTCGGCAATGATGTGACGCTGATTCAATTTCCGGTGAACGAAGGATTGACGTTTGACTCGGTCGTCGATGTTCTGAAAATGAAGATGTACAAATTCAATCGGGATGGGAGCGGCAAATTCACGGAATCCGACATTCCCGCTGAACACAAGGAACGGGCGTCCGCACTCCATGAGGAATTGATCGAGAAGATTGCCGAGACCGATGAAGGGCTGATGAACAAGTTCTTTGAAGACGGGACTTTGCACGACGCCGATCTGCAGAAAGGACTGAGGATTGCTCTGAACACCCGGAAGATCTTTCCGGTGTTCTGTTCTGCTGCCAGCATGAACATTGGTCTGGCCTCGATCCTCAGTTTCCTGGTGCAGTATGGACCATCGCCAATTGATCGCGGCTCAGTCGTGGCCACAGACACGCAGAAGAAGCAGCAAATCCAAGTTCCCCCCGATCCAGCCGGCCAACCGTCGCTCTTTGCGTTCAAAACGATTTCCGAGCAGCATGTGGGTGAACTTTCGTTCTTCCGAGTCTATTCGGGCTCAGTTGTCCCTGGCCTTGATTTGACGAATGTATCGAATGGCAAGAGCGAGCGTCTTGGACAGATTTTTGTGATGAACGGCAAGGAACGGCGCGATGTTGCAAAACTCGTTGCCGGCGACATTGGCGCCGTCGTGAAACTCAAAGATACGCATACCAACAATACGCTCAGCAGCAAGGCATTTCCAGTCACTTACACTCCGATTGAATTTCCAGAGCCGGTCATTCGCATGGCCATCGCCGCGAAATCGAAGGGGGATGAGGACAAAATCGGTACAGGCCTGCACACGTTGCACGAAGAAGACCCGACGTTTCTGGTGCAGGTGGACGGAGAACTCAGCCAGACAGTTATTGCAGGGCAGGGAGAGTTGCACCTCCTTATTGTGACAAAGAGACTCAAAGAGAAGTACGGCGTCGATGTTGATCTCAAAGAGCCGAAGATCCCATACAAGGAAGCGATCAAAGCGAGGGTCCCGGAAGTTGAATACAAACATAAGAAGCAGACGGGGGGACGTGGTCAGTTTGGTCACGTGTATCTGAAAATTGAGCCGCTGCCGCGCGGAACAGGCTTTGAATTCCTCGACGAGATTGTGGGTGGTGTGGTGCCAGGACGGTTTGTCCCTGCCGTGGAGAAGGGCGTCATCGAAACGATGCAGAGGGGAGTCCTCGCAGGCTATCAGATCGTCGATGTCAGAGTGACAATCTTCGACGGTTCGTATCACTCGGTTGACTCGGATGAACATTCGTTCAAGATCGCTGGCGCAATGGCATTCAAAAAGGGATTCCTCGAGGCGAAGCCGGTCCTGTTGGAACCGATCAACGAGATTGAAGTGATCGTGCCCGACGAATATATGGGTGACGTCATGGGGGATATCTCTGGCCGCCGCGGAAAGATTTCGGGTATGGAATCGGAAGGGCACTTCCAGAAGATCAAAGCGCTGGTGCCAATGTCCGAAATCCATAAGTACTCAACAATACTCCGGTCGATGACACAGGGCCGGGGTGTGTACCGGACAAAGTTTTCACACTACGAGGAGTTGCCGAAAGAACTTGCAGAGAAGGTAATTGCTGCTAAAGAGAAGGCGAAGGAAGAAGAGGAGTAGGCTCTTCCAAATCAAAGAACCGATCCAGCCCGCCCACAGCGGGCTGGTCTATTTCAGACGGAACTATGAACGCACTCGAACGAAAAATCAGGAACAAGAAAGCCCGTATCGGCGTTGTCGGGCTTGGATATGTCGGATTGCCGCTGGCCGTTGAATATGCCGCAAAGGGATTTGAAACGCTCGGCATAGAAGTCGATGAGAAAAAAGTGAATGCGGTCAACTCGGGGAAGAACTACATCGACGATGTAAATAACAAGGTATTTGCCAGGGTTACGAAAAGCGGGATGTTGAAAGCGGCTGCGAACTACGATGCGGTTGCAAAACTCGACATCATCTTCATCTGTGTGCCGACCCCGTTTACTCCAAACAAAGAGCCCGACATTTCCTACATCGTCGCATCGGCGAAGGAAATTGCCCTCCGGCTGCGCAAAGGGCATCTCATCATCCTCAAGAGCACGACTTTCCCCAATACGACTGAAGGATATGTGCAGCCGATCCTTGAGCAATCGAAGCTCAAAACGGGCAAGGACTACTATCTTGCGTTCTCGCCGGAACGGATTGATCCGGGAAACAAGAAGTGGACAACGACGAACACGCCGACGGTGGTAGGAGGCGTTACGACCGAATGCACCCGCCTTGCCTGCCTGGCTACTGAACAGGTGGTTACCCGGGTGATCCCGGTTTCAAATCCCAAGGTGGCTGAGCTTGAAAAACTCCTGGAAAACATTTTCCGGAGTGTCAATATCGCACTGGTGAATGAACTGGCACAGCTCTGCGATCGGATGGGAGGCATTAATGTATGGGAGGTCGTGGAGGCGGCGGCCACGAAGCCTTTTGGGTTCATGCCATTCTATCCGGGTCCCGGAATCGGAGGGCACTGCATTCTGATCGATCCATACTATCTTTCGTGGCTCGCTCGACAATATGATTTCCAGACGAACTTCATCACGCTGGCCGCGGAGACGAACGAGAACATGCCGTTCTATGTGAAGAACATGGTCCAGCGTGAGATCAGCATGATGCCCGTGACGTTCCAGGACGCAAAAATCGTAGTTCTCGGGGCAGCGTTCAAACGCGATGTCGACGATATCCGGCATTCCCCTGCTCTCAAAGTGATGGAGCTGCTCCTGGCGGATGGAGCTAAGAACATTGTCTACAATGATCCGTTCGTGCCGAGAGTGAAGGTGAACAACCACTCCTTCGAATCCGTCGAGCTGACGAAGGAATTGATCAAGAGCGCGGATTGCGTCGTGATCACGACGGACCATAGCCAGTACGATTACGAAATGGTTGTGAAGAACGCGAAGCGCGTGATCGACAGCCGCAACGCGACGAAAGCGGTCAAGAAAGGGAGGGAGAAGATTGTGCTGCTGGGAGACGGGAAGTAGCCGGTGTTAACAGAGCCCGGAGGGTGAAAAGTGAATGCTATGAGGGAACGAGGATGGTGAGAAGTTAGGAGATCGAGGTAGATGAGCGACAGACCACACAAGAAACTCAAACTCTGGCAAATGGCGATGGACCTCGTGGTCAAGGTCTACACGCTGACAAAATCGTTCCCAAGGGATGAAGAGTTTGGGTTGAAAGCGCAACTTCGGCGTGCGATTGTCTCGGTTCCTTCCGACATCGCTGAGGGACTCACTCGATCATCGAAAAAAGACAAGCTCCATTTTCTGAATATCGCTCAGGCGTCGTTGAGCGAGGCAGATGCTCAACTAGAGATATCGTTAAGGCTCGGTTACGTTGATCAAATTCAATATGATGAGATCGAGCGCGATATGTCCGAGGTTCAAAAATACCTTAGCGGACTTAGCCGGAGTCTGCGTTGAACCTGCATGCGGACTCATGTATTGATCGTAGACCGTAGTCGCCGGCCTCACTTTTCACTCCCGGGGCTGAACAATGAGCTCACTATTCACCCCCGTAGCGAGGACACGTCTGAAATTGTTGAACAAGATCTTTTATTCGAAGTGGCACTAGTATTCGCAACACTTCGTCAGAATAGTGATTTACTTTTCACTTTTTACTCTTCACTGTTTGCTGTTCATCCGATTCAGGTGCTTTCATGAAACGATTATACTCTCCATGGCGTTCCGCCTACATTGATTCCTTCAGAGGTGCAAAGTCCAGCAAAGGATGCCTCTTCTGTCGGATAGCGAAGGAGAAACAGGATCGGAAGAATCTCGTGGTCTGGAGGGGGAAGCACTGTTTCCTCGTCATGAACCTGTTCCCGTACAACAGCGGCCATCTCATGGTTGTCCCTTACAAGCATACTGCTGACCTGGCCTCACTGACAAAGGATGCATACGTGGAGGTGATGGAAGCCACTGTGCTTGGGATGAAGGCGCTCGGGAAATCGAGCGGCCCTCACGGATTCAATCTGGGCGCAAATCTTGGCCGGATCGCTGGCGCGGGGATCGCCAAGCACATTCACTTTCACATCGTTCCGCGTTGGAGTGGCGATACGAACTTCATGCCGGTGCTCGCCGATGTGAAACTTATCTCGGAGGATCTCAAGCGATCGTGGTCCCGATTGAAGAATGCGGTGAAAGGGAAAGGAAAGAGGTAGATTCCGAATATTGCATTGATTATGGGCGTCACCGGTCAGGATGGCCCCTGCCTTGAGATCATTCTTCGGACCGTCATTTCGTTTCCCCATTTCGATACAATCTGTTGATTCATTACCGTCGAAAATAACTCACAACAACTCGAATAGTACGCTTATGAATGTCTCTGTTATCGGTACCGGATACGTCGGCCTCGTTCAGGGAGCATGCTTTGCCGACACAGGAAACAACGTTATATGCATGGACATTGATGAAAAGAAGATCAACAGCTTGAAGAAGGGAACAATCCCCATCTATGAGCCCGGCCTTGAGGAAGTGGTACGGAAGAATGCCCAGGAGGGACGTCTGGTATTCACTACCTCGATCAAGACAGCCGTTCAGAAAAGTGACATCATCTTCCTCTGTCTTCCGACGCCTCCTACCGAGAATGGCTCGGCCGATTTGACCCATGTCTTGAGTGTAGCAAAACAAATCGGGGAATTTGCCAACTCAGAAAAGATCGTCGTCAGCAAAAGCACCGTTCCTGTAGGCACCGTGGATAAGATCAGACAGCTGTTGAAGAAGAAGGCGAAATACCCGATGGAGGTAGTCTCGAATCCTGAGTTTCTCAAAGAGGGCTCAGCACTTCAGGACTCTCTGAAGCCCGATCGAGTCGTCATCGGAACAAGAAGCAAAAAGGTAGGTGCGGTGCTTCAGGAATTGTATGAGCCATTTGTCCGGACCGGAAATCCAATCCTCGTGATGGATGAACGGAGCTCCGAGATGACGAAATACGCGGCAAATGCTTTCCTGGCGACGAAAATCTCCTTCATGAACGAACTGGCCAATCTTTGTGAAGACGTGGGGGCGGATATCGATTCGATCAGGAAGGGCATTGGATCCGACCCTAGAATCGGCAAGCAGTTTCTCTTTCCCGGCGTGGGATATGGAGGTTCATGTTTCCCCAAAGATGTCAAGGCCCTGGTCAAGACCGCTGAGCTGTACGATCGGGAGCTGACGATACTCCGCTCAGTTGACAATGTGAACGAAGCACAGAAATCGGTCCTCCTCAGGAAACTGAAAAAGCACTACAAGGACCAGCTGAAGGGAAAGACGATCGTGCTGTGGGGACTGTCGTTCAAGCCGCAGACAGACGACATTCGCGAGGCTCCGTCACTCGTCATGATCCGGGAACTCCTGAACCTGGGAGCAAAAGTCAGGGCACACGATCCGATAGCAAACAATGTGGTAGAGCCGCTCTTCAAAGGAAAAGTCGATTTCTTTGAGAGCTCCTATGATGCATTGAGGGATGCAGATGCCTTGCTTGTCGTGACGGAGTGGAATGAGTTCCGCCGCCCCGATTTCTCAAAAATGAAAAAACTCATGAAGAAGCCTGTCATTCTTGACGGACGCAATATCTACGACCCCAAAGAGATGAAGGACAAGGGATTCATCTACTACAGCATAGGACGCTGAATTCTAAGATTCTGAGGGAAGTCCCGGTCGGCGTTCGCCTGCCGGGACTTTTCATTTATATGGCATACTTTGTGCAATTTTCTGCCAGCGGCCCAGCTCAGGATTGAAGAAATCGCTGAGCGAGTGACATTCAGCGGCACTGCCAATTTGGACGATCTATAGAGAGGAACGTATGGACAGACGAACCTTCTTTCGAAACTCGCTTGGTGTTTCGGCGCTAGCTGGATCATACCTGGCATTCGGTGAACCAAAAGAGCTATTGGCAGGCGTTGCGCTGCGACTCTCAACCGCTCCGGTCGATCTTGTGGCGGTACGCGGAGGCGAAGTTGCGCAGATGTTCCAGAAGGGGATTGAGGCTTTCGGCGGGATGGGCGCCTTCGTGAAAAAGGGACAGAAGGTTGTCGTTAAACCGAATATCGGATGGGATGTTCTCCCTGAGCGCGGCGGGAACACGAATCCTAAACTCGTCGCAGAGATCATCCGTCAGTGTCTTCAGGCCGGAGCAAAAGAGGTTGTCGTGTTCGACCACACGTGTGACGAGTGGCAGCGTTGCTACAAGAACAGCGGCATCGAGAGCGCTGTTAAGGACGCAGGAGGCAGAATTGCTCCGGGCCATACAGAAGGATACTATCACGATGTAGCAATTCCGAAAGGGAAGGTGCTCACGAGCGCCAAGGAACACGAACTGGTGCTGGGCGCCGACGTGTTCATCAATGTCCCTATCCTGAAACATCATAGCTCGAGCCGCATTACGGGTGCTCTGAAAAATCTCATGGGGAATGTATGGGATCGGGGCTTCTGGCACGGAAATGATCTTCATCAATGCATCGCTGACTTCGGGACGTTTCGAAAACCAACGCTCAATGTCGTCGATGCGTACTACGTCATGAAACGCAATGGCCCGCGGGGCGTGTCGGCCGAAGATGTTGTGACGATGAAGGCGCAACTGCTGTCGACCGATATCGTAGCGATTGACACCGCGGCGGTCAAGCTCTTTGGATCTGACCCGAAGGACATCAGGCACATTCAGATCGCTGCCGAGCAGGGTGTCGGCCGTATGGATCTCGAGAATCTCAATATCAAACGCATCACGGTCTGAGGCAGCTCATTGCAGTCACTCAAGAAGATCAGGGTCGCTCTTGCGGTGGGGGTGTTTGTCCT
>Ga0116138_1000733_pt1 | contig 18948 bp, 25 predicted proteins | sample June2015DPH_20_1_2_FD_88971 | JGI IMG/M metagenome (GOLD analysis project Ga0116138, IMG submission 88971) | Peatland microbial communities from SPRUCE experiment site at the Marcell Experimental Forest, Minnesota, USA - June2015DPH_20_150 | ecosystem: Environmental > Terrestrial > Soil >... | reverse complement strand
TAACTAGCTGAATCGATTGTTCCGGCCTTAGCGACAAAGCCGTCGTCGGTGAGACCGGTTGCGCAGATGCCTTGGCGGCATCCGCCCTTTGAATGGCGTCCAGCAAGACCTGGATCGGGAGCTTCCGAGGGGTCCTTTTCGCGAGTAGGCTTGCTTCGTCGACGAGGCTATCGACGCCGCCAAGAACGTTTCGAGCGCTGGCTCCGAACATCTTGGAGATGCTCCTGGCGAACCGTTCCGGGTTGCACCTGGCCCCCCTGCCTATCCACACCCTCAGGACTAGGGAGGGGTCCTCTCCAAAGAGCTCCGGGAGCGTTGAACAAAGTATTTCGTCGAAGGTCAACCCAACCTTCTCAAGCCCTCTCGTCCTATCAACGAAGGACAGTTCCCATATCTTGGGAACTCGTCCCCACATGAAGAAGAGTGCACTCCTGCGCAGTGTGAGGCGAACGTGGCGTGAGGTGACGCGTGAATCCCGGACAAGCCAATATGACTCATCGAGTTCATACTTCCTCCTCAACTTCAGGAGGGGTGGCCTCACTGTCATTACTATTCATTCGATTCTGGGCCTCAGTTAAGAGGTTCTGCCGTTCCAGAAGAACCAAGCAGAAATGAGAATGGAATACGGCGCCCTTCAAATACAGTCCGGAGATCTGATTGATCAGGATCGCGGCAAAGAGGAACCCGCGGTTCTTCGCATGAATGCGAGCCGTTTGTGGCTGCCGCCCAAGTCACGCGACACCCTAGTTCTCTACGGCTTCTCCAACAGGGCCCAAAACACAATGTTTCCGCCAAGCGGCAGGGCCCCGCTGTCTTTGACTGTGAACCCCCCTCTTGCCGATTCGTTCAGAACACTGCTCCAGTCTTGCGCCTCGCTTACGTATTGGGCTTCACTCTTCGCCTCATACTGCTCTTGGTCTCTCATCACTCCCTGCCTTCCCACAAGCTGAGAATGACTATACGCTCTGTAGATCAGTCTGTATTCCGTGAGGTCAGAATTGAGCACTCTCTATTTATTCGTTAAAGCGCTCTTGACGGTCCCATACCTTCAAAGACTATAGGAAGTCCGACCTTTGCCCAGTTCTTAAATAACTATTGTAACTCCATTTTGGCGCCAGGATTCGCGTTTCAAGATTGGAAGATTCACGCCGAGTGGCCATATCATTCTTTGTCGTGCTTGCATCGATGCTGTCTAGTCTCTCACGACTGCGTATCATCCACAGCAGCGACCGCAGCGTTTCTTGCGACGGGTCTTGTGGATGAAGTTCAAGTACATTCAGAGGCCTCTGGCATTCATCCTTGGCATCAGCGCTTTCGCGTGGGCCATCGGCTTCGCTAGGTATTTCGACCATTGGGTCTTCTTCCCCGCTTTCCCCAACGTCTTCGACTCCCTTGGTATGTCCCTTGTAGGAGCCTATCTTCTGTATGTGGCCCTAGGGAAGAGTCATAGTTTTGACAAGACACCAGAAGTTGAATCGGAGCTTATCTTGTCCGTCTTGGATGATATCGACCCTACAAGAGAATCTTGAAGCTTCTCTATCAGGGCTTTTGCCAAGTCTCTCCAACGTCGTAGCTTCATCTATTCCCTGAAGTCTGAGATTCGTCCTCAGGGAATCGGCAGATTCGGATATCTGGAGCGCTCCTTCCGCCTGCATCAGGTGTTCGGGGACGAACCCAACAAAGTATTTTGCAATCGGCGTGATGTACATGGTAAGCGGCATCTACTCCTTCGGCTTTAGCATGGCCCTGACGGGTTTGGTGAGGCCTCTCAGCGGGAACACCTCATACATTCCAATTCCTGACGCCCTCTTCCCGTTCGAAGTGCTGCTCTTCGCGTTCTTCGGTTTAGCATTCTTGGTGGCGTCGGTTTACCATTTCCGAGTGAGCCTTCGGCCAGCATCCGAAAGACACCCGAGCTACGGCAGCTCCTCAGTCCCCCAGTAGTCGTCATCTCGGTCGAGTTCGAAGCTGCTCACGATCACCGAGTCTACTTCCAAGGCCCATGCCCTCAGTGAGGCGACTGAGTGTCCGTATGGCGATGCGGACCAGGCTTAGGACGCAACCGTCGCGAAGAGCACAGAAGCACCGTTTCCGAGGTTGACTGAACCAACGACTTGGTTGCCAGGAATCGCGTGTGCAGGACCTGGAGTCGTGCAGCTCACGACACCGCTTTTCCCAGCGTCAAGGCTTCCCGATTGAAGAGCGGCCGTGCTCGTGTGGATTGTCCCTGCGAAGGTCAACGTGCAGACACCAGTAATCAAGACATTTCCGCTTCCTGTATTCGTGAGACTCACCAAGCAGACTTCTGGAGTGCCGGAGCATGATACTGAGCCTGCAGTAACGAGAGCGATGTTGGTGAATGTTCCCATCAAGCCGAAGACGAACCCAGCTACCGCTATGGCCGCAAAGAGCGTAATTGCGATCAGTATGATGGTTGCTAGGACAGGCGAAACTGCCTTTCTCTTCTTCCCGTAGGCAGGGAGATTCATCGTCAAGTGAATTCTACTGATTCTGCTATTAGTCATTGTGGAGGCTGAGTACAGAACACGGGCTCGTTTGTGGCCCTGGGAAGTCGAAGGGACTTCGAGAAGTCCTGGTCGACAATCCTGTGACAGAAGTCGATTTCGGAACATGGGAGGCGAAGCATGACTTCGTAATGAGCTTGGGGGCCTGTGGTCGGATCCTCACGTGAAACTGAGAGTGAATGACGCCACTTTCCGTCTCTTCAAGAATCAAGAGAAGAAAGGGAGCGTGGCTTCAACTTGCTTCCACGAAATATCCAATCTGGGGAAAGGGGCGCCAATGGCACGACGCAAGACTAGGGTCTTTCCTGAGGCTTGCTGGGCTGTGCGACAGTCATACCTTCTTCTGCCTTCCGTATGGCATCCAGGATAGACCTGTAGGGTGGTTCCGGAGGAGTATTCTTTTCGAGCAAGCTCACCTCGTCTGAGAACCTGTCGATGCTGACTATGACAGAACGGGCGCTTGCCCCGAACATCTTGGAGATGGTTCTGGTGAACTGCTCCGGGTTGCACCTGGCCTTCCTCCCCATCCAAGAACTTAGAATCTCAGACGTGTCTTCCCCGAAGAGCTGCGGGAGCGTCGAACTGAGCACCTCGTGAAACGCCAAGCCCTTCTTTTCGAGCTCTCTCATCCTGCCGATGAAGGACAGCTCCCAGGGATTGGGGATTCGCCCCCACTTGACTGTTAGAGCGACTGTGCGCAGCGTGGGAGGAACCTGCCGCAAGAAGGAGCGGAAGCGCTTCACGAGCCAGTATAACTCGTCCACTACATACTTCCTTCTCATCTTCGGAAAGGGAGGACGCGCTTTCATCGTTGACTCACTTGATCCCGGGCCTCAGTCAGCAGGTTCTGCCGTTCCAGGAGGTTCAACGTGACATGGGAGAAAGATCCTGTGCTCTGCCGGTACAGTCCATAGACTGGGCTGGTCATAGTAACAGAAAAAAGAAGCGCACGACTTCTTGGGCCGTGCGCCTGTCTTGAAGTCATTGCCATCCTGTCTTGTGCTTAGGACCAGGTACCTGAGAACGGCACTGAAGCGCCGTTGGCGAGAGTGAAGTGACCCACTGCCATGGAGCCGACTGTCTGAGTAGCTGGTGTTGGTGTGCATATGTATGTTCCCGACCCGCTTGCTGGGACGGTCGGTGTGGATACCGGAGTTCCGCCAAATGTTACAGCTCCTGATGATGCCAATCCGTTAATCTGGATGCTGCAGCCCGTTTCTGCGACGTTCGAAGTACCTGTGTTGGTCAGTACGACTGTGCAGACGCCCGTTGCCGCATCACAGGACGTCACTTGTGCTGTGACTGTTGCCGAGCTCGTGAACGACCCGAAGAGGCCGAACACGAATCCAGCGACTGCTATGGCTGCGATGAGTGTGATCGCGATGAGGATGACTGTTGCTAGAACTGGTGAGATGGCTTTTCTTTTCCTTCCGTGTTGTACGATTTTCATCGTTGGACTTGCGAAACCCCAGTTTGCTTATTAAGCCGTGTGGAGTTTCAATTCAGTTTCTGGGTCAAATTTCTAACACAAAATCAGGGCCCCCGAAATCCTTAAGGCAACATTAAGGCAACATAAGACATGGTCGACATCGTCGGCGTTTCAAAACCACGAACAAGTGGGAGCATTTTGACAAAGAAAGGAAAGAAGACATACAGAGGGAAGAGGAGACACTGGTACATCTACTTCTACGACGACAACGGCAAGTTCAGGAAGAAGCAGATAAGTGCAGCCGCTGTGCCGTACTATGGTTCGCTGATAAGAAGACGGAAATCCTACGCCTGCCCTGACTGCAGGACGAAGTTTCGGTCGCTCAGGGGGATCTGTCCGAAGTGCGGCTCCTCAGCCAGAAGACTGAGGAGGGGCACTTGATACTCACCTCGTAGAAAATCTGGGGCCCGCAAGCGATCATCAGAATCCAGTCTCTCCCGCGGCGGAGTGCCAAAGGCGCAACCTAGTCGGGATAAGAAAACGCAAGGTGTCTCATATAGTCTCAGGTGCAAGTTCAATCGAGCCGAATCTAGAATTCAATTATCGAGATCTGGGAACCCGACGGCCGAAGTCGGTTGTTTGGCATGGGTATCACGCCCAGTCTTTCGTGAGGAATGTGATCCAGACGTCGCGGGTTAGGCCCCGTCCAACTAAGCCTCGCTGATGACCGATCGAGCAACACGGAAGCGTGAGCCCCGTAGGCAAAGACCGCCAGCCCGGACACATGCCGATAGTGAAAATCTTGCAGGTTCGCAGCGTCAGAACTGCTGAAATTCCGTTGAACACTTCGTGCTAAACTGCTCTGTCATATCCACTCTGTGTCTACCCCGAAGGCGAAGAAAAAATGAGCACGACAAAGCGTGTAACACTAGTGGGTGCGACTGCCTTGCTGTTGGCTGTGGCACTCATCGCAGCCGCAGCCCTCACAGGATCACTCCCGGGCGTCCAGAACGTGAACACAAGCCAGGAAGGCACAGGGACTCTGTCGATCATGCTGACTGATCCTCCGGTCGCCCCGACAGGAGTAACTGGGGTATACGTCTCCTACAGCGACCTCATGGTCCACGTCTCCGGGGCGGGCAACCAAAGCGGCTGGTATCCCGTCGACTCTGAAGGGACGATCGAGCTGCTCGGTTCCGTCAACTTCAGCCAGACCTTAGGCACGGTTACCGTGGCCACGGGGGACTACAACCTAATCCGATTCAACGTAACCTCGGCCAAGGTCACTTACAACGGCATCAACTACACGGCCTTCGTCCCCTCTTCGGAACTAACGGTCCGGATAGTCGGTGGTGTCCAGGTGACCAACTCCAAGGCCAGCGCAACGATCATTGACCTTCAGACCACGGTGATGAACATCGGGAGCCGCTCCAACCCAGAGTTCATGATACGACCAGTCGTAAGGGCTTACCCAGTCCCATCGAGCCAGGTGACCACAGGGATGGAACAGCATGGATTCAGGCAGGACCTGAGATATCTGTCGTGGTGGAAGTCCCTTAGGGAAAGCTACACCGCCAACCTTCAAATAACGACCGCATCTCTCGCAGCCAACTCCCTCTCCCTGACTGTGAAGAACTCAGGCAACCATAGCACCATCCTTAGTCTTGTGACCATATCTCCCTTGGTGGATTTTCTGGGAATAGTTCATCCTGGCAGCCACCTCAGTGACTCGCTCCTGAATTCGGCAACCTTCCTCATCTTGAAGAATGGCTCGTTAGTTCCAATAAGGAGCTTCGTTGCCCAGGCACTAGCGACGGGAGCTGCCGGAGACCAAGCCAGAGAATCTGTATACAAGAGCCTCTTCGGGGCAGTTGGATACAACCTGACGGTTGGAGCCTCGACCGCCTTCACTTACAGCGGCCAAATCATCATCGGTTACCCGGCACTTAGGGAGTCAGTATCGGGCACAATAGTCTCTGGTCAGTCCTACATGGTAACGGTCCTAGGTACTCAAGCGGTCGCGAGCGCAGTCGTAACGGCAGGCTAGTCCTGCACAGTTAAGGGGTGACATCACCCCCCAACCCATTCTTTTGCCTACTCCCGTAGAAACGAGGGTTTGTTTAGAATCATCAAATGCGGAGTCTGTCCCACAACCATCGAACTGTCCTCAGTAACGATACGATCCCCACCTCGACCACCCTCAGAGCGAACCTCGCTATCCTGAAGAGCCAGGAAAGGACATTCACACCCTTCAGTCAACTGCTGTGCTCTTAATAGCCGCGCTCGAGTAGACTTGATTCCTGGGTCAAGAAAGGAGCTTGACGACGGCGCTGGACAAGCGACCGACCTCGCTCGCCGTTCCTAAACCGCGTCCGCTAGTCACTTCTTCTCTTTAGTTAAACCGAGAATGTTCTTGACGAACGCGTCTATCTCTTCATGAGACGCCTCCTCAACAGGCGAAGGAGCCGATGGGGCCGCCCCGAACTTGCCCTTGAACTCATATTTCGCCTGTGGCTCGCCTCCCTCCAACGAGGACATATGGCCTCGTCGACGCTTCGATCGGATATACCACTTTCAGCGCAAATCCAGACTCGGATGGAGCAGTGCTATGGAATTGGCGCCCCCTCCATACAGAGTGCTAGCTCACAAGATTGAGGTTAGGCGCTACGCTCACTGCGCCTGGGCAAGCTGACTCACCGGGCACGGCAGTCACTTCTCGGGCTGGTTCCCCGCCCTTGTTCCCTTGGATCTTTCGACGTCGTGCAAGATTCCATATAGGAGCTTCTTTGTTTCCTCGTCCGAAGCCCTTCTTCTCCTCTCCTCTACCCACCTCTGAAGACTCTCGACGCTCAACCCCACTCCTCGGGCCGCCTCCTCCAGTCTGCGAGTCGACCCTTCAGTAGAATCGCCCGGCCCTGTCGTCAACGTGCTGTATCTCCCTCTCTTGACTGCCACTTCTCCTTGCTTGGCAAGCTGCTTCAGCTGCCTCTCGGCTTCGCCCTTGGGCAACTTCAGCCTCCTAGCGATCTCACTCGCCCTGAAAGACTTCGAGGGGTTCTTGCTGAGGAACACCATTATCTCCTTGCGCATCTGCGCTTCAGGCCTGCCAGAACGTGGTGAGAGGTTTCTATAAGGATATGGTAAGATGAGCTGTGGGGCGAATCAATTTCGACAGTCCTGGGGATCGTGGAGCAGAAGTCTCGCCCCAAGTGCTTGGGAGGAAACATCCTTCCCTAATCATGCTTGCCGGACTCACTCAACCTGTGCAGTTTCTGAGTGGGGAATCTCAGGCGCAAGCTCCTTCCTCGTGAGCCACACCTCCATTGGGTTCAGGAGGCGCCTCACCTCCTCTTGGTACTGCTTCTTCATCTTCTCGACAAGCAGGAAAGGAGGATACTGTGTATCTCTGTAGCGAGACGTCAAACCTTTCTCGTAGAACGTACCGACTTGCCTTTGGACCTCCTCAATCGTCACATCGCATTCCTTCATCAGCTTTACGAAGTCCGTCTCCGCGGGTTCGAACTGGGAGAACAACTTCCAGAGCTTGATTCCGGTGATGATGGAGTCGGGCGGAACTGCGGCCTGCCTCTTGAGAGAATCGTAGGCCTTCTTGTGCAGCAGGGTCCGATTTCCCTCGATCCCGCCGGGGCCGAAGCTCCTGTAGCCGAATGCTAGGTCAAGAGCCCATCCCACCGCAACTATGTCATCTATCAGCCTCAGGATATTCCATCCGAACCCCTCGAACTCAACGCCGAACCACTTCAGGTCCTTTCTGGCCTTCCAGAATTCGATGATCCTTGCGTGGTCATAGGTCATGGGCAGGACAAAGCCTAGGTATCGCTCATCCAAGCCGTCGACGAACTCCTCCCATCTGTCCGAAGCGTTCTGCCAGAGCCGTTTCTCAAGCCATCGTGTTGCTGCGTCGTAGCCCCACTTCACCCTGAAGACGTCCTGACCGTAGACTGTCGCTCTCTCGAAATACAGTTCGGAGGCAGCTACCGTGACCTCGAACGGATAGCTGTTGAGAACGTCCTTCACGAGCACTCCGCCTGCGTCGTCATTAGTGAAGTCCTGAACTGCATGGACATGAACGAGGCACTTCAAAGCTGAGTCTACCCTTGCTTGGTCTAACCCGCGGATCTGCAGTTCAGTGATGAGCCCGTCGATGTCCACATTCCCTTTTTTCCGTCCTCAAATGATAAGGCTTGCCTAGTCGAAGAACTGATTGGAAATACCTACCGGGAGTCGACTTGAGTCAAATAGGTGGCTAATGTATCAGGTTTCCGCTTGGAGACAGTTGCGAGATCGATGACCAAGACGTTGACCTACCGCGTGGTCATCTTCGCACTCTTGGCGGTCATCACCTACTACTACACAGGTAATGCAGGCGAGACAACGGTGATTTCTGTCGTCTTCAACGTAAGCGGGGCGGGAGTCTACTATGTCTTCGAAAGACTGTGGAACGCGATAAGCTGGGGGAAGGACCAAGAGTCGAGAATCCCGCGGCCACAGAAGGGACGCGTGCCCGGACTGGCCGTACCCCGAGATGAAACGCCAGATCCAAGTGCCAAGTAGGTCCCGACGTACTGACCGGATGCCTGCTGCTTCCTTGAGTCTGATTCGTTAGGCAACCCCCCACTACGCCTGATTCACTCCTGAATCATTCGCGAAAGTGCTGAGGATGCGGCAGGCCATCAAAGGGAACAAGGCCCAGAGACTAACTCCTCGTATGTCTTGGAATGACGAACTCTTAGTCTTGATTCATTCACAAAGGCCCTATCTCGGCCGACAAGCAGATCCCTCAGGCTCTCTCAGGGGAGGTCAGAGGCCAGCGAAATCCAGGTCATCAACCCTCTCGGCTACCCCCTCATAGTCCCGTCCCGTCTGGACCCTCATGCACCAAGGACAGAGATCTTCGATTCGGTTCTTGGTAACAAAGTACACGCTGCACCTCCTGCAGTTCTTGCCGAAGGTCATGGTCTCCAGTGCCAGACTCTCGGACCTACCCTTTTCGTCCGTCATGGTCTTCCACCAACCGCCAGAAGGGACATCATCATGGAGGAGTATAACCGATCGCCGAGCCTCTTCCTCGTCTCAATCGTCCTTTGTAGAGCGCAGGTGAAGCACCGTCCTTCCTGCGCACGCGTAAGAGAACTCCGTTCAGCTTCCGTCAGCCTTAGCCAGAATCGAAGCTGGGTCAAAGTCAGGCCAAAGTACCTCCACTCGTTAGTCCCAGCTCTGACAAGGGTCCAATGGTTTCCATCGTGACCATCACAGTCTTCCCCCTCGAGCGAAGACCTAATCGCTGTCATCCCGATTTTCACCGTGGTTACGATGATTTCGCTTCCAAATATAATCTCGATGAACGCGCGATACAGAGCTGAGATCCACTACGCCCACGAGAGCCGGTATGACTGGCCGCTCCCTGCAATGAGATGCACGGGGAACGACACGCCAATCGAAGTGTTCATGATCCTCGCCCAGGTCACTTCAGCTAGGTAGCTCGAGTGTCCACCTGCGCTTGACCTGGATCAACGCAGGAGGAATCGAGCAAATGAAGGCGGCACCTACCGTCTTCAGTGGACCCACTAGGATGTTAGAAGCTAGCAATATGACCAGCGCATCGCTCGTGAAATCGACAAACGCTCCCACAGGGAGGAAGGCTATCATGAGCGAATAAGTGAATAGAAGAATGCTTTTCGACCTAAAGAGCCAGTGGGTCGACGAGATCGTTCGCGAGACCAGGTAGGCGAGAGAGTACAGGAGAGCTATCAAGATTGCATGGAGTAGCAATGCGCCTGGACCAAACTCCTCGAGGAGAGCGCTGCTGAGCGAGTTGGTCTCAACAATTGTCGTTCCATTCGCACAGACGATTGTCAAGGCGCCAGCCAGCGCATTCAGAATCACTGTCACGGTCAGCGACAACAATAGGGCCTTCCTCCGGTCCAACTCTGCGCGCCGCGGCAAACGACACCCTTGTAACACTTCCGTCACTTGTTTCCATAGGTCGCCTTGGACCTATTGGGCTCAGGTTAGGAACTCCTTGACACGTGCCATCGTGGCCGCTTACATGTTGCTAGGAAGTCCTGACGGTCACTCGGGAACTATCGTTCGATATGCGGAGTAAATCTTGGCGGCTTCGGCCGGCAGACCGAGAGCTATGGTGGTTGAGACCAAGGATGAAACTGCCTTGGTCAGTCTCTCACGCTGCTCAGAAAGCAGCGAGCTCTTGTAAGCGGCGAGGCTGTTGACTTCAGCGATGATTCTATCTGGCAAGTCTCCCAAATCAACTCGCGTCCGAGTCTGGCCGCGGTTGGCTGATTGAATCTGCGTCTGTTCTTTGGCGGTCAGTCTGAGCTGCTCAGCCTGAGCAGAAAGCATATTCAGAACTTCGTCCGACATGCTCCAGCCATTGCTCCCCTTGCCCGCACTCTCAATCTCAGGGTTCATTTTGCCGCCCACCTTAGGACTCACCTTCCGTTTCGATCTCAGCGGAGGAATGAGAAGAACCACTAAGGCCCCAGCGACAAATGACACTGCAGCTACAAGAGCAAGGATCGCAAGGCCTGAACTAGAGACCGCGTAGTAGGATAGCGGCAGCGACAGCAGGAAGACGATCAAAAGCACTAGGGCAACCCTCCTGCCGTCCATCTTCGTCATCCCCTCGACGATGAATCGTGGGGAGCGCTCCTCCCCGTAGTCCTGGTATGCGCCATGAAGAGCAGCCAGGGAATCACCCTGCACGGCGTCAAGCGGCAGCGACAGAGTGTAATTCTGTATCCTCCACCAGTGAATCATGAAGTAGAAGCTCATGATTGCGGGAATCGCGGTCACGAGAATCAGCGGATACACCACGAAATGGGGAAAAGCAGGCGAACCCAGTAGTATCAATTCCCCGACGACGGCCACGGCCAGAACGAGGGCAAAAGCGGCATACTGGATAGTGTAGAGAGAATAGAGCCTAAGGAGCGTACGCCTATTCTCTTCTCGCTGGCCCGAATCTGATGCATTCAACGACGAAGGGCACAATTGCAAGTCATCTATTTATCCGTCTTTCGGCGCAGCTATGGTCTAAGATGCCCCTCAAGTCCAGACCCAGCCGGGTGCGTCATCAATCGACCTCCCACATGGGTGGTTCCAGGGGATGAGTGGATGCTGGAACCTGGCCCGACATTCCACTGATAGGACCCATTGCGGCAGAACTGCAATCCTGCTCGGCAGGTGGGCAATCATCATCCAAACATGTTACACGCGAGCGAATCGTCGACTATTCCTTCGGGCGTGGCAGCGCCAATGCAGCCGTTGAATAGGCACCGATGACCGCGAGCACGATTATTAGCCATGATGCGCCCGCCGCACCTTGATTCCCCCCAGCACCTGCGGTCGAGGGCGTGCTCGAAGCGGTCGAGATGGTCGTCGACGTAGGGTTCGTCGCGCTGGTTGAGGAGCCTATGGTTTGAGTCTGCGTAAGGGTGGTCGTAGTAGTCACCATGGACGACGAAATTGCACTCTCCGTTTGGGTAGTGGTAGTTACCTGGAATTCAAGGCTGGTCAGAGTAGTTGTCTCCACTTGAGTGGTAGTGTTCGTAATCACCTTAGAAGTCGTCCGCAGTACAGTATCCGAGACTGTCCTTGTAACAGTCTGAGTGCTCGTCGTAGGTTGAGTAACAACTTGCGTCCGCGTAGTGGTTTCCGTGATTGTCTGGTTCTGAGTCCGTATGATTGTGGTTGGCTGGGTAGTGGTCTCCGTCTGAGTCGTGGATTGAATGATTAGTGTGGTCTGGGTTGTTGTAGTCGGAACCGTCGTGGCCACGGTCTCAGTTGTCGTCTGAGTCCACGTTGATACTGATGTTACAGTGGTCGGGACGGTAGCGGTTGCAGTTGTGGTTGAGGTCGCAGTTGAAGTCTGAGTCGCCGTTGTGATCGATGTTGTCGCCGTCGTCAGGGTTGTTGTCTGAGTCAAGGTCCAGGTGATACTCGTGGTAGCAGTCTGACTCTGAGTAGTGGTCTGCGTCTGTGTAGTTGACTGTGTAATTGTCGTAGGTTGAGTCGTGGTTTGCGTCTGAGTGGTGGATTGCGTGACAGTCGTGGGCTGGGTAGTAGTTTGTGTTTGAGTGGTAGTCAGATTTGTGCCTGGTCCTGTCATGGTCTGAGTGCTGGTCACTGTTGTCGTCACGGGTTGAGTGACGGTGGTCGTCGTAGTCTGGTTCGTGACTGACGTCACAGCTGTCGGGGCTGACGTTGTAGTTCTGCAGTTAGGGGTGTTCCACATCGCGGACCCTCGAGCTGGCGCTGCGAGGCAGGACATGGTTGCCAACAAGATCAGGCCCATCACTAGCACCCAGACTACGGCCCGGGGCTGCGACTCACGGGACATGACTGAAGCTCAGCCCGACTGATATTAAGCCTGTGCCCCTGCTTTGCTGAAGAAGGCAAGACAGTCGACTCGAAGTCTGATCCGAGGAAGACGACAGGCTACACGCCAAAATCCGGCAAATGTGCATCGGATTTCAGCCCTATCTCGCGTCAGGAACGTTCAACGAAAGGTTGCGCGAATGCTGCAGAAGGGCAGAGGCATAGGAGGTTCTGAAAGCTGCCTCAGAGAGAAGGGCCTCAGGCCTTTTGGTGGGTTCACGGCACGACGATCTCCAGGATACACAAACCGTCCTCTTGAAGATCGCCACTGACCAAGAAAGACGAAAAGCCAGAAGAAGATCGTGATAGTCAGCACACCAGGAGGCTCATTTCCACTGCGAGGAGGACAGTGACAACGGCCTCTTCGAAGTCCGACTTGGCTAGGCCAGCGGGTTTCGCTCTCTCAAAGAGTTGTGAATTGCGAGCCTGAATTCTCTTGCCTAGCTGCAACCCAGACTTACCACGCGCGGGGGGGGAGATCGCACCAGCATCTCCTGACTCCGCGGAATGCATCCAGCTTTACGCCCCTTGAATCTCGAAGGGCCGACCTAACCCACAACTGCCGGGTTCCTTTGCTTGGGGAAGTTGCAGATTGCTAAATAGCCCTCAGGCATGCGCTGAAATCAGAGGCCAACTTGGGGGGTAGTGTGGGAGAAAGTGAAACTCGGGCGGGTGACTCGCCCGAAGCGATAGCGGGGTTGGAGAGAATCAGGACAGGAACTGGACTGCAGGTCGTGATGGGAGCAGCCCATCCGTTGGGGAGGGCCGTACTCGAGGAACTTGCAGCTGCCGGGTCGAATGTCAGGGGGGTCGTCCTTGACGCGGCCCGTGTCGACGGTTCCTTCCCTGCCTCCGTCGAGTTTGTAGCCGCAAACCCACTAAGGCAGGAAAGTCTGGTCAAGGCATGTAGGGGAGGAGAAGTAGTCTACGATTGTTACGGGCCGGGCCATTCGGATTGGAAACGGACTTTCCGCGAAGCCACAGGCAATGTACTGCTCGCTTCGATAGAGGTCGGCGCCGATCTAATCCTCGCGAACCATCTGATAGCCAAGGAGGGCGAAAACGCCAGCATGGAGAACGACGTTTTCAACGCCCATCGTTCGAATCTCATAAGGACGCTGGTGGCAAGAATGCCGCAGTTGTACGGCCAGCGTGTGGTAAACAGTCTCTGGCAGGACATCTTTGAATCAGCCGTTCTCGGGAAGAAGGCCCACTGGATGGGAGACCTTGATGTGGCCCGGAGCCTCCTCTACCTGGGCGACGCAGCGTCGAAGATGATACTGCTCGGGAGAAGCCCGTGGGCTTACGGGCGCGCCTGGAATCTCTCCGGACCGGCCCCTATTAGCGGCAGGGCTTTCATCGAGTATGCCTACAGCGCGGCAGGCAGGGAACCAAAGGTAGGCCATTGGGGTCGTGGTGTGATGCTGACCGGGCGCCTCCTCAGCTCGGACGCGAAGGGGTTCCTTGAGCTTCCCTACAACTACTATGACGCCTTCGTCCTCGACGGGTCTGAATTCGTGGAGGCATTCCCGTCCATGTCATACACTCCGCATCAAGAAGCGATAGCAGCGACGTACCGATGGTTCGAAGCGCAGTTGAGGGATAACCCTCCGTAGTCTCCACTTGGGAAATGTCTCTTTCCGATTGGGATGACTCGCTCTCAGACACTGTCGCCTGATAGGGAAATCACCCGAGGGTGGCGGGACCAGGATCGAAGGGCCTGTAGAATCAGTGAGCCCACAGGAATGTGGGCCTGCTCGATGCAGCATGTCCCATCAGTGGCGTCAATTGTTCAGCGTGCATCAGATGCTGTGGATGCTCAGTGCGTGAATGTCCATGTAATCGTCACAGTATCGCCGACCGCAGAGACGGTCGCCGTGGATGACAGAAGCGATTCTGCGAACAAGTCCCCTCCGGACAATGCGTCGAACATGCAGACCTTTGAAATCGTTGTGCTGTGGGCGCTCGTCGAGTAGGTGAACGTTGCGGTGACGCTGTGATTACTGGTCCCCGCAGTGTGCGCGTATGAACCCAACGTCCTCCCCAGCCCATTGCTCGCCAATTCCATCGGACATGTCGTGTCCGTCGCTGCTGGGGTCGCCGTGGAGTTAGACAAAGCGATGTAAACGCCGCCATTGGCGCAGGTGACACCTGTTGCCCCGCAAGCGGTTTGCCTCGAGATGACATCCTCACCTGCCTTAGTAATGAGGTTAGGATAACTGGCAAGGAAAACCACGTTCCCTTGGTTACGTACGGTCACGGTGACGATATCCAGACCGAACGTGAAGCTATGTTGTGGACAAGTCCCAACACATTCTCCGTACGGGTAGCTATCTCCCACAGCAAAGGTGTTCTTGTTATTTTGGGTACTGAAGAAAGCTGAATTTGCGAAGAAACCCCCGACGAATGACAGGGCGATCGCTACGGCTATCACCCCGAGCCACCTGCTAGAGACGACTCGAGCCTTCATTAGACTACTGACGGCCAGTCACGTGATATTTAACTTTAAGGTACGGACGGGGCGGTCTCTAACGTTAGGCTGCATCCCTGGACGCTCAAGAAAGACCAAGACACCTGAGAAGTGGCGGGTAGAGCGTATTATACATGGGCAATAGTAGCGCCAAGCTCTAGGCTTATATTAGGTGCCTCGCCGCTTCCACCGGCTGCTCGTTGGCCTTCTGGAAGTCGAGGAAGAAGATACGAATAGGAGTTGCACTGGCGGTTGTGCTGCTGTCAATACAGGTGGGCGTATTGGCCCTGGACTTCCCGCGCGTCCCTTCGGACTCTTTCAGTTTCTTCGATTCCGCGGTCAGCTCATCAGCATTCGCCAGAGGAGGCCTTGACAACTTCGGCTTCGGCGACTCGGCTTTGCGGCTGGTCCAAACGTTGCGGGCAATTCACGAAGGCTTCGCAATTGTCGATTCTGCGACGGCCACGGCGGTCCTCCCCCGCGGGCTAGAAGGCTCGTACACCTTCAGCGATATTCTGAGATCGATTCTCTCGCTGCCAAGGAATCTTTCGGATTCTTTCATCATATTCGATTCCGTAGTTGGCAAGGCGGCCTTCGTCCGCGGGCACCTAGGAGACTCCTACACTTACAGAGATGCGGCCACCGTCATGCTTTCGGCTGTTGGTGGTCTCTCGTGCGCCGCGCAGCTGGCAGCGGGTCACTCCTGCAGCCTAGTAGGCACTCCTGGAAATGATACATTCCTAATTGATACCTGCGTGCTGTCAGGTGACACCTGCCAGCTCTTCGGGAACGACACCATTTCCGCTGTGGGGGGCGGCGGTGTAGACACCTTCAACGTCACGGACGGCCCCGGCAGCGATACCTATTCACTCAACGCAGGAAATGGAAACGCGACGTTCTACGTTGACGCCTGTGATGGCACGAGCGTCAACAAGTCCACCCTCATCTTGCAAGTTGGGGTCTGTACAAGTCTCCTTCTTCCACCTACCGACTTGAACTCGTATTCTTTAGTGGGAGGAGGGAATGCAAAGAGCCCAAACGTCTTCTTGGTCCTGGACGGGCCCGGCACGAACATCTATTCGTTGACCGGAGGGGCAGGGTCAGATAATTTCACAATATACGGAGGAGAAGGGAACGACACCTATGCTATCGTGGGAGGGCAGGGCAGTTCGATAGCGGCGGTCGCGGGAAACGGAACCGAAACATATGCGATAATCTGTGGAAGTGAAAGCCTCTTGAACATCACAAGTGGGTCCGGACATGAACAATTCGGCATCATCGCTGGGGCGGGAAGTGTACTCGACATCAATGGAGCCGGAGCCTCGGTAGACGATGTCTACAACATCGTTTTCTAGTCCCCCAGAGTTCACATCTCTATTCTCACACTCCCAAGTCCACGACCCAGTCCGAGCCACTTGTTGTGACACATCACACTTAGCCAGCAGATCACGCTGGTTCAGCCACACAACGATGATTGGCAAGGACCGAATACGGAGACTGAATCTGTTTTCCCATGTGCGCGAATATGATGAGCAAACCTCTCTTGGCATGAATCCGTGATAGATATGTTTCCAAAGAGAGAGCCCGGCTTGTCTTCGGGAAAGTTCGAAAAACGAGAAGTAGGATGAAGAGGAAAAGCCGACCCATGCGAAGTGCGACATCGCAGGCCGGACTAAAGCGACTGATCACGGGGCACAGGTGCGAAGTCCAAGGCTGCTATGCGTTGGCCCACTGGCTGGTCTCGTTTGAGTCTGAGACATCCCATTGGTGCTCGAAGCACACTCACATCTTCATGCGAGACGCAAGACTCTGGAAGAAGAAGGCAAGCAATGTAGAGGGCTGAAGGGGCGAGTCCCTACTAGACGGGTGAACCGATCCGCGTCGAGAACTGTCGAGTCCGCCACGCGTTCCCGCACCCCTAAAGTCACCCGAGTTTCCACGCCAAATCGCATGTCTTGACGCTCTCTGTCAGCTACGAGCAAAGTCATGTTATGGGCCCAGGCTAGTGAATCTCGCTGATTGCAGGTCTGTATTTCGCTGGCGTGTCATTTTCTGTCATTCTTTGATTTCGATAGTGGAGCTGCCGCCAAGCAAGCCGGTCTGGTACCTGGACACCCAACGGCAGTTTGCTCGGCACTATATTTGCTGACGAACCTCAAGGTCACTCGTTCGCGCTTCTTCTGGATCAGCTGATAGTCTCGTGTCTCGAAAACTCTCTCCGACTGATCGCAGGTGACGTCCGCGAGCAAATTGCGTTGAAACACACATGCGGATTCGAAATCCAGGCAAAGGTGGAATATCCAGAGACAGTCCTCCCCGACAGGAAATACAGATTCTGGCTTCCTTCGACTTATATTGTCGAGTTTGTTCAAATGACTTGAATGGGACCGGTCATCTTTCAGACACTGCCCGAAGTCTTCAGTTTCCTGACTGTCGCTGTACTTCTGCAAGCTGGCATGCTTCTTCTATTCACGGGCAGGAGATATCTGAACAAGGTGTCCTTCGTGGCAGCAGGCATCGCAGGTGCCTATCTCGGCGAAGGTCTCTCCATCATGGTCCTCCCAGAGGCGGCCTGGCTAGGGATCGCAGGCGGGCTTGCAAGCGGAGTCCTGCTGTGCTACTACCTGCGCCCCATAGGCGTAGGAGTCGCCCTCGCGTTCCTTGCCTTCTACGGATCGAGCTACTTGGTCAATTTCGAAGGCGTTCAGTATCTTGCAGCGCTCATCCTGTTCACCTATGGCCTGCTGCTCACTGACCTCGCGCCCACCTTCGTCGCGAGCCTTCTCGCACTAACGATTCTCACACTCTCAGGCATCTGGTTAGGTATCCCAACGCCTGCCCTGATCTCGCTGATCTCAGGAGTTGCTGCAGCCCGAGTCTTCGCCACTGTTCTTCCGACAAGGCTAGCGGGACACCTTCACCGGCCCTCATTTGGCTGACCTTCAGCAAGTCTACAACGGTCTGAAGCCTCTGACCGGCCCAACGAGAAGCCGAAGGATCATCTTCTGCGCACTTGCAACTTCGGCATTAGAAGGGATGCGAGTGACGGGTATCGACTATGGAGCTTCAATTCAGATGGGGCCTGCGCACCGCTTATTAGACGAAGACGACTTCTTCGCAGACGATGTCTCTGGGTTTCAGGGAGGAGACTAAGAAACTGACATCGACCTTGAGGATGGATGGGAACCGGGACGCTGTAGCTGAAGTGGAAGCCGAGCTCGAAGTCATCTTTGGGGACTCCGGGAAACAGGTCTTGCTGCTGGAACTGTCCAAGAGGTACGACATCACACCCAACGACGCGATCAAGTCACCGGGCGCGTTTCGCACGGCGCTCTACTACCTTCTGGGAGAGCTTGGCTCGAAATTTGTGATCGATAGGATTAACATGCGCGTCTCAGGGTTCGTTCCAGTTTCCCCCCGAGTGAGCTGACCCGGCAACTTTCGCAGCGCAACGTCTTCTGGCAATTCCAGCTCGTCTTAGGAGTAGGGGATTCTTCCACTTGACGAAGAGTCTTCTTCGAGCATGGCTTCGGAACTTGTTGGTTTCAGACGACTTCGAAGCCCGCTTCTATTTGGGCTCTCTGCTTCTTCCTGCGCATGCGTAGGAGGTAGAACAAAGCCACAAAAACAACCGCAACTGCAACCGCAACGTAGTACCAGAGACTCTCTATTATTTGGAGGGGAGTCCGTGACGGGGGGAGAGGAGCAAGGAAGACATTGATCAAATACGTCCTCTTGATGGAGCCGGTCAGCGGAGACGAGGCTGACGCCGTTATGTTGGCGACTCCAGCTTTGTTGGGCTTGAACGTCGTCGAAGTGGCCCCTGAAGATCCCGTTCTCGTCGGGTTTGGCGAGACTGAGCCTCCCGTGACAATCCAGGAGACATTCAGTTTCTGGACAGGCTGACCCAGAAACGAAACCGATAGTGTCATCGTAGCTGTCCCGTTGGGGTACATTGTGCCCGCTCCGTACAGTGTCTCCTTCGCAATGCTTGCAGTAAGCTGATCAACGAGTGGGCTTCTTGTGAGCTGGAGATCGACCTGAGAGGAACTCAGTCCCTGGGAACTGGCGGTGAGGACACTCTGGCCAGATCCCGAGGCAGTGAGATG
>Ga0116138_1000710_pt1 | contig 19280 bp, 21 predicted proteins | sample June2015DPH_20_1_2_FD_88971 | JGI IMG/M metagenome (GOLD analysis project Ga0116138, IMG submission 88971) | Peatland microbial communities from SPRUCE experiment site at the Marcell Experimental Forest, Minnesota, USA - June2015DPH_20_150 | ecosystem: Environmental > Terrestrial > Soil >... | reverse complement strand
TGCTGGTATTAGCCGGACTGTCTATTGAACTGTGTCTGGGACTTATGATCGCTCTTTTTCTAAACAAGGAGTTTCGAGGCATCAAATTGCTTAGAGGTATTATGCTGACTCCAATGATGCTGCCTGCGGTAACCATAGGAATGACATTCACCATGCTGCTGAACTACTACCGGGGACCGGCCAACTACTTCCTAAGCATAGTAGGTCTAGGCAGCGTACAATGGCTTTCCCGATACCCTAATGCGCTGTATTCTATAATACTCGTCAATGCTTGGCAATGGACTCCGTTCACCGTGGCGGTTTTACTTGCAGGTCTTCAATCTCTACCTGTGGAGCCTCAAGAGGCTGCTCGGGTAGACGGGGCTTCGAGTCTTCAGATTCTTAGAAAGGTGACTTTGCCAATGTTATTTCCTGTAATTTTGGCCGTCCTTCTTCTTAGATCGATTGACGCTTTCAAGTTGTTTGATGTGGTGTTCGTTCTTACGGGCGGGGGACCAGCAACCTCCACTGAAACAGCAACATTGTACACGTACCTCTTAGGCTGGACCTTCTTCAGATTCGGCTATGCCTCAGCCGCTTCGTTTGTTCTGCTCTTCATCCTCTCCATAACACTACTCATTTTCATCAGAGTTGTAAGATCGAGGGGATCGTCTGCTTGAAACGCCGACTGAGATGGCTGCTTCATGTGTCCCTTGTCTGGTTCATCGCTGCAATGCTCGTTATCGTCACTCTTTTTCCGGTATTCTGGGTGATTGCAGGGTCCTTCAAGAGTGAGGCAGACTCGTACGCCTACCCGCCGAAATTGATTCCCTTTCTCCAGTTTCAGCCCACCCTGGATCATTGGACTGGGCCGGGTATGGGAGTGTTGAACATGGGCAATATCGTATCTAGCCTATTGAACAGCACAGTGATTGCGCTAGGAAGTTCGATGCTGGCCGTCGGAATAGGCTCTCTCGCCGCCTATAGTCTCGCAAGATACAAGTTTGTCAAGTGGAAGAATGAAGATATCGGGTTTTGGATACTATCAAATCGGATGTTTCCCCCTGCGGCACTCATAATTCCCTATCTGTTGATGTTCAAGGCGATCAACCTGCTTGACACCCAGCCTGCTGTAATAATTGCTCACGGCGCGATGAATCTTCCGCTGGCCGTGTGGATTGCAAGAGAGTTCTTCGCAGGACTGCCCAAAGAAACGGAGGAAAGTGCTTTGGTTGACGGTTGTTCCCCTCTAGGCGCGTTCCTGAGGGTCGCGCTTCCTCTGAGTATCCCGGGCTTGGTTGTATGTTGGATACTCTGCTTCATTTTCTCTTGGAATGAGCTCCTGTTCGCACTTACTATTACGAGTCAGAATGCTGTGACGCTGTCTGTGATGCTTTCCGGACAGGGGAGAGGGTTGATGTACATATGGGGAACAATAAATGCTATCGGTACACTCAGCATAATTGTTCCGTTAATCCTTGGTTTTGCTATACAGAAGCATATAGCTAAGGGGCTATCTTTTGGAGCTGTCAAAGGGTGAAGAAGGTGTGAGGCACGGGAGTGATGCGCGTTCAGAACCACGTCGAAAGCAACAAAAGGGCCGGGGATGCCGAAACATGAACCAAACTCTGTTCAACGGGAAGACCCAGGCAAGACTCGCCGTCCACCATGGCAAAGCAACGAATTGCATAGAGGCCTAGACGATGGCCCAGACATGCCGCGAAAGGGTCCTATGCGCGCTAAGTCTTCGCGAACCCGACAGAGTGCCATTATACGAGCATCTGATCAACACCTCGGTTGTGAATCGTCTAATCAATCGGAAGGTCACCGGAACCGTGGAAGAACAAATCAAAGCCTGGGTTCGTTGCTACAAGAAACTTGGAATTGACATGAGCTTCGTCATACTCCCAGGACCTTCGTTCGAGTTCGCAAAGGGAAGAGACATGGTGGAGTCTCCCACCATACCAGCTTTCAAAGTCACGGAGAACACTTGGATTGACGAATGGGGTCGCACTTACCGTTACATGCCGGAGACAGACCAAGCATTCATGATAGGATTCTCCATTAAGGACGAGCATGACATCGACGCCTTTGACTTTCCCAAACCAAATTCCCCTGGAAGACTGAGCATCCTCAAGTTCGCGAAGAAGGCTATGAAAGCCCTCGATCATCAAATGGCTATCACCTGTTGGGTACCAGGACCGTTCGAACACACCAATTTGCTAATGGGACTTGACAAATTCATAGTGCTATTATACAATAATCCACGCGCCGCGGAAAAACTCATGGACATCGTGACCGACTTTGCATTGCAAATTGGACAAATGTTCATCGAAGAGGGCGCAGACGTGATAGATATCAGCGATGACTGCGCATACAGGAGCGGACCGATGATACATCCGAATCTCTACCGGAAATTCATTGTTCCTCGAGTGAAGAGAATTGCAGAATCATTCCACTCAAGAGGAGTCAAGGTTATCCTACATAGTGATGGTAATCTAAACCCAATAATGGACGACTTGGTGAGTACCGGGATTGATGGACTTCATTCGATAGAGCCACAATCCGGAATGGATCTTGGCCTACTGAAGCGCAAATATGGCGGGAAGATATGTCTGCTCGGTAACATTGATACTTCACAAACTCTTCCTTTCGGAACTACGAGTGACGTAGAAGAAGAAGTCAAGAGGCGCATTAGGGAGGCTGGACCTGGAGGGGGTTACATACTTAGTTCATGTAATAGCATATCCATCGCCGTGCCCCCAAAGAACGTTATAGCAATGTTTCGTGCTGCACGTAGATATGGAAGATATCCGCTCAAAACGGTGGAGTAGAGACTTGGAAGAAGAACGAATCTTCGAAAGTCTGAGCAAACAAATCCTGGCTTTCGACGCCGAAGGCGCGAGAGAGACCTGTGTCAGGGCCCTCAAAGCAGGAATCCCAGCCTACGATATTGTCGTAAAGGGACTGTCGAGGGCTCTGGAAGTAGTCGGAGAGAAATTCCAGAACGGGGATTTCTTTCTTTCTGAGCTGATCATGGCAGGAGAGGCAACAAAGTCAGCTCTTGAGATTCTTAGACCATATCTCAAGACTGGAACTGGAGAAACAAAGGGGAAAATTGTGATCGGAACAGTCAAAGGAGATCTGCACGATATCGGCAAGAACATAGTCGCTACTCTACTGGCCTGCACTGGGTTCGAAGTTCATGATCTCGGAGTCGATGTCCATGCAGAAAGGTTTGTTGAAGAAACGAGAGAGTTTAGCGCTGACATCGTTGGTATGTCAGCACTCCTGTCGACTACCCTACCAAATATGAAGACCGTCGTAGACGCTCTCAAGCAGGCCCGAGTTCGCGATAACGTTAGAGTAATTATCGGAGGAGCGGCCACCACCAAGACGTTCGCCAAGCAGATCGAAGCGGACGAGGCGGCTGATGACGCCATGCGAGGCATCGCAATCTGTGAACAATGGGTCAAGAGACCGGGGAAGCGCGTACCGGACTGATGCCAGTGACCTCGTGGGCTAAGATCCCGGGCTCGGCTGCTACAAACGTGAATATGTTTTCGGCCTAACTCCGGTCGTTGTTGGTTTGTGGCTTGTCCGCTCCCATGGCTGCTTGCAGGTTCAGGCAGCGCGAACAACTTAGGCCAACTTCACAATGCCAAAATCTCATGTATATGGCGGCGGTTGCCTTGCTGTAGTCCCTGTGGTTATCGATCCCTCTGAGCCGATGTCTCCAAAATACGGTGCAGTGCCGAAGCCTCGTCGGAGGAATCCTATTTTATCTACCTGCATAGAATTGATTTGAAGACGCATGTGTGAAGAGAAGAGGGGACGGTGCTTACGAAGGCAGTGGACAAGATAAGAGAGGAGATCGACAGAACGCCGATAGTAGATACCCACGAACATATTATCCCTCAAAAGGAGGCCCTCAAGGAGCGTGTGGATCTTTTCGATCTACTCAAGAACGGGGGATACATACTCGACGACTTGATATCATCGGGTATGGTCGTAGAATCAATTTCACGCCCTGACCTGCCGTCACGTGCCCGATATCCCGATCGGCAGCGGACAGTTGACTTGGGAAATGATTAGGCCTTATCTTCCTAGAGTGAGGTCAGCAGCATACTATAAAGTGTACATGAGAGCCTTCCGCGATCTTTTCAACTTCCAAGACCTAGAGATTGATGATAGAAATTGGGAGAGTCTTTCGATGAAGATAGTGGAGGCGAATAAGAGACCCGGCTGGTATCGGTATGTCCTCAAAGAGAAGTCCAATGTTGACGCTGCGTTTCTCGATCCGAGCCCGTTTCGTCCTGCCGGGAGATTTGACGTGGACAGAGAATTCTTCCTGCCTGTCTTTAGAATAAACCCATTCTTGTACGGCTGTGATAGACAGAAACGCGACATAGACGGCAACTCTGTCTACCAGATCGCGAACGAATGGGGCGTTGAAGTGACCACCTTCGACGATTATCTTGGATTAATCGATACGGCGTTCAGGAAGGCCATGGATGCGCGTGCTGCATGCATCAAGGCCGGCATAGCCTATGAAAGAAGTCTGGAGATCAGGGAGGCAGAGGAGGAAGATGCCAAGGGAGTTTTCAACATGGGTGGCCGGATCATTTCACCTTCTGATTCGAAGAAGTTCGAGGACTATGTCCTCAGGCTGATGATTAAGAGAGCTACGGAGGAGGGTCTTCCGATCCAGATTCACGCAGGCATGCATGCTGGGAGTGGAAATGTTCTGGCTAATTCTAGTCCACTCCTTCTCAATAACCTCTTCCTTGACTATCCTGATGCAAGATTCGACATCTTTCACGGAGGCTATCCCTTCAGTAGGGAGCTCGGAGTTTTGGCGAAGACCTTCCCCAATGTCTACCTGAACTTCTGTTGGTTGCCGATGATCTCTCCGACAGTGGCCAAGAATTGTTTAGATGAATGGATAGAGCTGGTTCCCAATAACAAGCTCCTATGGGGAGGAGACTGCCTGCGGGTGGAGTCAGCCTACGGATCAATCTCGTTCGCGAAAGAGACAGTCTCAGAAGCTCTAGCTGAAAAAGTCGAAAAGGGATACCTAAGCCAAGTTGAGGCCCTAGACCTTGCTAGAAAGATTTTTAGAGAGAACGCTTGGGAATTGTTCAACCTACGTGAGAGAAGGTACTGATGACCTACATGAGGACAAGGCAACACGGCGAATGATATTAAGGAACTCACGAGTCATGCTTCAGGGTATCTCCCCGGAGCCGCCTGACATAGGGGGAACACGACAACACAAAGTCATGCAACAGAGCACGTCGCTTATTCCTCTTGTAGAAGGTAGTCAAATGTCAAGAAGGCTTGCTTTTGGCGGAAACAATTCGTGCTACCATGGATGCCAAACCCGATGTGATTTCGACCCCGATCTTCAGCGCGCGACCTCGCCACACGCTTGGCAAGATCTCCATAACCTCATGGCCTGCTTGAACATGGCGGCATATTGTACATCCGTGATACTTTACTCCAATACTGCGTGTCTCCGCTCAAGCTCTCTTTCCCCTTGTCCTGTCCTAGCCATCAGTTCAACCGTCAGGGCGATTACGAATGCAAGAGCGTTGACTTCAAAAAGCATACCAGAAGAAAACCTTTCTCCAAGCTCCGTTAGGATTGGGTACTTCTCATCCCCGGCTGCAAGCTGAACCACACTGTCTGCCAGTCTTCCTAGTGAGGAGTTCACATTAGAAGTGATCGCGATGATTCTGCCGCCAAGCCGATTCGCCTGCTGCGCGAATGCCCTGGTGGACACCGTTTCCCCTGTGTGAGATATAGCTATCAGAACATCTTTCCTCCTGAATGGTTTCGCTGTCTGGTCTCCCACGATGTTCGTGCTAAAGCCCAGATGGCCTAGGCGCATCGCGAGAAATCTAGAGATAAGTCCTGAGCCGCCGGCACCCGTAACAAAAATCGATCTGCTGGTCATGAGCAGTTGAATCGCATTATTAGTCTCTTCATACGAGATTCTGGCTCGCTGCTTCTTCAACATCTTCGCGACTTCGTTCATGGCTAGCTTGATTCTTTCTCGCAACGAAGCGACTCCCTAGTCTCTCCACACTACAAATAGGTTCTGATATAAATTGGCGGAAAACTCGGCATGTGAGATTACTCCAAGTTAGCAAGGGTCCGGTCTACACTCCTGGAGACCCACCGTCAGCCCTTTCGACCTGTACATTAAAGAAATAACGATGACAAGTCCACGCAACAACTTCGAAGGTCGATCGCCGTATTCATTCAAAGAATCCATTGCTCGAAGCGGGTGGTAGACGACTGTGCTGTGCAGCAGCACGACTATGCTGCTTGGTCGCATCTGATTGATTCTAAATCTCGGCGCATTGTTATAGCGAGATTTCTTGGTGGAATGTCTTTTATGGCTAGGTAACGCGAGTTAGTGGATGAAGCGATGGGTTTGGGTATACCCTCGAGAATGAATGCTATTGTGTGTCATGCGCCGATGGACTACCGTTTGGAAAAGATCCCTACTCCAAGAGCTGGCAAAGGAGACATTGTGGCAAAGGTCGGAGCTTGCGGGATATGTGCCTCTGATGTGAAGTGTTATCATGGAGCCGCTAGGATGTGGGGGAATCAGACGCAAGCGCGCGTCGTCAAGACTCCCGTGGTACCCGGCCATGAATCCATAGGAACTGTAGTCGAGATCAGCTCAGAAGCGAAAGAGAAGTTCGGCCTCGATGTCGGCGACAAAGCTGTCGCCGAGCAGATTCTCCCCTGTTGGAATTGCAGATTCTGCAATTCCGGACACTACTGGATGTGTCAACACGACCATGTGTTCGGTTTTCAGGGAGGCATCGATGATGGAGGTTTCGCTGAATATATGAAGTATCCCAAGGGCTCCGTTGTTCACAAGGTCCCCAAGGAATTATCTGATGATATTGGCGCGATGATAGAGCCTCTGGCTTGCGCAATTCACGCAGTTGATAGGGCGGATCCCAAACTCGATGACGTTATGGTTATCGCGGGAATGGGTCCTATTGGGCTCTGTATGCTACAGGTCGCGAAGCTGCGAAACCCGAAACTACTGATAGCTTTGGATGCCAAGGAAGAACGATTGAGCCTCGCGAAAAAGTTGGGCGCAGACGTGACCATAAACGTAGTCAAAGAAGATCCAGTAGTACAGGTTATGCGCCTAAGCGACAACTGGGGCTGTGATGTCTATCTCGAAGCCAGCGGCAACACCGACGCTGTCGTTCAAGGCCTTCGGATGATCAGAAAGATAGGCACATTTGTCGAATTTGGGGTTTACAGAGAACGCGTTGCAGTAGATTGGAGCATAATCGGAGATGCGAAGGAGCTGAATATCCTCGGATCGCATCTGGGTCCATATAGATATCCACTGGCCATACGCTACTTGAATGAGAGCATTGTGAGAGTCGATCAGATAGTGACGCACAAGTTTCCGTTGGAAAGGTTTCATGACGGCCTGGAAGTTTCATCAAAGGCATCGGGAGGAGCCATTAAAGTCCTGGTGGTTTCCTAGCTGACCAGTCCCTTTTCTTCGATTCTCTCATGAAATCTCTTACCTCGGACAAGCTCTTAGGAACCTCCATTGGACCCACATTCAAGACTTTCAAGGCGCCAACGGCATTTGCGAAATCGAGCAAGGCTTCGGGCGCATCTTTTCTCAGATAGCCATGAAGCGCGGCGGCATCAAAAGCATCACCGGCCCCTGTCGGGTCCACCTCTTGTACATCGTAGGCAGGCTGAGATGTGCGCCCCTGCTTGGTTATCAGCATTGAACCTTCATGACCCAGCTTCACAATCAGATTCCTGACTCCGTATCTGAGTATTTTCTCAGAAGCTTCGTCAACAGTGTTCTCTCCCGTCAAATCTAACAGATCTTTCTTTGAGGGCATCACGATTTCCGCGTCCTTCAACACTGGCGCAGAAATCTTTCTCATCAACCTGGGTGATAGCAGCTCCGCCCTGAGGTTTGGATCGTAGCTTAAGACCATTCCTGATCTGCTGGCTATCCTGACAGCTCTGTAACATGCTTCCCTGATATTACGATCCACAGAGAGCGCGGTCCCCATTATGTGAAGCGCCCGAAACGGCCTTAGGAGATCCCGACTAACATCGCTCGGCTTGACCTGAGCAGCCGCCGATCGTTTTAGGTGAAACAGAAACTGCCTCTCACCGTTTGAGTAGTATGTGACGAACGCAATTCCTGTTGTGTACTCGTCATTCGTGCGCAAATATTCGATGTTCACACCATCTTTCGCAAGCCTTTTCTTCAAGAGAGTTCCAAAAGCATCCTTCCCGACTGAGCCAACTATTCCTGATTTCATTCCTAGTCTAGCTGCAGTATCTGCGAAAATCGCGGGCGCTCCACTGGGGAACGGGCCCGCATATTCGCCCGTCAGGCTGTGAGGCTGATCCTTCCCTCTCCTCACGAACTCCACCAGCACTTCTCCTATTGTTAGGATATCCACTTGACATAACACGCTAGCACTCAACCGGCGGTTACTAGCTCTTTAAACCTTGTCAATGTCTCGAGGCAAAACGAGAGGCATGCATCTTGCTGCGTTCAGAACTGTGCAAATCAATTAGATCTGATTGTTCAAAGACAGCTTATTGTCCACACGGCTTATGATCTGGACGTGTAGTTTCTGAAAGCATTGATGCGTAGTTGCCAAGCGGTGCGCTAGCTCATTCGCCAATGACTTGCACGGCTAAGCGTCTTGCTTGTGGCCCGTCTAACTCAACTAGGTAGATGTTCTGGCGTGCGCCTAGGATCATCTTCCCGTCCTGCAGTGGGAGTGTCACGTTTGCGCCCAGCAGGCTTGCTCGAATGTGAGAGTAGGCGTTAACAGCCATCCTCCCGTCTTTTCTATAGAAGCTGTGATGCGCATAGGTGTCGTCCTCGGGCACAATTTTCGTCATGAACCTCGCGATATCCTCTTCCAAGTTCGCATCATTCTCGTTAATTGTAATGGCAGTAGTCGTATGCAAGGTGAAGACGTTTATGATGCCGTTCTTCAGGCCACTCATCTCCACCGATCGGCGCACTTCGTCTGTTATCCTAACTAGCTCAGTAGATCGTTCTGATTTCACAGAAAGCCTTTCCACAACGCACCTCAACGAGCGACTACCTCCTATGCTTCTCCAAGGAACCCAAGAGCATTCTCTCCGAGAATAGCTTCAAGTACATCTTTTCGGAGTGGAAGTCCCGAGATCGCTGCGAACATCTTGTTGACCTCTATCCTGGGGTAATCGGATCCAAACATCAGCCTATTGCCAACGACGTTCTCAATCGCGCGGACTGGAATAAGCGACGTGATCTGACGAATGGTTTCTAGTGGGGTTCCTGCGAATGTACCTGCAGTGTCTAGGTAGACGTTGGGATTTCTAACAGCTACTGCGACAGCGTCCCAGACCCAAGGCCAACCCATGTGGGCGAGGCAGATTCTGAGTTTAGGATGCTTTCTAGCAATATCATCCATTGGCAACGGTTGATTATACCTGATCGAGAAACGGTTCGAAAACGTGATCCCCGTGTGAATCAGGATGGGCATCTCCAAACGTTCGGCTTCCCTATAGATCTCCAATGCAGCCGGACTCGTCGGATCGAAGTTCTGAAGTGCGGGATTCAGTTTCAGCCCCCTCAGACCAAGTTCGTCATGTGATCGCCGCAACTCTCGCAGGGCATCTTGGCCGGTGTTGGGGTCGACACTCGAGAAACCTACAAACCTCGACCCCTGCCGTCTTACGGTTTGCGCGACCTCTTCGTTACTGGGCATGCAAGCATGTGATTTTTCACAGTTGACTGGAAGGAGTATAGATCGTTCGATCCTGCAGAGGTCCATCTCTCCTAATAGCGTCGAGATAGGTTGAGGCGACGTTCGCAAGTCAAAGATCTCGTCTGCTGCTCGCAACAACTCGGGACGCTTTTCGGTAAGCTCTTTGAATAGAAGAGGGTGAACGTGAACGTCAAGCCACATGAACCTACACAGGCTACGTCTTGAGAGATTGTTGCTGTATAAGTGTTCACTTCTAGCGCTGGGTACGAGTGTCATGTGCCGGAGGCCCGGGTTTATCAGATTTCCCTTCTAGCCCTGCTACTATGCCACCTTGAGCAGCAGCTAGCGCTGCACATAGTCATCCTTGACAACGGTCGCTCAACTATGCGAGCTGACCCCCTCTTCGATCAGCGAGAGTACGACATCGTTCTTGAGGAAATGGGCCGCTTCTTGATCCTCTGAGATTGATTGTCATGGAGGTGTGATCTCTCCATCGGGATCCCACAAGTCTTCCCAGCCCTTGGCACCCTTCCACAAGAGTACCTGCCCCTTGATAAGGCGGCAATTCTTGTCAATACCTGCAATCTCTTTCATTTCTTCGTCAGTAAGCGGGTCAGTCACTGTACATTGAATGTTGGACAAGTAATTGTTGCGGTGGATCGAAAATGGAATGGGTACCTGCCCACGTTGAACCGCCCATTTAACGCAAACAACAGCTGGGTGGACATTCAACCTCTTGGCGATCTTGACGATGACCGGATCCTGAATGTCAACTGTGTCTGTCTCAGTCTTGTCACGGTCAGGGCGGTTTGGCGATCCAATAGGGGAGAAGCCAATTGGCACTATGCCGTTGTCGACAACGAACTTGAAGAACTCAGGCTGTTGGAAGTGAGGGTGCAATTCCATCTCATTGCAGGCGGGCTTGATCTTGGCATCACGCAGCACCAGTTTCAGCTTTGGAATGGTCATGTTGGAAGTGCCAATGTGCCGCGCCAGGCCCATCTCCACCAACTTCTCCATCTGGCGCCATGTCTTCATGTATTCCTCATGAACGTATGGTCTTGCATGAGGGTCGCGATAGCTGAGATCAACTCCTGGTGGATGGCAGTTTGGAAATGGCCAGTGGACAAGGTACAGGTCCAGGTAGTCGAGCTGCAGATCCTTGAGCGACTTCTTACAGGAGGGGATGACATCCTTCTCACCGTGCTTGTCGTTCCACAGTTTCGAGGTAACCCACAGCTCTTCTCGCTTGATGCTGCCCGCAATGATTGCTCGCAAGGACTGGCCGATCAAATGCTCATTTGTGTATACGGAAGCGCAATCAAAGTGCCTATAGCCAACAGCAGCAGCGCCTTCTACAGCTTCGGCAATCGATTCCCCGGAATAACGATCAGAACCAAAGGTACCCACCCCTATGGCAGGGATCTTATCGCCGGAATACAGAATTCTTTTGGGAACTCTGTTAGGGTCAACTCCGTCGCTAGCAACGGTGAACCTATTGGATTTCCGTTTTTCCATCAGAAGTCTCCTCTTTACTCACTGTTGAGAAGGTGAGCGATAAATGAATTCCGGCCGACTGAAATTGGCCTCCCCCTCTTAGGGAAGTGGCTTGTTGGGCGGTCAGTTTGCTTTGTTCAGCTCGGCGAACTTCTGAGGCGCTTCGCAGAACGCATGGAAGACATTGTCTCTGACTGCCGCAGGAACCTCGCATCCGGCACTGAGCATATAACGTGAGCCTTGGGCGAGGCGCAAGCACTCTAAGGCTTTTTGTTGACACGTTTCGGGAGTCGCTTGCATCATATCCGCTACCGGGTTCAAGTTGCCCTTGAAGCACTTGCCCGCTTTTTCGTAAACTTGACGTGCGGTAAGGAAATCTACCAGATGGTCTACGTTGAACAGATCAGCGCCGGATTGGACCATTTCATTCAGGAGGTGACCTGTTTTCCCACAGATGTGCAGCTTCACCAATCCTCCTGCGGCGTGGATCGCCGCACAAACTTGCTGTTCGTACGGCAGAGCAAATTCCCTGAACATCCTAGTGGAGATCAGAGAGGCAGCCGCATCCCCGGCCCCGATTATCGGCGCGCCGGCTTCAATTTGCGTGACAGAGAATTCAACCACGATGCCGGTGAGGAAATCCAGAAGTTCATGCGCGAGCTCGGGCTGGCGAATCGTCATCATCATAAACTCGGCCACCCCACACACACAACACGCCTCGGCGAAGGGCATATCGACCCAGCCCAAAACGAAGCATTCGTCCCCAGCCGCCTTCACCATCTCACGCACGGCAAGACTACGGTCAGCCATCCGGCTTCGGGGTTTCGACGGATCCGGTCCTTTTAGATTGCGGAAATCGTTCTCGGACCTCACCAGCGGTTTTACCAGATAAGGCGCCTTGTCCTCGGGAAAAGCCACGTCGCCGCCCAGGTCTGCCGATACGCGAAATGCATCACTGCAGGCGGTGATGGCATCCACCTCAAAGCTCTCTCGCAGTTTCAGCTGCGCCTTAGCCATAACATACCCGTTTGTGGCGAACTGGCGATAGGGTACGCCTAGTCTGTCGGCGGCGAAGAACGTGATGAGTGGGAATACCGGCGCGCGGTCTACGGAATCTCCATGAATGGCAGCTAAACAGCGCTCTCTGCTAGTCATTACGAACGTCAAGCGCCTCTTCCCTGCCAGTTGTTCTTTCCTTGCTTGTTGATCGTGAGGGAAGGTCCCTTGCCCGCCAAACCGGCGGTCCCTCTTGAGCAGGCTCCCTTCTGTGGGAAGGCCGGTCTGTAACGGGTCAACTGTTACTTCTCGACTTTAGGATCGCCTTCATACATGTCTCCTTCTCCATTGCCTCAAGGGCTTTGTCTAACTCTTCAATTTCGAACTTGTGAGTAACAAGTCTCGACAGTAGTTCCTTCTTCCTATTCATAATACTAAAGGCCTTGCCCCAAGTGTGCAACGACATAGAACCTGATCCCTTGATCCGCGCATTTTTTCCGCAGACATCCCTCGTCACATCGATGGTCGCGTAAGCGCCAGGGTTGACCAAGTTTCCGACCTCCACGAGAGTACCAGCGAAGCGCAGCATTTCCAATCCTTCCGAAAAAGCATCAGGGCCCCCAGCACATTCGAAAACTACATCAGCTCCTTTGCCGTCAGTGAGTTCCTTTACTTCATCTATTCTCTGTTGCTTTGCTAGCTCATTAATATCGATAGTATGGTCCACAACTTGGAGCTCTTTGGCTAGGATTAGTCGACTCTCGGGCCCACCGCTCATGATAATGCTGTCGACGCCGCTCATTCTAGCAACAAGGGCCGTGAGTATTCCTATCGCACCAGATCCTTGGACAACAACGGAGGAATCATGACAGAAGGCTTCCTCCAAAGGATCGGGGCAGGTTATTGCAGATTCAATCCCCCTGATCGCTACGCCAAGGGGATCCATCAAGACGGCAACTTCAGAGGAGATGTCATCGGGGATTTTCCACATGACCGTTCCGGGCATTAGGTAGAGGTATTCGGCAAATCCTCCGAAGAAGTGAGGATATTCATCGGAATTTCTCGGATTCATCAAGCCACCATAGAAGAAAAGATTAGGGCAAGCTCCGCAGGGGCCAAACCTCAGACAAGTCCAACATGTGCCGCATGAAATGAAAGGAAAGACAGTCACTCTGTCTCCAACGCTAAGAATCTCACTGTTGTATAGTTTCATCTTAGATGAAGACCTGGCGCCCGCTTCAAAAATTCTGCCTGTTATCTCGTGACCTAGGATCGTAGGCCACTTGGGATTCTGACGGTACATGTGTCTGTCTGATCCGCACACGCCTGCCGTCTCCATTTTCAGCAACATTGAGTCTTCAGTCACTCTCGGTATGTCATAGTGGCGAGTTTCGATTTTTCTCGGCCCGACCCAAACAGAGGCTGAGGCTGTTTCGGACACAGAAATCATCTTCGATGAACGAAAATCGGGTTTCGTTATTTAACATTTTGTCTCTTGTAAGCCACCTGTGTTATCCCATGACATCTTGCACACTCATGAGTTGAGAGACTGTAGAGTGTGCCTGCATGAAGAAGCCTAGAGACATTGTGAAGCTCCGACGCTGGCGCATACGAAAACATGGGGAGGGGGGGGTCAGTCAGCCAGCCGACACGATTCTGTCGAATCTATCAAAATTCTCGTGCCAATAAATTACTCTTGACAAAGATTGGCGAAAGTCGTCGAGAAATCTTAGTTCCTGCTCCTTACTCAATTTTAAGATCTTATCCATTCTCTTTAGAGAGCACGATCAGGATTTACGAACTCATATTGCGCAGGTAGGGAAGTACCTCCTTCGCGTAGGTCTTGATGAAAAGCTCATCGTCCGGGCTCAGACTGACAAGCTCGAGGATGTCGAACCCATGCTTAACGAAAAGCGTGAGCCTTTTTATGTGCTCGTCCACGCTGTTCGAGATTATGAACCTCTCAATCATCGCTTCCCTGCCGACAAGATTGGCGTTCTCCTGAATCTCACGGGGATCTGACAGACCGTACTTGAACATCGCGGGAAGAAGAGACGCTGCCAGAAACCTGCATGAATCGACAGCCTTCTCAAAGTCTTCATGATATGACACATGAATCTCAGCAATCTTCACGATCTTTCTGGCATCTCGCCCTGCCTTCTCTGCACCTTCTTCCAACGCAGGGAACAGGACGCTCTTGTAGAAGGGTTCAAGGAAACCTAGTGTGATGAGGCCATCAGCCTGCGACCCAGCCAACTCAGCGACTAGCGGACCGCTCGCAGCCACATAGATTGGAATAGGTTTCAGAGGCCTCGTGAATAGGTTCGCCTTTTTGAGTGAATAGAACTTGCCCTTGAACTCTATGTAGTCTCGCGCCCACAACATTTTGATGATTCTGATGGCTTCCTCTGGCCTCGCGATCCTCTGCTTCACTGGTGGCCACGCTGCGCCCGTGGGAATTTCGTTCATCGCCTCACCCGTTCCTAGGCCGAGAAAGATTCTCCCGGGATACAGCGTTCCGAGCGTTGCAAATGCTTGGGCTACGATTGCAGGATTGTACCGCAGCGTCGGAGCTGTGACTGATGTCCCGAGGACAATGCGCTTAGTTCGCTCGGCAGCGGAGGCCAACCATGACCAAGCAAAGCTGCATGCTTCACTAGGAGCCCAAGGGTGGAAGTGGTCGCTCGCCCACACGCTATCAAATCCAGATTTCTCTGCGAGAACTGCCAGGTCAAGCAAGTGATCGGGTGGAGATCGTTCTAGAAGTGCGTGGAATCCGAATTGTATAGGCATGTTTGCTTATTCAATTGAGCTGTTGTCTTTCCTTAAACGCTTTTCGGCCTGTGAAAGCCAAAGACATATTGCAGACTCTGGGAGGAGGCGGACGACCCCAGAGTGAGCAAGACAGATGGAGAAGCAGAGAGACAAGCTGATTGTTTGCGTCCGGTTGACGGAAACAAGCGGAAAGAAGGCAAGAATCGAAGATCAATAGGAGCCTCCATTGTTCTTGGCCATCTTTGGATGAAAAAGAAGGCGTGACGTCCACGCGGCTGAATTCGAGGCTGATGGATTCATCTCGCCCCACGCAAGCTCGCATGTGAGAATGTGTCAGGTTTTCTCCAGCTCTCGGAGAAAGTCCAGTTCAAAGATGTTCTTTGACTTCTGTAAGCAACTTGGCGCCTTGAACGCTGTCCATCGCGCGGTGATCGACCGTCAACTCATGTATAACTTCCAATTTGTTCAAGCAGAGTTGGTTGTCATGCTAGAGTTAGTTGTTAGAGAGGACAAGGAGAAGATAGGCAGATTAAGAAAAGCCATGGAGAATGAGGGAGTAGATGCTCTAGTCCTCCGCTTGCCTAAAGATGTTTTGTACATTAGCGGTTATTAGCCGTTTTTCGGCCTGGCGCATGTGTTCTTCCCAGTTAATGGTGAGCCAAGTATAGTAACGATCTCCGATGAGGAGCCCTACGCAAGAAGAAGTTGGATCAAGAATATCGTGCTTGTTAGCCTGGAGACTTTTGACAGACTCGGAGACCAGGTCAAATGCACACTGAATGTGATCAGACAGTTCGCGAAAGACAGTGGGCTAGCGAATGGCGTGATAGGGTATGAGGGATCTATGGAGTTCTTCTCGACGAATTACCAGAGGAGAGAGTTCTGGGCAGTGGGTCCGCCCTTTTACCCTCGTCGTGCAATGCTCGATCTACGTCAGATGGACATAGAGCGAAGCGTGTACATGCTTAAACTTCGCGTGGTTTGAAATAGCCAAGCCATGTACTAGGGTCTTGTTTCCGTACGGTAGTTCTATCATCATGTCGTCACTTGACATTTCCTACTTCCTCGCTAGTTCCTATTGGATGATGAATCCTCATAAGCAGACCACTCAAACAAAACCAGTTCCGGGGCAATGTTCTCAGGGCAATCCATTGCTCTGTCTGTTACTCGGGCGACGATTTCAGTGCCCAGGCCACACTTAATGCAACCATCTTCTGCTGTAACAGCAGCCGCCAGGGTTGCCCCTACCATTGTGATGACCGTTTCTTCTTCTGTCACACGCAATAACGGTTACGCCATGCCCACGAGCTGACGCGCAAGACTGCATTGAACGAGACATTGGGGAGAGACAAGCACTAGAGTCATCTCTGCGTGCAGACCTATCGATTCAGGTATTGCAGAATAGACCTGGGTGGAAATAGGATGTGCCGGTCTGCTTCTGCCAATACTATACCCGCTATCTTTTTGAGCTTGGGCTAGCGTAACCGACTCTTCAGTAAGGTCGTCTATTGCATTGTACGGCTACATGGGCAAGATCTTGCGGGTGAACCTGACAAGAGAACAGATCAAAGAAGAACCGTTACCGGAAGATGTGGCTAGGAAGTACATCGGAGGCAGAGGCCTCGCGGCCAAGATTCTCTTCGATGAGCTTGGCCCCGGCGTCGACCCACTTGGGCCTGAGAATAGAATGGTTATCGCGTCAGGTGTCATGCCCGGGATAGCGTTCGCCGGGAACAGCCGCTTCGCCGTGTGCGCGAAGTCTCCTCTAAGCTATGCATGGGGAGAGTCCCTGAGCGGCGGCTACATGGCGCCGAAGATCAAGCAAGCTGGTTTCGACGCGATAGTAATCGACGGTGCGGCGAAGACGCCAGTCTGGCTATATGTGAACCAGGGGAAGGCTGAGCTAATGGACGCCTCCAAATACTGGGGCCAATTCACGGCGGATACGGAGAAAGGCATCAAGAAGGAGCTCGGCGACGGAAACCCTCGACAGACAAGCGTCGCCAGCATCGGTCCCGCAGGAGAGAAGCTTGTGCGGTTTGCATGCATTATGAATGATCTACGGGAGGCATGCGGCCGATGCGGCGTGGGCGCCGTGATGGGTTCCAAGAAGCTGAAGGCTTGGGCATGCAAAGGGAACCTCAAGCCGAAGGTCTACGATGACAAGAAACTGAACGAGTATGTCAGGCAGTGCGTCAAGGAAGTCAAGAAGGGCCCGGATATTCAGAGTTTGCATGACTACGGAACCTCCGGCATTTTGGATGGCCTAAGCGCGTCCGGAAGGCTGCCCACGAAGAACTTTCAGAGAGGAACCTTTGAAGGCGCGGAGAAGATCACGGGCCAAGCTCTTGTGAGCAGCGGGTTCCTGGTGGGAAGGGACAGCTGCTGGGCCTGCTCAACCAATTGCAAACGCGTCGTCGAGGCCAAGGAGCCGTACGAGATCCCTCGAGAGCTGGGTGGACAAGAATATGAAACAGCCGCGTCTCTTGGATCATTATGCCTGATTGACAACATGTACGTGACCGGCAAGGCAAATGCACTATGCAACCTGTACGGCCTAGACACCATATCGACGGGAGTCGTTGTCGCATTCGCTATGGAAGCTTACGAAAAACGCCTCCTCACGAAGGAAGAGACCGATGGCCTAGAGATCAAGTGGGGAAGCCCCGAAGTCGTGCTCAAACTTATTGAGAAGATTGGGAAGCGCGAGGGTATCGGAAACGTGCTCGCGGAGGGAGTCTGGCGGGCCGCGAAGAAGATAGGCCGAGGGACCGAGGAGTTCGCGGTACATGTCAAAGGTCAGGAAGTGCCTATGCACGAGCCTCGCGGCAAGAGAGGTGTTGGTTTGATGTACGCTGTGGCGGACCGTGGAGCCACTCACATGGATTGGGGTCACGACGATTCATGGCTGCCTGACACAGCGCTGAGACCGGAGCTGGGCTTGACCGCTGAGGCTGTACCTGATCGAGACCTGCTTGGATACGGCCTCAGCAAAGTGAGGATCGCGAAGATCGGTGGGGATCTCTGGTCGACATGCAACAGTCTGCCTGTCTGCGTCTTCGATGTATACCCAATCGGAGGCCTCGAGCACACTACACTTCTAGGAATCTTGAATGCAGCGACAGGATGGAACATGACGATGAAGGAATACATGCAGGTCGGCGAACGAGCACTTGACCTGACACGCGCCTTCAACGCCCGAGAAGGCCTAGCGAGAAAGGACGATCAGCTGCCGAAAAGACTGATGGAACCGCTGCCCGACGGCCAATTCGCTGGGGAAGCATTCACCCAAGAAATCCTCGATAGCATGCTCGACAACTACTACGAGCTTAGAGGCTGGGACAAGAAGACTGGCATACCGACCAGAGCCAAGCTTGAGCGCATGAGCCTCAAATCCGTGGCTGACGAGCTCGAGAAGCTCGGGAAACTGCCGGCATAAGCTACAAACCCCGCTTCGATCATCTTTTTTCGTGGATAGCCGAATCGTTGATCTTTCGTGCGTCAAGACCCTTGTAGGACATGTGCGACTCACCGAAGACTCGAAGAACTGAGGTTTCAGAATCTTTGCACAAGAGGAACTGTATGATCCATCCAATGCCATCATTGCTGGCGACGACCCGATCGCGTTGTCAAAGAGAATAAGACAGCGAGTGGTCTCCATGCACGCCAGTGACCGGTACCTGAAGGAGGGCGTAACTCCTCAGCAGATTCAGAAAGGCGATCCGGTCATCGGGTATGCACAGTACCTACGCCATGGAGTGATAGGAAAAGGCATGAACAACTATGATAGCATATTCAAGCTATGAACGACCACGCCATGGGCACCTAGAAGCGCTCACGGTGGGGAGAGACAAGATATCGAGAAATCCGCTTTATGGATGCGGGATCCACTAAACGATCCAGTCAGCTCCCTGGAATCCGATTATCCCGTTTTCTAAAATCAGGAAACAAGCCAATGGTGCCTCGAGGGACACGAGAGGTAAGGTAAAGGAGCCAAAGGTAGGTCAAAGAGTCGTCAAGCATGGAATTGTGTCGCGCGACACAACAGGTACAATCATAGGAACAGGTAAAGTAGAACTAAAGCAGAAGCAACCTACCCTCATAGTAAGAAAGGTAGTAGCAGAACGAAAGCCAGTAGAGCCAGTAAAGGCTCCTACAGTTAGTGCAGTAACTCAACTCCACCTATGGGAATTCATAGCGTTTCTTCAGTCGTGCGGCGGTTTCTGGGTCTGCGACGACCTCTAG
>Ga0116138_1000707_pt1 | contig 19311 bp, 20 predicted proteins | sample June2015DPH_20_1_2_FD_88971 | JGI IMG/M metagenome (GOLD analysis project Ga0116138, IMG submission 88971) | Peatland microbial communities from SPRUCE experiment site at the Marcell Experimental Forest, Minnesota, USA - June2015DPH_20_150 | ecosystem: Environmental > Terrestrial > Soil >... | reverse complement strand
CGCAGCCTGCAAGTTCGACATGAGCAAGGCGGCAGGAATTCCGTGTCCTACGACATCCCCGACACAAAAAGCCAACAAGTCGTCATCCAACGTGATGACGTCATAGTAGTCTCCACTCACTGATTGAGCGGGCCGCCAAGCTCCTGCGATTTCATATCCCGCAACGCGTGGAATCTCTCTCGGGAGCAACCGCTCTTGAATTTCTCTTGCAAGTCGGTTCTCGCCATCTATCGTTTGCTTGAGTCTGGCAAGAACCAGTGCAGTCGTGAGAAAACCAGCGAGCATCACGAGAGCATTCCAGTAGGGAATAAGAGGATGCGAATACGATGGTGATGACATGAAATCAGCCAGATACCACACAATCGCAGAGACAATCGAAAAGAACACACCAGTCCGCCGACCGAGGACCCAGGCGCCGAGTGCAACAGGAACCAGGTACAAGGCCGAGAAAGAAACCTCAACTCCGGTAATGTAATCGATTGCTCCGACGACGACCAGAAGAAGCATCAAGCTCATCAAGAACGGCTTCCTGGGTCGGGATTCCAGGTATGATAAGTAGTTGTTCATCGCATGCTCAGGCGATATCCTGGACGAAAAATGACGAAGACCTTTCGAAGGATTGCCAAGTTCTTATAGTAAATACCGATTCCTCCTCGTATAGTTTCCGAGCTTCTCTCTCAACAATCTCCGTCCTCTGTGGAGACGGGAGCGGACGGTCCCAATCGGCACAGCAACCATGCTCGCGATTTCCTCGTACGTGAAATCCTCCATATCGCTCAGCATCACCACGGTCCTGAAATCACCCGGCAGGGACTCCAGCGAACGAGCAATCTCATCCTCGAACACATCGTACGCAACTTGTTCACTATCTGGATGAAGCTCGGTCGGCGGATCAGGTGCGGGATTGTGGTGGAAGAGGCTCTCGTCAAATTCTACCGGCTTTGGCTCCTTGACTCTTTTTCTGTAATGATTAATGTAAGAGTTCTTCATGATCTGATAGAGCCAGCCTTTGATGTTGGTCCCCTTCTCGAACTTATCCCAAAACCGGTAAGCCCTGAGATATGTTTCCTGCAAGAGATCCTTTGCATCATCGGAATTCATCGTCAGGTGCATCGCGTGGTTGTAGAGGATGGTCATATGCGGAACTGCCGTCCGTTCGAACTCGTCGTGATGATCCCCCGCCAAGGGTTCCTGAACCGAAGCCGGCTTGAGACGATCGGGATCCTTCTGTCTCGCAATTCGATTCCGCTGCATAGCTCTCACTCCTTACTTTCTGATAGATTTGAGAAAGCATTCCTGAACTCAGCCACATTCGCGTATGATCAGCGATGCTCACCTTGGCTTGGGCGTCTCAGCACGTCTCTCTCAACAGTGCCTTTGTACTGCTTGATTCGCTGCGTTTCCGAATCCGGCACCCGCATCTTGTGAATCTGGCCGCTGCCGACGCTTACCGGATCCCGACTGACGTTCATCGTTGCGACCGGTTGGTGTGTGCGACTCTCTATTTTCTGAGGTCCTGGGGCACGCTGCATAACCCCAACAGGTTGATCGCCCACATGGAGGTCTGCCTGAGCAATTCTTTGTTGCCCTACGTTATCGCGGGTAAAGTTTTCCGCGCGGACAACCGTCCAGACGTTGTGGTTGCGTCCTTCCCAGGGACGATCCCAGACAACTCCGCGGGCCGCAAGGGGCGCCCAACACACATAGTCACCGTACTGAATCCAGTCGACAATCGCCGGTGACCAACCGCCGTAGCCTGGCACCCACACCCAGCCGTCGTCCTCTGACCAGTACCAGCTGCCATAGTGATAGACAACCCAGCCGAAGGGCTCATAGGAAACCCACACCCAGCCGACATCGGAATATATCCAGTGGCCGTACGAGAACGGCTGCCATCCTGCTGCAACATACGGTCGCCACACGCGCCCATATGGGTTGATCGCAATCCATTCACCATATGAATTCAGGTCTGGAATATCGTAATCCCGGTTTTGCGCGACTGCAGCCATTTGCGCCCTTTCGCGATAGACTCCAACGGGTGCGCACCCCTGAAGGGTGACAATACCGATGAGAACGGAGCCGAGCAAGAACGCCAGGAGACTCTGATGGTTACGCATGATTTTGTCCTTTCATGATGTTTGTGTTTGCCAAAGATTCGTTTCCTCTCCGACACGGAACTGGGATTCACCTGACGACCGTCGGGTAGAGCGCCCCACCGATAAGAACCAGCACCCCGGTGATAGCAAACAGGACCACGAAATCCAATGGTAGACCAAATTCGCTGGTACCGCTGCTGAGCATCAAAGTCCTAAGCGCATCCACCTCGTACGTCAAAGGATTGACATGCGCAACGACCCGCAACCAACCCGGCATGATCGCCACAGGATAGATCGCATTACTGGCGAAAAACAACGGCATGGTGAGTATTTGGCCGACACCCATGAAGCGCTCACGCGTTTTTACCAGACATGCGATGATGAGGGAAAAGGTGGAAAACAGCGCTGAGCCCAGCACAACGATGACGAGCACTCCAAGCAAGGCGAGAGGATCCCAGTTCAATTGAACTCCGAGCAGCAGGGCGAGGATGTACACAATGACCGCTTGGGCCAGACCACGCACTCCTGCAGAAAGCGCCTTGCCCAAAACGAGGGCACTCCGGGGTGTCGGACTCACGAGGAGCTTGTGAATGATTCCCAGGTCCCGTTCCCAAATGATCGCGATGCCGTAGAAGATCGCTATGAAGAGAACTGACTGCGCCAAAATGCCTGGGGCCATGAAATCGATATAACGGAGATTTCCGGTCGGGATTGCACGAACTTGCGTGAAGACTTCGCCAAAAACCAGCAGCCACAATGCCGGCTGCACAGCCCGGGTGATCAATTCGGTCGAGTCGTGACGAAGCTTGCGAATCTCCAGGTTGACAATCGTGGCTGTCTTTCGCAGGAAGCTGGCGATCCCCAGCATGGTGCCCATCACAGGAGACCCGGCCATTTTAGCCGAGTCGTTGCGTGGTACGGCGAGTTCTTGCGGTGTCACGGTACGTATCTCCTTCTATTAGTGTGCCGCCGGTATAGTGAGCGAAGACATCATCCAGCGTTACCTCGTTGCCACCGATGGAAGCTTTGAGATCAGATGGAGTCCCAATTGCAGTCACTTTTCCGTTGTGCATGAAGGCCACCCGATCGCAGAGACTGTCAGCTTCATCCATGTAGTGGGTCGTGAGGAATATTGTTGTGCCGAACTCGGCCCGGAGCTGTTGGATATGTTCCCAGACAGCATGACGCGCTGTCGGGTCAAGCCCTACCGTTGGCTCATCCAGAAAAAGCACTTGCGGATGATGCAGCATGCTCTCAGCGATCTCAAGCCGCCTGATCATTCCGCCGGAGTACGTGCGAACAAGTTTGTTTGACACTCCCGCGAGATCCATGAAGGCAAGCGCATCGTGGATGCGGGGGGATCGTTCAGAGCGCGGGATATCGTAGAGCTTGGCAAAAACTTCCAGGTTCTCGAAGCCGGTGAGTGCACCGTCTGCGGAAAGCATTTGTGGAACGTACCCTATCATGCGGCGGATGTCGGATGCGTGGTGCGCAAGTTCAAAATTTCCGATGCTGGCGCTCCCCGAGGTGGCTGGCAGCAGAGTCGTCAGCATCTTAATCACCGTGGTCTTGCCGGCCCCATTCGGCCCCAGCAACCCGAATACTTCTCCAGCTTGCACCGAGATCGTCAATGAATCTACGGCGATCAGGTCGCCGAAGCGACGCGTGAGTGAATTCGTAACCACTATCGCGTTCAGGCCACTTCCTTTTTCGGCCGGCACCTCTTCAGCGATCAACGCGGATCGTTCGAACATATCGACGGCACTACGTTGGGGGTTCGGTTCATCTTTGAAGGTCATGGTGGATCCTCCACGGCTGATTTCCTTTCTTTGTGGCATGGTCTCACTCGTACCGCAATGCGTCAATCGGATTCAGCATTGCCGCTTTCCTGGCAGGATAGAATCCGAAGAATATGCCTATGGCAATCGAAAAACCGAACGAAAGCGCTATCGAAAACGCCGTGACGATCGTTGGCCATTTTGCCAGGCTTGAAATGACCGATGAGCCAACGGTTCCGAGAACGATTCCGACGAATCCACCCAGCAAACTGAGGACAAGCGCTTCGATAAGAAATTGAGTCAGGATGTCTCTTCCCCGTGCGCCAATTGACATCCGGATACCGATTTCACGGGTCCTTTCGGTAACCGAAACAAGCATGATGTTCATGATCCCTATGCCGCCCACGAGGAGCGACACGGAAGCTATACTCGCCAGAAGGATGGTCAGGATTTGCGTTGTTGCCGTTGCGGTAGCAGCCAGGTCAGTCTGATTGCGGATGGTGAAATCATCCGCATCGTAGGGCTGAATCTTGTGTCGCATCCTTAACAGCTCAGTAATCTGAGTCTGTGCGGTAGTCATATCATTCATACTTGCTGCGGAAACGAGGATGAACCGCAGATTCGGCCAGTGGGAGAGACGTCGAATGACTGTCGTGTAGGGAGCTATGATGACATCGTCCTGGTCCTGACCCATCGCATTCTGTCCCTTCTTCGAGAGAACGCCTGTGACTTTGAAGGGGACATTCCGAATTCGGATCGTTTGATCAACCGGGCTCGAATCAGGAAAGAGGTTGTCGGCGACCGTTCTTCCCAGGACACAGACTTTTGCCGCCCCCTTGATGTCCTGATCGGTAAAGAATTCTCCGTACTCAAGTGACCAGTCGCGAATTGTCAGGTAGTCCCCGCCCACTCCCTGAATGGCCGTGGACCAGTTCAAATTTCCCGCAATGACTTGACCACCGGCCATGGAACCGGGAGAGAGGTATTGCACGGCTGGACATTCCCTCGAAATTGCCGTCGCGTCATCCTCGGTGAGCGTTACCGCCGATCCCGCACTGGTTCTGACGCCCGCTTGTTGTTGAGCACCCGGAAAAATCATGATCACATTGGTACCCAAGGCTGCAATTTGTTCCTTTACCGAATACTCCGCACCCTGTCCGATCGCCAGCATAGCGATCACGGCTCCAACACCGATGATAATCCCCAGCATGGTCAGAAACGATCTCAACTTATTACGCTGAAGAGCCCGAAAGGCCGAGACAAGAATATTCAAAATCTTCATGCCGCCTCTGCCTCCTCATCCTCGATCATTGGCATTTCCTTGATGACCTCGACTGCAATTCTGGGACTCGGATTGATCTTATCGGATTTGATTTTCCCATCCCGAAAGACGATTTGTCTTTTTGCGAACGAAGCAATGTCGGGTTCGTGCGTAACCAGAATGATGGTGATGCCGTGGCTGTTGAGCTCCTGGAAGATGCCCATGACCTCAACGCTCGTTCTGCTATCCAGGTTACCGGTCGGTTCGTCGGCCAGGATGATGCTTGGGTCGTTCACCAACGACCTTGCAATCGCTACCCGCTGCTGCTGACCCCCGGAGAGCTGGTTCGGATAGTGGTGACTTCGATCCCCGAGGCCGACCATCTCGAGCGCTTTGACCGCTTTCGTTATTCGGGATTTGTTGGAGACTGAACTATAGTACATCGGAAGTTCAACATTCTCGATCGCCGAAGTCCGCGATAGGAGGTTGAAGCCCTGAAAGACAAATCCGATTTTCTGGTTCCGGATTGCAGCCAGCTCATCTCTCGATAACCGGCCAACATCTGTGCCTTCGAGGATGTACGACCCCTTCGTGGGAGTATCCAGGCAACCGAGGATGTTCATGAATGTCGACTTCCCGGATCCCGAAGCTCCCATGATGGCCACAAACTCCCCCTTTGATACTTGCACCGACACTCCCCGAAGCGCATGCACGTCCACCTCACCCAACTGATATACCTTTGTAAGGTGCTCTATGTGTATCAAGGGCCGCTCGGGGCTTTCCGGTATGACGCTCATGGGTTGCTTCATCGCCCCATCCCTCCCCCCATCGGCCGCTGCTGTCCTTGAGCCGAGAGCGGACTTTGTGTGGCAGCTGCCGAAGATTCGCTTCGAGGGGTCGCGCCCATGACAATTTGGTCCCCCGACTTGAGTCTAGGCGATGTAATTTCCGTGTAGCGCCCATCGTTCAAGCCTGTGCGAACGAAGACCGGTGAGAGCTTTCCATTCGATTTCAAAACCCAAACCCTGCCACTTCCCGATTGATGGGACGGAATGTAGGCACTCTTCTGATACTCGGGGAAATTCGACTCGATGCCGAACTTCGCCGCATCATCTGTGGCGACGATTTTGGACTTGACCGCGACCGGTTGTCCTTGCTTGGTCCCTCCATTCGCGTACAGCTTGCGCAACTCGTTCCGAAGTTCGTCCTGACTTAGCTTGCCTCCGTGGGCAGCCTGAATGGAGTCTCTGATCACCTGGAAACGTTCCATTCCACCCCGCTGGAGTTGAGCGCCGGCCGCTGCATTGCCCTGGCCTTGCGATCTGTCAGCGCTGGCAGCGGAATTCACGTTATTACCGGCGGCGAGGGAGTTTTGCCCCATCGTCGTGCTGTCCCTACGTCCCTCGCCTTTGCCGGAAAAGCCACTGCGCATAGCGGCGACACCGGTAGTATCCATGAGATCCGGCGGCGGCTGGAATCGAAGCGCCATGTTCGATACTTTGAGCACGCCAGTTGCATTTGCCGCCGTGATCTTGACGTTGGCCGTCATGCCAGGCATGAGCTTCAACTGATCGTTGAGCACATCGATGACGACAACGTAGCTTACAACATTCTGGATCGACTGCGGCGCAAGTCTGATTTGTGAAACAGCCCCTTTGAACTGATCATCCGGATATGCATCGACAGTAAATGAAGCCTCCTGGCCGACGCTCACTCTGCCGACATCCGATTCGTCAACGGTCGTCTGTACCTGCATTCGCCGCATGTCGTTAGCGATGGTGAACAATGTGGGAGATGAAAAGCTTGCAGCGACCGTCTGTCCCACGTTGACAGCCCGGTTGACCACAACTCCGCTGATCGGAGCATAGATGGTCGCGTAGGCAAGGTCGATCTTTGCCCGATCGAGTGTGGCCTGAGCAGACTTCAGAGCTGCATCATTGGATTCGTTGAGTGTCATGGCGGCATCAAGATTCATCTGAGCGTCAAGACCTTTTTCGACAAGGGCCTTTTCCCGGTCGAGGTTTCTCTTGCTGTCGTTCAGCTGGGCTTGTGCTTTATCGAGACTTGCCTCAGCGTCCTTCAATGATTGATACAGAAATGTGGTGTCGAGCCGTGCGATCACCGTGCCGGCCTTGACCTCAGAATTGAAATCCGCATAGAGGTTCGTGATGATCCCCGATACCTGCGTTCCCACGTCGACACTGATCACCGCACTAATGGTGCCGGTGGCAGTGACGTAGACCGTCAGGTCACCCTGAGAGACCTTGTCGAACCTGAAATCATACAAATGTGTGTCGCCTCTGAGGAACTCCACGTATCCCGCGACTGCGAGCACAAGAACCACCACGACCGAAATGATAAGTTTCTTTTTCATGATCAATTCTCCTACAACTTGAAGATTTTATGAATCGGATTTACGAAGCTTGTGCGCACTTGCACCCAGAGGGCAGGCAGAAGAACCGCGGCAAGACGTGCTGTTACTCCGACATTTGACAACACAACGAGCATGCTGTTGAGTATATCTTTCCAGATGGCTTCGGCTTTTCGGCGAGGGGACCTCCAACCAGTCGTGCCACAGCCTGAACCTCCTGATCCACTTGATGCGGTGGATCCGATGGAACGAGTTGCGCTCTTGAGTCTTGCGTTCATGGTCCTGGCGTTTTTCAAGAGGCGGCCTTTCTTTCTCTGGTGAAGCTCTTGAGCAAGCGCGCCATTCTCATCAAGTCGCTCGATTTCTCAAAGAAGTAATCTGCGCCCATCAAAAAGGACATCGTCTCGTACGCGCTCCGTGGGCCAACCGACAGCATGATAACGGTCGGAGAAGCCTTGGACGATTTGATGACACTGAGAACGTCGAATCCATTCCCGCCCGGCATCTGGATATCGAGTATCACCAGGTCAGGCTTCGTCCGGCCGATCGTATCTAAGGTTTCAGGGACATCCCCGGCTACTCCGACAATTTCGATCCCCTTGATACCGGAAAGGATTGAGGAAAGACGTGTTCTAAATGGAACATTATCATCTGCGATAACCAGTCTCATGATCGGGATCCCTTGTGAATGAATTCGGCGACAGTGTTCAAATCCACAACTATGAGACACGCAAGGAAGCACTTGGTTGGTCGGTACAACGCCAGGAGTGTTGTCGTTCTTTTTACTCGCGGTTGTCGTTGTTTGAACGACAAGTTTTCTGGACAATCTCAACGACGGGAAGTGTCACGACGCGAGGACGCGTTTGTTGGCTTCTTGGGATGACGCGTACGTGATTGTGCGGGAAAATGGGTGTGCGGCGTACACCGAAAGGCCCTGCTCGCGTCCGATGAGACGAGAACAGGGCCAGAGGGAAGGACTTCTCTTACTTCACGAGATCATGCTTGATGGCGTAGTGGGTAATCTCGGCGTTGGTTTTCATCCTGAACTTCTTGAGAATGCGCGTCCTCATCGTACTGACACTGCTTACGCTGATCGCAAGTTCCTCTGAGATTTGTCCAACTGTCTTGCCAGATGCGATCATACACATTACCTGGTATTCGCGATCTGAAAGTTTTTGATGCAGCGGTGTGTCGGCACCTCGCTCCAGGTCAATTGCCAACTGCTCTGCAACATCGGCACTGATGTATTTCTTCCCCGATGCGACTCTGCGGATGGCTTCGATCAACTCAAGGGAGGCCTTATTCTTGGTCAAATACCCCGACGCACCCGCCTTGATTGCACGGGAGGCGTATTGATCCTCGGGATACATGCTGAGGATTAAAACATGAAGATGCGGGTCCATTTGCTTGAGTTGCTTCAGCACATCAATTCCATCCCTTCCAGGCATGGAAATGTCCAAGACCACAACATCACATTTTGAACGCTGCACCTTTTCGAATACTTCGGCTGCATTGCTGGCCTCATCGACAACCTCAAACTCCGCCGTGCTCATAAGTACCTGTTTTACACCCTCACGAAACATCGCGTGGTCATCGGCGAGGAGAATCCGTGTTTTCGAGGATGGGCTCATAGTTCGATTGGTACAGTAACGACGATTGCGGTCCCCTTCGCTGGCTTGCTGGTGATAGCCAGAGTGCCGCCCCATGGAAGCACACGCTCCCGCATACCCGTCAGACCGACAGATTTTGAATCGGTGATCCGCTGGAGCGAAATTCCGACGCCGTTATCCTGGACAGTCAACACCACGGCGCCAGGAAGCTTCACCAACTGAACGCTCACCTTCGTCGCCTTGGCGTGACGCAAGACGTTTGTGAAGGCCTCTTGCAGGATTCGGAAGAGAGCGGTCGAGCGTTCCTGATCCACTTTCATCTCGGGCGGATCCACAGAGAAATGGCATGGAATGCCGGTTCGTTTCTGGAATTCCTTTGCGGCCCAATCAACAGCCGCGCCCAGACCGAGATTATCCAACAAGGTCGGCCGCAGATCCGCGGAAATTCGTTGCACCGATTGAATGGACACATCGATGAGCTTGGACATGGACTTCGCTTTCTTACGCAACTCCTTCTCAGATTGGCCCAGTTGGTCAACCATCAAGCTCAGCTCGAGCTGGAGAAGAGAAAGTTCCTGTCCCAGCACATCATGAATCTCACGAGCAATCCGTTTTCGCTCTTCTTCTACGACCGACTGAATGTGTTTGGACAATTCGCGGAGTTGTTCGCGTGAGCTTCGAAGTTCTTCTTCTGAGCGCTTCCGCTCGGTCAGTACAGCCACATAATTTGCCAGGCTCTCTATCCAGCGGGAAGTGTCCGGACTGATTTCAATACTCTTGGTATGTGCCAGGTTCAGGCAGCCGATAATTCTCTTATCGACTTTCAACGGAAAGCCAACGAATGTCTGTGCCCGGGACCACCGCATGACCTTACTCCGATATGCCGGTTGATCAAGCACGTGCATCTCGATCAGAGGTTTTCCTGTACGAATGACAACGCTCGAGATCGTTTCGTCAACGGGGAGCTCTAAGACGGATTGATTTGGCCGACGAGGAAGACCTCGCAAACCTTGAAACGTGATCATCTGCCGGGCTTCGTCAAAGAGAGCAATACTGGCTATGGGAAAGCCCGTTGCAGCGCGAATCTCATCGACAATGTCGAGGTACGATTCCGCGAGGGAGCGCGGAGAGAGAACAATCTCTGAAAGCCTGTGGAACGTAAGCAATTCTCGGTTGCGCCGTTCAATCGTCGCGCGTCCTTTCTTCCGTCTTGTGATATCGCGGACAATTGAGAGAACGCTGACAATGTTCCCCTTATCGTCCTGTATCGGGACTACCGTCATGGAGACATCGATACTGAGTCCGTCTTTATTGACGCATTCGGTCTCAAAATGATCGAAGCGCTTGCCCTGACGCACTTGTTTCATCATGCGGGCAAGCTCATGAGAACGATCCGGCGCCATGATGGCGGTGATCCGTTTTCCCTTGATCTCGCCGGACTTCAGCCCGAACAGCCGTTCAGCAGCCGGATTCCACATGGCGATAGTACCTTCGGGCGTCTCTCCGATGATTGCGTCATTCGAAGAATCCACAATCTCTTCAAGGTACGAATGAGGGACGTCTCCCTTCTTGCGATCCTGGGTTTTGCTCTGGGTTCTGGGACTCATGGAATCGTGGGTCAAGTGGGAGTGATAGGCCTTCGTGAAAGAAATATATCTCAACATGGAGAAAGAAGCAAAGCTCCCGGATCGCGGAAACTCTTGCCAGTCGAAATATTGTCCTCAATAACGTTGAAAACACGGCACGGAAAGTTGCCCGACGGGGGGCAGCGGGCCGCGGTATCTGGGCTTTGGTGGAGAACTAATCTGGAAGCGGTCTGCGAAGCGACGTGTGCAGGGAAGCACCCGTTGCTTTTTGACCTTGGAAAGGCTGCAATCCGACTATAGGTTGCCGAAACGTCTGATGGAAAGGAATCTGACTGTCCCGACGTGCCTGGATGGCAACGAGCGGGATTCTGTACGGCTTCCGGTTCTACCCGGATTCCTTCCTGATACGATTGATGGGCAAGAAGGACGAGAGTCGTTACGATCTTTTTGATTTCACCGGACTTCTGAAAGAAGTAGTCCGCCCCCAGAGCCAGGCACTCCAGTTTGCATTCACGACGTTCATCAACGGTAAGCATGATGATGACAGCGGCTGGATTTGTCGATTTGGCGGCGGAGAGAACGTCAAGCCCGCTCCCACCCGACATTTGAAGAGCAACAATGACAGAATCCGGCTTGGCTCTCTTGATCCCACCAATTGCTTCCTGAACGTCACCGGCTTCCCCTACAACTTCGATCCCCTCAACACAAGCCGCAAGTGAAGCCAAGCATCGTCGGATCCTGTCATTCGTATCTGCTATGAATAATGTCATGTTCCCACCCGTTGATTGATGTTGTCTGACCCGCCTTAATTAGTCTGAAACCCGGCTTAGCGGTGTAGCCAAAACATTGAATCAATCGGATGGGGTAGCTCTCGTCTCTGCGTTGTGGTTTTGTGTGAGGGCTCCGCCCTCGTGGTGTGTTGCTTCCTTGCGTGTGAACGTTGGACGCATCTGCGCCTTTTTGGTTTCACTTGTTAACGAGAATTAACAACTCGTGCCGAGATTCGGAGTTAATTTGAAAACCAAACCATTTCCATGGATGTGCCTGCCAGCTACGGAGAGTCGAAGGCGCGGAGATTCATTCAAGATATTTGTGAGTTGAGATTCGGGACGCACTTGGTCGGGAAAGTTCCCCGCAGGGCGCGGCAAATTTCCAGAGGAACATTTTTCTTCATCCGACGTCTGAAACACGGAACCAAAAAAAAGCATCCCTTGTTAACCTGAAAACCCTTAGACTGTGACTGCGTCACTCGCAGTCTTCAGGTTCTCCAAATTCCACTGTCGTTTTACCATACCTGCACTTTCAAAGGAGCCACAAAGTCGGAACGAATTGATACGAAGCTGTAAGGTTTGAGAGAATTCGGCAACGACTTTGCGGGCATCTGTTCGTATTTTCCCTCTGGCGACCGACATCAGGACAGCTGATGTCCATCGCGCCCCCCCTTACAGCCTGACTTGGACTGAGCAGATTAGCAACCACGCTGCGACGGTTCCTGACCACCACGGAAATACTTCACACTAACAATCATTGGAGGAAACGATGGACCGAAAGGAATTCCTTGCTTCCCTTGGCATAGGTGCGGCATTCGTTGCGTACAGCACCTGTTTTGAGGGATGCAATGTTCAAAATCCAGTATCTTCTGCCCCTTCGAATGTCGATTTCACGCTCGACCTTACTGCTTCCGCCAACAGCGCTCTCAAGTCGAACGGAGGGTTCATCTACAATAACGGTATCATCGTAGCCCGCACGACAGCTGGGAACTATGTTGCGGTTTACAGCGTCTGTCCGCATGCCGGCGCAACCGTCCAATACGATTCGAGAAACAACCGCTTCACGTGCCCGGCCCATGGGTCAAACTTTGCCACATCCGGCGCATTGATCAATGGACCTGCAAGCACTGGCCTTAAACAATACAACACGTCACTTAACGGCACGTCGCTGAGGGTGTACTCGTAGGTTGACAGCTGTGTGTACCAGAGAAATGCGCATAAATGTAACAGATAAGAATAGGCAGACCAGAGGAGGAACATTATGAAATCTATAGGACTCATCGCCCTACTCACTGTGTTGGGCACCCAGGCAATGATTGCCCAGGAAAACACGTTCCAGTTCATTGAAGAGACTCCATCACAACCAGGTCAGATGTTCAGACCCGAGGTCGATCTCCAAACCCAATTGATCCTGGATCAAATAGCCTATGACCGGGATCTCGCGCTTGCGGATTCTTTCCCCCGACCAGTGACTCGCAGGCTCCTGCCCGCCAATATAAGCTTCATGGAAAAAAGCCTGTGGGGCGAGAATGGATTTTTTCGCACCACTGGATTGGCTTCTCCACTGACGCCCCAGTCGCGGACAAGTGAACTGAGTCTCCGACGGGGAATGCTTGTCGCCCATCAGCTCGGCGGATTTGTCACTCTCGGATTGATGATGTCGGCGGCGTACACCGGTCAAAAGATCATCGATGGCAACAGCGGGTATCGCCCCTATCATCAGGGGTTTGTCGCCGGGACGATCGCCACCTATTCCGTGACCGGATTGCTTGCCTTGCTGTCGCCGCCACCGGTGATCAGGCGCGATGAATTCAGCACAACGACCTTGCACAAAACCCTGGCGTGGGTGCACGTAGCCGGAATGATCATCACGCCGATACTGGGATCCATGATCGGACGCCACTCTGATCTTAAGAAGGAGCATGTTCATCAGTTTTCGGGATACATCACGACGGCAGTCTTTGCCGCGTCCATGATCACTGTAACGTTTTAATTGAGAGGCCACCATGTTCAGGGACTCAATCGAACAACCATCCCATAAAGATATGAGGAGACAAAGTATGACACGAAGCAAGAGTATAGGGACCTATAGCCTCCCGCCGCGGCATCCTTTCGACGATTTCCCGGAATGGATCCGTGTTTTCAGAACGACGCTCGTGTCTCTACTACTGCTCCTTGCGGTTGCTGCAAGTTCAGGGCAAACGAAAGCCGTAGAAGCTATCAAAGACGAGTCGTCGATCACCTATCGGATCAATCACACGCTCCACCACATCGAAGCCACCAGCAAGGATGGATGGTTTCGGGTTGAGGTGGATCCCGCGAAGAAGGAAATAAAAAGTGTGACGGCCCAGGTGGATGTCATGACATTCGACAGCGGCAACTCAAACCGGGATTCGCATGCGATGGAGGTTGTCGAATCCATCAAGTATCCTGACGTGACCTTCGCAAGCTCCAGCGTCACACAGAACGGCGACAGCCTGAGTGTGGCAGGCAAGCTTACCTTCCACGGCGTCACGAAGGACATCGTCATGACGGGCGTTACAAAATGGTCGCAGAACAAGCTTGACGTTCAGGGCGGCTTCGAGGTGAGCATCACAGCATTCAAGATCGAGCGTCCTGCATTGTTGATGATTCCGGTTGATGATGCGTTGAAGTTTGCGTTGCACGCTGCCTTCGCGTTGTAAGCCAGGGTGACACTTCAGGAGAAGCCTGCGGGCTCAGGATCCGATTAAACCTTCTGATGGATTCTATGTCCCATATGATAGCCTTCCCAGCCCGGTCCTCCGTTTCCCCGGGCGGGACCCAGAACTCCAAGAATTCTGTTGATAAAAGTCGGAGCTGTGCGGTGCAGAGGGTGAACGGTGATTCGCCCCGACAATGACGCCATTTCGTTCCGCATGGAGAATCATGATGCCATGGAAATGATCCGGCATCATAACAAAGTCATCAAGCTCGACAATTGATCTCATCGTCGGTGTCCGCAACCATTCCTGCCTTATCTTCGACCCCATATCCACCAATCTGATCTCTCCATTCCTGATCTCGCCCAGATAGAGGCCTGTCAGGCCTCGTCCTCGTAGGTTCGTTCTCTTTGAACACAAAATGGTCACTCTTCATCACTTCCAACTTGGATGAATAGGGGAATATCAGTATTATTTCATCCTCTTGTCCACGTGTTTTGGAGTACCGGACGAAGTCCATCATATCGTACATACTGGAGCATCTATGAAATCTCGCTACGTCCTGCTAGCGGCCTTCCTTGCAGCGTTCAGTCAGTTGACGATCGGACAAACACCCGGAAAGAAACGACTGAGTCACGATGTCTATGACCAATGGAAGAGAGTCAGTGGAGAATCGATCTCCAACGACGGCAAATGGGTTGTCTATTCCGTTGAACCCCAGGAAGGGGATGCGCATCTGGTTCTCTACAACACTGAATCTCACACGTATGACACAGTTGCGAGGGGCATGAACGCGAAGATATCAGAGTCATCGGACTATGTCGTCTTCTCCATCAAGCCATTCTACGCGGAGGTGAAAAAGCTCAAGATCGCGAAGAAAAAAGAGGACGATCTTCCAAAAGACTCTCTTGGCATCGTCACGCTTTCGACGATGAAACTGACCAAGATCGCACGCGTGAAATCATTCAAGCTTCCAGAGAAAGGATCGGGATGGGTCGCATACCAGCTGGAGAAAGAACTCCCCGACACGACAAAAAAGGGGAAGCGAAACGTTGAAAAGAAAAACGATGCGGCTGATCCTGCAGACGAAGAGACGACGAAGAAAGAAGAAAAAGGAACGACCGTGGTGGTCCGCAATCTCTTCACCGGCAAGGAGTACAGCTTCCCGTTCGGAAGTGACTACACGTTCTCGAAGAACGGTAAACGATTCATCGTTGCAACTACCGGAAATGACAGCACGATCAAAGCAGGTGTCATCACGCTCAACACCGGGAGGGCGCTCACGGATACATCCCGACTCTATGTCGATACCCTCGCGTATGGAAAAGGGAAATTCAAAAACGTTGTCTGTGATGAAGAGGGAACGCAGGCTGCTTACGTGGCGGACCGGGACACTTCCAAGGCAAAGCAAAGGTATTACAATCTCTATTATTGGTCGGAGAGTTCAAAAGCTGCTGAGCTTCTGGCTGACACGCTTACTCAGGGATTGCCGAAGAAGTGGCTCATCAGTGATAACGGCAGGCTGTTCTTTTCGAAGGACGGAAAGAGGCTGTTCCTTGGGACTGCGCCCGTGCCGATGCCGGAGGATACAACCATGAATGATGAGGAAACGGCCAAACTCGACGTCTGGAACTGGCAGGATCCTTACCTTCAGCCGCAACAGCTTAAGAATCTCGATGCGGAGAAGAAACGATCCTACACGGCCGTTGTGAACCTCAAGAAGCGGAAATTCGCGCAGCTTGCCACAGAGGCTATCCCAAACGCGACGGTGGGACTTGAAGGAAACGCAGATGTGGCTGTCGGAACCTCGGAAGTCCCATACCGCCAGCTTGTCTCGTGGGATGCCTCATACCGTGACATCTACTTGATTGACGCTGCGACCGGCGAAGCCAAAAAGATTGCCGGGAAAACCAAGGGGAATCCAATACTGTCTCCGGCAGGTGAGTACGTCCTTTGGTATGCGGAAGAGGACACGTGCTGGCGCGCTTATTCACTGAAGAAAGAGAAAACGATCAATCTTTCCGCGTCAATCCCGTACCCGGTGTGGAACGAGCTAAATGATGTGCCCGATGACCCCAATGCCTATGGCATGATGGGGTGGACGAAGGATGATCGGGACCTGTTCATCTATGATCGTCATGATGTCTGGAGAATTGACCCCGAAGGAAAGAAAGCCCCCGAGAACCTGACACGCGGGCTTGGACGGAATGAACAATTGCGTTTTCGGTACGTGCGACTCGATCCCGAAGAGAAATTCTTGAATCCGGATGCTCAGATTCTGCTGGGCGCCTTCTCATATGCCGACAAGTCATCAGGATTCTACACGATGAGATTGAACGAGGGACAGGCGCCGCGGAAGATCGTGATGCAGGCGTACGATTATTCTCTCCCGAAAAAGACGGAGCATGCGGAGAAGCTGATAGTGACGCGCAGCAATTTCAGGGAATGTCCCGACCTCTATCTCACTGACATGACACTGGGGAAGCTTGAACGGATCAGCGACATCAATCCGCAGCAAAAAGAGTATCTCTGGGGATCGGTGGAGCTGATCTGGTGGATCGCGGCGGATGGGAAGCCGATCGAGGGGTTGCTGTACAAGCCGGAGAATTTCGATCCGAAAAAGAAATATCCGTTGATCTCGTACTTCTATGAACGGAATTCCGATCTCCTTCATCGGTACATTCCGCCGGCTCCGTCGGCTTCGACAGTCAATATCTCTCTCTTCGTCAGCCGCGGCTATATCATTTTCGTCCCCGACATCCGCTATCAGGTGGGGTATCCAGGGAAGAGCGCGTATGATTGCATCATCCCCGGGATCATGAAACTCATTGGGGAAGGATATGTTGATAGCTCAAAGGTTGCCATCCAGGGACAGAGCTGGGGGGGATACCAGGTGGCGTACCTTGTGGCGCATTCGCATATGTTTGCCGCAGCCGGGGCGGGAGCTCCCGTTTCTAACATGACGAGCGCGTACGGAGGGATACGGTGGGAGTCAGGGATGAGCCGCATGTTCCAGTATGAAAAATCGCAGAGCCGCATTGGTGGCACACTCTGGGAGAAACCACTCCTTTACATCGAGAATTCAGCCCTCTTCAGTGTCCCTGACATTACGACACCGCTTCTGATCATGGCCAACGACGCCGACGGAGCAGTTCCATGGTATCAGGGTATCGAATTCTTTACGGCGTTACGCCGACTTGGCAAACCCGCGTGGATGCTGACGTACAACGGCGAGGCGCACAATCTGGTACAACGAAAGAACCGGAAAGACCTCTCCGTTCGCATGCTCCAGTTCTTCGATCACTTCCTTATGGGACAGCCAGCCCCGGTCTGGATGACGAAGGGAATACCGGCAATCGAGAAGGGAAAGACGCGGGGATACGAGCTTGAAAAGAAGTAGGAGAGGGTGAAGACGTCGGGCGGGTTGTTCCTGGGCTGATCTCCCCTGCCCCCTCCTTCAAAGAAGGAGGGGAGGGTGGGTGGTTCAGTTTGGGAGCTGGTTCATGACTGTGGGTTCTCGGTGCTTCTCATAGATCCCCTCCTGCAAAGGAAGGGACACATCAAAGGGGTGGTTGTGATCCCCTGCCGTGGATACCTCGAATCGTCGCCTCAATCTCATCCAGCACTGCGTCTAAATTCTCGTAAACGTCTTCGTTCATCACGCGCAGAAACCTGATCCCAAATGACTCGATGTGAATTTGGCGATCGCGGTCGTGAACCCTGGCGAGCGGTGTGAAATGACTGTCGCCGTCAACTTCGATTGCGAGTCTCAGCTCAGGACAATAGAAGTCGATAACGAAATTGTCTACGCTGTACTGGCGTCGGAATTTATACCCGAGCATTTGTCTGTATGAGAGATGCATCCAGAGAAGGACTTCGGCCTTTGGGAGATGACTTCGGAGATAGCGGCGCCTCTTCTTGAGGGGAGTAATGTTGAAGTGGAGGGTCATCGCTACAGAGAGAATATTGACAGTATGCGGTACAAAGAGAACTTAGTCAGCCGCAATTTTGGGGGCAAGAGAATATGATTGGCGGAAAAGGGAGGGCGGGAGTGGAACGTGAGGCGGGTTGTTCCTGGGCTGACCTCCCCTGCCCCCTCCTTCAAAGAAGGAGGGGAGGGTTGGTGGTTCAGGTTGGGAGCTGGCTCATGACTGTGGGTTCTTGGTGCTTCTCACAGATCCCCTCCTGCAAAGGAGGGGACACATCAAAGGGGTGGTTGCTCTCCCCCGACCTCTCCTACCCCTCCCTACAAATAGGAGAGGAGGGTCGGAGGTCCAATGATGGAGCCGGCAAGAAGGGCGGCAAACAAAAAAAGGCCCGGAATTCGGGCCTTCGGAAATCTCGAACGATCGATCTGTATTCTATTTGGCAATGCCAATCACGCCACACGCCTCGCGTGCTCCAGCATTCCCTGTCGGCTGAGTCTTGAGATCGTCTTCCTTCGCATGAACGATCACAGCGTGACCGATGATTGAGTTTGGACCGGAGAGCTGCATTATCGGATCTACCCACTCGAGCATTGCCATGCCCTTTTCGTCTGCGACGATGTTGCCAAGATCGCCGGAGTGGCGCATCTCATCTGTGGGGGCGCCGTGGGACATTTGCGTCGGATTGAAATGACCTCCCGCGCTCGTCAGGTCGGAAGCAGTGCAGTCCCCGAATTCATGAATGTGAAATCCGTGCTTTCCGGGAGTGAGCCCCTCCAGGTGCGCATAGACCTTGACCCCCTTGTCCGTCTGCGTAAACGTTACAACACCCTTCACGGTTTTGTCTTTAGCAGGGGAGAGCAATGCGATAGCTTTGGTAGGGGCATTCCCCATCTTCTGCATATCGTGCTGCGCGGCAGCCGTGAAGACGAACGCGCAGATCAACAACGCTATCAGGTTAGTTCTCATAGAATATCTCCGAGTATTGGTTCGTGGTGGTAGTACTCATACATACCTTTAAACCAACGAATGGCGCATTTGGTTCTCGGCGGGGATGAACAAAAACTGGTTAATTGGTGATGGGTTAATTGGTGGTTGGTTCATCAGCGATGGCAGCACGAACCTCGTGGCCATTTAACCAATTAACCATCTCACCATCTTCTTCCCTACTCCAAAAAATGCACAAACAGCCCATCCCGAAGCTTTGGCTCAAACCACGTCGACTTGGGGGG
>Ga0116138_1000693_pt1 | contig 19549 bp, 22 predicted proteins | sample June2015DPH_20_1_2_FD_88971 | JGI IMG/M metagenome (GOLD analysis project Ga0116138, IMG submission 88971) | Peatland microbial communities from SPRUCE experiment site at the Marcell Experimental Forest, Minnesota, USA - June2015DPH_20_150 | ecosystem: Environmental > Terrestrial > Soil >... | reverse complement strand
TCTTCCAGCCGTATGAGTTCCTGAGCGCCAAGCCGCAGACTCTTCCGGAGAAAATCTGCAAGCCGCAGTGTCATGGCCCGGACGGCGATAGGATCCTGCGTCGCGAGCGCACTGATAGAGTTCAGACTGTTAAACAGGAAGTGAGGATTGATCTGTGCCCTCAGTGCTTTGAGCTCGGCTTCCTGCGCGAAGATTCTTGATTGAAGCTCACGCTGTTCGGATTCTTTCGAGGCCTCGAAGGTGACAATCAGGTAATGCACGGCCACCGTCAGGCTGTACATAATAAATCCGACACCGATGAGGAGCGGTGCCTTCGCGAGAACATGGGCCTGCAGCGACGCGAACGAAAATGCACGCTGCAGAAAAACCACCCACCCGCTGGCAATGGCAGCCCAGATCAGGATCGTCAGAATGCCGGCGAGCGCCTGAACGAGGAGCACTCGTTCGAATGGTGTCTTCTGAAGAGGATATACTCTGCAGACGTACCATGACGACAGACAGATCGCGCCGTATACCAACGTCAGCGGAATCGCGACCGCGAGCGCCTGTGTCCACGTAAAGTCATCATGGGGCAAGGCGAGGACAGCGGCGAGCATAACGCCGAAAATCAGCCAGCCGAGCAGGTAGATGCTGAGTCGCTCCTGATTTGCAAGTATCGGGTGCATAGATCAGTTCTTGATCTCCACGCCGCCCATCACAGAGTATCCTTTCACGATCAACCGTTTGCTCGAGTTCGCAGGAGAATGAGTCTTGTCTTCAAAACCGCCCAACACTGGTACACCCTGCATCACCACGGCCCAGTCTTCGGGTACCCAGATTTCAACGCCACCCATGACAGCCATCAGATGAAGTATCGCTTCACCTTCCTGAATGGATGCTTTCCTCAAGTCGATTTCGCATCCCCCCATGATCGCCGTTGCTTCGCCACCGCGAAAATCCTGGGAATCGTTCGATCGCTTGAATCCGCCCAACAGTGCAAACGCATTGATCGTTGAGTTGCTATCTCCAACTATACTTGTTCCGGCGAATGTATAGCCGCGCCGTGACGGTCTCCAGATCAGGCTGAGGCCGAGTGCGACGAGGATCAGCGGCCAGAGGTCCCAGATGTTGAAGTAGAGAATGTCGAGCCGATCAAGGAACCAGAATGTTCCCACGAAGATCCAGAAGACACCCCATGCCTTCTGCGCCGTGGTTTGGCACTGCACAACCCTCGAAATGCCGTAGAATGCTATCAGGATCGGCCAGTATCTCAGGATCTCACGGGCGTAGAGAACTCCGAGGTTCTCCAGCGTATACAGCAAGCCGAGTATGATGATGAAAAGGCCGAAGAAGATTTGAAAACTCATCCTGAAGTTTTTTGTTGCCATAGTCTTATCCTCTTGATGTGCGCCACTCGGCGTGCGGTGTCACCGACTTCCAGATGGCATTGATACCGAAGCCGATCAGGAGAAGTGGCCAGGAGTTGTGAAAAGTCAATCCGAACATATGAAGAACGGATACCAAAAGCCAGAGTCCGAAAAACATCCAGCCAAAGCCCTTTCGCCGCTCCCATGCGTTCTCGGCCTGGAAAATTCTGACGAGTCCCAACGCGACAATGATCAAAGGCCAAAAATGAGAAACGGGCTCGCCAATGTAAATGACGTCGAAGTTATCGAGAAGAAAAGCCAGGCCGACAGCGAGCAGAAGAATTCCTGCAACGAGAGATCCACGATACTGAGGGGACGAAGCATGTTCCATCGAAGTCTCCTTGATGTGTGTGTTCACTTCAAAGATACTTGGTTTGCGGCGGATTGTTGCGTCGTTTTCGGTAAACGGTGGCTTTGTATCGGTGAATGGCGCAGAAAAGGTAGGGTCAGCTTATGGGGCGGACTCGATGTGCTTTCGATAGTCCTCGAGCGTGTCGATATCGATAATCGCAGCGTTGAATGGAATTGTCGTCACTCGGGCCGGGTCTTCATCGATGACCAGCTTTGCGCCATGATCGCCCGTAAGCTGCTTCAATTCGGGAAAGAGAGAGCGTCCGAAGCAGGCAGGAACACCGGCCGTCTGTTCGTAACCGGTCGCAGCAATCGGCCTCTTGTCGGTGCAGCAGGTGATAAGTCGGATGAGCAGCTCTGTGGTGACGAATGGCTGATCGCAAAGAAGCATCAACGCCGCTTCCACTGTCTCCGGCACTGCTGCAATCCCTTCCCTGATGGAGGATGCGATACCTTCCTTCCATGCCGGATTCAGTATGATGCGTACCGGCAGATCGTCAAGCTCGTGCTTCATCCGGTCGGATTCGAAGCCGAGGACTGCAACGACTTCTGCGGTGTGCGCGGCGAGAGCTGTATCTGCGGCGTGGCGCAGAAGGCTTTTCCCATGGAGCTGCAGCAGTTGTTTCGGCAAACCCATGCGTGATGAGTTGCCCGCAGCGAGAATGATGATTGCAGTGGAGGAAGGATTCATAGTTCGATGAAGAAGGTCACCTTCAGCCGGGGCTATCCTCTGCGGAAGGTGACCTTCAGCTACTTCTGTGGTTGCATCCCCATCTTTGTCCATTCTTCTCTCGAAGGGCCATAGACGCCCGGCACCTTCAGTCCGGCCTGTCGCATAAGGACTGTCATCTGGGCACGATGGTGAGTCTGATGTAACAGCAACGATGAGAGAGCCCCGCCCCGCTTCCACATCTCGCCATACATCGGTATTTCGTCGTTCAGGGACGCATCAGTCCAGGAGCTGCGTACGGCCTCAAGAACGGACTTCGAGCTGATGTCGTACGTCGACGCGATCTCAGCGGCAACCTTCGGCGGTTCGGAATCTTCCGCAGGGGCAGTGACCTGCAATCCCATTTTGGATCCCATCTCGCTCAGCGTCAGCACCACGTGCCAGGCGAGAAAACCAAGCGACCGACCTTCAGGCGTGACTTTCTGTTTGAGCGACGCGTCTGTGAGTGCACGAAGGATCTTCATGGTCGCACTGCTCTCATACTCCCAATCGAGTACGAAATCATCTATAGTCCTGTACATAATTCCTCCTTGGTGGTGACGGACGATCAACGGTGCTGACTATTGTTTGATCTTGTCGAGTATCTTCTCCATTTCATCCATCACCCGATTCATTTTCTTCATCGTCAATTCCAGGGGTGCCGGGGTTGTCATATCGACGCCTGCTTTCTTCAGGAGATCGATGGCGTAATCCGATCCTCCTGCCGAGAGGAACTCCAGATATCGTTTGGTCGCGGCTTTGTCCCCCGCGAGCACCTGCTCGGAAAGCGCGGCAGATGCTGTGAAGGCCGTCGCGTACTGATATACATAGAAATCGTAATAGAAATGGGGAATGAAAGACCATTCCGATTTTATCTCATTGTCGACGATGCAGACGCCTTTGTCGTGGCCGTAGTACTTTCTCGTGATCTTCAGGTACAGGTCATCGAGCGCGTCACCGGTGATCGACTCGCCTCTTTCCGCCATTTCGTGCATGCTGAGTTCGAATTCCGCGAACTGCGTCTGACGGAACACCGTCCCCTTGATTCCTTCCAGATAATTCCCGAGGAGCGACAGTCGAACCTTGTCATCGGTTATCGACTTCAACATATGGTCGATGAGAAGCGCTTCGTTAAATGTTGAAGCGACCTCGGCAACGAAGATAGGATAGTCGGATGTGGGGTACGGCTGCGTTTTGTTCGAGAAGTAGCTCTGCATCGTGTGTCCCAGCTCGTGCGCCAGCGTGCTCATGTCGTCGTACTTGTTGTTGTAGTTGAGAAGCATGTAGGGATGAACGTCGTACACCGAACCGTTCGAATACGCCCCCGATCGCTTGCCGTCCGTCGGGTAGAAATCGATCCAGCGTTCCCTGAATGCTTGTTCGATGACCGATACATACTCCTTGCCGAGGGGAGCGAGGGATGCAACGACATGTTTTTCCGCCTCCTCGATAGAGTATTTGAGATCCACGTTGCTCAACAACGGAGCGTACAAATCGTAGTAGTGCAGCTCCTTGAGTCCCAGAATGCGCTTTCTGAGGTTCAGATACCGGTGGAATGTCGCCAGGTTGTTGTTGACGCCATCGACAAGGCTGTGATAAACTTTTACGGGGATGTTGTTGGCGTCGAGCGCACTTTCGAGGCTGGAATCGTACTTTCGGGCCCGGGCGTAAAACATGTTCTTCTTCACTTCCGCGTTCATCTCGGTCCCGAAGGTTCTGCGGAATTCATACAACTTCCCGAAGAAGGTGGCGAAGACCTTTTTTCTGTCTTCCTGATTGGGAACGGTGCGGTACAGTGAGAAGGCCGCTTTGGAGAGCTTTACGTTTTCACCTGTGCTCAGCTTCAGTTCCGGGTAGGGAAAATCGGCATCAGCGAAGACCCCGTAAATGCTCGATGCCGCATCCGACATCAGGCTGGCGTCGGCTATGATCTTTTCCTCGCCGGCGGTGCCGGTGTGTGCCTTCCTGCGGAGGATGTCATCCAAATAGTGTCGATAGACTTCCAGCTTCTTCTCCTGTTGTATGAACCCATCAACGGTTTTCTTGTTGAGCGAAAGAATTTCAGGCTCGATATATGCCGCTTTCGCTGCGAAGTCCGATGCAACCTGTCTCACTTCCTGCTGCATCGCGAGGTATTTTGAGTCCCTCGTGTCCTGATCCGAGCTCATGCTCGCATAGCTGCCAAGCCGCGACAATTCTTTTGTGATATGACTCGCAAGGTCGAGGCATCCGAGAAGTTGCGCCGGCGATTTGCCCAGCGTTCCTCGGTACTGTTCCATGGATGGAACTTTGGCTGCGATCTGCTGCTTCGCCTGCTTCCATGCGTCGTCCGTGGGGTATACATGGGTGAGATCCCACTTGTAATTGTCGGGGATCTTTGATCGATCACGCTCTTGCGAATACGACATATCGGGAACTGTGAGTGAGAGAGTCAGAAACGAAAGTGTAAGGGCGGTCAAAGGACGCATTGTATCACCTTTCTGAGGCGCGAGCTGACGATGGAGACTCAAGTGGAATGAATTCATTGACCCTGCGGGTGAAGAATGGTTCGAAAAACCGTGACAACCGAAAGACTGTTTCTGAATGTACGCGTTGGATGGGGAAACGGCAAGAGAGATGTTAAGAGTCGGAATTCAGGTCATCGGGTGATCGGGTCATCGGATCATCCAACCATCTGACGATCTCTAGATGATGAGATGACCCGATGGTCAGATGGCCAGATCACCCGGTGTCCCCTACGGATGGATCGGTCCGCTATGATCGCGCAGAAACCCTCCGCTCCGACCGTTCACAAAGGCCTGAATCTCGGAAAGAACCGAAAGAGCTATCTCTTCCGGCGATTCCGCCCCTATGTTCAGCCCGACCGGTCCGTGGAGTCGTTCGAGTTGTTTCGCGCTGGGGGTAAAGCCCGACTCACGTACTTTTTCCAGCAGAAGCTCGGTTCTCTTTGATGGGCCAAGAATTCCAACATACAGTGCCGGCGAGGGAAGAAGAGTTCTGAGAAGCTGGAGGTCGTGGGAGAAATTGTGCGTCATGATGACAGCCACGGTATTCCCTTTGAATCTGATTTTCTCCTGGATCTCCTCGGGACGTGCAAGTATCAAAGAGTCCGCATGGGGAAACCGTTCTTGTGTGATGAATGCGGGACGATGATCGATGACTGTGACACTCCATCCGAGCTCTTTTGCGAATCGTGCAAGAGGAACAGAGTCGGCTCCGGCTCCGATGATGACCAGCGGAACAGCGGGGCGAATCACCTCGATGAGCGCCTCGACAACGCCTTCCATGAATCGATATTCTTTGACGCACGTTTTCTTCGTTCGCAGGGCCGTGAGACAGTCTTCCGTCAGAGCTGCAGTCAGTGTCGGATTCTTGATATCTTCTGCCACAGTGCCGTCTTCGAGAAGGAAGAGATGCGATCCGATGGTGGCCCTGAATTCTCCCTCAACTCGAAAGATACTTGCGAGCACTCCGGATTTTTCTGATTGCATGCAATCTGCAAGCGATTTCAGATGGAATGAGCGTGCGCTCATCGGGAGGGGTTCCAGCAGTATCTGGATGACACCGTTGCAGCCGAGATTGAGACCCCAGACATCGTTTTCGGTAGCTGTGAGGTCGTAGACAACCGTCATTGCATCGTGGGAGTCCATAACCTTCTTCGCACGCTCGACGACATCCGCCTCCAGGCAGCCGCTGCTGATCGCTCCGATTGTCGTGCCGTCCTGACGAATGAGCATCCGCGCACCGGGACGACGGTACGTCGAACCTCTCACATCGACAATCGTGGCGAGCATCGCTTTTTCTTCTGCGAGCTTGATTGCCTCGTAGCCGCGTATGATTTCCCGGAGTTCTTTCATTTCCGCTGAAGTTGCGTCAAGTTTATCCAATCCTTGAACGACAATGATGAAATATACTCAAATCCAATGAAGAATTTCCAACTTAGCTCCCACCGAGATTTCGAGGTTGATCGAGCGTACACGCCGAATGGCAGAGATGAAAAAACAACGCCTTCTGAATTCGTGGAAACGGGTAGCTCCGATGAAGAGGTCAAATTCTATTTCGTTTCGAAGCTCCAGGCTCTTGCTTCTCCATCTTTTCAAGCCGTTTCATCGTCATACGAGTGTGAGATTGAATTCCCGGGCTCTTGGAAGGAAGAAGGAGTTCAAGCGAGGCTTTGAGTTCGCGCCGGAGGGCGGGCTCCCGCTCCGCGGCGTTCGCCAGGACGGTCATGGAGTATGCCTTGACCGCGATCGGTGTGTCGTATGAGTTAATAAAGTCAAAGCAGAGGGAGACGACGGTTCCGAGCAGGGCTTTGGGAATCTCGACACACTGGAGGATCCGGACGGCGTTTCGTATCACTCCATCGTGCACATCGGGTTCCTGCATTCTCTTTACCATTGCCGGAAGCCACGGTGTGATCAGCCAGGGGTACTGATCGTAACAGACGCCGAGTATCCAGGCTGATTGTTGAGCGACACGATACTCTCCGTGAAGAAAGAGCGCCATCAGTTGCCTGAACCTTTTTGGATCCGAGCCAATCCACCTGGCGACTCTGACCGTGTCACGCTTCAAACGCACATTGAATATTTCAGATTCGAGGTCCATTGGTGTTGACAGACACAAAAAGCGAAATGTGCACGACGAAATCAAGAGCCTTTTACCTTCCTGCAAACCACTTGCCATCGGCAGGATTTTTGTGTTTTATGATATTATGGGGCAACCGGTCCATAGCGAGAATCATCCGAGAGGCGAAGGTGTGCCGAGTATTATGAAGGCGCGGGAGGAATTCCTGCTCGGCATCATACTTTTCCTCGTGTCGTCAACTGCCGCGATAAAGCTCTATGCTGTTGACAAGTACGCTTTCATTTTGTATGGAGATGCGGCCTCACACCTCGTGAAGGCGCGGCAGCTGGTGGATTCGTGGCAGCCGGGACTGGAAAATATCGGTACCGTGTGGCTGCCGATTCCTCACTTTCTGCTTCTCCCATTCAGCGTTTTCGACGCGCTCTTTTTCTCAGGGGCCGCAGGCGCTGTTGCCGGAATTCCCCTCCTCATTGCGACATCGATACTCCTGTTCGCAATTGTCCGTCGACTCACGGGCTCGCGCCCGATTGCCCTGCTGAGCGCTTCGCTGTTCGGACTGAATCCCAATGTCATGTACCTCGCACTCACGCCGATGAGTGAGCTCACCTTCTTTTTCCTCATAACCCTCGGTGGGTACGCGATGCAGCGGTGGTTGTATGAACGGGAAGATCGCTGGCTGGTCGTGTGCTCTGTCGCAGCCATGCTGGCGACGCTCAGCCGTTATGAGGCGTGGCTTCTCGCACCGTGTGTTGCTCTTCTGGCGATTACAGAAGGGTATCTTTCATGGAGACGGCATGAGCATCGAAGAACCCGGACGATGCTCTGGACCGCGTTGCTCAGTCTTGGCGGGATCATCCTCTGGCTTTGCTGGAACAGGTTCATGTATGGCGATTTCTTCCAGTTCGCACCATGGAAGTATCGTCCGCCTCCCTCAGCAGCTAACAACCCGATGTGGTACCGTCAGGAACCTGTATCGGTGACGCTTGCAACGGCAGTCGTGAACATCTTTGGTCCAGTCGTACTCCTCGCTTGCCTCTGGGGCATCGTCGCATGGCGCAAGGTGGTTCGGGAGCCAAAACAGTATCTTCTTGTTGCGTACCTGGCACTTCCAACGATCTTCATTTTTGCCGGCATTCTGACTGATTACGTTCTGATCGATCAGTGGTGGTGGAACTGGCGGTTCGTGATCGTGTTTGGATTATTTGCTTCGGTTGCTGGGGGGATTGGTGTGTCGGAGCTTTTCAAGAAAGTGCGCTCACGGGCAGCACGAGGAATTACAGTTGCTGCACTTCTGGCGATGCCGATCGTTCAGATGACGGTGACCAGTGTCAGCGTTGCGACGCATGAGGACGCAGCGAAGATCTTCAGTGGACTGACGAAATACGCGACCTCCTTTGGCGAGCGGCTTGGCTCAACGTACAAAGGGGGATCGGTTATCCTTTTTACGGGGACAGGTCTCGGGGAGAGAATCATGATCTCCAGCGGAATCCCCTTGAAGAATTTCCATCTCATTCAGTATCCCGGCGGTCAGGATATTCAGGGGGCTGTCAGGTCGGGCGATAGGTACGTCGTCTTGGGCAAGGTGCGGTTGCCGGATTCACGAGAGGTGGTTGATTACTGGCTGGATCGGAGACAACTTGTTTTGCAGTACTACGACATCTTGTTCGAGGACGAGAACTATCTTCTCCTGGGCAGAAAAGGCTTGCCCAAGATATGAATCACCAATGACACGGATAAGGCGGATTGCCACTGAATGATTTATCTACCGCCCGTGTCATTCTCGCTTGCCTGCGTTGCCGCTTCGGCGAGGTAGCCGTTGCAGATGCTTACCTATCAGGAGCATCGCGATGTCATTGTCGACGAAACTCTGCATCATCCAGATCGTGATCCGTAGGAACTATCTGAAACTAGCTATTCCGGTTTTGTAGGTTTCTCCTTCGCAGCAGCAAGGTAGCCGTTCCCCCCATTCTCTCGCTTCATCTTTCTCGCGAATAAGAGTGCTTGTTGCCCACTCGTAAACCAGTCAGATGAGATCCGTTTCCTGAACCAAAGGGTTTTCTTCGACCGTCTGACAATCCATACCGTAGGATTTGAATCACTGTGAATAAGCTGAATGAAGCAGTCTGCAGCATTCGATATGACAGTAGTCTTCTTCATAATTGATCAGGCGACTTCCTTTCTGAACCACATAAACTCCACCCACCGCTTCAGCGTCCACCAGCCTGGTCTGGCGTAGAGCCGACTGGATTCAAGGAATCGCCAGATTCGTCTCACAGTTTCGATAGAGTCCAGTAATACTTGTGTCAGACGTTCCTCACTGGTTTCGAGAACAATGTGGCTCTTTTCATCGACCTCGGCATATGGCTTGCCACGCTTGCTGAAAGGCTTCATAACGTCTGCCTGTAACAGCTGGACGCGAAGATGAAGAGCAGATTACCGGGCCGTGGACCAATTGAAAAGCAGCGTAGATGTGGGAATCGAGGCAGGCTGACGACGTGCGCTGTTTGACGAGAAAACCTCTGCGAGCCTTAAGAGCCTCGCCCTTTAGTTGCCGGCGAGTACAGAGGCCAAAACCTCTTCTAACAGTGTCGACCCTTTCCGCTTCAATAGCAAGGCATGGAGAGATTCATTAGGGATTAACTACTTTATCATCCTTTCGAGCTATACCTGTCGAAGCAAATCATCGGTATGTTTTCGTGCCTTATTAAGGGATATCTCTATCCCTTCAAATCGGCTAAACGAGTATCGACAGAGCATACTATAGACAAATCGAAGCAAAGATTTTGAGAGGATCTTCTTCTTGAAACGAAACTCAACAAATTCAACAGTCAACCGAATTGCATTCGTCGGTAACTATCTGCCGAGGCAGTGCGGCATCGCCACGTTTACAACGGATTTATGCGAGGCGGTGGCTTCGGCGTACATTGAGACCACGTGTATTGCCTTGCCGGTCAACGATACGGAAGCCGGCTACGCGTATCCGAGCCGGGTTCGCTTTGAACTTGCCGAGAAAGACATCCTTTCGTACACCCGCGCTGCTGACTTCCTCAATATTAATAATGTCGATCTGGTCTGTCTCCAATTTGAGTACGGAATATTCGGTGGAAAAGCGGGAAGCCACGTCCTGACACTTTTGCGTGACCTGCGCATGCCGATTGTCACGACACTTCATACGATCCTCCGTTCCCCATCCCCTGATCAGCGGTTGGTGCTGGAAGAAGTCGCCGCCCTCTCGGACAGGTTGGTCGTCATGAGTGAACGCGGCGCCGAGTATCTGCAGACAGTCTACCACGTCTTGCCGGAGAAAATCGATGTCATTCCTCACGGCATTCCTGACGTACCGTTCGTCGACCCAAGCTTTAACAAAGATCTGTTCGGCGTGGAAGGGAAAACGGTCTTGCTGAGTTTTGGTTTGCTCTCGGCGAACAAGGGAATCGAGACCGTCATTTCTGCCCTCCCTGAGATTGTCGCCCGTTATCCCGACGTCGTGTACATCGTTGTAGGAGCGACACATCCTCATGTTATTCAACACGAAGGTGAAACGTATCGGCTCTCTCTTCAATGGCTGGCTCAACAAAAGGGGGTGGAAAGTCATGTGGTCTTCTACAACCGCTTCGTCAGCCTGGAAGAACTTGTCGAATTCATCGGAGCCGCTGATATTTATATTACACCCTACCTCAACGAGGCACAGATCGTGTCCGGCACACTCGCATACACATTGGGAGCCGGGAAGGCGGTCATCTCCACACCATATTGGTACGCACAGGAGATGCTCGCCGACAAACGAGGTGTGCTTGTTCCATTCCATGACCCCGAGGCCCTGGCTGAACAAGTGATCAACCTGCTGGACAACGAGGCAGAACGGCACGCAATGCGGAAGCGTGCGTATATGTTTGGACGAGCGATGATCTGGTCCGAAGTGGCGAAACGCTACATGGAAAGCTTTGAGAGGGCTCGGGCAGAACGTCGCCATTATATTCCGCCTGGATTTATTGCAAAATCACTTGATAAATATCCGAGCGAATTGCCCCCGCTGAAATCTGCTCACTTGCGGGCTATGACAGATCAGACAGGAATTTTGCAGCACGCTCTTTTTACGGTGCCAAACTATTCCCACGGATATACGACTGACGACAACGCACGGGCGCTGTTGGTGAGCATTCTCATGGATGAACTGGGGAACAAGGAAAGCTTCGGACTGGAATCCCGCTACCTTGCATTCCTCGGATTCGCCTTCAATGTTCAGAATAAACGTTTTCGAAATGTCATGGACTATCAACACAGGTGGTCGGAAGACACTGGATCGGACGATAGCCACGGGCGCGCAATATGGGCGCTGGGAACGGTTTTGAGCCATTCCACCACACCTTCATTCCATAGTATGGCAGGCTGGCTGTTTGAGCAAGCCCTTCCTTCCATCCTCGTAGCCACAAGCCCGCGTGCCTGGGCGTTTGCTCTCATCGGTATTTCCGAGTATTCACAGAAATACTCCGGTGATCGGATGGCCAGCCAGGTCAGCGAGGAATTGGCGGCGCGACTTTTGAGATTGTACCAAAATAATCGTTCGAACGATTGGCGCTGGTTTGAAAAAAAACTTACGTACTGCAATGCGGCCCTGCCTCATGCTCTCCTCATCTGCGGCAGATCAATTCCAAGTAGCGCGATGACGGATGCCGGATTGGAATCGTTACACTGGATTGCCGACGTGCAGACCGCCAGTGAGGGACATTTTGTTCCGATAGGCTCGAACGGGTTTTATGAGCTTGGGAATGAACGTGCCCGCTTCGATCAACAACCGGTTGAGGCACAGGCAATGGTCTCGGCTTGTCTCGAAGCATTCAGAATCACAGGAGACAAGCATTGGAATAAGGAAGCTCATCGGGCATTTGAGTGGTTCCTCGGGCGAAACGATTTGAAACTACCATTGTACGACCCGACAACCGGCGGCTGTCGTGACGGTCTGCACCCTGACCGTCCGAACGAAAATCAAGGGGGAGAATCAACGCTCGCATTTCTTCAGTCATTGCTGGAATTGCGTTTGGCTGAACAGACATATTTATCATCGGAGGCATTGTTAAAGCGAACAATCACCATCTAGAGATCTTTCACCGTTACAACCGGAATCCCATTCTTACAGCCGGCGACTGGCCTTATCCCATCAATAGCGTGTTCAATGCAGGCGCTACTGTGTTGCCTGATGGAACGACGTTGCTGTTGTGTCGAGTGGAGGACCGACGAGGACTGTCTCACCTTTGTGCTGCGCGATCCGCAAACGGGTTAGACGGCTGGAAGATTGATCAGGAGCCGACTCTGGTACCCAATCCTGAGAATTTCCCGGAAGAACTATGGGGCATCGAAGATCCACGCATTACGTTTCTGCCGGAACTGGAAAAATACGCGGTCGTGTACACTGCCTACACTCGCGACGGACCCGGCGTTGCGCTGGCCCTTACCGAGAGCTTTCACACCTTTGAACGCTTCGGCGTTATCATGCCGCCGGAAGACAAAGATGCAGCATTGTTACCAAATCGAATCGACGGCAACTGGGCTTTGATCCATCGCCCTGTCAGCGCACCGAGAGCGCATATGTGGATCTCGTACTCCCCGGATCTGAAAAACTGGGGCGGTCACACTATCATGATGGAGGCCCGCAAGGGTGCATGGTGGGATGCGAACAAAATCGGTCTTTCTCCCCCGCCTATCAAAACGCCGCAGGGGTGGTTGGTCATCTACCACGGAGTGAAACAATCGTGTGCCGGATGCATCTATCGGTTGGGACTTGCTCTTTTTGATTTGAACAAGCCTGAGATTCTGCTTCGGCGCGGTAACGAATGGATCTTCGCCCCGGAACAACCGTACGAACAACGCGGCGATGTAGCAAACGTCGTTTTTCCCTGCGGATACACGATTGGCCGGGACGGTGATTCCATCAATATATACTATGGCGCGGCAGACACGAGCATTGCCTTGGCGACCAGCAGCATACGCGGGATGCTTGAGTGGCTTGGAGAGCACAGCAAGTAGATAATCTCAATCAAGAGGAAAAACATCATGAGCAAAGGTCAAAACAACAAGAAGAGTTCAAAAAAAGAACCGACAAGAACCTTGCAGGAAAAAAGGACAGCCAAAAGAGAAAAGAAAAACGAAAAGATGAACCAGGGACTCCTCAGTCAAATCGCAAAAGTGTAAATGGATTCCACCGCTCGGCGTACCATGGCCGATCAAGGCACGACTGAACCGTTCAGATAATGAATATCGATGAGACACGGAACTGCCGTGCGCGATCTCATTCGCGCGTGAGGTGGCTCTCGTGTAAATGGTCCTCTGGAAGATTCGATCGAGGAAGTTGGGGAGATTGTTGACGGTCCCACTCATGTCATCATCCATCACTGGATGGCACGGCGTTTGCCCGTCATTGTGGATCAATTGAGCTCTCGGGTTTTGTTTGTTCCCCGACCTTTTGGTATGATCAGCTTAGCACGGCGGTCCTCAGACCGCTGGCACGCCCGCGACAACAAGACATTCCGACCGTCGCCTACGCATAACCGTCTCGATTCGCTCCTAACCCAAAAACAGAATCGAAAAGTCTCTTCGCGGTCATGCAGGTATACCGTTTGAGGCAGGGCTCTCAAGCGAGTTTCTGACATCACTTCTCGCAATTACACAACGATTCACCGCTCCGCAGGATGGCCTTCGACAAATCTCAGCCAGTCCGGTACTAATCGCTACGAAACGCAATCCAATTGTGGAAAAGGGATTAACTACTCTTCCATACTTTCGGGCTATTACGCCTTAACGCGCGCATCGGTATACTGCATCACGTTTCAGCAGCGGTGTTCGCAGCTTCATCGGCCGAAGAGAGGCCCCCAGCTGAACTCGCGATTGACATTGAGATGGGACCACGATCAAGGCGGATCTACGATCTTACACGCGAGTTAACCGTTATTCCTCGCCTACTGCTGAAAGGCATCGCCTCAAAGCGCATGAGAACTGTCGGAAGAGGTGAAAACGAGACTGTGGCTTCGAACGAAATAGATGCGGGCCGCGCGGAGAATCGACGGATCGAATTTTACATGGAAAAAATAGCCGGTGAAGAAATTGTCGTCATCAGGACAAGAGATGATGAAAGCCTGGATGTGCACAGAAATAGTTCCGGAGGCATTATGGCCGCGAAAATATTGCTGGTTGATGACCACAAGAATCGGAGAGACTCTGTTCTAGCTATGCTGAAGTCAGAGCAAAGTCTTGTTGTTGAAGCGGCTGATTGCGCAAATGCCCTCTCCACGCTCGCAAGCGAGAAGTTCGACTTGATACTGCTGGATATTACACCACCAGACAGAAGCGGTTTCCAGATCCTTAAGTTTCTCGAGGAAAACCATGTGGCCAGCAAGGTGATGATCATAACGGGAACTATGGGAGTGGCGAATGTGATCAGGAGCGCAACTCCCGGTGCACGGGAGTATATCACAAAACCGTTCAACCCGGATGACCTCTTGAAGTCCATCGAGCATATTCTCTCAGAGCGAGCTCATGCAAACCTCAGGCTCCAGATCATTCAAGCCGGGGATCTCATAAAAAGCACTCCAACGGGTGATCTGGATCTTAGTGCCAGCAGGGAGGGGCTCGCGCAGATCGCGGCTTCCGGCGCCGAGCTTCAAGAGTACACCGTTCTCATCGACCTTCGGGATGTAAGATCCCGGTTGTCGATATCCGACATCTACGATCTCGCGTTCGAGCTGCTGAAATACGGTGAAACATTCCGAAGGAAGACCGCCGTGCTTGTACGGGCTGGCGAGGATATTGGCCAGGCGAAGTTCTTTGAGAATACCGCCCAAAACCGGGGCTTCGAAGTCAGGACATTCACGGAATTTGAGAAAGCGATCATCTGGCTTTCGAGTATCACTCATCTTACAGAGGAGCAATAACATGGATGCTCTACTTCTCATCATCGGTAGGATTATTCTCGGCGGGTTTTTCATCTACAGCTGTGTTAACCATTTCACTGGATTTGCCATGATGACTCAATATGCCAAAATGAAGGGGGTGCCATTCCCCGCGCTTTCACAGGGCACGGCAGGACTTATGCTCTTGCTTGGCGGACTAAGCATCTTGTTTGGGTTCTACCCCTTTGTCGGTATTGTCCTGCTCATTGCCTTCCTGGTTCCAGTGTCTCTCATGATGCATGATTTCTGGAAGCTCAAAGATCCCCAGTTGAGAATGGCCGACAAGGTCAATTTTCTGAAGAACATGGCATTGCTCGGAGCGCTTCTCATGCTTCTCGCCATACCATCGCCGTGGCCTCTACGCCTGGTGCTGTAGAGGTTTGTGATGCAGTCGGAGAAATGAATCGGAAAACAAAAAGGAGGACGAAATGAAACGAACGAATCAATCGGTCGCTTTTCTCTTTACGGCCCTCGTCGTAGCCGTCACCTGCATATCAGGTTGCTCTTCGACAGGTATCCAGCGGTCAGAAAAAGCAACAACAACTATGCAAACCATCGACAACGACATTAAACTGATTGTCGTCCAGTTGGATGCCACAGGGGCGTCGCTGGATGAACTCACAAAAGTGGGTCAATCAGATGTGAAGAAAGCGTTCGTCTCTTGTACGGACAACATTTCAAAGATCGAGACAATGGAAAAGCATTTCGCCATACACGCCGATGAGATGAAAGATCGTGGTAAGGACTATTTCGATGAATGGCAGAAGGAAGGCAACAAATACAATAACGCGCAAATACGCGAACTCAGTGAGCAACGTCGAGCTCAACTTGGCGAAATATATGCAAAGATAGCCGAGAGCAGCGTTGAAGTGAAGGGACCTTTCAAAGCTTATGTATCCGACGTTAAAGATATTCAGGTCTACGTTTCGAATGACTTGACATCAAAAGGAATCGAGTCAATTGCTCCGATCACGCGGAAGGCCGTTGATGACGGAGAGAAACTTAAATCTGCAATTAGAAACCTTCAAGCGGCGATTGAGAAGGCGAGAGCAGAGATGTCTCATACCGGTCTGTAACATCTTACCGCAATTGAAGAGATAATCAACGAGTAATTGTATCCGCAAATGAGGAGCTTAAGAATATGAACGATAAATGGGAATTCTACAAAGACGCCGAAGATAAATGGCGCTGGCGACGCACTGCCCCGAACGGGAATATTGTTGGAGCATCCACAGAAGGCTATGCGAATAAAGCCGATTGCGAGGGGAATGCACGTCGTAACGGGTTGAGCGACGATGTACAGTTTCAAGAAGGATTTGACAAAATGACGCAAAAGGATCTGAACGAAGAAAAAAAGGAAATAAAGAGGAAGGCGTATGCTCTTTACAAGGAACATGGCTTTAAGGATGGTAATGATTTTGTTGTGTGGCTTGAGGTGGAAAGGCAAGCGGAAGAAAAGTCCAGATCAAAGGGCAACAAACAGTTGAAGGGTATTCTTTTCACTATTGCGGGGATATTGTGCGTCATCGTGGCGCTCCTGTTGATTATGATGTTTACGAAAAAGCCTCAGGTGGAACTAGCCAAACAGAGCTTGCCTGAGCTGAAGGTCATGATGGTTGTGCTTGACCCGAAGGAGGACGAGAAGGTAGTGGCTTTCGGCGACACGCATTTCGATTACGATAAGTCCACCCTTAGCCCGGAAGCGAAGACGCTGCTGGATAAGGATGTACAGAGCCTGAAGGAAAACCCAAAAATAGATGTCCGTATGGCCGGGTATACCTCTGCTGAAGGCACGGAAGAAATCAATCAGAAATTAAGCGAAAGAAGAGCAAATGCCGTCAGGGACTATCTGATCGAAAAAGGTATTGCGCCAGAGAGAATCACGGTGATCGGATATGGCAGGACAAGGCCGGCAGTGTATGAAGTGACGCCTGGTGACGTTAACTCAAAGCAGGCGCTGGCTAATATGCGAGTACTTTTCGAAGTTGTCGTGAAATAGCACGATAGCGCACGGATCCCAGGGTAGCCAAAGCGATCATTCATTCGAAGGACAAAATGAAAGCGTCGGTGTATTGTGGCTCTGGTAAACGGGCACTTGAAGACAAACCGAAGCCAACGGCGCAAGAGCCGAAGAATTGTGTTGCCGAACATGGCCATTCATCACAGCAATGAGGTGAGCGCGTGGAAGAGAAAAAAGTAGTTGTTGGGGAATATGAAAATGAGATAGATGCTGAAATCGCAAGAGGACATCTCGAAGCATCAGGCATTTCAGCGGCCATATTCAAAGACGATGGTGGCGGAATGTTTCCATCGCTGCAGAATACGGATGGCGTTCAATTGTTGGTTTCAGAGTCTCAAGGAGAGAAAGCCAGGAAGGTACTTCAGGCGAAACCTCATTGAGCGCATCGAAGGAGTTTCAGAATAATTCCCGATGAGCTCATGCATGAAGCCATGAAACTGAGCAGGCAAATAACACGAGATATGATCGCCACGGTGTAGAGTGGGCGGCAAAGAAAGGACCAAGATTTTGAAAACAGCAGGCATCATTCTCCTCATACTGGGTCTGGCCATGACCCTCTATACAGGTTTCACCTATATCACGAAAGACAAGGTCGTGGAAGTTGGGGACCTTGTGATAACAAAGGATAAGGAACACTCGGTAAACTGGCAACCGTACTTGGGAGTCGGTGTCATGATCATCGGTGGTGTGGTCCTCATCATGAGCAGGAAGAAATCACTGACCGCCTGACTTCATACGAAAATACTTCAGGGAAGAGTTGTCCAGTGTGCTCTATAAAAGAAATCATGAAACAAGTTCAAGACACAAAAACCACAAAAGGAGAAACTACAATGAAGACAATGTATCGTGTTGCTCTTGCGCTGGCTGTATTCGCGCTGCTATTGATTGTTGTCCCTCTGCATGCACGTCAGAATGACGACCGCATCGTAAAATCGGCCAGGAGTTCGTATGTGTTCCAGGTCTATCTCAAGGGCGATGATATCAAAATCGAATCGAAGAATGGCGTCGTCACCCTGACGGGAGTGGTCTCCGAAGAATTTCACAAATCATTGGCCAAGGAAACAGTGGCCGCACTGCCGGGAGTTGAAAGTGTCGACAACAGGCTGGAACTCAAAGGTGCACCCCCCACCGCGAACTCGGATGCGTGGGTAAAAGTGAAAGTGAAATCCACACTCTTGTTTCATCGGAGCGTGAGTGCTGAAGACACCGAAATTGATGTCACGGACGGCATTGTGACCCTGCGGGGCAAGGCCACCAGCCAGGCACAAAAAGAACTGACGAGCGAATATGCAAGGGACGTCGATGGGGTCAAGAGCGTGAACAATGAGATGACAGTGTCAGGACAAAAACCGCACCGAACGGTCGCTGTAAAAATTGATGACGCCTCCATCACTGCCCAGGTAAAGATGGCATTGTGGGTTCATCGCTCGACCAGTGTCGTCAACACCAAGGTCGAGACGAAGAATGGTGTGGTGACGTTGGGTGGCAAGGCAAAGAACGCCGCCGAAAAAGAACTTGTCTCGAAACTCGCCGGAGACATCAATGGAGTGAAGCGCATTCACAACCTAATGACGATAGAATAGTCTCGACGATTTAATAGATCGCGGCTGGCGATGCAGTTCTCATGCCCGGCAGGGAAAAACACCGGTCATCTGATTTGAATACGTTACGAAAAAGGGTTGCCTCATGGTCCCTACACATGAAATCAAGGAACATGGTCAAGACACAACAGCAGTGAGTGTGAAGAGACAGTTCAGCTCCGCTGAAGCAAAACAGATCGGCGATGCTCTGGGCATACACTGGGATAAGTTTGACGTTGAGCAATTCACAATGGGTGTAAACGTTGAGCTTGAACATGGCCGAAGGGATCCGGCAACGGATGTCACGCACGACGAGCCGATGGTGACCGGCAAAATCGCGTTAGCGCATCTGAACGAAATCCCTGATTACTACACGCGATTAGCCGCGATGGAAAACGATGCAGAACGAGTCAAGAACATGACACGCAGAAAAAGCCTGTGAACAATGCACTCGACAGTGAAAAACCCAATGAGAACTCTATGAAGAAAAACGTTGGCGTGTGGATAGACCATAGGAAAGCGGTCATCATCCGGATTTCAGGTGATGTTGATGAAATCCATGCAATCGAATCCGACATGGAAAAACATGTTCGTTATGCAGGAGGAAAACCGGAGGATCAACAAGAACACCGGTTTGCCAACCATCTCAACGAGTACTATGCTAAAGTCATTGCAGCGCTTGATGACGCGGATTCCATTTTTATACTCGGTCCCGGTGAAGCAAAGGGCGAGTTCGAAAAACGGCTTCGTGCCGGGTCATTCGGTGAGCGAATCGACGGTATTGAGACATTGGATAAAATGCCCTACGACCAGATTGCAGCAAAAGTCCGGGCACACTTTCTCAATCCGGCTGAGGAAAGCCATCATAAGAGACAACACTGATAGTAGCCTGAGCGACTTTGGTCGTGCCCCAAAAGGCGAACATGCACGAAGGACAACAACAAATTACTCGCGGT
>Ga0116138_1000692_pt1 | contig 19562 bp, 15 predicted proteins | sample June2015DPH_20_1_2_FD_88971 | JGI IMG/M metagenome (GOLD analysis project Ga0116138, IMG submission 88971) | Peatland microbial communities from SPRUCE experiment site at the Marcell Experimental Forest, Minnesota, USA - June2015DPH_20_150 | ecosystem: Environmental > Terrestrial > Soil >... | reverse complement strand
GTAATCACTAGACATGACTCTTTTGAAAGACAGAGGGAATCGCAATTGTTGTTTCAGATAAACTGGGAAGACCCCGAGAAAAAGGGGCTGTATTCTGGAAAGATATTCGAATATTTGGCCGCCCAGAGACCCATACTTGCTACCGGTGACAATGACACAGTGAAGAAGCTAATTGAGGAAACTCGCTCTGGCATCTATTGTCCTAATACCGAAGACATCAAAAAAGCACTCAGCGAATCATATTTGGAATATAAATCAACAGGTGCAGTAACGTATCATGGTAGTATTGACAAAATCAATAAATATAGCTATCGAGAGATGGCGAGAGGTTTTGCAGATATTCTTGACACGATATCTGCAGCAGGGGGGTGAACGATTTGAAGGTTCTAAGCATATCACCACACACTGATGATGCAGTTGTGGCCTCGGGTGGCTCTATCTCAAGGATTCTGGAAGAGGGGGATCAAGTTTTCTACTTGGGCTTAAGCATAGCCGAAGAATCAGTTCCAGCAGGTTTTCCGAAAAATGCAGTGGAGAGCGAAACCCGACTCGCTACCCAAGAGCTAGGGATAGACCCCAAAAAAGTCTATGTCCAACACTTCCCAGTTCGCAGGTTCAATGAGCACCGCCAAGAGATATTAGATCTTCTTGTGAGGCTCAGAAACGAAATAAAGCCTGATATGGTTTTTGTTCCTACGACTGTGGACATACATCAAGATCACGAGGTAGTAACTCGGGAGTCTATCAGAGCTTTCAGAAACTGGTGTTCAATCTACGGTTACGACATTCCATGGAATGATCTGTACGGAACGAAAATGAACGTCTTCTACGAGTTGAATGAAAGACATATGGAAATGAAGTTGAAGGCAGTCAGTTGTCTGAAATCTCAAATCGCGAAAAAAGCGAGCTATTTAACAGCGCAGTATCTTAGGAGCATTGCAATTGAGAGAGGTGTCAGGATTAAGGCAGAATATGCTGAGGTGTATGAAGCCATCCGCGATATAAGGAGGATTCATTAGTGAAGAGGTTCCAAGATGTTGAAGAACTCGTTCTAGGCAAAAACGTCAAGATAGAAGAAAATGTATCTCTGAAGGGAAGAAGGATCGTAATTGGAGAAGGAACTGTCTTAAGGAGCGGCGCTAAGATCGAGGTTTCAGAGTCTCTTGAGATCGGCAACAGATCCATTGTTGGTGAAAACACCCGAATAATGGGGAGGTCCATTCAGCTTGGCCGGGAGTTCTATAGCAACCATGATGTTGAAATAGGGGGAGGCAGCTGCTTCGAAAGAAAATCAAAACTAACAGTAGGCTATTGGTTCCATCTAGGATCATATGCCATCGTGAACACTGCAATGGAGGTCAAAATTGGCAACGAAGTCGGCATGGGACGCCTCACAAACATATACACTCATGGAGCATACCAATCTGTGCTGAAGGGGTTTCCAGTTGATTTTGGGCCAATAACCATTGGAAACAATGTCTGGATACCTGGAGCTACCGTCCTTCCGCATGTAACTATCGGAGACAATGTAGTGATTGGGGTGGGCTCATTGGTGTTAAAAGACCTTCCATCCAACTGTTTGGCGGCGGGCGTTCCCTGCAAGATCCTCAAGGAGAATTGCTATCCACGCAAACTATCTTTGGAAGAAAAACTCGAGATGATTAAAAGAATCAACAATGAATGGAACCTCGGCATGGAATATTTGAAAGGCGGGAAGTTTAAGATAAATAATGCCTGCATCGATTTTGAGGATATGCAGTTTACAGGCAAATCCTCTGAGAGAAGCGAGAGAGCAAGGAATGTTTTGCGTCGGCACGGAATACGTTTCAAGGTAGACATCGTAGAGGGGGAATATGCGGAATGGAAGGACAAATGACTTGATACTTCTGTCATTAAACCTGGAGGACTGACAAGTTCCGCTCAAATTCGGTTGGTGAGCGGATTCTGACATACATATGGAACAGAACTGCACCTTTCGACTTTTCTCAGATTGATCTCCGCATTCTTAGAAAGTCCCCCGGCTGTATTCTTCCAAGAGGTATAACATCTTTGCTCGAGAATACAGAAGCTGCCAAATGTGTTCAGAGCGCGCGCTAGGTTGCGCATTTCTCTTGCTTTATGGGATCCTTAGGCTACAACTTCCTTCTCTGCCAGTATCGCATTGTCTTTGCTGAGGCAACTCCATAACAACACAAATATATGCTCATACGAGATTATCCATGAACCACCAATCAACGTGAACATTTGGCTAAAGAAGAATTGAGGCTGCAGTATTCGCGCGCTATCATCGTAATACATACTGTCTATTAGTGAGTGTCGTGGTTGAGAGACGATAATACATTGATAAGAATTAGGATAGACGTTGACTATCCTTACCCTTCAAGATTCAGGAGCTTTCTCTACGCATCTCTAGGCATTAGAGCAAGCAAAGAATATCTGAAAAACCCCAAAATAGTTGCAAGAATGATCAATGAATCTCCTCATAATGTCAAGGCATACTGGTTCTTCACACCGAAGACTATCCCTGACAAAGAACTGCTAGCATTGCTGGAAAATGAAAGGCATGAAGTTGCACTTCACATAATCAATGATCCATATGGCGAATTGAAGAATTTGGAGGATTTGACGGGCAAAAAAATCGGATATTATACGATACATGGAACGGCAAGATTGTTTGCAAGAATCATGTGGAAGAGATGGAAAAGCTGGGCGCCAAGAATCCCAGAAGAATTTCCGCTACAGTCTTTTCACGAATTTCCCACAGTGGGTTTAGATAGCTTATGTTATTCTACCTCACTTGACCAAGCCCTAAAGGCAGCTGAAGGCCACATCAGAAAAGGCGACGTGGTATACTTCCATCCAATATGGCTTTTTCAGCGAGGAAAATTGAACCGCAGAGGGCCATTCTATGAAGCTCTCAAGAGGATTCTGGCAGTCGATAGCGAACTTGAGTCCATATCGATTAGTGAGAAATTCTCGATTAGAATAGCCAGAGATCAAAGAGAGTACGAAACAAATATCGTTCCAACTGGGGAACTTCTTCAGAAACTCGGAGAAAGAGGAGTAGACATATTCACGTTCCTCGAGAGGACTTGGTGCTACAAAATTCAAAACCCACAGAAGTCTTGGCTGAAGGCCAGTGACAACGTTGCACTCCTTAACTTGAACAGTTACGATGAATGGTGGGCAAGCATAGGCAAGAAAACACGCAATATGATTCGCAAAGCAGAAAAAAGTGGGATAATGACAGGCGTTGCCAAGCCAGATGAAAGACTGGCTGAAGGTATATGGAAGATATACAATGAAACGCCTATACGACAAGAAAGGGGTTTCCCATACTACGGAATCTCGTTGCGCCAAGTGATAAAAGGAGACCTGCACTCAGCGCAAAATTGGACCTACATTGGAGCATACTTCCAAAATGAACTTGTAGGATTCATACGGCTCGTTAACGGCGACAATATAACGATAATATCTCTAATACTTTCACTGCAGAAACATTGGAACAAGGCGGTGAACAACGCGCTAGTAGCCAAAGCGATTGAAGTCTGTGCAAGCAGGGGTGCGAAATGGATCATGTATGGCAGAATTGGAAACCATCCGTCGCTAGACAACTTCAAAAACAACAATGCATTCAAAAAGTTCACGTTAACGCGCTATTACGTTCCCTTAACGAGTAAAGGTAAGTTGGCGATGAAACTGGGTCTTCATAGGGAGATTAAGGATGCCCTCCCGCAGTCAGTGAAATACCCGCTCATCCCCATCTATAACTGGATTAGCAGAACGAAAATGAGAATGAAGCTTTATTTGCAACGCTGAGCAGTGTTCTTGATTCATCATTTTCTCTCATCGTTGTCAGGAGTGATCAGTCTCCTTAAACCGAATTTGTCTCCACGTGTATCAAGTCAATGTTGTCAAAGATTAGACAGAAAACTTTCAGCAAAGCAAGATTAAATAATCTCAGCAATATGCATTGAGCAACAGTGGGACGAAGGGTTGACAGAAAAAGGCATCAGACTGGCATATTCGGGCTATGTGATTTTTGCAGCCAGAATAGTTAGTGTGGTCACTAGCCTAGTTTTTGCATTGATGTTGAGCCGTGAATTAATCACCGCTGTAAGTCAGAGACCCTACGATTTGTGGTATAATATCGGCGACGTGACGGCATGGTTTACTTTGATGACCGGCGTGTTGCCATTCTGGGCAATGCGATTCGCTATCAGGCAAAGGGAAGGGGCGATAAAAACTGGCATTTTCGCAAACTTGATAATCTCGGCATTAGCCTTTCTGATATATCTTCTGCTGGTTCCCTTGATAACCGCGTCACTCGGGATCAGCCAAACTTTTGTTCCAGCATACTTGGTCGCCGGATTCTGGATTATGGAAGTTTATTCTATTGGTATCTTGGAGACAAGCCTGCAAACAAAGACTCCGCAGGTGGTAGGTTACGGACTTATCTTGCAGCAAATCTCTGTAGTTGCTTTAGGCTACGTTCTTATTGTCTTGTTTCATCAATCGCTTTTGGGGGCAGTCCTTGCAAATGCCCTTTCATTTGTTCCCCAAATAGTATACTATTTTGCCCTGCTTGCCCCTGAACTGAAACAGAGAATCAGATGGGAATACCTAGGAGAATGGCTGAAAGGATCATTGCTGAACATTTACAATATAGCCGGATACCAGATAGCAACCGTAATTTTCATAATGTTACTCGCTTACGGCTCCGAAGGAGCCCGAGGCAGGCTTGGTGCAGCGGGGACAATCGTCAACATGATCGGGTATTCTTCCTACTTGGCCTTTGCCCTTTACCCGAAACTCTTGGCAGAGAAGAAAAGCGAAGACATAACCACTTCTCTGAAAATGGTTCTAATGTTTGCCATACCCTTAACAATCGGCGCAATTGCACTTTCAGATTCATACATAACAATTCTAACGGACAAATATATGGACGCAGCACCAGTGCTGGCCGTGCTAGCAATAGACTCTTTCGTGGCTGTAGTGTCCGGGCTTTTTTTGAACGTGCTTTACGGGGTTGAAACAGTTGATGAAGGAAAAAAGTTGTCTTTGAAGCAGCTGGCAAAAAGTCGACTTTTCCTAGCGTTTTCGCTACCATATTTTCAATCTCTCATAACCATTCCGGCAGCATTCTATTTTCTTACAAAATACGCTCTGAACCAACCACTTCAGGCAGCCCTCTATGTGGCCATAATAAACTCGGCAGCCCGTTTCGCGATGTTTTTGGTGCTGTACGTCATTGTGCGAAAGATGATTAAAATACACATTCCATGGAAAACCATAGCAAAATATGTATTAGCTGCAGCCGTTATGGGAATCATTATCTACGTGATCCCTCACCCGACAAAAATCCTTCCCACTCTGGCCGAAACAGCGATAGGTGGAATCATCTACTTAGCATTGATAATGGCCATTGACAAAGAAGCAAGAGCTTTGCCTGGTCACATAATAGAAACATTGAGGGGCAGATGAAGAAAGCCTGACATTACACACTTATTGGCTTAGTAGATTGCGCCGGTTTCGCGACATCATCGAACTGTAGCGACCGACACAAACGCATTACTTTTTTTCAAGTCATTGTGAGAGGTGCTATGATAAGAGTTCAGACAAAAGAGCATTCAACTCGTCCTTGTCCTTCAAGTCTCGGAAAATGGCTTTGCCACTTCCATACAGTCGAAAAGAAAATTTTCTGAAAGTCAATTCGAAAACTATCCCAGCAATAGATTTCTTAAGAGCAGCCTTTGCCAAAATCTTCTTGACTGCCTCATCTTTCTTGTCGAACTTGAACGTCACGATAACATCCTGTTCTTTTCCACATGTTCCCTCAGTTCTGGCCACGTAATCCTCTGTGGTGACCATTAGAACTGGCCAATCTCCTTCAAGACTTCGGTGAACCGATCAATCTCTTCACGGGTGTTATATATGTAGAAGCTAACTCTTGCGGTCGAGCTCAGCTTGAATATCTCATGTAACGGTTGAGCGCAGTGGAAGCCGCTCCTGACCATTATGCCGTAATTGTCAAGAAACAGCGCAACATCATGCGAACTAAGTCCATCGATTCCAAACGGTATTATCCCGCACTTGACAGACGTGTCTTGTGTTCCAAAGATTTTGGCTTTCTCACAATTTTTCATGCGGGGAAGAGCATATTTCGTCAGCATTTCTTCATGTCTCTTCACGTTTTCCATGCCTATTCGCTTGAGATACCGCACTGCCTCCATCAAACCCACCCCGCCGCAAACGTTGGGTGTTCCAGCCTCGAACTTCCAGGGCAGAACGTTCCAAGAGATTGAACAACGCTTTGTTTTCGGGTTGAAGGAGACTTCCCGTATCATCTCCCCTCCCCCCTGAAACGGCTCCATGCTTTCAAGAATATCTTTTTTGCCATATAGCACGCCTATTCCAGTTGGACCCAGCATTTTATGGCCGGAAAAGGCAAGGAAATCTGCATCTAACTCCTTAACGTTTACAGGCATGTGTGGAGCGGACTGGGCTCCATCTACAAGTGCCAAAGCGCCATTCTCATGGGCAACTTTTATCACCCTCTTTACGTCATTCACGATTCCAGTGACGTTTGACACGTGAGACAGACAGACTATCTTGGTCTTTCTTGATATCAGGTTTTCAAAGGACTCATAATCAAGGGTTCCGTCGTCGTTCACTTTACCGTACTTCACTTTTGCCATGGTAATCTTGGAAATCATTTCCCATGGAACGATGTTGCTGTGGTGTTCCATCAAGGACACGATGATTTCGTCGCCTTTCTTGAGATTGTGAAGCCCCCAAGCGTAAGCCACGAGGTTTATCGCTTCCGTTGTTCCTCTCACAAAAACCGTTTCTTCCATGCCCTCTGCATTTATGAATTTGGCGACTTCTTCATGTGCACTTTCGTAGAGTTCCGTAGCTTCCTGAGAAAGGGTGTGGACAGCTCTGTGAACGTTTGCGTTGTGGTTCTCGTAGAATTCTTTGATGGCGTTGATTACCTGTTTGGGTTTTTGCGAGGTTGATGCGTTGTCAAAGTAGATGAGCGGGTTGTCATTCACTTTTCGTTTGAGGATAGGAAAGTCTTCCCGAATCTTGTAGGGGTCCAGCACTATTTTCCCTCTGCCGCCTTCATTCTCTTGGAGAGCATTCTTGCCAGTTCTTCCTCTTCCAATGCTTGCTTTTCTTCAAAGCTTGGTTCTGCCTGCAACCAGCTCGGAGAGATCTTTTTTTCGTAGTATTTTCTGATCGCTCTCTTAAGTGCTCCAACAGCCAGTATCCCACAGTGAAACTTGACGCTGGGAAGCCCGCCAACTGCTTCCGACACGCTTTTGTAGGAGATTTTCCAAGCGTCTTCAAGCTTCATTCCTTTGATCATTTCCGTCACAATGCTCGACGTGGCTATGTTTGCTGCACAACCGTAACTTTCGAAGGACGCTTTTTCGATGATGCCCTGATCGTTGATTTTCAGATAGAAGGTTATCATGTCTCCGCACATGGGGTTTCCTGCAACTGAAACAACAGTGGCGTCTTCCATTTTTCCAAGGTTTTTAGGGTTCTTGAACAGTTCAAGTATTTTAGGGTTGTACGGCAACGGTGCGCGTGACATATTATTCCGCTCCTGTAGAACCAGTTATCCCTCTTATCCTGTCAACAGCTCGGGGAATTACATCCAAGACGTAGTTTATGTCTTCTTCGGTGTGATATCTAGTGACTTTCATTAGTATGCTACCGTGAGCTTGATCAAATTTCCTGCCTATGGCCACAAGAACGTGGCTAGGCTGCAACAGTCTTCTCGAACACGCGCTTCCACTTGAGACGTAGACGCCGCTTAGGCTTAACTCGATTGTTAACGCTTCTCCCTCGCATCTTAAGAAACTTATGTTAGCGTTGTCAGATACTCTTTTTGGTCCTTTCGGCCCGTTGAGCAGCACATCAGGCACTCTCCTGGTAATTCCTTCGGTCAATTTATCCCGAAGCTTTCGCAGGCGATTCACGTTGTCTTCGAAGTTTTCGAAAACCAATTCAGAAGCCTTTGTGAAACCGACGATAAGTGGAGTGTTTTCAACGCCAGGCCAGAGCCTTTGTGTTCCTATTTGGCCTTCCAAGATTTTCTCAACGTTGACGCGTTCTTTCACGTACAAGGCGCCTATTCCCCGCGGTCCTGAGATCTTGTAGCTACTCAATGTTGCCAAGTCTACGTTCAGGTCTTGCACGTTGAAGGGGATCTTTCCATATGCGTCTGAAGCATCCGTGTGGAAAACTGTCGCAGGGTTTTTATCCTTAACTATTTTCGACGCTTCTCTTATCGGCTGTATCGTTCCAATTTCGTGATTTGCCGTCGACAAGCTTACAAGAATTGTTTCCTTGTCTACCGTTTCCTTCAGTCTCTCAAGGTCTATGAAACCTTCGCTGTCGACGGGGATTTTTGTCAGCGTGAATCCGCTTTTCTGAAGCATTTCCGCAACGTTCAACACGTTTATCGGCTCGATTTCTGAAATCACGATCTTCTTGCCCTTATCCTTCATTGAAAGTGCTGTTCCCATGAGCGCCAAGTTGTTTGCTTCAGTTTCTCCGGGTGTAAAGGTGATTTCTTCGGGCGTTTTGCAGCCCAAGAAGGATGCGATTTTTTGTGCTGATTCCATTATCGTTTCGAAGGCTTCCCAGCCAGGTTTATGAGTTAGCGTCGGATTTCCGTATGCACGTTGATTATAATACGGAAGCATTGCCCTGACAACTTCATCAGGGACCCTGCTGGAGTTCTCATTGTCCAAGTAAACTTCATGCTCTAAGCCTTCATGCGCTTTCAACAGCTCTTTTACGTTCTCAATCATCATGGACTCAGGCCTTCTATGCACAAAGCGTTTTCGTCACTCATACTATGCATGCTCTCTGATAGAAAAGTCTAACCTAGGAAAAAAGAAACTTCGAGCTTGCGCAACGCTTTAAATGGCCACGGTGTTAAAGCTTTTGTAACGGAAGAGATGGGCGCGGTCAAGTGAAAATAGCGGAACTGTCGATGCCAGAAGCCGTCAAAGAATTGATAATCAAATCTGGAATCGTTGAACTCTATCCGCCCCAAGAGGAGGCTATAAAGGCAGGCGCCCTTGAAGGAAAAAACCTTGTCTTGGCCAGTCCAACAGCTTCTGGAAAAACCTTGGTGGCCGAGTTCTGCGCCTTAAAACACATACTGGAAAGGAATGGAAAAGTTGTCTATCTGACGCCTTTGAGGGCTTTGGCAAGCGAGAAATTTGAGGAGTTCAAAAAGTACACGGCAATGACAAAGAAGAGTGGAAGAAAGATAAGGGTCGGAATAAGTACAGGCGACTTTGACAGCACTGACCCCTGGCTGGAAAGATTTGACGTAATCATAACCACAAACGAGAAAGCTGATTCACTTTTGAGGCACAGGGCCAAGTGGATGGACGAGATTTCCCTGGTAGTTGCGGATGAGGTTCACTTGTTAAACGAGGCTGAACGCGGACCGACGCTCGAAGTGGTGCTGGCGAGACTTATGCTGACCAACCCCGACGTGCAGATCTTGGCCTTGAGCGCAACAATAAACAACGTGGACGAGATAGCCCAGTGGCTTAAGGCAGGTTACGTTACAACCGAATGGCGGCCCGTTATTCTCAAGGAAGGGGTTCTGCTTCATGAAGAAATCCAATACAGGGACGGAGGCGCCCGCAAGATAGAAAAGAAAACACACGATCCAACCCTGAACCTAGTTTTGAACACCGTCAAGACGGGAGGTCAAGCCCTAGTTTTCGCTTCGACAAGGAAAAACGCGGCCGTTCTAGCTAAGAAAATTGCTGGCGAAATTGAGTCAGTCTTATCCAAGCCTGCAAAGCGATCATTGGAGCACGATGCAAACCGCATCTTAGCGGCCGGGGAAAAAACGCGGCTCGGTGAGTCGCTTGCCGAACTGGTCAAGTGCGGGACCGCTTTCCATCATGCTGGCCTAGGCGGAGGACACCGCAAGCTGATAGAGGATTCCTTCAGACAGGGAAGAATCAAGGTTCTAACTGCAACGCCAACGTTGGCTTTCGGCGTAAATCTGCCGGCCAGAACAGTCGTCATCCAAGACTACAGGCGATACGAAGCAGGCTACGGCTACTATCCAATCAGCGTCTTGGAGTACAAGCAGATGGCCGGGAGGGCTGGGAGACCAAAATACGACAAGACTGGCGAAGCCATACTTGTGGCCAAAACCAACGATGAAGCAGATTATCTGCTAGAAAGTTACATTCTCGCGAGGCCAGAACGCATCTGGTCACGACTTGCAGTTGAAAGGATAATGAGGACTCACGTGCTGGCCACCGTCGCAGCGGACTACGCTCACACAGAGCGCGGAATCTACGAGTTCTTCGGCAAGACTTTCTATGCCTTTCAGTACGATATCAACGCTATCAAGGGCATAGTAGCAAAGATTCTCAAGTATCTCTATGATGAGGACATGATCGAAGTTTTCGGCGAAGACATTAACGCCACAAGATTCGGAAAGCGAGTCAGCGAACTCTACGTCGACCCATTTTCAGCCGTCATAATACGCGATGCTCTAAGGCGAAAACCTGCGCTTCTCACAGATTTCAGTTTACTACAGATGATCGCCCACACCCCTGACATGGGCCCCGTGCTGCGACCGTACACACGGGAGCAAGGCGAGATTGCAGTCTTTTTGGAGGAGCACAAAGAGGAGCTTCTGATAGCTCCACCGGACGAGTGGCAAGACAGTATTGCCTACGAAGAGTTTCTTGGAGAAGTCAAAACAGCCATGACCTTGGAGGCGTGGATTGGAGAGATTAGCGAGGACCAATTGATCGAAAAGTTCAGAGTGCAACCAGGAGACCTTTACAGGACAATTGAAAACGCCAAGTGGCTACTTCACGCCACGCATGAACTTGCACAGCTCTTCGGGAACAAGCAGATGCTTCCCCAGATTCTTGAAGTGAAGCAGAGGGTGGAGAAAGGAGTGAAGAAGGAGCTGTTATCGTTGGTGAAGCTAGAAGGAGTTGGCAGGGTCCGCGGTCGCATGATGTACAACGCTGGATACAAGACAGCAGAAGAGATAAAACGGGCTTCCCTGAATGAACTTGCGAGCCTACCATTAATAGGACCCAGGCTTGGCAAGAAGATAAAGGAACAAGTCGGCGGCTTTGTCAAGAAGGAAACTTTGGAAAAACTTGAAAAAGAAGCTGAATGGAAACAAAAAGCATTAACAGAATACTAACCGGCATGAGCCTGCAGCTTATGGCTGCTTTTTAAGCACAAGCACCAAACAACCACTCACAGACTTTAAACTATCCTTATTTGCGTCAACAATGCTCATCTTCTGATTCTACGTTCCTCCATTGTTTTCTTGACCACAGAATCAATCTGACTTGTAACAGTGCCCAAGTAGTTCCTGGGGTTCAATGTCTTGTCTATCTCTTTTTTGTCTAGCTTTTCACTCACAACCTTATCTTCCTGGAGTATCTCTTTAAATGGCCGCATTTCCTGTTCGCTTTTCAATGTCAGTCTTCTCATCAGTTCGTGAGCTTCCTGTCGGTTCATTCCCTTCTTTGCCAGCGCCATCATCACAGCTTCAGACATAAGGCGCCCTTGGGTTGATTCAATATTCTTCAGCATCTTCTGCTCGTCAACGCGCAGGTTATCGATTATGTTGTTCATCAGAAAAAGCATGTAATCCGTCAGTATGTATATTTCTGGAAATATAAAACGTTCAGCGGACGATTGCGTCAAATCCCTCTCGTGCCAAGTTGTAACATCTTCTAATGCCGGAGCAACTAGGCTTCTGGCAATTCTGGCCAAGCCGCAAACCCTTTCGCAAGTCTCAGGGTTCCGTTTATGAGGCATCGTTGAACTGCCAACCTGCTTTCCTGCTTCGAAATATTCGAAAAGCTCCCCGATTTCGGGCCTCTGCAGTTCGCGAATTTCAGTGGCAAAATTCTCCAACGTGGAAGCAATTCCCGCCAGCAAACACACCATTTCAGCATGACGGTCTCTTTGCACAATCTGCGTAGAGATGTCGGCAGGATCAATGCCCAACCGTTGCATAACGAGGTTTTGAATTTTCCTAGCGTTTGTGCCAAAACCAGCCTGTGTGCCCACGGCACCGCTCATTTTTCCAACCACAACTCGCTGCTTGCATTGCCTCAGCCGCTCAACGTGTCTGGAAATTTCACGCATCCAAACGGCAAATTTGAAACCTAATGTTATTGGCAGCGCGTGCTGCCCGTGAGTCCTGCCTACCATTAACGTGTTCTTGTGCTTCAAGACTTTCTCCATTAAAACCTTTTCAAGGTCGCCCAATCTCGTGTCGATTAGTTCCAGCGCATCTTTCAGCTGGAGAGCAGTTGCCGTGTCCACGATGTCATAGCTTGTCGCTCCCAAATGAACGTAAGCTCCGCTCGGCCCGCAAGCTTCTGCCAAGGCCCTGACCAAAGAGGCAACATCATGTTTTATTTCACGCTCAATTTCCTTGATTCGACGCAACTTTACATGCTCCAGTAAACACGCGGAAGCAATCTTTTCCGCGTCCTTTCGGGGTATGTCCCCAACTTCAGCATATGCCCAAACCAGTGCGGCCTCTACATCAAGCATTTTTTGGACTCGTGTCTCCTCTTCAAAAATCTTCTTCATTTCAGGTGTTCCATACCGGCCTGTGTCAATGGGTAGAATCGGCAACTTTCATTCCCCTCATGCAAAGTAAGCTGGCTAAAGATTAATGCTTTGCCAAACAATACGTAAGAGACTAGGCTGAAGGGTTATTTTACATGGGCACGCTAGTGGCAGTCTTGAGCAAGAAAGGCGAAAACGTGACAAGAGCAGCAGTTGCTATGATCGAAGTCTTGGAACCCAAGGTCTCGGAAGCTTATGGAATAGCTTCCCCCACAACGATAAAGACAGAAGAATCCCTCGAAACTCTCCAAAAACTTAACATTGGGTCACCGACCGCCGTTGGTTTCGCATTTTCAAGGATTCTTCCCAAGGACAAGCCTCAACCTTGGAAACTGAAGGATGCGGCAATGGTTTTTGACGGAAGAATATATCCTGATGATGCAGAAAAACCCGATGCAGAGATTGTAGCGAAGAAACTGAAGCAAAATCTCGAACAGGCAGCCACAATGTTCGTCAAGAAAACTGAGGGCGATTTTGCCTTTGCAATAGCCAAACCTGAAACGATTATCGCAGGCAGAGACACTGTGGGCGTTCGCCCGCTTTACTATGGCGAAAATGCAGATTTTGCAGCTCTAGCTTCTGAACGAAAGGCACTGTGGAGCATCGGAATAATGGAGGCACGCTCATTTCCGCCCGGATGCGTGTCACTGGTTGGAAGATACGGTTTCAAATTCACTGTTGCGAAAAGAATCACTTATTCCGAACCAAAGCAAATTACAATGCAGACCGCGGCCCATAAGCTCCAAATACTCTTGGAACATTCAGTCGAAGAAAGAGTCTCAGGTTTGAAGGAAGTAGCAGTTGCTTTTTCTGGCGGCTTAGACAGTAGCATTATCGCCTCTTTGGCAAAGAAAACCGGGGCTAACGTGGTTCTGATTCACGTAAGCTTGGAGAACGACGCAGAAGGGGAATTTGCAAAGCAGGCAGCAGAAGAGCTGAAACTGCCACTACACTCTTACCTGTATGTTGAGCACGACGTGCCGAAGGCAATCCAGAACGTTATCCGCGTTGTTGAGGAGCCAGATCCCGTCAAAGTGAGCATAGGCATCCCGATCTACTGGGCTGCTGAGAAAACCGCCGAAATGGGTTGCAAGGTGATGCTGGCTGGACAAGGCGCGGACGAGCTTTTCGGTGGCTACAGGCGGTACGTGGATGACTACTTGGAAGGCAGCAATGAGAAGGCGCAAAAAGCAATTTTCAACGATATTATTGGAATGTATGAGGCCAATCTAGAAAGAGACTTCAAAATCTGTAACCATTTCAACATTGAACTACGACTACCTTTTGCAACGCACAGCATGGCAAAATTTGCGATAAATCTACCATTGGAGTTAAAGATAGAACGAACAAACAACACACTCAGGAAACTCATCCTAAGGCGGGTGGCTAGAGATCTTGGGCTTCCAGAACCCATTGTGGATAGACCGAAAAGAGCCATCCAGTACACAACAGGCATAAACAAGGCTATCAAGAAAATTGCCAAGCAAGAAAGAGTATCGATGACCGAGTACTTGCGAAAGGTGTTCCATTCAACTTTCAAGGATAGAGCTTTTCAGAAGTAGAGCGGCTTCAGTTTTTCACCCGAGTGCTGCGCTCGCCAAAAGGTAGCATAGAAAATGCTGAATTGGCCTAGGCGCCGATTACTCAGACACGTTGAAACATGCACACGACTATGAACGATAAAGCGCCAACTGCCAAAATGCACTTGAGAGCACAAGGAAAAATAACTGTGGAAGAAGCGAAAAAATTCACAGAAGCTACGAGAGGTATGTTAGTCGGGCTTCGTGTATGCGATGCTCAGAATGAGAACTGCGATTTTACTCGACCACTTGGATTGCACTTTCTGGGCATTGGACTTCGCATGCTCTACACACTAGACACTCTTCAGATTTAACCGGGACGGATTTCTTGTCCTTAACCTCGAAGACACCAACTGGGCATGTATCAGCACATGTGCCGCATCCAGTGCACTTAGCATTATCTATGACTATTTTCACCATGTTTCATTTCTCCTGAAACTGGAATTTCATTGAGAAATGACAGCAGAATAAAAGCGTTTAGGTTCATTTAATGGATTTCTTCACGTAGTCTCAAGAGGATTCCGTTAGTCGTTGTTTTGGCTCTCTCTTTCCTGCGCTCGTAATCTCCCAGAAGTTTACGATAAGTCTCCAACGATATCTCTCCCCTGCTTTGGCGAGCTTCAATGCTCTTCATGTTAACCTCGACTTCGTCGATTTCGGTTTCTGCAACTTCAAGTTGCCGCATCAGGTCTGAGTAGTGACCGCCAGCTGAATGCATTTTACCCCCCGACTCTGCTAAAGCTCTGTCTAATGTGCTGAGGCGAATTTCCAAAGTCTTCTTCTGCACCTTATACCTCCGCCTTGGGATTTTTCCTTTCTGTACCCTAGCCTCAAGGACGTCAATCTCCGACTCTATCTTCATTTTCTCATCATATGCATCCACAAAAGACCTGACATCCTCTGGCCGAAGCCTCAAAGTTGTTGAAGGAACAGCGACTCCGCTTGGAACTCTTGGCCTTCTCCAAGCCAAGACAACCACAGATCCAACAATCGCCAAGGCCCAAACCCACATTGTAGGACCAAAAGCCAGCCACAGCGAATTGTACTCGTAGCTAAGACTAACGGCGAAGCTGTCCAAGGAAATTATGTTCTGCTGGTTCACGGTCATGGTTTCCTGGAAAACACCGCGGTCCACATCGTAGGAATTGGCAGTTAAAGTGGTTCCGAAACTTGACAATCGTGCGCCTTTGGGCAAGACAAAGCTGACTGAAGCCTGATCAATGTAGCTATTCGTGTCCTGGAAAAAGGTCATGTTAAGGGCGAAGTTGTTAGCTCCTTCCTCTTTCACGACATAGGCGTTCCCAGGCAGATCGTAGCTCACGGTGAATTTTGCCAATGTGTTAGGTGCCACCGTCAACGTAAAGTTGATCTGGTAGCGAGTTGGATTAACATCAATGAGCACTGGTTGCACCAAAGATTCTCTTCCAAGTTCGTCGCGCACAGCTAGATTCGAAGCGTTAGGAGGCACAACTATTTCGATGGAATCCATCGTCTGCGTCGAATTGTTCGCTATGTAATAGAAGTCGGAAACGCTTGTTTGACCAAACTCGTTTACATCCACCTCGCGAGTGAGCTGCTTTATTTCAAAAATCTGCACGTTCTCCCCTGACAGCAAGAAGGTCACTTGAGACGCATTGTAGGTGAAGGCACTCAAATTCTCTGCGTTGTATGCGAAGTCACTAACCGTCCCATTAAGGTACTGAGTACTTGGCGGCACAACAACCGAACAATTACAGACGGGTGCTGTTTCTGTCAAACTTGGAAATGCCGGAAAAACAAGAGTGAATGTGCTTGCATTCGTAGAGTCTTGAAAGAGAATATTGTTTGAGAGCACGAATACAACGCTGAAGGTTTGCGGTGTTCCTTTTGAAAAATCGACTTTCACTCCGTAGAAACCAACACGATCTTCTAAGGGCACATTAAGCGCGACGGGAAACACACTGGACGTATCATTAGTGTTGTAGGCAAATGCGGTGATTACGCTCGGACCAAACACGTACGGAAAGCCTAGTGAAAAGCTGTCGGTTTGCCCTGATATAGCTATCGTATCATTTATGAGAACATAACCGTTGTACAGGACCCCCACCGTGTGGTTCACGCTTTCTATACTGTAACTGGAGCTTGCTCTGGCAGATGCGATGTTGAAAGAGGCCAAAGCTAAAATTGTTAAAGTAACAGTCAATATAATGAATGTAGTGGCTGTTTTCTTCACGCTGTTTCCTCCGAGTAGTCAACGATTTACTGAGGCTTGTATTTATTGATAAGCTCATCTGTATTAAGGTTCTGCTATAGATAAAGCCAGGTCATAAAAAAAGGTTATTGTCGATTAAACATGAAGTTTTCACACGTCCTCTACGAGCTTCACAAGTGCGCACTAGCGCTATAAGATGGAGGCTCTGAAATGTACCGTCTGTCAACAGGAAAGGTCAAAATCAGCTGCATGTTTATATTCGATTATTGGAAAACACTAGGATGCAAGAGGCACTGGTACGTACAAAACCATTGAGGTTCTAGGCCCAGAACACGAGTTCTCCGTGGTTGACAATGATTTGAGAGCTCTACCAATCGTTGACAGGATACTGAAAGGTTTTCGCGGACGCGTCGTCAACTCTGTGAAGCAGCCTGGCTTCACTTTTGGAAAAGAGCTGCAGATGCACGTGATAGAAATCAAACCTAACGCGCCTTTCAGATCGCCCGAAACCTTCGAGGAAACCATGCAAAAGGCGGTTTTGTTCATCTCGGATTTCCTGCATCGAAAACATGGAGCACGTCTACTTGGAACGGGAATGCATCCGTTCCTAAGGCTCGAAGAAACAGGCGTCTGGTCGCACCGTCACCGCAAGATTTACCAGGCCTACAGCAAACTGTTCAACCTCAACCAGCACGGATGGCTGAATATTCAGAGCTTCCAGCTTAACCTTCCATACTCGAACGACCAGAGCGGCGTCAAACTGTACAACCTGCTTGCCAACGTGTGCCCCTATTTACCCGCGTTTCTCGCCTCTTCTCCCATCTACGAAGGCAGACTCGGAGAGGACGTTGACAACAGGCTAAGCTTCTACAAACTGAACCAACGTGAAGTGTCCCCGGTCACCGGGGATGTGGTCCCAGAATACGTGTCTTCCTTCAACGAGTATCGCCAGAAAATCATCGAGAAATACTCGTCTGAGATGGCCTAGGCTGGCGCAGACGAACTCATCCTTCAAAAGGACTGGGTCAACTCTCGCGGCGTAATCTTAAGGTTTGACAGAAAGGCAGTTGAAATACGGGTGATGGATGAACAGGAATGCATCAAGTCGGACGTGGCGGCAAGCTGTTTCATCAGAGCACTGCTCAGAGGACTGCTCACCGAAGACGTGCAGCTCGTGCCTCATGAAATCCTGGTGAAGGACTTCAACTCCGTCGTGGCGAAGGGACTCAACGCGCAGACCGAACACCCGAACGGACGGACTGCACGGAAGGTCTGCCAATTTCTCTTCGGACTTGCTTGGAAGAACGCATCAGAAGAAGAGAGAAAACATCTTTCAATCGTGAATAAAAGGATAGACCGCGGAAGCCTGTCAGACGCGATACGTGAAAGAATTGAAAGAAAAGCCCAGAAAACAGATCTCAAAGAGGCAGTAGTCGGTGTCTATTCAAGACTTGCAGAAAGCCTTATGGACAATCAGCCCTACTTCTAGTACGGAAAAGGGGAGCTAGACGTTGGGCAAACATGCGACTATGAGGCAGAGCAACTTCTTTGACGTATGCAGTGAGTGCAAGACAAGTTATTCCTGCTGCAACGATACAACACCGCCAGTAACGTCTGAGCGCAGAAAAATCATAGAAACTTATCTGAAAGAGAACGGAATATCCGTTGCCAACCCGTTCGAGCGGACAGAATATGTTTTTCCAAGGTTAAGGGCCGACGGCTACTGCGTGTTTCATGACAGAAAGACGAAAAAGTGCCTGATACACCCAGTGAAACCAGAAACATGCGTCGCAGGACCAATCACCTTCGATATAAACACAGAAAAAGGAAAGATTGAATTGTTCGTCAAGAAAGAAAGTATATGTCAACTCGCCGGAAACGTGCATAGAGACAAGCAGTTGCTGCAAAAGCATCTCGCTTCGGCCAAGAAAGAAGTGCTGCGGCTCGTGGCCCAGCTTTCAGGAGAGGAACTGAAGGCAATATTGTCGAAGGATGAGCCTGAAACCTTCAAGATAAAAGAAGACGAGCTAGATGAAGAACTGCTGCGCAAACTGATCGGCTAGCCGCTGCGTCCGTCGTTCAGAACTTTTCTACTGTTGGATTCTCAGTAGCAGGTCGTCGCGTCGTTTCAGTAGTTTCTCAAACTGTTCGTCGTTTATCTTGTCTTCCACAAGCATTCTGATAGTGGTTCGGGATATGTTGTCCATTTCCTGATGGAATTTTAACAAGTCTTTAGAGTACATGTCATAGATGCTAACCATGCTCTTGTAAAGTCGGTGGTACAGCTTGTTTCGATTCCAGATTCGTCTCCCGCGGAGCCCTGTGAAGCTGAGAACCAGCAGCGAACCGATGGCCGCCCAGCCTCCTGGCGTAAGGAACCAGAGGCTAGCGTCTTCCGACATGATTTGGCCCAGCGACTTGGAGATCGGCCCGCTCACTACCGTGAACGCTGCTGGATACGTGTCTTCAGGAGTCTTCACGAACGAGGCAGTGTTGCCCTTCTGGACGGCCATGCTCGAGGGGAAGGTTTCCTTCATCTCGGTGCCTGCAGGCATGTTCACGTCAATGACTTGGCTGGTGTTGAAAGCGTAGCCGCGGTAGAAACTTGAACAGCCGATGCTGAACGTGTAGTTGTCCTCTTGTTGAGAGAGCAGGTGAGCTGGAGCTCTAAAGTACAGGTTGTATGCCCAGCCGTTCTGGTTCCAGTCCTCATGGAACTCCCAAGCCGTCAGAGCGCCGGTTGAAACCGGTGTCAAATCAAACCCTGCTAGCCAACTCTGGAGACCGCCGTGACTGACGAAGTATTCGGGTATCCTTGTGATGTGGAACCACATTGAAAGCTCAATCGTGGACGTGGTGTCGTTGGAATAGACCATCACCTTGGACGTGTTGGCCGATATCCCCGACCAGTCAGGATCGATATTCCACACGTCGTTGAGCCACCACAACGGGTTAGCGGTCAGATTGTTGGCAAAATCGTCGATAGACGTGAAAGGCAGGCTGTAATAATCACGCACTGAAACCCAGTTGAAGCTCTCGTACCATGAAACGAAGATGTCGCCCGGGCTCACCAGACTCTGCTGAACTGAAACCGCATTCCACATGCCGTCAGATAT
>Ga0116138_1000689_pt1 | contig 19636 bp, 10 predicted proteins | sample June2015DPH_20_1_2_FD_88971 | JGI IMG/M metagenome (GOLD analysis project Ga0116138, IMG submission 88971) | Peatland microbial communities from SPRUCE experiment site at the Marcell Experimental Forest, Minnesota, USA - June2015DPH_20_150 | ecosystem: Environmental > Terrestrial > Soil >... | reverse complement strand
GTCTCCCGCGCCCGTCGTATCCACCGTCTCGACGACGAATCCCGGCGAATAATAGAAACGCCCCGCGTGGTTAACCAAGGCGCCGTCGCGTCCCAGCGTCATGCCCGGAGTGCAAATCTTGTATTCGCGCTCCGCGGATTCGAGCGCCCGAAATGGGTCGCTGATGCCGGTGAGGGCAGGAAAGAAGTTGTGCGACGCAATCGGATAGTCAATGAGCGGCAGGAGCTTTTCGATGTTTTTGTAAATGGTGTCGAGGTCGGCGACGACGGGAATTGCCGCGTCGCGAGCCCAGCGCGCCGCGAGAGCACACGCGTCAACGTCGCAGCCATCAATCAGCAGCACTCGAGCGCCGCGAATGGCCTCGGGCTTTAACTCCGCCGGCTTCATGGCGAGGCGCGGGTGGCGGTCCCAAAAGACAGTGCGCTCGCCCGTGGCCTCGTCCACAATAATGTAGGCCATCTGGTTGGGCGTGCGCGGCGCGATTCGGATGTAGCGAAGATCGAGACCCTCCTTCTTCAAACTAGCGAGTTGAAACCGGCCGCCTTCGTCATCGCCCAGCGTGCCGATGTAGCGGCTGCGCAAACCCAGGCGCTGGCACGTCACCAGCGCCGTGGCAATCTGTCCACCTGCCTGCATCGATGAGGATGCGATTCGCTCCTTCCCGCCCAGGGCAGGAAAGGACCGCACGCGTACCACGGTGTCCGTAGCGTTCAGCCCGATGCCGACGACATCGATGTTTTTCAATCGTGACTCCCTCAAGGTAGGGCCGACCCTTGGGTCGGCCTCCCGGTGGCCGGGACAAGCCCCGGCCCTACATTCGACGGCCGCTAATCTATCGCAATCGTTGTCCGTTGTCAGTTTTCCATTTTCGATTTTCGAATTTCGAGTTTCCATCTCCCCGCCGATATGTTAATTTTGATTGGTTAAGGCGCCCCGACATCAGCAAAAAGAATGCCTCTGCGCGAAACAGAAGCCATCGTTCTCAGGACCTATCGGCTTGGAGAGGCTGACAAGATTGTCTCGGTGTTTACGCGGCAGTGGGGCCGGCTGAGGGCTGTTGCCACGGGCGCGCGGCGCACCAAGAGCCGTTACGGCAGCGCGCTGGAGCCGCTTAGCTACGTTCGCTTGTGGCTTTTCGAACGCGAGAATCGCGACCTGCTGCGGATGAATTCGGCCGAACTGCTGGAGTCCTTCTTCGAGATGCAGAAGGACTTTCGAGTGCAGGTGGCGGCGCAATTTGTCGCCGAAGTGGCGGAAGCGTATCTCGCGGAGCGCGAGGTAAACGAGCGCGCCTTCCGCTTGCTCCTGGCGGTGCTGCGGGCGCTCAAGCGTTCCGGAGAAGTGAACCGGCCGCTGCTCTATTTCAACTACTGGCTGCTGCGCCTGGAAGGATTTTTGCCCGACCTCGAGCGTTGCGCGAGCTGCGGCCAGGCGCTGGGCGATGAGCCGGGCTATTACGGCCAGGGCGCGGAGGGCCTGCTCTGCGAGCGTTGTCGGGGCGGCACGCGGCAAACGGTGTCAGCCCAGGCGCGGCGGTTCGCTCAATCGGCGCGCCAATCGACGCTCGACCACTGGCTGGCGCAAGAGAAGGCACCGCCCGGATGCCGCGAAGCGCGGCTCTTTCTCGAGGAAGTGATTGACTCGCACGCCGAAAAACGGCTGGTGACAAGGGCTATGTTGAACGAGGAAATGTGAAAGAAGGTCAAAGGGTAAAGGCTAAAGGTTAGAGTTTCGGGGCTGAAAACTGACAACTGAGAACTGACGACTGAAATGGCGCTGACTTTTCAAGAGACCATCTCCCGGCTCAGTGAATTCTGGGCGCGGCAGGGGTGTGTCATCGCCCTGCCTTACGACCTCGAAGTAGGCGCGGGAACGATGTGTCCGGAAACCTTCCTGCGCGTCCTCGGGCCTGACCCGTGGAGCGTGGCCTACGTGCAGCCATCGCGCCGGCCGGCGGATGGGCGCTACGGCGAGAACCCCAATCGGCTCCTGAAGCACACCCAAATGCAGGTGATCCTCAAGCCGCCGCCAGCCGATATTCAGGACATCTATCTTCAGAGCCTGGGCGAATTGGGAATCAATCTGCGCGAGCACGACATTCGCTTCGAGGAAGACAACTGGGAGGCGCCCACCCTCGGCGCCTGGGGCATTGGCTGGCAGGTGATGCTCGATGGCCTGGAAATTACCCAGTTCACCTACTTCCAGCAGTGCGGCGGGCTGGACCTGGAGCCCATCTCGGTCGAGCTGACCTACGGCATGGAGCGCATTGCCGCCTTCCTTCAAAACGTTAAAGACGTTTATGAAGTTTTGTGGAATAAGTCGCTGATTTACGGAGACTTACGCCGCACGGAAGAGCTCGAACTTTCGGTGTATGATTTCGAGCTGGCAGACGCGGCGAATTGCCGAAAAGTATTCGATCTCTACGAGGCCGAGGCGCTTCGGCTGCTGGAGGCGTACAGAAACCACGTCGGCGTGGTGGTCGTTAGTCCGGGCGACGCAAAGGAGCTTCTCGAACAGATCGAGAAGGAGCCGCTGGCAGGACTGGACCACTGGCGACGGCGCTTTCCACTGCGCAAAGTTTATGAGCTTTGTTTAAAGTGCTCCCACCTGTTTAACATCCTCGACGCGCGCGGTGCCATCAGTGTCACCGAGCGCGTGGCGTTGATCGCCCGCATCAGGAAAATGGCCTGCGAGGTGGCGCGGATTTACGTGAACCGGATGGCTCCCATTACGGAGGCTTTGCCAGCGTGAGTTTCGAAACTCGAAAATCGAAATTCGAAAATCGTAGGGCCGGGGCTTGCCCCGGCCGATGGCCGACCCAAGGGTCGGCCCTACAAGGTCGTGACTTCGTCGGGCAAAGGAGGCATGAATGACGGCCAGCGCCTCCAACCCTGTCACCCTGCCATTGCTGCTCGAAATCGGGTGTGAGGAGATTCCGGCCCGCTTTTTGTCGCAGGCGCAAAAGGACTTGGGGGAGCGACTGCCCGCGGCGTTGGTCGAAGCGCGACTGCTGATCCGGAATGAAGGCACAGGCCAGCCCGTTCAGACGTTCTCCACGCCGCGCCGACTCGTCGCCCACGTTCCCGCCGTTTTGGCGCGCCAGCCGGACAAAACTGAAGAAGTGTTGGGCCCGCCAGTGAAGGTCGCTTTTGACGCTGAAGGCAAACCGACGCGCGCCGCGGAAAGTTTTGCGCAGAAGAACGCGGCCGAGGTGAAGGACCTAATTCGCGTCACCACGCCCAAGGGCGAATACCTGGCTCTCAAGAAGACCACTCCCGGCCGCCCCGCCGTCGAAGTCCTGAGTGAAATCCTGCCCGGCGTCATCACCGGCATCAGCTTCCCCAAGAGCATGTATTGGGAAGCATCCAAGACTCGCTTTGTGAGGCCGATCCGTTGGATCGTCGCCCTGTTGGGGGAAGGGAAGTCCTCGCGCGTAATCCCTTTCGCGGTTGCCGGAGTGAAGTCCGGTAATCAGACCTACGGCCACCGTACCCTAGGGCCCGGACCTGTGCCTGTCAGCGGCTTTCAGGACTACGCCGAGAAACTGCGTGATCGCGGTGTGGAGTTTGATCCTGAAGCGCGGCGCGAGTTGCTGCGCCGGTACATCGGGGCTGCCCTCGGCGCGCGTTCGCTTGCCACACACCTGGGAGCGATCGCCGACGGAATCGTCAGACTCCGGGATTCCGCCGGCGAACCTGATCTCGACAAGCGGCTGGAGACGGCACGGGCGAGACTTCAAGCTTTACCTGAGGATTCGGATGAGGCGTCGGGGCTTCGCGTGATCAAGGATCAAGAGCTCGAGGACTGGGTAGTGAATTCCACCGAGTGGCCGCGAGCTCTGCTCGGCGGGTTCGAGGAGCGCTTCCTGAGGTTGCCGCGCGAGATCCTCATCACAGTCATGCGTGACCACCAGAAGTACTTTGCCGTGGAGAACAAGGCAGGGAAACTGCAACCATGGTTTGTCGCCTCGGCCAACACTGACGCGGGTTTGAGGGATTTGGTCCGGTCACTCCCGGCACTGCCGACTGGAATGTTCAGGAGTGTATCACCGGACGTCCAAGAGAAACTCCTGCGCATGGTTCGCGCCGGCCACGAACGCGTCTTGACCGCCCGATTTTCCGACGCCGAGTTCTTCTGGAACGCCGATCAGAAAATCCCTCTGCGCGACCGCGTGCCCATGCTCGATGGCGTAACGTACCAGGCTAAGCTTGGAAGTTATGGGGATAAGGTTCGGCGCATGGAGGCGATCACCAGAGAGATCTGCCACACCCTGGAAGGGCAGGGGAAGCTGACCCCGGCCGACTCGGCGCACGCGCTGCGGGCCGTGCAATTGTGCAAGTGCGATTTGACCACGCAGATGGTGCAGGAATTCACCGAGCTTCAGGGAATCGTGGGCGGGCTTTACGCGAAAGCCCAAGACGAACCGCCGGAAGTCGCCGACGCCATCTACGACCATTACTTGCCCCAAGGCGCCGAGGGCGGATGTCCGCAGTCGCTGGCGGGAGCGGTGGTCTCCCTGGCCGACAAAATCGATAGCGTCGTAGCGGGTTATTCGGTGGGCCTTGAGCCGACTGGCTCAAGCGACTCGTTTGGGGTTCGCCGAGCGGGAAACGGCATCGTCAGGGTGATTGCGCACTTCGGCCTCCGATTAGATCTGCGAGGGCTTGTGGAATTCGCGTTTCCTCTAACCGGTCAAGAGCTCTCGAGGGTCATGGCTGCCTCAGTTTCGTTGTTTTTGAGTGATCGGATTAGGCACTACCTAGAATCGGTTGAAGGCTTGCCTCGTAGTATTGCCAATGCCGCGCTCACTGCCGGAACACGAAGTGTTGGGCTCAAGCGGTTGCTGGCTCACGGCGTCCAGCATTTTCCAATTGACGTCGTGGATCTTATCGCGCGTGCTAGAGCGTTACAAGAGATGCTTGGAAGTGAAGATCTTCAAGCCGTGTGTGTGTCCGCCAAACGGATATGGAACATCTTGGCTAAAGTTGATGCTGGTGACTTAGGAGGGTTGTGGCAATTTGACACTCAGAGGCTTAATCCCGGTCCCGAGGCGGACCTATATAAGGAATACAATCGCGTCAATGCCTTGGTGAAAGAACTCCAGGTTGTCTCCGACTATCGAGCTAGCTTGCAGGCAATCGCGACATTGAGACCTGCTGTCGATCTCTTCTTTGACAAGGTTCTCGTCATGGCAGAGGATCGGGTTTTGAGAGCTAACCGGATTTTCCTGCTCGAGAAGCTCGACAGGCTTTTAGCGAGCATTGCCGACCTGTCGCAAATTGAAAGTCCAAATTCAATTTCTGTCGACGCGTCGACATTCAAGGACCAGTGACAAGAGACGAGTGACAAGTGACGAGGCGAATATTTCTTCTTGACTAATTCCGACCCTTTTTGGTATATGTTTTGTGCACGCTCATTGGTCATCGGAACACGACGGAGGTTATGTGCGCCTACCCAAACCGATGACCGCCAGCCCCCAAATTCGGCATCCGAAACTCGAAAATCGAAACTCGAAGTTCAGGCTGGAGAACAGCCAAGGCGAGATGCTTCGGTTTGCCCTGCACCGCATGGTGCAGGGCTTAGCTCAGTGCGACATGGCGGGTGGTTTTCGGCACCAAGGCACAATGCTGCAAAAAAGATGTTAAAAAATGAGGTTCGAAGCCACCATGTTGTTGAAAATGAAGGAAAGTCGTTTGGAACGAACCCAAGAACGAACCCAATTTTGGGGCGAAAACAAGCTTTTTGGCCAGTTTTTGGCAGCCCACAGCAATGGGCCAGAAAACATTAAAGTAATACTTTAGGTTTAGTCAGTATGTGTCTGTTTTAATTGCTGTTAGTTGCGGTTGATATTGGCATGGTGGCAAGTGGAAAGAAAGAGGTCTGTTGTCAGCAGTTCGTGGTCAGGTGTCCGTTGCCGCCGCCTTCGGCGAGAGTGGATGACATGGATTCCTCCTGCAAGGCGGGACGGGACTGACGACTGGAAGGATCCCCCGCTTTTCCCGAGACCCCGTCGGGACGGGGCGCGGGAATGATGGCGGAGCGGCGATTTGCGCGCAGATGTGACGCGAGTCACTGACCGTCGGTCCTGTTGATGGAAACATGGCGTTGAAGAACTGGCCACGGACAACAGACCACGAACAGTTGACTGCAAATTCAGAATCACTAATCTCAGAGTAGGAGAACATCATGGAAAAATACGTTTATACGTTTGGCGGCGGGAAGGCGGAAGGGAATGGGACGATGAAAGATGTGTTGGGCGGCAAAGGCGCGGGCTTGGCCGAAATGACCAACGCTGGCTTGCCCGTCCCGCCCGGATTCACGATTGCGACCTCGGCCTGCCGGCTCTATTTCGAGAACGGCAACAAGATGCCGGAGGTGATCGCCAAAGAATATCCGCCCGCCCTCGACAAACTGGAAAGCCTGCTGGGCAAGAAACTGGGTGACGCCGAGAATCCGTTGCTGGTATCGGTGCGCTCCGGCGCCAAATTCTCCATGCCCGGCATGATGGACACGGTGCTCAACCTGGGCATGAACGACAAAAATGCCGAGGCTTTTGCCGCCAAGAGCGGCAACCCGCGCTGGGCTTACGACAGCTACCGGCGATTCATTCAGATGTTCGGCAACGTGGTGCTCGATATTCCCAAAGCCGAATTCGAGCACGTCTTCGACGGCCAGAAGAAGAAGCGCGGCTTCAAGCTCGACACGCAGCTTACTCCCGAAGACTTGAAGACCGTGATCGAGGGTTACAAGAAACTGGTGAAAAAAGCAATCGGCAAGGATTTCCCGCAAGAGCCGCGCGAGCAGCTCCGCATGTCCATCGAGGCCGTGTTCCGCTCCTGGTACAACCCGCGCGCCGCAACGTATCGGCGCATGAACAAGATTTCCGATGATCTCGGCACGGCTGTGAACGTTCAGGCCATGGTTTTCGGGAACATGGGCGAGACTTCAGGCACTGGCGTTGGCTTCACCCGCGATCCCGCGACGGGCGCGAAGGAATTCTACGGCGAGTTCCTGATGAACGCGCAGGGCGAGGACGTGGTAGCCGGCGTGCGCACACCCATGCCCATCAAGGAGCTGGAAAGCTACAACCCGGAGGCTTACAACCAGCTTCGCGAAATCACCTCGCGGCTCGAACACCATTACAAGGACGTGCAGGATTTCGAGTTCACCATCCAGGAAGGCAAGCTCTACATGCTGCAAACGCGCAACGGCAAGCGCACCGGGACTGCGGCGGTGAAGATCGCCGTGGACATGGTGCACGAAGGCTTGCTGACGCCGCAGGACGCTTTGCTGCGGGTGGAGCCGGAGCAGTTGGACCAGTTGCTGCACCCGATTCTCGACGAGTCCAAGCCGCTCAAAGTGCTTACTACAGGCTTGCCGGCTTCGCCCGGCGCTGCGGTGGGACGCGTGGTCTTTACCGCCGATGACGCGGTGGCCAAGGGCAAATCCGGCCCGGTGATTCTGGTGCGCGGCGAGACTGTGCCCGACGATATTCACGGCATGGAAGTGGCGGTGGGCATTCTTACCTCGCGCGGCGGCATGACCTCGCACGCTGCCGTGGTGACGCGCGGCATGGGAAAGAGTTGCGTGGCGGGCGCGGGCGAAGTGGAAGTGGACGAGAAGACGCGCCAATTCCGAGTGGGCAATCTCACTATCAAGGAAGGTGATTGGATTTCACTCGACGGCTCCACGGGCCGCGTGATTCTGGGCAAGGCCAACACCAAGGAGCCCGATCCCTCGAGCGGCATTTTCGCCGAGTTTATGAAGTGGGCGGACGAAGCTCGGCAGATGGGGGTGCGCTCCAACGCGGACATTCCGCGCGATGCCACCGTGGCGCGCAAGTTTGGCGCCGAGGGCATCGGTCTGTGCCGCACCGAACACATGTTCTTCGCGCAAGACCGACTGCCTCACGTGCAGCGCATGATCATGGCCTGCAAGGATACCAACGACGTGAAAGAAGCGGCCAAATACCAGAAAGAGCGCCGCGCCGCGCTGGCCAAGCTGCTGCCCATGCAGCGGAAAGATTTTCTGGGGCTCTTCAAGGCGATGAACGGTTTGCCGGTAACGATTCGCACCCTCGATCCGCCGCTCCACGAATTTCTGCCCAAACGTGAGGAGTTGATGGTGCAGATTGCGACGCTCGAAGCGCAGAAGAAGAAAGGCGCCAAGCTGAATCAGCTCAAGAAACTGCTGGAAGTGGTTGAAGGGCTGCACGAGTTCAATCCCATGCTCGGATTACGCGGGTGCCGCTTGGGCATCATGTACCCAGAGATCACCGAGATGCAGGCGCGGGCCATCTTCGAAGCTGCGGTCGAGGCCAAGAAGCAAGGCGTTGTGGCCATGCCCGAGGTGATGATTCCGCTGGTCGGCGACGTGAGGGAACTGGCGCTGCAAAAAGAGATCGTGAATCGGGTCGCCGCCGAAGTATTCAAGGCGAAGGGCGTCAAGGTGGACTACCTCGTCGGGACGATGATCGAGCTGCCAGCGGCGGCGCTCTCGGCGGCGGAGATCGCCAACGAAGCCGAGTTCTTCAGCTTCGGCACCAACGACCTTACTCAAACTACGTTCGGGCTATCCCGCGACGACTGCGGGAAGATCATCAACGCGTACGTTAAGCAGAAGATTTGGCCGTCGGACCCATTCGCGGTGATGGATCCGAAGCGCGTCGGGCGGCTGGTGAAGCTGGCGACTTCGGAAGGCCGGCAGACGCGCTCGAATCTTAAGGTGGGCATTTGCGGAGAGCACGGAGGCGATCCGTCGTCGATCGAACTGTGCTTCGAGGCGGGCCTGAACTACGTGAGCTGCTCGCCTTACCGCGTGCCTATCGCGCGCTTGGCCGCGGCCCAGGCAGCAGTGAAGAAGTCAGCAGGGAAGGCGTATACAACCGCCTGAGTGGCGAGTGCCATGTGGCAAGTGGCATGTGGCAAGTGGAGGAACCTTCCTTCAACTTACCACTCGCCACACGCCACTTGCCCCTGTGTTTTGAATGTCGACGCGTCGACATTTGTTGAAGCAATGTCTTAGACTGGGTTTGCCATGTGTTGTGGAATGTGAATGTTGGGTTCAAAACCTTAAAGTGATACTTTAGGTTTAGGAAGGCCGACGAGGTGAGGCTGGTGGGAGTTGTATTCGTAGAAGGAACCGTAATTGGACCGACTGGGAAGCGAGCCAAGTTGGAGTTCTTGGTCGACAGCGGCGCGACGTATACATTACTGCCGCTCAAGGTCTGGCGCGCCATCGGGCTCAAGCCAAACGACTCAGTTCGGTGTCGGCTCGCGGATGGAACTCCGGTGGAGCGGAAGGTGTCCGACTGCCGCATTACCCTCCCTCGGGGACAAGGGCATACACCTGTGATGCTGGGGAAAAAGGGGGATGAAGCTCTCTTGGGCATAGTCACCCTTGAGGAGTTCCGCCTGATCCTGAATCCCTTCAGCCGCCAATTGCAGCCGATGCGGATGATGTTGGCGTAGCGGGTGAACTTGGCGCTACCTGACTTGGCTGAAGAGCGAATGCCACAGGGAGTTTTCAATGCCTGAGGACGATGACCGTTCCGAACAAATCGAGCGTGAAGAAAGAATCGAGGCGTTGAAGCGCCGGGCGAGGGAACTGGCCGGCGGAGAGATGACCTCGGGAAAAATCCACGAAGCCCCGCCCGAAGTCGAAGAGGGATTCTGGAATTATGTAGTGGCTTTCGAGGAAGCGCCCTGGATCAAGCATAGGACGTTGTTAGAGAGGGCTGGCGTCACTCTGCCGGCGCCCGACACTCTGAGCGATGAGGATCTGAGCCTGAAGCTTTGGGAAGTGATTGAGGCATTGGCCGCAATGCAGCACTTCCTGGAAGAGACGGATCACCTGAGCGATCGCGAACTGTACACGCTGCTTCTGACCGATGTGCTAGAGGAAGAAACCAAGGATATGGTTTTCGACAAGGATTCGGCTTGCCACATCCCACTCTGCGGCTCGGGCAGCGAAGAGGATAACTTCACCTATCTCAAGTACTACGCCGACGACGATTTTCGCGAACAGTTCCACAAGGATTTCCCCGACGAACCGATTCCCGAGCACGAAGACCCGCCTTACGACCGCGACCGATTTCTCCCTTTCCACGATCACGGCGAGGCGGTCGAACCGGGCGATGAAAATGACTAACGGGGGAAGCGCCTGAAGTTGAGGAATGAAGCCGAAAAGCTTGGCGAATCTGTCCCTCAAAACATTAATATTTTACTTTAGGTTTTCGTCGTAATCAACTTATGGCATTAGACTTCCAATGGAGCAGTTAACACGTCACTTTAAGGAATGTCGACGCGTCGACATGGGAATCAGTGACGAGTGACAAGTGACGAGTGACACGCCTAGTCGTTAGCCCAGCGGCGAAAAGGTTTACGTCCTCACCTTCAGCAGCATGTAGGCTCCGCCGAGCCCGAACAGCACATCTGGCGACCAAGCGGCGACCACGGGAGGGAGCTGGCTGAGGTTGCCCATGGCCTCGAAGAGGCCGGCAGCAGAGAGATAGATGATCGCGATCCCGATGCTCATCGCGATGCCGGAGAGCGCACCCTTGCTGCCCGTGGAAAAAGAGAAGGGAATAGCGATCAGGGAAATGACAAAGGCCATGAGCGGGAACGAAAACTTGCGATAGAACTGGACCGACAACCGCACCACATCAAACCCGCTTTGGCTGAGCTCGTTGATGTAGCGCCGCAGCTCGAAGGCATTCATCTGGGCCGAGGGTTTCACTTCTTTCTTGAAATAGGGCGGCTGTTCGGTGAGCTCGTCAAACGTCGCGACGGCAAAGGGTGTGTACATGGTGACGCGGTCGGCGTCGATATAGCGCACCCACCCTCGCTCCAGCACCCAGCTATTCAGGCTGTTTTCCCAAAAGGCGCGCCCCGCGTAAATACGCTTGGTCAGCTTGAAGGACTTCGGATCGAACTCGAACACAGACAGATTGGCGAACACATCGCGGTCGGCGTCGAAAAAGCGGTAGTTGTAGATGCGCGATTCCTGGCCGAAGATCCATTGCCGGTCGGGACGGTAATGAGTCTGGGCCGGCTTGCCTTTGATCTGGTTGCGCAAGGCGTCCTGGCGCTGGTTGGCTTCGGGCAGAAATGAGTCATCCATGATGAACATCCCCGCGCTCGCCAGCACGGCGGCCAGCATCACGGGCACGGCGATGCGGTACAGACTGATGCCCGTTGCTTTAATGGCCGTGATCTGGTTGGACTTGGTCAGGATGCCGAAGCTGACCAGCGTCGCCACCAGGATGCTCAAGGGCAGCATGAGATAGATCACATAGGGGCACAGATAGCGATAGTAGCTAAACACCACGGATGCGGAAGCATGGTTGCGGACAATATCGCCCAGGAGTTGGAAGAAGTCGAAGATCATGTAAAAGCCGGTGAAGGTCACAAGCATGGCGAGGAAATAGAAGAACCAACTGCGAATGATGTAAACGTCGAGGATTTGGAAGAAGCGTTCTCCGAAGACACGGAGCTTGCGTGGCGCCGCGACGCCTCGGAGCCTGTGGTTCGCGGCGCGACGTCCCTCGATGTGGCGCGCGAATTCCTGCAAGCGCTCCTGGATGAACAGCAGGTGGGCTCGCGCGCCGCTGAGGTTGGTGAGCATCAAGACACCGACCACAGCGAAGACGGCGTTGGCCAGCCACAGTCCGATGGCCGGATGGATGCGCCCTTGCCGCGCCAAGCTCAATCCGAAAGCCATGAGCACGTAATAGACGAACACCAGAAGAATGGTCAGCGTCACGCCCACAGCTTTGCCGCCCTTGCGCGTGAAGAGGCCGAGCGGGATGCCGACCAGCGCCATCACCAGCGACGCCACGGGCAGCGCCATGCGATAGTGCAATTCCACCAGCGCCGCGCGGCGCGCTTCGGCGTTCGAGGCGTGCCGAGCCTCGTTCACCAGGCTTCCGAGCGGCAGCATGGCCGGCGTGCGCCGAGCGTCCATGGCTTCTGCCGGCTGCTCGACCGCGATGGGAAGATCCATCTCGGAAAACGAGACGGCCGAATATTGCTGCGGATTTTGCGCGTCCATCTCGTGGGTGGTGCCTTGGTCGAGGTGAACCAGCAAGCGGCCGCTGGCTGGGTCGTTGGTGAGAATTCCTGTCGCGGCCAGTGTGATTTTGGGCGAGTCGCGGTTGGTTGTGTCGGCGACGAACACGCCCTTCCACTGAGAGCGTGAGCCGGTGACGTCCTCGAGATAGATCAGCAGGTTGGGAAATTGTTCGATGAAGACCCGCGGCTGGATTTCGTAAGGCACCTGGCTGCTTTTCAGGCTGGCCTCCATCTGGGCGAGCTTGCGATTGGCCCCGGGCGCCAGCGCCAGGCTCATCCACAGGGTTGCCGCCCAGCCCAGCACGGCGAAGAACATCACCGGGCGAAGGAACTGTTCGAGGCCCACGCCCAGAGCCCGCACCGCAATCACCTCGCCGTCCGCTGACATGCGGCTCAGCCCGATCAGAATGCCCACCAGCACGGCCATGGGAATGGTCAGCACCACGATGCCGGGTATCGGCAGCGCGAACAACCACAGCATGCCCGAGAAGGTGACGTCGTGGCGCACTACAATCTCCAGCAGACGGCTGATGTGCGGGATGAAAACCACGAACGTGAAGACCACGAGGCCCAGCAGCGAGTGCGAGGAGACTTCCTTGAAGATGTAACGCGTCAGGATGCGCATGACCTAAGTGTGTCAGTACGTCGGTATTTCAGTTCGTCAGTAGCCGCGAGTCCTTCACTGAAACACTGACCCTCTGACATACTGAAATACTTATGCTAACATACGCCTTCACAAATTGCCCGCCTGACACCGTATGCGAAGATATCTGATGCTCCTGTGGCACATGCACCAGCCCTTCTACAAGGACTTGGCCGAAGACGTGTACACCATGCCCTGGGTGCGCCTCCACGCTCTCAAAGACTACTACGGCATGGTGGCCATGTTGCGCGACTTTCCCTCGGTACACGTCACATTCAACCTGGTCCCTTCGCTGATCACGCAGCTCGAGGAGTACGCGCGGGACCAAGCCCGCGAGGAGGCCCTCGACCTCGCTTTCAAGCCCGCCGACCAATTGACGCCGGAGGAGCGGGAGAGTTTCGCCATCGCGGCCTTCCAGGTGAACCGCGAGAATCTGCTCAACCGCTACCCGCGTTTCAAAGAACTCTTGGAGCGCGCTCACCTCGGAAAGCGGAGCGCGCCCGCCGCGCGCCGCTTCTCCGTGGAGGATATCCGCGACCTTCAGGTGTTGTCGCAGGTGGCGTGGTTCGACGAAATCTATCTCGCGGGCGACCTCGAGCTCGTGCGATTGGTGAAGAAGGGAAGGGCATATTCCGAGGCCGACAAGTTCATTCTGCGGAACAAGCAACTCGAATTGTTCAAGGCAATACTGGAAGAGTATCGGAGAGCGGCGGAGCGAGGACAAATCGAGATTTCCACCTCGCCCTTCTACCATCCAATCCTGCCGCTGCTCTGCGACGCCGCGGTTGCCACTGAGTCCCATCCCGGCGTGCGGCTTCCACGCCGGCCCTTTCAGCATCCCGAAGACGCGCGGGACCAGTTGCAGGCGGCGGTCGCGCTCCACGAGCGGGTGTTCGGCCGGCGGCCGGCCGGACTATGGCCGAGCGAGGGCAGCGTTTCGGACGAAGTGCTGCGCCTCGCCGCTGCCGAAGGATTCAAGTGGGCGGGGACGGACGAGGGCGTTTTGGGCCGGTCGCTCTCGGTGGGATTTTACCGCCAGCCCGACGGCACGGTTTGGAACGGCGGCGAGCTGTACCGCCCGCATCGCTTCGCTGCCGGCGACCGCGAGATCTCCGTCTTCTTCCGCGATCATGAGCTCTCGGACCTGATCGGCTTCGTCTATGCGCATGTGGATGCGCGGCAGGCTGCCGGCGACCTTCATCATCGCATCCGCGCCGCAGCCCGCAGCACGGGCGAACGAACCGCCGTGGTCTCGGTGATCCTCGATGGTGAGAATGCCTGGGAGTTTTTCCCGGGGAACGGACGCGAGTTCCTCAAGAGCTTCTACAGCCTGATTGCCCAAGACCCGGAGTTGCAGGCAGTCACGGCAAGCGAGGCTCTGGCGCTCGTCGAGCCGGGCAAGTTGACCCACGTGGTGCCGGGCTCCTGGATCAACGCCAATTTCGATGTCTGGATTGGAGCAGAAGAGGACAACCGCGCCTGGGACTTGTTGGCCAATGCGCGCGACTTCTATGCCGCCCAGAGCCGCTCGCCCAACATCTCTCCGGACAAGGTGAAGCTGGCCCGGGATGAGCTCTGGATCGCCGAGGGCAGCGACTGGAACTGGTGGTATGGACCGGAGCATTCGACCGACAACGACGAGGAGTTTGACCGGCTGTATCGCATTCACCTCAGCAATGTTTATCGGCTGCTGGCCGCTTCTCCGCCTGACGAGCTCGCTGTCCCTATCAAGCACATCAAGGCGAAGGCCACCATCGTCCAGCCTTCGGGCTTGATTGCTCCCTCCATTGATGGCCGGGTGTCCACCTATTTCGAGTGGCTCGGCGCCGGAGTCTACACGCCCGATGCAAGCTCGGGCTCCATGCACGGCGCGGCTCACTTTGTGGACGCGCTCTACTTCGGCTACGATCGCCGGGCGCTTTATTTGCGACTTGATTTCACGCCGGCTTTCTTGAGGGAACAGGAGCAATTTGAAGTGCGGGTGAACTGCCACGGCCACGCCGAAACGCGGCTGGAGGCAGTCATAGCCAAAGGGAAGGTGAGCAGCCTCTATTGTGGGAACGGCCAGGCCGTAGGGCCGAGCGGCGCTCGGCCAAGCCAAGAAGCCCCTGCCGCTGGCCAAGTGGAGGCTGCCTTCTCTCGGATCTTCGAGCTCCGCCTCGGATTCGATTTGCTCGGCGCGACAATAGGCGATCAGGTTCAGGTCCAGATGTCGCTCTGGATTGAGCAACTGCCGGTGCAGGTGGTTCCCCAGGAAGGCCCGCTCAACATCGAGTTGACAGAAAGCTTCGAGGGGTAGGAGCGAGTGATAGCTCGTGCTCGTCACTCGTCACTGCCTCTCATGTCGACGCGTCGACATTTCTTAAAGTAATCATTTAAGTTGGCTTCCGGCAGTTCAGCTTAATGCCTTTATTTTCATCTATCAAAAACGAAAACTTAAAGTATTACTTTAACGTTTAACCCACCGTGAGTTTTCGTTTCCAACTCCTGACAGGCTGGCAAAAAAGCCTTCCTACGATGTCATCCCTTCCCGTTGGTCAGAGCCTGCCCCGAGCCTGCCGAGGGGGTAAACTCCGCGCAGAGGCCTTGCGGCCCGGCCCGGCTCGGGAAATCCAAACGCCGCGTCAGAAACACTTGCGCATGTTCACAGCGCGCCGCATAAATGGCTGCGGCCATTGACCTCGCTGCGAGTTTATTGATGGCATCGCGTTTACTTCTTTTGGGGGTCGTATTGGTCGGCGAGTTTATCAACCAACTCTTCCGGCATATTTCGGTCGTCTATCAACCAGGTGTTCCAGTTATACGTGTACCCGTGGGTTGTTGACACGACCATCGGAAATCCGTTCACCTGGGAGGGCAGGGAGCAGAAGTAATGCTGACCGGGCAGATCGTCGAGAAATTTGGTGTCGTACAGATACGGGGACCCTCCCTCGCTCTTCATGCGCTCCAACTCCGCTGCCAGCTCGTCGGCTGGGACATTCTGGCTCTTCGCGTCTTCTTCCACGCTGGATCTTATCTTTTTCCACTCGTCGGCGAACAGGAACACCAGCTTTTGCTTGGCGAAGTACGGCCGTGTTCTGGGGTCATTCAGCAGTTGCTTGAGATGCTGGGAATGCGGGCACCACGTCGCCATGAAAATGACATCGGTGCCGCCGCCGGGCGCCAGGCGGATCGTCTGGCCGTCCTTGGTGAATGCTAGGATCGTATTGCCGGACGATTCCTCGCCGGGCGGCGAAGCCGTCTGCGGTCCGGCCGCCGCCTCCTGCCTCTTCACATCGTCGGTGGTGTAGACCTTGGCTGATTTCTTGCCTTCCTTCGCTTCCTTTTCTTTTTGCTCTTTCTGCGCACGAGCGATGGCGGCAAGGTCCTGGCCAGCCGTCAGGGCTGGCAGGAAGAGAAGAATGATCGCCAAGCTCACGAAGGAGAGCATCCTGGTTTTCATGTGAACCTCCCATGCAAGTGACGTCGTAGGTCGCGGGCCGTTCAGGCAAGGTATATACCTATTGGGTTTCGGTGGTCAAGCGTGAACTAGTGCCATTCCAACTTTTTAGGGCAAACAGTTTTCAGCCACTCAGAAAGTCTTTGCGCAAGACGTAGGTGCAATACTAGGTGCAACAAGTTGGAACGGCACTAGTCGCGGCGTTCGGGATTAGGGGTCGGGTTTCGGTTTGCGCAGCCCGAATCCCAAACCCCGAAACCCGACTGCTGATGACTCGACGGATTCTCTGAAATACTAACGCACTGAGGTACCGATGGTGTCAACGGACTATGGACCACGGACACCTGACGACGGACAAATGACCAATGACCAGGGACCAAGGACCTAGGACGCCTTGCTTGCACTCGCCATTTTTGTAGTAGACAACCTACCTGCCCGTGTGGTAGATTGGCTACTACTATGGCGAAGCAACAATCCGAAGACCGAATCGAACTTGTTTACGGCTCGCTCGACATGCTGATTCTTCGCACCTTGCGCTGGGGTCCGGCTCACGGGCATGGCATTGCCAAGTCTATCGAGCGTATGTCGGAAGAAACGCTCAAGGTGGAACACGGCTCGCTCTATCCCGCGCTCCAGCGCCTCCAGCAAGAAGGCTGGATTACGGCCGAATGGGGCGTTTCCAGGAACAACCAACGGGCCAAGTACTACCGACTCACAGCGGCGGGACGACGGCAATTGGTGGCCGAGACCTCGCGATGGGAGCGCTTTGTACGGGCAGTCACCGGCGTTCTGCGGCCCGCCGAGTCCGAGGAGGGGCAATGAGTGATTGGCGATTTTCGATTGACGATTGTCGATTGAAAGGCCGTCAGCTTTCAGCGATCAGCCGTCAGCAAAAGCATCAGCTACAGGCGAGATCGTTAAGAGCTGAAAGCTGAGGGCTGATGGCTGCCGGATGAGCTTGAAACGACAAGTCGCTAAGCTACGCGCACTGCTCGCGGGACGCAAGCCGACGGACGATCTCGGGGAAGAGATTCGAGCTCATCTCGAAATGGAAGAGCAGGAAAATCTCGAATCCGGCATGTCGCCCGAGGAAGCTCACTATGCAGCGTTGCGCCGGTTCGGGAACGTGACTCTGGCGCAAGAGAGGAGCAGGGAAATGTGGGGATGGAACTGGGCGGAGACGCTCTGGCAGGACATTCGCTACGGCCTGCGCCAACTTCGGCGCAGTCCCGGGTTCACCGTTGTCGCCGTGCTCACGCTGGCGCTCGGCATTGGCGCGAACACTGCCATCTTCAGCCTGATTGACGTGGTGCTGCTACGACCACTGCGCGTCGAGAAGCCTGACGAGTTGGTGCAGGTGTATCGATACGATCCCCAGTGGAATACTTTCGCGGGGCATAGCCTCACGAATCCATTGTGGGAGCAACTGCGCGACCAGCAGGATGTTTTCCGCGGAGTCTTTGCCTGGGGCGACGAACGATTCGATCTTGCCCGAGGCGGCACAGTTCACCTCGCGAACGGAATCTGGGTGAGTGGGGGCTTGTTTGACGTCTTGGGGCTCCGCCCGGCCGCCGGGCGCTTGATTGCAGCCTCTGACGACCGGCGCGGCTGCCCGGCGCTAGCCGTGCTTAGCTACGGCTTTTGGCAGGAACACTACGGAGGGGCGGCCAGCGCCATCGGCAGCACTCTGTCGCTCAGTAACCAGCCTTTTGAGGTGATCGGCGTCGCACCGCCGCATTTTTATGGCATGGAAGTGGGCGAGAAGTTCGACGTGGCGGCGCCGATCTGCGCCACCGCCCTGTTTGACGGCAAGCGATCGTGGTTGGATGATCGCTCCACGTGGTGGCTATGGGCAGCCGGGCGCGTCAAACCGGGAATCAGCGGGGCGCAATTAACTGCGCGACTGAAGGTGCTTTCCCCCAGTATCTTGAATGCCGCCTTGCCCCAGGACTGGTCCCCACAGAACCAGCGCGATTTTCTCAAGGCAACCATCGTCGCCGTCCCTGCCGCCACCGGCATTTCCGAGCTGCGAGGGCAGTTCAAGGAACCTCTCGACATCCTGATGGCCATTGTCGGGCTGGTGCTGCTGATCGCGTGCGCAAACATCGCCGGCCTTATGTTTGCCCGCGCCGCCACAAGACATAAAGAAGTTGCCATGCGACAGGCCCTCGGCGCTTCCCGAACCAGATTGATTCGCCAGTTGCTAACTGAATGTCTCCTGCTTTCTTCAGCCGGCGCGGTCCTTGGCATTTTCTTTGCCCGCTGGGGATCGGCGCTGCTCGTCCGCTATATTTCGACCGCGAGAGACCGGGTGTTCCTTGACCTCTCGTCTGATGGCCGCGTGCTGGGATTCACCGCCGCCATTGCCATCCTCACCGGAATCCTGTTCGGCCTGCTGCCGGCGTTCCGCTCCACGCGCCTATCTTTGATTTCGGCGATGAAAAGCCGGGAAGAGTCCGAGCCTCGCGGGCGCTTTCGCTCCCGCCAATGGATCGTCGCCTCGCAGGTGGCTCTCTCGCTCGTTCTCCTGGTGGCCGCCGGTCTGCTATTGCGGAGCTTCACCAAGCTGGCGACGCTCGACCTCGGCTTTGACCGCAACAACGTGCTGCTGGTGGGTGCAGACCTGGAGGCTGCGAAGGTGCCGCCGGACCAGAAGCTCGCCACTTACGATGCTATCGAGAACAGGTTGCGCGCTATCCCAGGTGTCGTGGCGGCAGGCCGGTCCGTTGAGACACCGATCAGCGGGAGCAGGTCGGGTGGTGAGATTCGGACGGACTGGTCCAAGGCTTTGTCAGGTGATGAAGCTCAGATTTGGTACAACTACGTCTCGCCTGGGTTTTTTGGGGCGCTGCGCATGCCGCTCGTGGCTGGCCGCGGCTTCGATGATCGCGACCGGAGGACCGCGCCTGCGGTGGCCATCGTCAACCAGACCCTGGCGCGCAGGTTCTTCCCCAATCTGAATCCTGTGGGAAGGAGTTTTCGACTGGACAACGTGAGCGGGCAGCCAGGGCCTCCCATCGAGGTTGTCGGGCTAATCCGGGACTCAAAGTATGGGTCGGTCCGCGAAAACGCTCCTGCCACAGCCTACTTCCCGGCTGCGCAGATACGTTCCAGCGAGGGTGAAACCTTTGAGATCCGCACAGCCTTGCCAATTTCGGCGGTTGCGACTGCTGTTCAGGCGGCTTTCGCCGGCGTGAACAAAGGGATCTCCCTTGAGATCAAAATGCTCGCCGAGCAGGTGGACGATTCGTTGGCCCCGCAACGGCTGCTGGCCGTGCTCTCTGTTTTCTTCGGCGGGCTGGCCCTGCTGCTGGCGATGATCGGCCTTTACGGAACCTTCAGCTATCTGGTGACGCAGAGGCAAAAAGAATTCGGTGTGCGCATGGCGCTCGGGGCGGGACCTCGCTCCATTCTACGACTGGTCATGCGGGACTTAGTTTTAGTCCTGGCCGCCGGCCTGGCGGCCGGAAGTTGTGTTTCACT
>Ga0116138_1000688_pt1 | contig 19664 bp, 19 predicted proteins | sample June2015DPH_20_1_2_FD_88971 | JGI IMG/M metagenome (GOLD analysis project Ga0116138, IMG submission 88971) | Peatland microbial communities from SPRUCE experiment site at the Marcell Experimental Forest, Minnesota, USA - June2015DPH_20_150 | ecosystem: Environmental > Terrestrial > Soil >... | reverse complement strand
CCGATTACAAACCGTTACAATCACGGCAACGGTTTAAAGTAGGCCCGCCCAGATTACTTTGTCGGCGTTTTGTCCGGTTTCGGCAGATTTGCTTTAAGCACAGTAACAATAGCGCGGGCAAACTGCACAGTCACCGACGAATCGTTTGCGGTTATGATGTGCCCATCTCGCTCAACGGCAGAGCCGGTGAATTGTGCCCCGGCTTTTTTCATTTGTTCCCGCTGCTGGAGCAGGCCGGTGGCCCGGATACCCCGCAGGACGCCGGCGTTAGCCAGAATCATTGGGGCAGCGCTAATGGCCGCGATGACTTTGTTTCTGGCAGAGGCCTCCCGGACGATACGAAGAGCGACAGGATTATTGAAATAATCAGCAGCACCGGGGCCGCCAATAAAGACCACCGCTTCATAATCCTCGACCTTCAAGCTATCGAGGGTAATCTCCGAGGCGACAATACCGCCAAATGCCCCCTGTATCACCCCAATCTTTGAGCTTGCGACAACAGGGGCGATACCCGCCTCATTCAAAATTCGCTGGGTCTCAAAAAGTTCGACATCGGCAAACTGGGCGGCAGGAACAATCAGGACGGCCTTTTTTGTGATTTGGACGGCGGGCTGTGATTGGTCCTGAGATTTTTGCTGCACAAACGGATGACCTACGCAGACAATTAACAGCGGCTCAAGCTCGGCGGGCAATTCGCAGACCCTGGCGACATTTCTTGTTTCAAAATCGCCAACAGGCATCGAGGCCAGTCCCAGCGATACGGCCTGCAGCTGGATATTCCCGGCAACGTGGCCCGCCTCGAGCTGCATCAATTTCTGGGCTTTATTGCCGTATTTGACTGCGACCTTTCGGGCGGAGCCGGCGATTACGATATCACACGCCGCATCTTCGACCGGTCCCAGTCCTGAAGCCGCGGCAGAGAGTTGCTTTCGCAGGTCGAGGGAGGAAATCTGCTTAAGCGAGTGCCCTTCGGGGTTATAAATGAATACGCCCTCCGGCGTGACCAAATAAAGCTCTATAGGATGCAAGTCCCCCGCCGAGGGCGCGGCGCGAAGGCCTTGCTGCTTGTCGGTTATACCCTGGCCGGCCCAGGCCAATTGTCCAATTTGAGCATAATTGAGCGGCGTGTCGGCAAACTGGCGAACGCTTCGCCGCATATTGATTACGGTTTCCAAGCTTACCGGCCCGGCCCTGTTCGGCTCAGGAAGCTGAATCACTTTCAAGTCACCTGTCCGAGTTCGTCTCGGAACCTCGCAAAACGCAGGCAACACTGCGGCGAGCAGAACAGCCAAACAGCAACCAGCCATTAGCATTCGGCCTGACATTTGAGAATCTTTAAGCCATCTCATAACTTTGGCCCTCCAAATTTTAATCGAACAAGGTTTCTAACCTGCGCTGCCCGCCGGTTCATTTTCCCCATACTTGTAAATAAGATGAAGGTTTCGCACATAAATCAGGGTGTTGAGCGAAAAACCCAGCATAAAGATGGGGTTTTTAATGTGTATCGAATAAGCGAGCAAAATACAACTGCCCACAATGGATATATACCAGAATGGTATGGGCACATGAGAGCGTTTTTTATATTCGCTAACCAGCCACTGGAGAACGAACCTTGCGGCAAAGGTAAATTGGCCTATGAGAGCAATCGTGGCCCAGAAAGGGTCGCCGACTATCTGCTCCATAACCGCGGATTTAAAAAACTCTACAATCGAATGTAACATAACATTGCTCCTATGTTAAATATCTCCTTATTGATAATTGATGGTTGATAACTGATAATCGATTATTATGACCGTAGCAGGCAAATTATCAATTATCAATATTCAATAAAAATCAGAGGTGGTTGTGGGGCCGACTGGCAGGCAGAAAAAAACAATCGTAGTTTCAGTACTTTACCTGATTACGCTGTTTACCTTTACGCATATACCGATACCCCAAGTGGTTTACCAGGCAAACGTATCTGATAAGTGGCTTCACTTTCTGGCATATATGAACCTGTTTTTTCTGCTGTGGTTTTCCATCAATCCCGACAAGAAAGCAAACTGGCTTAAATGGGGAACATGGCTGATTTTTTTGGGGGCTGTCATCTCCGGAGCGGCCGATGAATTAACGCAGCCATACACGGGAAGAACATGTGATATTCTGGATTTCGTGGCCGATGCGGAGGGGATATTTGCAGGATTGGTTATATTTACTTTTCTGACATTCTGGCCGTCATTGCTGGCGGTCTGGGCAATATCAATTTTCGGAGTGGCAACGCTTATAAGCGCCGACCTGTCAAAGGTAGCACCTACTTTAGATACTGTTTATCACGTCCTTGCTTATGCCGGCTTCACATTGATATGGACGCAACTGATTAATCTTTACCTCTCGCCCAAAACGATAATCCGTCGATTGTTGCTGATAATGAGCTTGCCTCTTGGCCTGATGTTTTTTGTGAAGAGTTCGTCGATGCTTTTTGGCAGGTATTTTACAACAGCGGAAATGCTGCTTTCAGGAAGCGCTGTCATCGCTGTCGCAACAGCAACTTGCTTATTCGCGAGAAAGCGGTATCAAGAACCTTTCCTGGCAAAGGGGGTATAAAGTGGGTCGCCAATCAGCATCATTTGCCAGGAGCAAAACGGCTGTGTGCGATAAAACGCCTCTACGAGGCATTTGCCTTCTATTAATTCAAGGAAGAACTCCTCGGGGTCCGGGAACGCGTTGAGATATGGTTCCGCCACAGGGCCAAAAGTCGCGGTAACGCCGTGAATCAGCATTGAAGGACACCATTCTGTGCTGTTTGGGTCTCTAAGGTCAATCGCCTCAAAACTGGCGATATGAGCCCCTATCGCGCCATCCACGAAATCGAAGGAATCGACGTATTTTTTCAAGCTGTACCAGCCACAGTAAATCGTCGTTTGGGGACAACTGTGCGGCTCAAAGAGCTTTTCGGTTCGTTCCTCCCTGACCTGCAAAGTCGTGCGAAAACGCAATAAAACCGCGAGGTTACGCAGCTTCTGGTCAAAACTGCCAAAAGAGCCGGGCTGTTTGTCGTCGGGGATTCCGCGAGAGTCAATGTAAGCAAAACCGTGCAGGCCGGTTTTTTCGGCGTATATCGCCTTATCGATTAGTCCGCGGGCAATCTGCGGGGAGGGGCCGTCGAGGCGTGACACCATAACTGTTAGAATTAAACCTTCGAGATACCTGCTATGCCTGTTCAACTGATTTGGCTGCCAGCGATAAAGCTCATAAGGGCTGAACAATACCATCGACAACTCATTGTCAACGCTCGCCTCGGTTTCCCTGCCTGAAATCCAGTCAATTTCGACTTTTACCCTGTCAAGCTCCTTCCTGATTCTGGCATTCACATCCGCCGGCTGCGAATCTTTGAGCTGTTTTTCATATTGCCCGGCGGTTGTCTCGAGTTGTTTTAGGTGCTCCTGCTGTTCTTTGAGGGGACCGCGAGGACCTACTTTGTACGGCACGCCGTAAGTTGTAAGCAGGCATCTGATCGGCTGTCCTGTTATTTGGTCAGCTAAGCGTTTTCGAACCGGCTCGGCTATGTTTTTGTTGTAATCATCGCGGCTAATCGAATCAGCAAGGTTTTTGCCGAGAGGCAGAGCCAGGATATTTTCTTTTGGAATATTGCGCCGCTGACAATAGTACTGCCCCAAATCCGCCGACGCCTCAATATCCCCGTTGACGATAACGAGAATCTCGTTTGGCTCCAACGCCGAAGCAATCGTGCAAAATACCAGAACAAGCACTATCGCGGAGCCAGTTAAATATCTTCTAACCAATGATACCTCTCAAGCGGAAACGCCCTGATGGCGAGCAAGGGCTTCAAGGGACCTTGGGGCCATGTTCGCTGGCAATGTTTTTTAGCTCGTCGGCAGTAGGGGATATTATTTCATCCTGTTTGAACATATAAACGCCCGCCGGATAATCACCGATATTAGGAATGAGTTTCTGTCCTTTGCAAATGGCAATCAACTTGGCGGGAAAATCGGCTCCGCACAAGTGGGAACAAGGATACCCGCCGCCAAAACGAGGATTTATTTCGAGCAACACGGGCCCGTTATTTCCAGTTCTTACATCCACATCCGCCGGCCCAAATATAGGAAACGCCCGGGCTATTTTCATACCCAAATCTATAAGCTTTTTCTCGTTGACGCTGATCGCCTTGTCGGTTTCGCCCGCCCGCATCGCCAGTTTCAGCTTACAGAAAACGCTTACGGGTTTGAAATCGCCGTCGCAGAAAATGTCGTAGCCGTATTCGTCACCAGAGATAAATTGCTGAATCACAGGCGCCGGGCAGTTTCTAAACGCCAATTGTAATTCATCTTCGTTGCGACAATTATAAACATACATCGAGGCGCTCCCCCTTCGCGGCTTTACCATTACCGGCCAGGAAAATTTCCCCGACAAGACATGCTCAAGGGCATCTTCTATAGTCGTAACTGTTTCAGGAACCTCGATACCAGCCTGTTTCGCACAAAGATAGGTCTGGTACTTGTCAAACGCGATTTCTATCGTTCTCCGGGGTGAAACCACCGCCATAACGCCGTTGCTGCGGAATTTGTCATACTCAGCCGCCAGAATCTCCAACTCAGGGTCTATCAGCGGCACGACCATATCTATCTTGTTTTTCCTGCACAGAGCGAGGAGTTTATCGGCGTAGCCCGCTTCCCCTACCCTGGGCAACAGCACAACATGGTCGCAATATCGAAATGCAGGGGCATAGGAACTGCTGTCTGCACCCCATACCTCGCCGGCGTTCCCCACTGCCTGCTTGAAGTACTTTACCAGATAACCACGTCTCCCAACGCTGGAAAGCAAAACACGCATTTATGATTCGTCCCCTGCATTATGCATAAATCTGGACTGTTAGACGCATTTGGCGGCTGTTTATTGCAATTTCCCACCCAGCAACCACCACATACCAATCTGCCCGCGGATTATATATCAAAATCGCATAATGTCCAAAGGGTTTTTTCTGGACAAATCAGCGTAAAACCGTAGAATTCGACTCCCAGTAATGTGTTGAAAGAGGATTTGGCACAAATAATATGTTAAATGACTTTCTGGGACCCAAAAGACCGCTCGAATGGACCGTTCAGTTTTGGCCTGTGTTCGTAGCGTCCTTTGCCTGTGCAGTGGCTGCTACCTGGCTGTGCAAAAGTATCGCACTGCGGTTGAATATCGTTGACAAACCCGACAACCTCGTTAAGACGCATAAAAAGCCGGTTGCCTACTTGGGCGGCGTAGGGGTTCTGGTCGGTTTTTCCGTCGGCATATTGTGCGGTGTTTATCTCATCCGTGGACACAACCTCCTGCCGGATATGATGCGGTGGCTTTTTGGTGTTCTCGCCGGTGCTGCTATTGCCTGTTTCGTCGGCGTTCTGGACGATATTTTTGATATCAGCCCCGCACAGAAGGTACTCGGCCAGACCATAGCTGCATTAACCCTTTTGCTGGCGGGTATCTGGCCGGATTTTAGTGAAATTGTCGCGCCTTTTGGTTTTCAGATGTCTGATAGCATCGAGATAGCAATCGGTATTCCGGTCGTTATTTTTTTTGTTCTTGGCACCACCAACTCGCTGAATCTGCTCGACGGACTCGACGGCCTGTGCGGGGGCGTTACCGCAATAATCACCGTAGGGATGCTGTTGCTTGCGGTTCATCGTTCCACTTACGGCTTCAGTGAACAGGGCGATATGGTCAGGGTTATAGTTTGTTTTGCCCTGGTAGGCGGAGTTTGCGGATTTTTGCCTTTCAATCGACATCCCGCCAAGATATTCATGGGCGACGCGGGTTCTATGATGCTCGGATTTGTCGTAGCAGCAATGATGATGCTGCTTGCCCGTAAAGCTCCGCGATGGTGGGTTGCCTCAATAATCGTGTTCGGGCTGCCGATATTGGACACGGGTACTGCCTTATTAAGACGGTTTATCAATAAAAGACCATTGTTTGTCTCGGACCGCGGCCACATTTACGACCAGATGATTGACAGAGGCATATCTATGAAACGAACGGTTGGTATATGCTATCTGCTGGCCGGTCTGTATGTGGTAGCCGGCCTTTTAAACTCTTTGATTCCGACGCCGTATAACCTAATCTCGTTAGTGGCGATTTTTGCCATATCGTTCCTGATTGTCTGGAGAATGGGGTTTTTTAAAATGGAGGGTTTGCGTGGAGCAATTCACAAAAAACCTTGAGACGATAACAATGTTGAACTTGTTACATTTTAAGTTATTGTGAATCGTTTGTTTATTAGGCGGGATGGAACCGGCTGAGGAATTCAACAGTGCGTCGGACTGTTTTTTCACTAACGCGGGGATGCAGGGGCAGATTAACAGTTTCTTTAGAGGCCTTTTCCGCAACAGGGCACATTCCAGGAATGTAATCATATCTCTCAAGCGGTGTTTCAACAGGATGCAGAGGACACTCAAACCAGCTTCCAAGCTCCACGCCTGCCGCGGCGGCCTGTTCCAATGCCTTGGCTTTGTCTTTGATCCGCACGGGGTACCGCACCATCACTGGATCCATTATCGACTTGTCATATTTGCGGGTCGGCCAGCCTTTTTCTGTAAGCAGCTTGTCGTAAAGTTCGGCCATTTGTCGGCGATGAGCGATATTGTTTTCAACTTTTGCCAATTGCCGAAGACCAGAGCGAGCTTGGACACAACTCATACCCTTGAAAAAGTCTGCCGCCATTTGCGGATTGAATTCGGCGGCAGAAGATGATCCGACCACCGCGCCCTTTTTGGTCAGATAGCGGAATATATTTTGGGCAAGGGCGGTTGTTCGCGGATAAATGAGCATCCGGTACACCGCAAGCTGGGCGGCAAGCATTATCACTTCTTTTGGCGAGGGCATACACATATCACTATCGCAGAGGCCTTTGATCTTTCCGGCAAGGTCGGCGTCGTTTGTTATCGCCATCCCGCCAAGTCCGGTCGTAAAGGGCTTATTCCACTGAAATGAAAAATAGGCGGCCTTACCGAACGTGCCCGCAATTTTGCCTTTGTATGTTGAACCGAAGGCAAGGCAGCAATCTTCGATAACCGTAATTCCATTTTTTGCAGCAATATCCATAATCGCATCCATATCACATTGATAGCCGTAGGTATGCTGAGCAACGATAATCCTGGTTCGGGATGTGATTTTACTTTCAAGCAAAACAGGGTTCATATTGAAAGTATTCGGTTCAATATCGACATAGACAGGTTTTGCTCCGAGATACTTAATAGGATTAACATCCATCACGCAGGTATAACCTGGCAGAATTATCTCATCGCCTTCTTCGACCCCGCAAGCCTTGAGAATGGCATACATCGCCACCCTGCCTTTCCAGAAGGCAAAGGCATTTGACTCATTAAAATGACAGGCAAAGGATTGTTCGAATGTCTTGACAGAATTCATCGTATCACTCTTCCGTTGAAACATTGGATTGGTTATCTGCCTGTTTGGGCACATCAAAAGTCTGTTGGCGATACAGCCGGATCATCGCGGATGTTTTTCGAATTTTGTAACTCTTTGGGAACAAGCTGCCGATCAGTTTAAGAAAAGGCTCTTGCGCTATGGCAGCCGCCCAAGCAAGCTTGTTTGCAAAAACGAGCCGTTGCTTAACCGGCTCAAGCCGCCATCCCATACGCTGTTTGAAATGATCAAGATCGGGTGTTGGTTCTAACGAACCAAGTCCATAACAGATACCGTTGCACTTTTTTGTCTGAAAGAAATATTGAGCAGCGGTAAAAGCTAAAGCGTTATTAGGGTATTTGTTTCGCAATGCGGTTGATGAATGATTTACGATCCACTCAACCCAGTCAGCGGCCTCAACGGCAATAAGAAATGCTGCAAGTTGACCGTTTATGAACGAACCCCACGCACTGACTCCTTCAACGGCCTTGGCTGCACCGCAAAATTTTTGCCAATAATCGGAATATGTGTACTGGCTTTCTCTTTCTTGTCTTTGTGCCGTATCTATATTAAGAGACAATCCGTGCTCCTGTAAAAAATCGAAATCAACCTGCTCAACGGTGCAGTTTTCCAGTGCGCGGCGAGTCTGATTGCGCGCTTTTTGGTGCAGTGAAGTCAGGTCATAATTGACGTTAGTGTTGATGACAATATTACTGACAAAGCCATAGTTATTAAGTGTCGTTGGAAAACGAATTGCCTGTAATTTATGAATTTTGACCAACTCCTGCAATTCCTGTTCTGTTGGTTCAACCAGTTTGTAGTATGGAATTGAAAGCAGGACACCGGGCTGAACCTCGTACCAGCAGGCATTTGGGCTATGAATTATTTTGTGGCCGAGGCGGTCAAAGAATTCCGCCATGCAGCCAGCTTCAATAGGCATAGATGTTCTCCGGAATAAGTTTCCCATATTTCCCGTGATATTCGGATTTTAAAATCTTAAACCAAAGCTCACCTTGTATATTTTCAGATTTAGCATCTTTGTTGTGATCCGGATCGCAGAGTTTTAATCCGCATTTTCCCATCACCCTTTGTGACACAATGGTGCTGTCCATTTTGCGACCTCATTGTCCTGAAACGCTCGCCATATATCGAGCGTATCGGAAAGTTTAACAAGCCTGAGAGTCATCCTTTTGTATTTTGTTTAATTTGCGTGATACTGGGCCATTCGGTTACCGAAGCTTTCAACCGTGCCAATTGTTCTGAAGTTAACTCAGCATAGCAAGGCAACATCAATATTCGAACAAACGCATATTCGAAATGAGGGCACTCCCCTCTGCGATATCCAAAGCTTCCTGCCACATCAAAACATTCCGACCATAGTACAAAAGCATCAACATTGTGCTGATGAAAATAATTTAGACTTGTTTTTCTTTGTACGCTGTCCCTAAGCAGGAGGGGGAAAAGGTAACCATTCCATGATGTGTTTTTAGCAGCAACCACATGTCCTTGCTGCTTATTGCACACCATGGCCGCAAGTTCGTGACCAATGGCCTTACGCCGGTTCCATGCGTCCCTCGATCTATTTAGAACACGAATCATAAGCATTCTGTTCCATCGAGTCATTAATTTCGTATGTACTTCGATATGGCGGAGGCCTTCGCGGTAAAGATCAATAAAGCCCATTTTGGCCAGCAACCCGTACCACGGCGCACGAAAAACAGATGACTTGACCAAAAGTTTGACGGCATTTTTGATTTGCGTGAAAATACATTCATTTGACACGTGCTCAAGTATTTTTTTTACCGAGGGTATATATGCCGGATTATTAACGATTAGCAATCCTCCTCCACCCGCAGAAAGTGGTTTGTTAATATTGAAGCTGAATACGCCCGCAACACCCTGCAATCCGACATGCTGATTATTCCTAAAGCAATACAAAGCATGTGAACAATCCTCAATAATCGGCATATCCCCTACAACTTCCTTAATTGCCTTTATGTCTCCTGCAAATCCAAACGTGTGAACCATGATTACAGCGGCGAATTGCTCACGGCGACTTTTTAACGATTTGATATCAAAGCCAAACGTCTCTGGGTCGATGTCAATGAAAACGCATCGCAACCCTGCCGAAGCGATAGCTTCAAAAACAGCTACGCACGTATAGACGGGCACGCCTATTCCGCTGCCTGCAGGCAAATCAAGGGCCTTAAGCATAATCGACAACGCGGTGGTTGCCCCGTTGAGCCAAAAGGTATTATCGTTATCAGAGAGGAAATAAAGCTCCTGCGATGGTGGTAATATGTTCGACCGCTTCGAGACCAGCGAACAGAGTATATCCAGAGGACTAAACTGTGGGTGATATCTTGGGATAAGCTTCCACGGAACGGTCATATCACCCTGCCTGTACATATTTTAGACGTGTTAATAATTCTTTCATGATCGCAACCGACCGGCACTCCGGGCAACACCTTGAAATATGTTTTCTAATTTATCTACCGCAATTTTAAACGCAAGCTGTTGATCGTAAAAACGTTTTCCATTATATCCCATAGTTTGGAGTTCAGAACGAGGCATTGCATGAAATTTCAGGACTGCCTCGGCGATACTCTGCGGATTCTCCGGCTCACAGGGCAGGCCTGCGTTCGCTTTCATAACAAGATCCGTTGCATCACCTGGAACACCGATAAGAACAGGCCGCCCGGCTGCCATATATGCCTGCGTTTTGGAGGGAATAGTAATTTCAAACAGCGGATCTTTTTTCAAATGCACAAATAAGACATCGGCAAGATTCAAGATCGCACCGATCTCTGAGAGAGGACGGCGAGCGAGGAAAAGGACGTTTTTGAGTCCGAGACCGGGGACTTTTTGCTTTAGCCTCTCGACATCGACACCATCGCCGATAAAGACAAATTGGACCGCGGGCTGCGATTGACCTACTATTTTGGCGGCATAAAGTACCGGCTCTAATGCCTGCGCTTTGCCCATATTACCGGCAAAGACAACATTGAATCGGGCTGCCATTGAAAGTGATTTAGCCAGTTCCTCATCTGGTTCGGCTCGGAATATCTGCGAATCATCGCACCAGTTATAGATCATTTCGATTTTGCTTTCCGGCACGCGCCGTTCGATTAATCGCTGTTTCATTCCCGGCGTAATCACGATAATCTTTGCAGCGCGCTTATAAACAAAATTACAAAAGGCATTCACCATTTTTAGTACGAGCCGATTATTGCACATTCCGGTTGACAGAAGCGAATCCGGCCACAAGTCATGAATGTGAAGAACGAACGGAATACCTTTGAGCAGCTTCAAAACACAGGCAGGCAGACCGACCGTGATCGGCCCCTGATCAACATAGGCGACATCGGCAGATTTTACCGCCCACGTGCCGATAGTTGAGGCTGACATCGCAAAACTTGTATAGCACATCATGCGTTTAATCGAAGAATTATCGTGACTGGGATAGAGCGGGACGCGATTTATGGGAACACCATCTAATGTTTCCCTTTGGAGCATTCGAACACGGTAGCCATCGTAAATCTTGCCGCCCGGATAGTTTGGAAATCCAGTAAGAACCTCGACTTCGTGGCCGCGGCGGGCAAGCTCTTTTACAAATGGCAAGCCCATAAAGATTGGCTCCGGCTGAAAGTAATGGCCAATGAACAGAAGTCGCATCGTTTCTCCTTTTACTAACGGCTTTTCAAATACCGGCAACAAATACCACGTTAGCGGTCATGGCGGCGCCTGTGTTCAGCGAAGCGAATCTTTTTGCGCCGAGCGCTCCTGTATATATTGAGTTATCCCTTTTACGCTGGTTAACTCCAGCGCATCAGCAGACGAGATGGATATTGCGAATTCTTTTTGGAGGGCGAGAATCAGGCCGACGTGGGCCATAGAATCCCAGCCAGGAACGTTATCAATAGATAAATATTCCGTGAATCGCTCTATTTCAAATGACTGCCTAAATATAACTTCCAATCTGTCTTTTATCATACGATTTTAAGATATAAAAATTGTGGCGATTGATAATTTTTTAACCGTCTTGAATATCGAACCTGCTTCGCATCCGCGTTTTCTTTTTCAAAGCCCATCTTGTCCCAAAAACCTGCTACCAGATTATTTTTGGCCGATGGGATATATTCTGCTGAAATTCTGATACACCCTGTTTTGGCCGCATCCCGGCATATTCGGTCCACAAGGGCATCTTCGACCTGTCTGCCTATGATCCTGCAACTCATTAAAAAGGTATCTACGCGCCATTGCTTCGGCTGGATTTCCACCAGGGCCAGTCCTACCACCCCATTGTCGCCGAATTTGTCTTTCAAGCTCAAGACGTAAATCCGCCAATTCGGGTTTTGCGCCATCGCGGCAATATCGGCCTCGGTATATCGGCGGGTGGTAAGGTTAAACTGGTTGGTTCGCTGTGTCAACTGCGCTACGCGCTTGATATCGTCTTTGCCCGCGTGACGAATAGAAACGACCATTTCAAGTGATTTAAGAAAATCTTCAAGCGTCGCGCAGGATTGCTGGAACTGTTCTCGCTGACGCTGAGCTGCATAAATCTGCCCGCGATTTTTGTCTTCCTCGGTCAAATAGACACGGGCAAAAAAGCTGGTTTCTCGCAAAGTTCGAGCGAATAAGGAGGGGTCGGCAGGCATCTCAAGCATTTCGACCTGTGGCAGCGACTGCCTCATTAACTGTCGCTCAGCGGGGTTGTCGTCAATAAAGACCATAGTATCCAGACCGATGTTTATTTGCTCGGCAATCTTCTGCATATTTTGCGGCTTGGGGTCCCAGTTGACCAGAATCGAGGCGAAATGCTTTTCGCGAAGGAGCATTTGAGGGTGCTCGTTGAGAACCTGCATAACATCATCGTAATTATTTTTGCTGTTGATGGCCAAAATCACCCCCTGCTCATACAGTTCGAGGATGGTTTTTTGAAATTCGAGATATTCGCGGCCGGGGGAATCGTGGCCGATTTGAATGCCGTCGAGTCCGTCTTCGCCTATGATTCCGCCCCAGAGCGTGTTATCGCAGTCCAGAACAAGACATTTTCGGGCAAGCCCCAGTGTCGCGACAATATGGGATACAATCCTGCGGGCGAGCAAACCAAGGAACGATTCGCTGAACGGGATTCTGGCCATACTCATCATCTGGGGAGACAGGGCGTTTTGACAGCCGGCATAGGTGACCAAGGCGTCGAGGTCGAGAATTTGTATGCGAGGATGGCTTTGATAACGCTCTATTATGCCGGCGTTAAGCTTTTCAATTAAGATACGACGCTGGTCAGGCAGAACCTGCAATGGCCAAGAGGGACACGCGGGGAAAGTATTGATAACCAGAATACCAGTTGAATTCTTTAAAAACGCGTCAACCAATCCCTGAAGACGCGACAACAAAGCGGCTTGTGTTTGTTCATCAACGGCATCATTGGTAAGAAGCGATTCGATTTCAATCAGCAGAAACGTAAGCTGAGGAGAGGTACGATACAGTTCGCTTTGGGGATTGAGCAATTCCTGGTTAAACTGCCCATAAGGCGCGATATATGGTTGAAGCTCGATGGAGTGTGCCGCGGTTTCAACAACCGCAAAATCCACCAAAGGGTCAACAGTAAAGGAACTGAGAAAGGCCGCCTTTACGCTTGTTTGTAATTTCGCGGCTCCGGATTTCAAAAGCTCCCTGATTTGTCCGGCCGCCTTGCGGTAAGCAAGCCAGGTTGCGGCTTTTCCGGCATCACAAACTATTTCATTGAGCTGTTTAATTATCTGGACTCCGAAGATTCTCTTTTTCCCCTTTTAAACAAAGCGCCGCGCCATAAGCGCCAATATATTGAGAGTGCTGCGGGACGAGCAATTCACGATTAAGCCGGGTTGAAAGCTCCCTTGTCATCGCTTTATTCAAACTGACCCCGCCAACGAAAAGAATTTTGCCTTTATCACCGGCGGCTACCTGGCGAAACAGCCCGATTACCTGGTCGGATATTGCCGAATGCAGCGATTTGATGATGTTTTCTTTTTTTTCACCCATGGCGATATATGATATTATTTCCGTTTCGGCAAAAACCGTGCACGTCGATGACAAATTCAGGACCTTATCGGCTTGCCGGGACAACCGGTCAAGCTCATCGACTTTAACACCCAATGACGCGGATGTCACTTCAAGAAATTTGCCTGTGCCGGCGGAGCATTTCTGGTTCATCACAAAATCAACGACCCTTCCGGATTCATCAATGGCAATCACTTTGCTGTCCTGGCCGCCGATATCGATAATGGCCCTTACGCCATTATCAACGGCAAACCCGCCAATGGCGAGGGCCGTTATTTCCGTGATGCCTTCGTCACAAAAGCTCACTTGTTTTCTGCCGTAACCGGTGGCAATGACGCCTACGATATGGTCTTTTGCGATTTTAAATTCACTCAGTAAATCGGCGTAACTCTGGCGGCAGGAAGCGTCGATATCGGCTCCTCTTTTAATTATGCTTTTGGCTGTCATATTGCCGGCCGTATCAATCAGCGCCAATTTGATATATGACGAACCGGCATCGATACCAAGAAAATACTTCATTACGTCCTCAACGTATCCCTGAACGATTCGATTCTCAGGTTTACCTGCTCTTTCGAATAAAAGTCGGGATTTGCCATGTCAGATTCAATAATAACAGCGGGGATGCCGCATTTCGACAATTCTTTTCGCAATGGGACGATATCCGCCAAGGCACGACGACAGCTTCGATTGGCGTGGCAGATAACGCCATTTATCGCGTATTCTTTTACCACCTCGCCAACCCAGTCAATTTTTTTGTAAATCGGCCAGTTCAAATAGGTGTTGCTGTAAGCGGTTATCAGCTTATCGATATCATCCTTTCCGCTTTTGTAATCCAAGTTCCACCAGAGGGTATAGTCATCCAGAACAATCTGAAACTCCGCGTCAAAATCGCCGGGGAACTTTTTCGCAAGAAACCACATCGGGTAGCCATGCCAAAGCAGACGAACCGAATCTGCTGAAGAAACATCATTGGGATGCTGATGCTCGCTGATTAAAGCTTCATAATAATCACAGGCCCTTTTTGTACCTTTCGCGGCAACCATCGGGAAAAGCGCATCAATAATTTTATAAGCATCGATCCTGATGGGGGCACGTTTGTTTAATTTGTGGACTTTCAACCACAAATCGCAGGATTTTGCGCTATATGTTATCTGTTCACTCAGTTTTTGAGCGTTCAAATTGTGCGCGGTATGTTGTTTTATAAAGTCAATCAACGATTCGTATTGCCGGGCGACATATTCCCTGATTGAGGTCTGGTCTTCGACTGCGATTGGGTAATCGATTATGAATAATGGGATGTTCTTTTTCTGGGCGAGCAGCTTGAACCATAAAAAGGTAGTTGAGCACTGGTTATTGGCGGCAATAAGCATATCCGGTTCGGGCAAACCGCCGAAAGGAAGCTTTTCATAATGTTCTGCGCCAAAATCAATCAGGGAATACGAGCACAAGTCCTGTGCGAATGAACCCATTCGGGAAGCGTGAATCATTTCCTTTGCTTTGCCGGAGGCCGAACAAACTACGGCGTAACTTTCCGGGTACATACAAACCACGTCCATCGCTCGAAGTATTTCAACGGGCGTAAAAGCCGAGACATAAGCGATCGGCTGTTTATCTTTCCCGGCCTGGGCGCCGGAAAGATAATATTCCGCGAATATCTTTGCGAGTATGGATTTGCTCGATTCCAATTCAATTCCTTTGGGCTATCTCGATGAACGACTCAATTCGCAGTAAATCACGTTCGCTTGTATCGAGACCGGCGTGCTCGATTTCAAGCATCAACACATTTATCTTTCTTTGTTTGAGGATTTCCAGTTTTGCCAGGTAATTGTGAATGTGAGGTTCGCAGAATTTCTGATTGATATAAATAACGCCCTGCAAATCAAGTCCGTCAATTCGACGACGATAGGCCTGTTCATCTGTCTTTATACTGCTATTCAGCGTCGGGCTGGGGTCAGCAAACAGGTATCTTCTGGCGAGATTCTCATACAAATCGCCGGCTGTTTCGACATCCCGGCTGCAATACCGGGAGCCATTGGTTATATCATCATCAATAATTATCGCTCCGAACCGCTCGATTTTGTCCAACAGAGCATAATTATCCGTGAGCGGCCCCATAATCATTATTCTTTTCAGATTTTTATCGTTGCGACGGTTTTGCAGGCCTTGGTCAATTATCTGCCGCAGCATCGTGTTATATTCGTCTCTTTCCATAATCAATCCGGCAGTCATAAGCGCGACGGCATCAGCGCCTGTCATAAAAGTATTGGTTTTCCTTATGTCATACAACTGCCTTAACAGACCTCGCATCTGGTTATACTTATCAATCGTTTTCTTTAGTTCGGCGTCTGTAAAATCCACACCCGATTCTTTTTTCATTTCTACCGCAAACGCTTTGAGCTGATTCGCGAAGTATTTAACAGAGCTGTCATCCGCATTAATCGGATGCAGCAGCGTATAGACCTTTGGTTTCTTTATTTCGTATTCCCACATTTGGCGCAGAACTTTTAACGAGTCGCAGGAGTTGGGGAAAACGATATTCCTAAGGAAAGAAAATTCGTCTGAGCAGGCCGCCAGAAAAACATCCCGGACAAAAGAGCACACGGGATTAAAAAGTGACCGCTGAGGCGATTTTGAGACGTTCCAAAAACCTATTATTCTCAGGGGATATAACCCTGCGACAGCGATAATTTCTTCGGGTATATAGTTAGAAAAGTAGCCGGTAATTCCCTGATACTTTTGGGGGATATCGAGAAGATAAGCCCTTCTGTAATCCGATTTGGAAATCAGATTTTTACATTTTTCCAGAAGGCGTTGAATCGTCGGCATAATAATGCGGAAAACGTTCAGATTTTACTTTGCTTATGAGAGGGCTTAAAGTCCTCCCGCAGCAAACCAAGATGCAAAACGGTCGTCCTTTGGTCATTTACTATTTTTTCGTTTCTTAGAGTTCCTTCTATTTGGAAGCCAATTTTTTTCATTGTAATCAAGCTGGCGATATTGTCCGGCCGGGTCTGTGCCCAGATTTTTTCAAGTCCAAGAGAATTAAACGCCCAATCAATCAGGAGGCATTCGGCTTCAAGCATTACGCCTTTGCCCCAGAATTCCTTTTGGCCGATAACAATGTATATCTCCGCAGTCCGATGCGTGGAATCGATACCCGCTAAACCTATGACGCCTACGGCTGTTTTCTGCGGGGTTTCGATTATCAATTCCACCCGGCTGTCATCCTGCTGTATCTGCTCAAACCAGCGGATTGTTTTATCCAGCTCAAACCGCTCGTTTATTACCAGGGTTTTGCGGACATCGGGGTCATTAAACCATCGGACGCGGTTTTCAATATCTGCTTTGTTAAGCGGACGAAGAACGATATGGTCGCCTGTAATTGTTGTTCCGAGCATAACAAGACACTTTTTTAAAATGCGTAATTTTTGAACATATCGTTCAGCGTCTGTTTGGAACGGACAAGTTTGAATGTATCGCTTTTCCTGACGACAATGGCAGGCGCGGGATTGATAAAGGGCGGCGTAAGAACGACGGTATATGCACCGACATTGTCAATTTTTATAAAATCACCAACATCCGGCAGCACATCAGTTATTTCCGTCAGGAGATAATCCTTTTCCATACAAGTCGAACCGACAACGCTGAAAGTGCGACGCTTTTTGCTGCTGGGTTTTCTTATTATCTGATACGGGTGATTTATCTTGTGGGACGTCGGCTGGACATTGTAGCCGCTGCCATCCACGGTCACAAACACTCTGCCTCGAATGTCCTTCACGCTTATCACCTTAGTCACAAAACTCAGGGCATTCGCAACCATCGCAATACCCGGCTCAAGCATAAGATTCGGTTTCTGCCGGCGGACCCATTTATTGTTTTTCAAAACTTTACACACGGCTTTTGCGTAATCGCCGAAGGAGGGCGTCTTTGCCCATCGCATCTGAGGGGGAATATAACCGAAAATTCCTCCGCCGATATTTATGTACTTCACAGTGTCAGGCACAAACCTGGCTGCGATTAGGCAAAGCGTTTCGGTTATAATCCGGTAACACCACACGCTTCTGTTGGTGGTAGATGCATGGCCGTGCAAGCTGTTGACAGTAACATTGCCGATACGCGACAGCCGCGAAATAACTTTATTAATATTTGAATCAGACGGGTCAAAACCAAACCTTCCCGTCTTCAAACGCTCCTGAATGTGCGACCGCCCGCCGTTGTCCGACAGGCCGATATTTATCCTCAGCCCCACTTTGATTTTCCTGTTTGGATTTTTCTTCGCGTATCTGGCCACGTGGTCAATCTCTGACCATGAATCCAGATTAACGATGCTGTTGTTTTTTAGAGCAAGTTCAATATCTTCATAAAGCTTAACGGGACCATTAAAAACAATTTTATCTGGCTTCTGACCCACTTTCAACGCAAGGTCGTATTCCAGCCGGGAAACCACCTCCGCAAAACCGCCTTTTGACTTGATTATATTGCATAAGTACGGAATGTAGTTGGTTTTGTAGGAATAGGCCAATATGAACTTTTCGTATCTGCCGGCGAACGCGCCGGCAATGTCGTCATAATTCTTCCGGAACGTAGCTTCATCTAATATGTAAAACGGCGACCCGAATTTAGCTTCAATTTTTCTGGTTTTTGTGTGCGAAAGCATATTGTCTTTCCGGTATTACCTCTGTGGGCGTTCGACGGTGTCGTTTTGCCTCGTGCCCATAAACTCATCCATCGTTGCCCTGCCCTGCTGAGTTATACCCTCTCTTGTTATCACCATCCAGATACTCTTGAGGATTATTTTCATATCAAGCCAGAGTGTCCAGTTGTCAACGTACCAGACGTCCAGCTTGAATTTATCTTCCCACGAGATGGCATTTCGCCCGTTTATCTGCGCCCAGCCGGTGATTCCAGGTTTGACCTCGTGTCGCCTAGCCTGCTCAGGAGAATAACGGCCAAGATATTTCATCATAAGGGGCCGGGGGCCAACGATACTCATATCGCCTTTAAGCACATTGAGCAATTCAGGCAGTTCATCAAAACTCGTGCTTCGCAGAAACCGCCCGAATGCAGGCAGACGCTGTTCGTCCGGCAGTAAATTCTCCGATGCATCACGCTGGTCCGTCATCGTCCTAAACTTATATATGACAAATCCTTTGCCGCCCAATCCGGGTCGCTGCTGACAAAACAAAATGGGAGAGCCAAGTTTAAGACGAACCAATACCACCAAGACCATCAAAAGAGGGCTGATTACAATCAACCCTGCAGCGCTGGTAATTATATCGAATAGCCGTTTTACGAAATGGCGCATTACGTTATATGTGCTTTATAAGGTTTGCTGCCTGCGACACCGAACAATTAATGACGCGGCGTGCGGACAATTTTAATAACCCCGCCCTGCCGCATATCGGACGTTGCAATGAATCGCCCATCCGGGGAAAAAACCATACTGCTGAATACTTTTTGGCCCACACCGATAATGTCATATTTTTTACGGGTCTTGGTGTCCCATACATATACATTGCCGAAAACGGTTGCCGCCACCAGCCCTCCGTCGTTACTGATTGCAACCGTCTGAGTCGGCTGAGTCCTGTAAGTGCTTTTGTTTTCTTCCGTCGGCAGCAGGCGGTCAATTATTTCTCCGGAAATCGATTTGACCAGCGTCAGCATACTGTCGCTGCCTCTTATATAGATAATCTCTCCGTCATTCGAGAAAACCCCTTTATACAATTTTCTCAAATCCGATAATTCCTTTTGCCAAACAATTTTCTTTTCTTTGATATCCGCAACAAACAGCCAGCCGTGTTCTTTTTTTTCTCCTACGGCAACAACATAACGCCCGTCATTGGATACCGAGAAATGCTCCACCCTGCCCTGTTCTGAGGGAATTGCGGTTAATGGCCTCACCTGCTTTGTATTAAACTCCACCTCAAACAGTTCATATGTCAGGCGTTCAGCGCCACCCCGCTCCAACAAAAGAATTATTTTGTTCCCGTCCTGGCTGGCACACAAACTCGCAGTGTTCGACGTCAAAGACAGAGGAATTTTCTGGTTTACGCTGTTAGCATCGAACCCAGACACAACAAGACAATCAGGATTTGTTCGCTTCACAGACACAATAGTATCTGGCGCAACAAAAACCGCCTCGCCCGATTCCACCACACCCTCTCTGGGCTTTTTTGACAAGTCGGACCATTGCAATACATATATCTTGTTGTCGT
>Ga0116138_1000682_pt1 | contig 19732 bp, 17 predicted proteins | sample June2015DPH_20_1_2_FD_88971 | JGI IMG/M metagenome (GOLD analysis project Ga0116138, IMG submission 88971) | Peatland microbial communities from SPRUCE experiment site at the Marcell Experimental Forest, Minnesota, USA - June2015DPH_20_150 | ecosystem: Environmental > Terrestrial > Soil >... | reverse complement strand
CCGGCTGTAGAGTCCCGCGATGCGCTGCTCGGTAAATCGTCTGCTCCAACTGGCCACAAAACCCCGGCTGCAGTCGATGCGCTCGGACACTTCATCCCAGGTATGGCCCTCGGCCAGCAGCAAAATCAGCCGCGCCCGTCGGGCATCTTCCGCCCGATCCGTCCGGCTATGGGCTCGCCGCGTCAGCTCCTTAAGCTCCGAATTCGTCAACCTGATCGTGTCTCTCATGGACGCGATTATAGTCTATAAATGGTTGTTACAGTCAACTAGGAGACTGCGAGCCCAGTTTTTGCTTTCGGAGCGCAGCGAAAGCGGTGTATCATTCCACTCTGAACATCGATTACTGTACCGATTATCGAAATGTCCGAATGACCCTTCAGGAAATCGCCAGACGCGCTAAGGTTTCAGTCGCGTCCGTTTCGCGGACCATCAATCATAGGCCTGGAGTAGGCCCCTCTGTGGCCCGGCGAATACAAAGGGTAATTGAGGAGGTAGGCTATTACCCGAATGCCCAAGCACGTGCACTGGTTTCCGGGCGGAGCCGTATTTTGGGCCTGCTCGTCTCGGAGATTACCAATCCTTTTTTCCCTGAGATCGTGCAGACGTTTGAGGACTTAGGAGTTGAGCACAATTACGAGATCCTTTTGAGTTCCATCGCCCACCACCCGGACCGGCTCGAGATGGTCGCCCGGCGAATGATCGAGCGCCGAGTCGACGGCGTAGCGATCCTGACTTTTGCGAGGGAAGACTCATTGATCGAGGTTTTTAGACACCGAAATGTGCCGGTTGTCGTGGTCGACATCGATTGCCCGGGACCGATGCTCAAAACTGTCCATATTGACTACCAACACGGTATTCGCCAGGCTGTGCAGCACCTTGCAGCCCTCGGGCACGTGCGCATTGCCTTTATCAGTGGGCCTGCTCATTTGAGAACGGCAATGGCTCGGAAAGTCGCCTTTCAAGAATGCATGAAGGAAATTAGGTTGGAGATATCTCCAAAACTGCTCATCGAAGGGGACCACACGGCGGAAGCCGGCGGGAGGGCCGTGTCAACATTGACTGCTTCACCGGAGCGGCCGTCGGCGGTCGTATGTTCGAATGACATGACCGCAATCGGCGTGATACGGGAAGCGTTTGAGCTGGGCCTTGATATTCCGAGCGACTTGTCCGTGGTTGGGTTCGATGACATTGGCTTCGCGCAGTTTACGACTCCACCCTTAACCACTGTGCGCATGCCGCAGATCGAAATCGCCAAACTGGCATTTGGAGCGCTGCTCGACTCGGTTGAACCTCAGCGCAATGGAACTTCACGCGAGGTATATGCGATTAAAACAGATCTTGTGCTTCGAAGTTCTACCGCCATTGCAGGCGATCGGTTTAGAGAAACTGCTATCGGTCAGAGTGCTCCCCGACAATCCGGAGGCAAGGGAACTCGGCGGCGATTGGGATTGCAGTCGGTGGTTGCGTAACTAGCTGTTGCAACTCTCGGGATGTAAGTGCTTCCACAAGTGCGCAGGACAAGTGTGCCATCGCTCCAACGTGGTACACAGAACTGCGTCACCTCAAAGGAGACAAGGTGAAGAAGATTCTGCTTGAGGTTGTTCTCGCGAACTTATTTCTCGCAACTGTGACTTTTGCCCAAACGTCAACAGCTAGTCAGCCGGCGCCCTCGTCTTCGGATAGTGCCTCTGCTGCTCTGGCGGATTCGTCATTTCGCAATCCCTCGTTGCCTATTGCGGAAAGAGTTGACGACCTGGTTTCGCGCATGACGCTGGATGAAAAAGCCGAGCAAATGATGCAGGCAGCGCCTGCGATACCGAGGCTTGGCATTCCTGCGTACAACTGGTGGAACGAAGGGCTCCACGGGGTTGCGAATACCGGGTACGCGACGGTTTTCCCTCAAGCAATTGGCATGGCGGCCAGCTTCGATCCCGACCTGCTTCATACCGAGGCTGGGATCATCGCCGTCGAGTTTCGCGCTAAATACAACGAGGAATTGCGCGCGAAAGGTTATAGCAGCTGGTTTCACGGTCTGACGGTTTGGTCTCCCAACATCAACATTTTTCGCGATCCCCGGTGGGGCCGCGGCCAGGAAACCTATGGCGAAGACCCGTTCCTGATGACGCGAATGGGGCTTGCTTTTGTCACGGGATTACAGGGTGATAACCCGAAATATCTCGAAGCCCTTTCCACTCCGAAGCATTTTGCGGTACATAGCGGGCCGGAGCGGACGCGTCATGCCGCCGATGTGCCGGTTTCCAATCACGATCTGGAAGACACTTACCTGCCCGCGTTTCGCGCCACGGTGCTTGCAGGGGCGGGCTCTGTGATGTGCGCCTACAACTCGATTGACGGCAAGCCCGCCTGCGCCCAACCCGTGCTCCTGCAGGAGCATCTTCGCGATGATTGGGGTTTTCGCGGCTATGTAGTTTCCGATTGCGGAGCTGCTAGTGACATCTTTGGCAGTCATCACTATACGAAAACAATGCCGGAAGGCATGGCGGATGCCGTGAAGGCCGGAATGGACATGATCTGCACGTGGCCGATGGAGCAAGTAAAGCTTGAAAGCGCCGCAATCCTGGCCGCCGTCCAGCAAGGGTTGCTCCCTGAAGCGGACATTGACCGCTCCGTGCGCCGGCTCTTTACGGCTCGCATGAAGCTGGGCATGTTTGACCCTCCCAGCATGGTTCCCTACTCCAGCATTACCATTTCGGAGAACGACGCCGAGCCGCACCGCGAACTGGCGTTGAAAGCTGCTCGCGAAACGCTCGTATTGCTCAAGAACAAAGAGAATCTCCTTCCTCTGGGCGCCAGGTACAAGAACATCGCGGTCATCGGACCCAATGCGGACAACGTGAATTCCCTGGTGGGCAATTACAATGGATCCCCTTCACACCCCGTCACGGTGTTGGCCGGCATTCGCAAACGCTTCCCCGCATCGACTGTCGTCCATGCGGAAGGTTCCTCGCTCACAGGTCCGCCGGTTGTCCCAGTGCCGGCGAATTTTCTGAAAAACGATTCCGGCACGCAGGGGTTTTCCGCCGAATATTTTCAGGGTCGCGATTTCCAGGGCGCTCCTGTTATCAAACGCACAGACGAAGCGGTGAATTTCGTATGGCACGGGGGCGCTTCTCCGCAACTCAAGTCCGACTTTTCTGTGCGCTGGACTGGGGCTCTTGTACCACCTACATCCGGGGACTACGAGGTCGGGTTTGACGGCGCAGACAGCTTCCGTATTTGGCTTGACAACCAACTCATCGGTTTGGCCTTTTACGCTAGCGAAGGAAGAACTCGAACCAAAACGGTTCATCTCGAAGCCGGGCATGCGTATCCAGTTAAGATCGAATATTCGCTAGAGCGCAGCGAAGGTTACGCGAAGTTTGTGTGGCATGTGCCGGGAACCCAGAAGGATTATTCCGAGGCCGTCCGCAATGCGGACGTGATCATTGCTGTGCTCGGGTTGACCAACGGGCTCGAAGGGGAAGAGATGCCGGTCAACATCCCAGGCTTCGCCGGCGGTGACCGCACCAGTATCGACCTCCCGCAAGCGCAAGAAGATTTGCTTAGAGACCTTGTCGCCGGCGGCAAGCCCGTCGTGCTCGTGCTGATGAATGGCAGCGCCCTCGCTGTCAATTGGGCCGACGAGCATGTGCCGGCCATCTTGGAGGCCTGGTATCCGGGCGAGGACGGCGGAATTGCGGTTGCCGAAGCGCTCGCCGGAGATTTTTCTCCCAGCGGAAAGCTGCCCCTCACTTTTTACAAATCCGTTGACCAGTTGCCGCCGTTCGAGAATTACGACATGAAGGGCCGCACGTACCGCTACTTTACGGGCGAGCCGCTGTATCCATTTGGCTATGGCCTGAGCTATACGAATTTCGCTTTCAGCAATTTGAAATTCGATAAGGACTCGCTCGGCGCGAACGATGATCTGACTGCAACCGTTGAAGTGAAGAACACTGGAAAGATGGCGGGCGACGAAGTGGTGGAACTGTATCTGTCGCATCCCGGGGTAGACGGCGCGCCCATTCGATCGTTGGCGGGAATGCACCGTCTGAGCTTGAATCCGGGCGAAACGAAGTCAGTGTCGATCCAGGTTCCGAACCGCAACCTGAGCGTAGTCACCCCGGACGGCACGAGGAGGATTGTCCCTGGCAAGGTACAGGTCTGGGTCGCCGACGGTCAGACGGTCACGCGCAGAGGCTTGGCCAAGGCCGCGGGAATTGCTGGATCAGTGACCATTCAGGGCAGCGCTATTCTGCCTAAGTGAAACTACACATTCATCATGCACCGAGATCTCGCGCTTATCGACAGGACGGCTTCTACGGCAGTTTCAGCAGCGGCCATGCAGAACAACGAAACGCGAGCCTGGGGTCCTGTTTCAAAAGGAGGCGTCATACTGTGCATTCGAAAGCTAAAAGTATCCTTATGACAAAGCAGGTTTTGCTACTGGCGGTACTTTTTTTCTCGACTATTGCTTCTGCTCAAACTCAACCGGTTACCGCCACCATCGACGCGTCCAAGGCTGGCGCTCCGATCTCGAAATACGTTTGAACCAAGCCGCCCGGCGGCGGACGCTACGCGTGAGGTGAGCGGATCGGTGGTTGCCTGAGGGCTGAGATAAGTTTGGGTCACAAGGAGGTCCCTGTGACCCATCTAAGAAAAATGATGCTGGAGGAACTCCAGCGTCGTAATTACGCTGAGACTACCATAGATTGTTACCTTCGCACCGTCGAAGATTTCTCTAGACGATTTCACCTTCCCCCAGACCGCCTGGGCCCTCGGCATATTCGCGAATACCAAGCCGAACTTTTCCAAAAACAGAAATTGGCAACGCCCACGGTTCGGCAACGCTTGGCGGCTCTCCGATTCTTCTACATCAAAACTCTCAAGAAGGCCTGGAGTCTGGAAGAGACCCCCTACCCGAAAACGACGCGTCGCTTACCGACGATCTTGAGCCAGGAAGAAGTGACGCGACTGATCGATGCGGCTCGCCTTCCCTTGCATCGCACTCTGCTGATGACTCTCTACGCCACCGGACTCCGGCGTGCCGAACTCGCGCGCTTAAAAGTGAGTGACATCGACAGTCAGCGCATGGTGATTCACGTCCGAGGCGGCAAAGGCCGCAAAGACCGGGACGTCATGCTCAGTCCCATGTTGCTCGACGAACTCCGCCAACACTGGCACCGGTTGCGACGAAAGCCCAGCATATGGCTGTTCCCTAGCAGGTATGCTCGCACCAGTGATCGGCCCATCACGCCCAAGGCGATCTACCATGCCTGTAAAGGAGCGGCTCAGAAGGCCGCCCTCCAGAAAGTCGTGTACCCACACACGCTGCGCCACTGTTTCGCCACGCATCTGCTGGAAGCGGGCGCGGATCTGCGCACCATTCAGATCCTGTTAGGCCATAGCGATCTGAAAGAGACCACCCTCTACCTGCATCTTTCGCAGCGTCATCTTCACGCGACCGCCAGTCCTTTGGATTCGCTGAAGCTGAAAGACGAACACCGGAACGAATAGATGAGCCGGCCACCCCTCGAGGTGGCCGATCTCATCCGCATCGCGGGCGACGCTTTCATCGAACGAAACCGTCAGTGGATCCGTTGGAAGCATGTGAAAGTGCTGCTGGCCATTGCGCGGTGTCGCACCGCCGCACTTGGCGGCCATCTCGATGAATGCACTCGCTGCGGACATCGCGCCATCTCTTACAACTCCTGCCGCAACCGGCATTGCCCGAAGTGTCAGACGGGTGCCCGTGAACGGTGGATTGCCGCGCGTCAAAGAGAACTTCTCCCGACACGCTACGTCCATGTGGTCTTCACGCTACCGCGTGAGTTGGCACCACTCACTCTGCAGAATAAGAAGGCCGTCTAAGATCTTTTGTTTCGTGCCAGTGCGGAAACTCTTCTCGAAGTTGCACGCGATCCGCGACACCTCGGCGCGGAGATCGGGTTCTTCGGCGTTCTCCACACCTGGAACCAGATACTTGGCCTTCACCCTCATGTCCATTGCGTGATTCCCGCTGGCGGCCTGTCACTCGATCACACGCGCTGGATTCGATCGCGCTACCGGTTCTTTCTTCCCATCAAGGTGCTCAGTCGCGTCTTCCGCGGCAAGTTTGTCGCTGGTCTTAAGCGAGCATTCCAGGACGGCCGATTCCGCTTTCATGGAAATCTGGCGCTGCTCACCGAGCCGAAAATCTTTGCCGCTTGGCTACGTCCACTGTTCCGCAAGGATTGGGTGGTCTACGCCAAGCGCCCCTTTGGCGGCCCAGAGTACGTGCTCCAATACCTGGGCCGCTACACTCATCGCGTGGCCATCTCCAACCATCGCTTGGTGTCCTTTGCTGATGGCCAAGTTATCTTTCGCTGGCGCGATTCGGCCCACAACAACGAACAGAAGTTCCTGCCTCTATCTGTCGATGAGTTCTTGCGCCGATTCCTGTTGCATCTGCTTCCGCAGGGTTTTGTGCGCATCCGAAACTTTGGCTTCTTGGCCAACCGCCGACGCGCCACACGCCTGCCGCTTTGCTTTCACTTGCTCGGGGCGAGACAAGATCCACCAGCTCAACAGGACGCCTCCTCCACTAATGACTCCACCGATCTTTGGCGCTGCCCCAAGTGTGATGGCCCAATGAAGGTCATCGAAAGGTTTACGGCCGCCGAGATGCGACTTCGTTCTCCACCGGTGGTCATTGCCGCCGCATGAAAACACTCTCTCCAACTCGAATCCTTTACGTGTTTCGGCACGTTCAGCCCCTCTACGCTTTGCCACAGAAGAAATCCCTTCTACCAACTTCTCCACACCCTCAGTTGGCAACCGTTTTGCACTACAGACAACTCTCCGACGTGTGGGGTTGTCTTCCGCGCTTCGCCGTACACCTCGGCGGCAACTCCACACCGCTCTCTCACTCCATTCAATTTGCATAGGTCCCGCGTTCGCCGCAACCACGGGCGGCTTGATTCAAACGGCTCTATCGAACGCGCGCAGAGCACCTCGCCCAACTTCACGCTTTTCTGAAAACGCGCCTCCGATAGAGCACTAGCGTTTATGGGCAGTTTTTGGAGCACATCGGGGGAATCGTCAATAACGGCATATGGGCTGAGATGCTGGACGACCGGAAGTTCTACTATCCGATCACCTCGCACCCACCCGCCGAACCAGCCGGGCCGACTTGGAGACGCACCGCACTGCGCCATTGGACACCGATCGGCGGCGACGAATTCGTGACCATGGATACCGTTCGCCCGTATGTTGGCGAACACACACCCCTGGTGAAGCTTAGCCAAACCGAGGCGCATGGAATCCAGCAAGCCGGACTGGCGGTGCGCAAAGGAAAACCCTACACGGGCCGCGTAGTCCTGGCAGGCACTCCTGGCACAGCTGTGAAAGTTAATCTGGTGTGGGGAGATGCAGCTAGCGATCGACAAACCGTTGTGATTGGCAAACTCGGCCCCGATTATGTGGAGTTTCCGCTGCGCTTCCAATCGCAGGGCGACAGCGATAATGCCCGGCTCGAGATCGTCGGAACCGGCACCGGCGCCTTGCACGTTGGAGCCGTCTCGTTGATGCCAGCCAACAACGTGCAAGGCTTTCGCGCGGAAGTCATCGCCGCGCTCAAGCAACTGCATTCCGGCGTATATCGTTTCCCCGGCGGAAACTTCCTTTCCGGGCACGAGTGGCGCGATGCGATTGGCGATCCTGACAAGCGTCCTCCCATTATGGATACGGTCTGGCACGCGGTTCAGCCAAACGATGTGGGCACGGATGAATTCATGACGCTTTGCCGGTTGCTGGATGTTGAGCCTTACGTGACTGTCAATGCGGGCTTCGGCGACGCCTGGTCAGCAGCGCAACTTGTCGAGTATGCCAACGGCGCGGTTATCACGCCGATGGGGCGATTGCGCGCCGCGAATGGTCATCCAGAACCTTACAAGGTCAAGCTCTGGGGCGTGGGTAACGAACCCTGGGGCGAATGGCAACTCGGCTTCATGCCAGTCGCACAATTTGAACTGAAGCACAACCTGTTCGCCAAGGCCATGCGACGCGTGGATCCAACCATCAAGTTGATCGCTGCAGGAGCAATGCCGGACGCCATGACCGGCTCGAAGCAGGCGAAGCGCCTCAACGGCCAGATCGTGCCTGATTACCTCTCCCCGGCGGACTGGAGTGGCAACTTGCTTGCCCACTGCCTGGACAATATTGACCTGCTCAGCGAACACTTCTATTCCACCAGCAACCAGCGATTTGACATTGAGAAAGGCGAGAAGGTCACCGTAGAGGGTCAATCCCTTGTTGAATGGGAGCGACAACCTGCCACCCAGGTCCGCGTGAAATACGAGCATTATCAGGAGTACCTGAAACGCATCCCTGGGCTCAAAGCAAAGCCGGTCCACATCAGTCTGGACGAATGGGCCTACATCGGCGCTCCGCCGAATTCCTACAAGGTGGTTCCCGCCTACGCTTGGGCGTTCCACGAGATGTTTCGCCATTCCGATTTATATCAGTTGGGCGCGTTCACGTTTGCAACAGCAATGATCAGCGAAGACCGGACTGATGCCGTTTTGAGTCCGACAGGTCTTTTGTTCAAGATGTATCGCGAACATTTCGGTACGATTCCGGTGGAAGTATCCGGAGATTCCCCCCAGCCCAAGCCGACCTACCCCGCCGGGGGTGACCAACCCAGAGTCAATCCGGGCAGCGATACCTATCCTCTAGATGTGAGCGCGTCTCTCAGTGAGGATCGTAGGATGCTCACGTTCGCTGTGCTGAACCCGTCGGACTCCGAGCAACGCTTGAAGCTTTCGATCAATGGTGCAAAGCTCTCAAGCCAAGGTCACCTTTGGCGCATGGCGCCGGCGGCCGTTGACGCAACAATCTCGGTGGGACAAAAGCCGGGAGTTGAAGTCCAGGAGCAGGAACTGACATCCGTACCCGATACGATGGCCGTCCCGCCATTTAGCGTCAGCATTTATTCATTTCCATCTCGGTAGCGCGAACAGAACAACAATGCCGCAGGGTAACGACTTTGTAGCCGCGGAGACGTAGAGCGCTCTTTTTGGCTATACCAGTGATCAGATTCTGCCGAAGTGAAACTACATTCTTCCAGAATACTCTTGAGGACTGGGCGCGATTGCGGCAGCGGCACCCGCACCGGAGCGGGATGCCCTGAGAGCTGTTGGAAGCTTCCTAGGACTTCTAAGACATCGAGCAAAATCCAAGATATCAGATTTCCCAAAGTTGATGGGAAAACGCCAAATCGGCCCGCTTTCGCTGTTGACAACAAAGAGGGTTACGATTTACCAATATCTGTAGAGATTTCTTAGGCCAGCAGGGTTCGAATCCCACCTTCTCCGCCATACTTGCGAGCTTTTTCGTTGGGAGTGGCGATAGAGGGCTCGACGTGGATCAAAGCAAAACAAAGGGCCGAGTAACACGGCTTGTTCTGTTTGTTTCGATCACTCAGGGCAGGGAACTACAACCTATAGAAGACGCAGAGCTTACTTAGGAGCTTGTCCTTAGGTCGCCCACCACCTCTATGCGAATGGGTGACTTCGCGTAACGCGCGGCGCAACGTTCTCCTTCGCAGAATTTCCAAGAGAGAAACTATCAGAACCGCTTGGATCTCGGAACGAGGGCCTTCGCGCCTTTCATAAAAATGAGTTCTTGTCCACATTTAGGCACCATGGCCCATTGACTAGCCCGATTAAGGGAGGAAGTCGCGCTGGTTCGACACGTTAGATTGTCTTTCTTTGATGGTACGGAACCGATAGGTCGGTCAGTCTGCTTGTTGGGGTGGGCACGGTCAGCGTGTGCTTTTACCCCGACACTTGTAAGATGGACTTGCTCTCTCGTTTTGAATTCAACCGGCATGAAGCGATGACCCACATCCGTGTTGGTCCAGACGTGCAAAATCAATTGGTCGGTTGTGAATAGTCACGCTCAGAAAACAGCGCTTGCCCTGTAATGCCAGAGGACTGAGCAGACAGCAAGAATACAGTCATAGCGGCGATGTCTGCGGGCTCGGTCAACTGATGGTTCAGAGAGAGTGTCGCATTGATTCTGCGGAAATCTTCAATGGCTTTCTCAGGTCTGTGCAACCTCTCTTTATAATGTGGCGCGGTCACTTCAGCTGGCAATACGGCGTTCACTCGGATGCCATACTGGCCAAGCTCCTCGGCCCAGTCACTAGTAAACTCCATGATGGCTCCTAGAGCTGCAGCATAGGCAGAAGCGCCTCCCTGTTCTGTAAATGCGATTCTCGACGTGACGTTGACAATCGACCCCCGCGATCTTTTTAGGAACGGTAGCATCGCCTGGGACACCGCGTAATAACGTATCAAATTGGATTTCAGGTCTGACGCGAACCTCTGAGGGCTTCCGTGCTCCAAGCCACAACCGCTATTCAGGCCGAAATTGTTGACAACGCCATCCACGTGTACGAATTTTCTCCCAAAATCTTCGAGAATACGACGGCAATCAGGACTTTCCGTTACTTCCAGTGGTATGGCCTCACTTGAAATGTCTTGTTGGTGCAACTCCTCCTGTAGTTTACGAATACCGGATTCGTCACGGTCGAGGATTACTGGGATAGCTCCTTCCCGGCCACAGGCGAGAGCGATCGCTGCCCCAATGTCTTTAGCAGCTTCAGTCACAACAATGACTTTATTTCTTAGACCAAAATCCATAAGATTCGAAGTTCTCTCCGCCGCCTATCGCAAATAGTCTACTCCTGGATCCAGCAACTATCCTATAGGTACAATCCGCGAGTTGTTCTTTGGCAATGGTCAATTCGCCGTACGAGAAATTGCATATTGAGCTGACCAGCCCGAGGATTTGATCCAGGAGAAGAGTTTGTATCCCAGGCATGCGAAGATGGATTTACTTGCCAGGGGCTACAAGCCGCGGGGGGCAGGCAGTCGGTAAGCGGGCGAGTGGCCCCCTCGAGGAGATCATCGCCAATCTGCCGTGGCGCTCCCGGCCGCAGCGCATTCCCTAAAGCAGCAAGGCCTCCAATGATAAAACGATTCCGCCACATTCCCACAGTGAACACTGTGGTCTGCAACTTGACGGCTACTGCCGCGTTGCTCTCCCTGCTGGCACACTCCAGAATGATGCGGGCGCAAAGGGCCTGCTACCGCAAAGTCCGCAACTGCAGGCGCCATCGCAAAGATATCTTCTGCTCTGGACTGACAACGAGTTCTTGGTTCTTGAGAAGCCTTCGCAGATTCGACAAGATCCACGACGACCACGCTACGTTATCTACGAAGTTTTCTTATGGCTCAGCAGACTAGGCCATTCCAATCGCTTCCAGACTACGAAATCGCTGATATGCATCGTCGAGCCCAGCGATAGGGTGCGGCCCGTAGGTGGTCAAATCAGCCGACGAAGCCAGGCTTTGGCGGCCTTCGGCGATGCTGCGCAGACGTCCGGTGGCAACTGCCTGCATCATCACGTTGCCCAGGGCCGATGCCTCAACCGGGCCGGCAACTACGTGTCTCTGGCAAACGTCGGCGGTGAGCTGCGATAGCAGCTTGTTCTGGCTGCCACCTCCCACGATGCGAATGATCTTCAAGTCCCTGCCAGTGAGCGTTTCGAGTGCTTCGAGTACGCTGCGATATTTAAGGCTGAGGCTCTCCAGACAACAGCGCGCCATCGCCCCGTCACTGTCTGGTCGAGTCTGACCCGTTCGCCGGCAGTACTCTCGAATCGCCGCAGGCATGTTTTCCGGCGCCAGGAACTCACTTGCATCTACATCGACAAGGCTGCGGAAAGGCGCTGCATCAGCCGCAAGCTGAATCACTTCGTCCCACGTGTATTGACGGCCTTCCGATCGCCTTTGGCGAACACATTCCTGAAGCAACCACAGCCCGGAGATGTTCCTAAGCAGAAGGACATCACCGGTGACTCCGCCTTCGTTGGTGAAGTGCAACGACAGCGCCTGTTCGGACGTGACGGGTTCCTTTGATTCGACGCCCATCAGGCTCCAGGTCCCGCTGCTGATGAACACGCTGTGCTCATTCATGTGCGGGACGGCGGCTACCGCACTTGCCGTGTCATGAGTTCCCACCTCAAGGACAGGCACGCAGCCGCTTAAACCGCAATCGCTGATGACGTCCGATTTCATCGCTGCAAGAATCGTTCCGGGGTAAACGATGGGGCCAAGCATTCGCTCTGGGATACAGAGGTTGCCGAGCAAGTCGCGCGCCCACTCCTGCTCGCGGCACAGTAGCATCTGGGTCGTGCTGGCCTCTGTGTATTCAACCGATTTCTCGCCACAAAGCCAGTAGTGAAACAGGTCGGGAATCATGAGTAGGTTTTCCGCGATACCAAGATTCCCATCGCCCGATTCCACCATGCTGAACAACTGAAACAGAGTGTTGATCTGCATGGTCTGAATGCCCGTTTGTTGGAAAACTTCGCGTTCAGGCACGCGGGCGAAGACGCGTTGCGGCATGCCGTCGGTTCTTGCATCGCGGTAATGCACGGGATCGCCGAGCAACTTGCCCTGGTTATCGAGCAGCGCGAAATCAACCCCCCAGGCGTCCACGCTTATTCCGGCTGGCGCCGCATCGTACAGCGACGCGTATTTCGACAGCCCACTCTTGATTTCGGACCAAAGCCGCAGAACATCCCAGCGAAGGTGTCCATCCGCGTTGATGTATCCGTTGGAGAACCGATGTAGTTCCTGAAGCTCGAATTGCTGGCCGTCCCAGCAGCCTGCAACAAGCCGTCCGCTGGAGGCCCCCAAGTCAACCGCCACGAAATTGGTGGTGGCCTTCATTCTTCTCGCGACAGCATGTCCAGCACCTGAGCAGTCACATTGCTGATCAGCCGCTCGACTTCATCCGCTGAAATTCCGCCCTTATTGCCGTTGCTGCAACAGCCCGGAGCCGCAACGACTGGCTCCCCTGCCGCACTTTCTTCTTCAAAGCGGCAGTCCGGCAGCCCCAGCTTTTTCTTGATCTCCAGCAGATCGCCTACTTTGTCGGGCGGGATGTGTAGGATCGGCGCGCCCAATGACGACGCCAGCATGACCGTTCGGCAGTAAGTATCAACGATTTCAACCAGCCACTCGGCGTGCGTGACCGTATCAGCCCAACAGACGATTCCGTGGTTTCCCAGCAAGATGGTGTTATGCCTGCGAACAAACGGTAGCACCGTTTCCGCAAATTCTTTTGTGCCAGGCGTCTCGTAAGGTGTGACTGCCACCGGCCCGACGAAAACTTCCTGCTCGGGAATGATGGGCCCCGGCGGAACCAACCCGGTTATGGCATAGGCGGTGGCGTGCGGCGGATGGCAATGAATGACGGCCCGAGCCTTCGGAACTGCCTTATAAATCTCAAGGTGCAACAGAACTTCACTCGTATGTGGCCGTTCGCCGCATACCCGGACGTTATCCATGTTGATCAGCGACAAATCCTCGGGCGTGAGGTCGCCCTTGCTGCACATCGTGGGAGTGCAGATCGCATACTTGTCCCCGATACGATTGGAGATATTGCCGCCGTTGCCATCAACGTACTGCCTCTCCCAAAGCTTTCTTCCTACGCGGATGATCTCGGCTTTGAGGCGCGCGGCTTCGGACGAGTTGTAGATGGCTTCCACAGCAGGCTCTGGCAGTGAGGGCATGGCATTCTGGACACAGTGCAGAATCGCTTCTCGAACGATATCGTGAACAAGAGCTTTATTGACAGGAGTCATGACCACCAGCGTGAAGGATTATGGCACATTATCGCTTTCTTCTGAAGTAATTCAACCTCAGAACTTCATATTAGTTCAAATTTGTTCAGAATAGTGTGATAGACTTCCACCACCATGCGGTCTGCTGAACGTCTGTTGCAACTTCAGGAGCTGTTTGCCAAGGAAGAATTCGTCGAACTTAGCGACCTTTGCAACAAATTGCATGTCTCCAAATCGAGCGTGCGCCGCGACCTGATTGGACTCGAAAAAAGGGGGGTTCTGCGGCGCGTCCATGGCGGCGCCATCTCCTTGCAGGTCCGCGATGAAGTGCTCGACTACGCTCGCCTTTCCAGAAGCTGCCACAACGAGAAGCTCCAGATCGGCAAAGCAGCGGCCGAACTGATTGAAGATGATCAGACGGTTATTCTTGCAGGGGGTTCTACTGTCGTGGAAGTCGCGCGCAACCTCTTTGACCGCCGCATTCAGGTGATCACGAATTCCGTCCCCGTTGCCCAGGTCTTTTGGGAGTGTAAGCGGGCAGAGGTCACCCTGACGGGAGGGTACTTGTACCCGCGGCTTGGCCTTCTGCTGGGAGAGGTTTGCGAAAAAACGCTGAACAGCGCGGCGGCGCATGTGTTGATCGCAGGTGTGCGCGGTATCACCGGCGCCGGGCTGAGCGACACGAATACATTCGTGGTGCAATCCATCAAGGCGATGATGAAAGTCGCGCGGAAGATCATCATTGTTGGCGACCACACGAAGTTCGGCTGCGACGCCATGGTCCATATCGCAAACCTGGACGAAATCGACGTTGTCGTTTCCGATAGCGCTTTGGAATTGTCGTATCAGCAGATGCTAGAAGCGAGTGGGGTCACTTGCATCCTTGCCCCAGAATCGCCCGATGTTCATGGCCGGGGAGAGGGGCAGGGCTAAGAATTTCAGCGTAGATTAGGCGACAGAGATTGCAGAGGAGAAGACATTATGAATCCTTCCCAGAGATCGACCAAGCGGTATCGGATGTTCATCGACGGCGAGTTCGTGGAAAACTCTTCGGACGGGATTATTCCAGTGAGCAATCCCGCTACCGAGGAAGTGATCTCCGAAATACCCAGCGGAGGAGTTACTGACGTCGAGAGGGCGGTCCAGGCGGCTGAAAAAGCGCAAAAGGCTTGGTGCCAACTCCCAGCCATCAAGCGGGCCGGCTACGTGCGGGAGATCGCGCAGGGCATTCGCAAGAATAGAGATTTTCTTGCCCGGACGATCTCAGAAGAGCAGGGCAAGATTCTTCCCCTGGCTGAAGTCGAGGTGGACTTCACGGCTGACTACATGGATTACATGGCTGAGTTTGCGCGGCGCTACGAAGGCGAGATCATTCAAAGCGACCGTCCGAACGAAAATATTCTGTTGTTCAAGATGCCGATCGGTGTCATCGCCGGAATTCTGCCGTGGAACTTTCCCTTCTTCCTGATTGCTCGTAAGATGGCTCCGGCCCTGGTGACCGGTAACACGATCGTCATCAAACCCAGCTGCGAGACGCCAAACAATGCTTTCGAGTTTGCGAAAATCGTGGCCGCGTCGTCTCTGCCCAAGGGCGTCTTCAACCTGGTCGCTGGGCGCGGATCGGTTGTGGGCAAAGCCCTCGCAAGTCATCCGAAAGTCGGCATGGTGAGTCTCACCGGCAGCGTGGAGGGTGGTGTGGAGGTCATGCGCGCCGCCTCGGAGAATGTCACTAAGGTGTCACTCGAACTTGGCGGAAAGGCCCCTGCGATCGTCATGCAGGACGCCGATCTCGATCTGGCTGCCACCTCGATTCGCAACTCACGCATCATCAACACCGGGCAGGTGTGCAACTGTGCCGAAAGAGCTTACGTCCATGAATCCGTTGCCGACAGATTTGTAGAGAAAGTGACGACGGCGATGAAGCTGACCCGCTTCGGTGATCCCCTTGGCGAACCTGATGTGGATATGGGCCCGCTGGTCAGCAAGAGCCAGCTTGAGCAGGTGGAGAATGCGGTTCAGCAGGCCGTCAAGGACGGAGCGAAACTCGTTCTGGGCGGCAAGAGGTCTGATCGTCCTCGAGGCTTCTTCTTCCCGCCCACCGTGCTCACGCAATGCCGTCAGGAAACCGCCATCATGCAGAAAGAGATCTTCGGGCCGGTCCTTCCCATAACGACATTCAAAAACCTTGATGAAGCGATCGACATGGCTAACGACTGTGAATATGGCCTGACTTCCTCTATCTATACCCAAAACCTCGATGTGGTCATGCGTGCGTGCAACGAGTTGCGATTTGGCGAGACGTACGTGAATCGCGAAAACTTTGAGGCCATGCAAGGATTCCACGCCGGCTGGCGGAAATCTGGCATCGGCGGCGCGGACGGCAAGCATGGCCTGGAGGAGTATCTCCAGACACACGTCGTATATCTCGACTACAACCAGAAGAAAGAATAGAAGTCCGGATACTGAGCTTTTCACTGACTGCTGGGTGCAGCCGTAGTTGCGAAGAATGTAGTAACGCTACGTTCCTGCCCGGGCTCCAAGGCATTGGAATTGCGCGACTACAGCGCCTGCAAAATGCGGTAATGCACGGGGTCTGTCGCTCTTCCATCACCGAGATTGCCAGGTGCAGTCTGCGGCGGTCATCTCTTCCCGTAGAGAGGGCCGAAATTCGCGCAAGCCCGGTAGTCCCCGCCTTCAGGATCATGAGTGCCGAATCCCGTCCATGTGCTGGGCCGGAAAATCCTCTCCTCAGCCACGTTGTGCATGCAGACCGGTATCCGGAGCATAGCAGCAAGTGTGATGAGCTTGTTGCCGATGTGCCCATAACTTATGGCCCCGTGATTGGCTCCCCAGTTGTTCATCACCGAATAGACATCGCGGAACGGACCTTTCCCCGTAAGAATGGGTACAAACCAGGTCGTAGGCCAGGTGGGGTTGGTACGGTGATCCAGAACCTGGTGCACATCATCTGGGAGATCTACAGCGTAGCCTTCCGCCAGCTGCAGCACCGGCCCTAGACCTGCCATCAAATTAATGCGAGACATGGTGACAGGCATTTCACCTTTGGTTAAGAATTGCGAGGAGAATCCTCCACCTCGAAAGTATTCCACCATCGCTGGACACCACCTTGTAGCGCGGAGACAGCGTTCGACCTCCTCGGGGGAAATCTCCCAAAAGGGCTTCATGGTAGGTTTGCCGTCCTTCGTCATTTCCCCGGTGGCATCCAAGGTGGCTGCCCCGGAGTTAATAAGATGTAAAATGCCCTGGCTCGCCTTACCGCGCAGAGACTTTCCCGTCACCCGCTTTACTGCCTCTGGGCTCCAGTAGGTACGGACGTCGGCAAAGATTTGAGCTGTATCGGTCAACAGATGTCCGAATAACATTGTGGCGCCGTTCAGTGAATCATTCTCGGTAGCAAACACAAAAGGCTCACGAATGCCGTTCCAGTCGAACGAAGAATTGAGGACTGCTTCCATGAAGTCGCCGTTGGGGAAGTGATCCGTCCACTGCCGCTGCCCCTGGAATCCGGCCACCAAGGAATTGTGGCCCAAGGCCTCTTCGCCAAAACCTAGCTCCGCCAGACGGGGATTCCCGATCATCAGGTCCCGGGCGATCATCGTCATCTTGACCACCGTTGCCCAGTCAGCATCTTTCTTCTCGCGCGTCGTTTGAATCTTCTTGGGATTTAAGTCGGCGCCTTCTTTGCAGTTATCTTTCGTCCAAGTCAGCGCCCGTTGAAACTCGTCGGGATCAAAGATCCCTTCGTCGATGCGGCGGACGAACTCGGCCATGTCCACAAACTCGGTCCGGATGCCGAGATAATGCTGGAAGAAACTCGGGTCGACCATGGAACCCGCTATGCCCATGGAAACTGCGCCCAGCGAAGTGTATGACTTGCCCTTCATCTCCGCGACGGCCAGCCCCGCCTTGGCGAATTGCAGCAGTTTCCCCTGCACGTCTTTGGGAATCGAGCTGTCCTTTGAATCCTGAACGTCGTGCCCATAAATGCTGAACGCAGGCAGGCCCTTCTGACTGTGTCCGGCAAGCACCGCGGCAAGGTAGACGGCGCCCGGACGCTCGGTGCCGTTGAAGCCCCAGACGGCTTTAGGAATGAGCGGATCCATGTCCATCGTTTCGGACCCGTAGCACCAGCAAGGAGTGACTGTTAGCGATACGCCCACACCCGCGTGGGCAAACTTGTCCGCACATTCAGCGGCCTCCGCAACTCCTCCAATGCAAGTGTCGGCAATCACACATTCCACCGGCAGTCCATTGGGATGGCGCAAATTCTTCTCCAGGAAGTCAGCTGCAGCCTTTGCCATTCCCATGGTCTGCGCCTCCAGCGATTCGCGGACACCCTTCCTCCGCCCGTCAATCGCCGGACGGATTCCGATCGTGGGTAATGCCCCGCGCAACCGCTTCTGTGGTTCGTTTTTCTTCCCGCTGCGAGCGTTGGCCATTATGATCTCTCCTGTCGGGACAATCTTTTCTTCCTTGGACTGCTATATGTATCAAGGGAACCAGTCAGACCTTGCGGACAAAGGTGTAATGCCTGAGGAGCGAGTGGGGAAGTTGGTCCAGTTGCGGGCGCATCGAGAGGAAGCGCTCCCGCATGAGCCGCTTGAACAAACCACACTTCTCCGGGTCTCGGCAAACTGTCAGTCACGAAAAGTCTGCACCGTCTAATATAGACCTGCGCCACGGGACGGAACAACACGTTTGCAGCTTCGCGTAGTCGGGCCTGGCGCGATTCGCACTACGGACTGGTTCCACATCGCACTTTCAGTGGTCCTGGGGAAGATCCAGGTGTTTTAAATAACTAACCGGTCCCGGTTCCCGGCTTTGGCAGCCCGCGTCATTTCCTTCCCAGAAGGATTAGACGGATAGTACGTGAAGATGGTGGTTGAGACAGTGCTCGCCGCCGATGCCAATATGTGCCTGTATCGCTGATTAGGTCGAAATGGCAGGTTACCCCCATCTTAGTAGCTCCCCTGCTCACGAGGCCGGCGCGGCTCCTCTTGCTGTGGGTCAAAGCTCACATAGAGTCGATCCTCACACTCCTATCGCGCGAGGGTGATTCGATCCCGGTCCTTGGTGTCTGTCTAGGCCTGAAATTTGACCCAAACAGTTGAAAGCGTAGAAGCAGTCGAACTAGGCGAAGTCGTAGAAATCGCCAATGCTGATGCGGTTTTCACGCATGTTGCTGAAAATAGGGTAGGATGCCGAAAACGGCTAGGTGAGTATCCCACCTTCTCCGCCATGGTCTCTGGGCTGGGAACTGGATGCCGCGGTCACCCGCGTGAAACAAGCTCGGCACTGCTCGCCCCACCTATAGGCACTTCGGCTGGCACGGTGGAACCCGCCGAACCGCGTCAATGAGCGAGGCATTGAGCCATTCATCGGGCGGATCCTACTCCACGGCCGGTTCCGTCTGTTCGCCAAACGTCACGCAGGGTGGTCAAAAAGGCTGCTGAAGCCCCCGGACCACCCGCCAGCGCCCACAAGGTCATCCTCCGCGGTTCCGGCGATGTCGCGACCAGAGAAGGGCTTTGCGGAATTGAAACCATCGTTATCTTCGGCTTGCATGCATACCGCGCTGGAGCGTCGACTTTCCATGCCCGCAGTACACGCGGCATACTCGTAGCACTTCTCGCAGGCGTTGGCTTCATGCGGCGCGTCGGACAGCGGCCGCGAAAGAGCAAAAGTCACTCTGCCGCGGGCTGACGAGCAGCCTGCCCAGAAGCATCCTGGCAGTCTTCGGGAAAAGATCGCAGAACCTCTTCCTGAAACGCCTCTTGCTCCTCCGGGGTGCCATCCTTGAATATCCCCCAAGCCCTGGGGTCGATTGTCTTGCTGTACTTTTGCTCGGCTTCCTCGATTGCCTTCCGGACTTCTTCCTCTCCGAGTACTGTCGCGATCCGGCAAATGCGACGGCGCGCGAATGCCACGCGCTGCCTTTCACTGGAACCAGTCTGGCCGAGCAGGAAAAAGTAAAATAGGTCTTCGAGGTCAAGCGATGCCCAGTATTTCGCGAGCTGGATCAGTTCGTGCCGGG
>Ga0116138_1000681_pt1 | contig 19734 bp, 22 predicted proteins | sample June2015DPH_20_1_2_FD_88971 | JGI IMG/M metagenome (GOLD analysis project Ga0116138, IMG submission 88971) | Peatland microbial communities from SPRUCE experiment site at the Marcell Experimental Forest, Minnesota, USA - June2015DPH_20_150 | ecosystem: Environmental > Terrestrial > Soil >... | reverse complement strand
GAAATCAATCTACGAGCGGGCCAAGAAGGGCAAGGCGCCGACAGTTCCGGGAGTGGGGCAACCGTACGAACCACTATCTAATCCCGAAATAACGTTGGACACGACGAAGTGTTCGCCTGTGGCGTGCGCTCAGAAAGTGCTGGAAAAGATAATGCTAGCTGAGGTCGGCAGGAAGAGCGGGACCCAATCAAGTTTTTTTGATGTAGTTTAGAACCACGCCCCCTGTTCCTTTGAAACGTACTTGCCTTGAAGAGAGAATCGACGAGTTCGGATATCCCTGCAGCGCGCGGACCAAAGCTCAAAACCTCTCCAATCAACACTAAGAGAAGTGCGGAAACCGCAGGCTTAGATGCCGCGGAAAAAACTGATGAAACATTAGAAATGACACTGCGAATCTGCTGTCTGCAAAACGTGTTATTACTAGTTCCATACAGGTCCAAACCGTTTCTTGCCGCAAAGGTTTAATTTTGCTTTGTCTAAACTTGATGTAAGGGTATGTCCAGTTGAGGGAACCTTTTGCCGAGTTTGTCAAGGCCGAGTTAGAGCCCAGAACTCTGCTGATCACATGCGGGCTTCCAGGAACATGGAAAACAGAGACCTCCGAGGAGGTCTCAAAAATCAAGGGATACCCCATTCTTCGAACCGATTTGATCCGACTCGAAGTTCTCAAGAATGAGAACATTTTTGACGAAAAAGTTGCGTCAAACATGAGCAAACGAGAGCTTGTCTATGATGAGACGTTTCGCCGAGCAGAAGACCTTGCAAAGAAGGATAAAGGCGTAATATTAGATGCTACTTTTGTAACCCAAGAATTGCGAAGACGTGCCGCCGCGATAGCTGCAAAGTACAACATGACTTTTGCCATACTTCAGACTCACTGCTCTGAAGAAGTGTCAATTGCGAGGATTCTTAGAAGAACCAAAGAGAACTATGAGTCAAACGCCTTAACTAGGGAAGCTTATCTTAACAACAAGAAGAAATTTGAACCTGTCGACTTGAACGATTTGAAACAGAGATATCCGCAACTCAAAATATTGCACTTGACTGTCGACACTGAACATGATCCTCCTGAGGATTGGTACATTATCGGGATGGAAAAAAGGTAATTGGACCTCGTTTTATCATGATAATAGATTTGCATATTCATTCAAAAAGTTGTTCAGACGGAAACTTGACCGTTGAGGAAATTGTTAAGGAAGCCAAGATCAGAAATATCGGGTTGATGTCGATTACAGACCACGACTCGATCGGCTGTCAAGAGAAAGCCATGGCTTTGGCGGGAAAAAACGGAATACGTTATGTTTCTGGGGTTGAATTGAATGTAACCTTCTCGCATCCCAGATACAACGAGGGTAAATCGATATCGTTAGATTTGTTGGGTTATCAATTTGACGTAAGAAATAAGGAGTTAAAGGACAAACTTCAAGAAATCGCGGAATATCGAGAGGAAAGAGCTGCCAAAATCTTGGATAATGTTAATGCGGAATTTGAAAAAGAGGGAATTGAAAAGTTGACGCAGAAGGATTTTAGGGAGATTCAGCGTTCCGTTGACGGCGTGGTTGGACGGCCTCACATAGCGGACTATTTAGTGCGGAAAGGGATTGTCAGAACCAAACAAGAGGCTTTTGACAAGTATCTTGTGAAATGCGACGTTCCCAAGTATCCTCTTTACATTACCGAGGCTTCGAGACTGGTGAGAAACGCTGGAGGAATAATAGTGTTAGCTCACCCCAACGATCCCCATGGAACCTCACTTGTGACGCTGACTAAATCGCTGCCTGAACAGACAAAGATAATAGAAGAATCATTTTTAGGATACATTAATGGCGTAGAGTGTTGGCACTCCAGAAACGACGCCCTAACAACGAATCATTATGTGGAGTTTGCAAAAAAACGTGGGCTAATCATGACTGGGGGAAGCGATTGCCATCAAAAGCCGATACTCATGGGAACAGTGAAAATCCCCGAATATGTAGCTGAACAAATCAACTTCAAGTGAGCACGCGTGCATTTCTTGAACTGATCAAAAAGTCTTCGCATAGGCGGAGGCCAGTTTAAAGTATGCTCTTGCTTCTTTCATCGCTGCCCTCTTTTCCTCACTACCCAAGCGGGGGTCTTTAAGTTTGAAACTAACGACTTTCCCCCTCACATAGGCCCGATAGCATTTATAGAAAGGAAGAAGCTTCGTCAACTCTTGGTCTCCAGAATATTTGACATATCTTTCGACGAAGAAGCTAGACAAATCGGCTCGGTCTTTGAAGTCTAAGTCCATGGCCAAGAAAGCAATGTCTGAGGCAACATCAGAATACCTAAACCTTTCGTTAAATTCTATCGCATCGAAAATGTAGATTCGGTCTGCAACAAAGATGTTACCAGAATGAATGTCTCCGTGGCAGTCCCTAACTCGGCTCTCCTCTATCCTCTTCTTAAAAAACGACACGTTTCTCTTCATGAAATCGCCTATTCTCCCAGAGATTAATTCGAAATCCGCCATGGATATGGTCTTGCCGACAAACTCCCGAGTCTGCTCGAAATTTTCTTTCCAATTGGTTTCTATTATCGCCAAGGAACCGAACTCGCTTATCCTTGTATTCGTTTCCGCTTTTGAATGGAATTCCGCGATGATTTTCGCTATTTCCTCAATGAGCTTACAATCCACCTTTTTCTCTTCGAGGAGATTGCTCATCATCTTTTCCTGAGGCATTCTCTTCATCTTCACAGCATATTCGACAGTTTCTCCTTCGCCCTTAATCTTGATCACGTTTGATCTGTTGATGGGAACAACCTCAAGGTACATGCCTCTGCACAGTCGTTTGTTGAGCTCTAACTCTTTTTCGCAGAAGAACCGCCTCTTTTCAAGCGTTTTGAAGTCCAGAAACCCGAGGTCCACAGCCTTCTTCACCTTGTAAACAAAGTTTTCGGTTAGAAAGACGAAGGATATGTGGGTCTGGGTCAGTTCAATCCTACCCGGTTGCTCTTCATAAGCCTCAGGTCTCATGAGAGCTTCCACAACTTGCTTCTGAACCGACATCCACTGGATCCGCTTCCTTGACAGCATTTAGCAACCTTTACGTCACTGATTGAATATGAATCAACCACATAGGGATATAAAAAGAAGCCAGTCAGCACGCGCATCAAGCGGCGCACACTATCGGGCGTGTGCGTGATTTCCCAGAGCGCGAAAGGATATTGCGTATTGAAGCTGGCGGGAAAAGCAGGATTTCATCACGGCCTTTTGATGTAGTTTAGGACGGCGTCTGCCTGTTCCTTTGAAATGTGCTTGTTGGAGAAGAGGAAATCGACGAGTTCAGATATTCTTGCGAGGGCATGAACCTTGTAGCCTGCGTTCTCAAGGTTTTCTCTGCCTCCTTGTTCTCTGTCGACGACGACCATGATGTTTTCGACTCTGGCCCCCAACTGTTCGAGAGGCTTGATTCCCTCCAGTTTGGACAATCCCTCGCTGACCACATCGTCAAAAAACAGTATATGCTCGCCTCTTGCGACGTCTGCGCCAGCTATTCTTCCAGTCGCACCATATGTCTTCTCTTCTTTCCTGACAACTGTGCACGGCAGACCTGTTCGGCAGCCGATATTTGCCAACAGCAGGGCGCCTTTCAGTTCGATCGAGGCCAGCTTGTCTACTCTTGCCGAAGCAGCAATCTCTTTGATTTCATCGGCAGCGATGTCGGCGACCGTGCAAACGGCTTTGGGGGAGGAGAGCAGGCATGCGAGGTCAATGTAATAGGGACTGGAGGCTCCGGACTTAATGCGAAAACTGCCAAACTTCAAACATCCAGAATCATACAGCGCACTTCCAACTTCAAACACAATATCCTTCATGTCAGCCCCCAGAAGACTAGAAGAGCCGAAATTTAACACTTCCCGCTCCAGTGTCGCCGGAATGTTGAAATCTGAGTCTTTGCGCGTGAGCACCTAAGTCGGGATATCTTGAGGCCCAAAGTATCAAAAGCTTGCCCCTTAGAATGCGTTGTCGATAAGGGATGTATACGTAGGAGCGGTAATATTCCCCGTTATAGGTGTGCTTTGTGTTGCAGTAGGCTTGGCAGGGTAGGAGACATTGGGTATCATAGTAAACCGAGAAAATCACGCCGTCGCTTACAAACGTGACGGTAACGTTTATAACTTATCGTTCTCATTCCTAGAAGACACGAAGCGAAAAAGCAATGGGTCACAGGAAAACACACGCTCCCAGACACGGTTCGCTTGCTTATTTGCCTAGGAAACGTGCTGAGCATTTATTGGCTAGAATGAACTTCTGGCCGACGATAGAGGCGGATGCGCCGAGACTTCTGGGTTTCATGGCTTACAAGGCCGGGATGACCCATGTGTTCGCGATAGAGGACAGAAAGCGTTCGCCCGACTTTGGCAAGGAAGTCATTGCCGCGGCTACAGTTTTGGAAACGCCCCCGGTTCTCATATGTGCCATGAGAGCTTACACTCGGAACGTTGATGGTTTGCGCACTCTTACAGAGGCTTGGACTAAGGACCCGCCTGAAGATCTCGAACGTGTGTTAACGATTCCAGAGAGCTTCAAGGCTGAGGAAGGGTTGAAGCGAATTGAACAGGACTTGGCCAAGATAGTGAAGGTCCGCGTTGTCGCGGTGACTCAGCCGAAGGAGGCTAGTCTTTCGAAGAAGAAGCCTGACATCGCTGAGATCGAGTTAGGCGGGGGAACGGTTCAGCAGCAGTTTGAGTTTGCAAAGAATCTGATAGGTAAGACTGTTACTCCTGCGGAGATCTTTAAGGAAGGCCAATACGTGGATGTAGCTTCGGTGTCGACTGGAAAGGGCTTCCAAGGTCCAGTGAAGCGTTGGGGCGTGACGATACTTCAAGCAAAGGGAAGGAAAACCAAGAGAGGCGTTGCAACGCTTGGTCCGTGGAATCCGCACCACGTGATGTACAGCGTCGCGAGAGCTGGACAGATGGGTTATCACCAGAGAACAGAGTACAACAAGCGCATCCTCAAAATAGGCAAGGATGGAAAAGAAGTGACCCCGAAGGGCGGTTTTCTCAGGTACGGCTTAGTGCGCGGATCGTACATGATACTTGCGGGAAGTATAGCTGGTACTGAAAAACGTCCGATCCGACTGCGGTATCCGGCTCGTCCACCGAGAAACGTGGCTGAAGAACCACCGCAAATCACTCACGTGTCGCTTGAATCGCCACAAGGAAGATGAACGGTGAGAACGGATGGTCAAGAAAACGGCGAAGGTTTTTAACATAGAAGGAAAAGCAGCTGGAAAAATTGAGCTTCCACCTGTTTTCGCCACGCCATTAAGACCTGACGTCATAAAAAGAGCCGTTCTGGCGATACAGTCGAACAGGCTCCAGCCGCAGGGCAGAGACCCGATGGCTGGGAAGAGAACTTCGGCAGAATCACGTGGCACGGGTATGGGCATTGCTCGCCTTCCAAGGCGCAAAGGCGGGTCGGGGAGGGCAGCTTTTGCTCCGGGAACGGTCGGCGGAAGACAGGGACATCCCCCCCTCTCGGAAAAGAACATCGTCAAGAAGATACCGAAAAAAGAAAAGCGGTTGGCTTTGTTTTCGGCAATAGCTGCGACGGCGTCGAAAGAGGTTGTAGCTTCACGGGGTCACCACGTTAAGGATGTTCCAGAGATCCCGTTGGTGGTGACCAGCGATTTTGAAGGTCTCACAAAGACCAAGGAAGCTGAGGCGGCTTTGATCCGCTTAGGCGTCCTATCCGAGATCTTCAGGGCAAAAGAGAGCGTAAAAGTGCGCGCGGGAAAAGGCAAAAGCAGAGGAAGGAAGATGAAGCGGGCTGTCGGACCTCTCGTGGTCGTGGCTGAAAACAAGGGGATAGTTGAGGCAGCAAGAAACGTGCCTGGAGTGGACGTTGTCACAGTCGCTAATCTAAACGTTGAAATGCTTGCTCCGGGCACTCATCCTGGAAGGTTAACCGTGTGGACGAATAGTGCGATTGAAAAACTGGGCGAGCTTTACGGCAGAGGAGAAAAGGAATAATGGATCCCTATGAAATTGTGCTGTATCCGTTAATGACTGAGTCGGCGAGCCTGATGGTTGAAAAAGAGAACAAGCTGACCTTCGCAGTCAATTTGAAGGCAAACAAAGCCGATATCAAGAGGGCGGTTGAGGAACTCTACGAAGTGAAAGTTGAAAGTGTCCACACTCAAGTGACCCCGAAAGGAGAGAAGAAGGCTTTCGTTAAGCTTCACCCAGACTACCGAGCGGCTGACGTGGCGATCAAGCTTGGAATACTGTAACCTTGCATGGCGGGTTAACTGATGGGAAAGAGAATTCGTGTTCAAAGACGCGGGCGCGGTGCTCCCACGTTCCGCGCTTCAACCCACAAGAGAGTTGCCCCGGCAAAATATCCTTCAAAAATCGGGCCGAAGGAAAACTTTGAAGCAGCAATCAAAGGCGTAATTGAAGAGCTTGTGCATGATCCGGGAAGGGGCGCACCTCTTGCTCTAATAAGGTTCGAGAACGGCGAAACATGTTACACCGTCGTTCCTGAAGGGGTTTACACAGGCGAGCGAATCCAGATCGGCGGAAGAGCCCCGGTTGACGTTGGTAACATCCTTCCGGTTGGAAAAGTGCCGGAGGGCACCATGATATGCAACGTGGAACTGCGTCCAGGAGACGGCGGCAAGCTCTCGCGATCCTCGGGATCATACGCAACGGTGGTGTCTCATACTCCGCAGGGAACGATGGTGAAGCTTCCGTCTGGAAGAACAAAGTACGTGGCTGACCACTGCAGGGCGACAATTGGCATAGTTTCGGCGTCTGGCAGGACAGATAAACCTTTTCTGAAGGCTGGTGCAAAATTCCATTTAATGAGGGCAAGAGGACGCAAATATCCGAGGACGAGCGGGCGAAAAATGGTTGCTGCCGTGCATCCTTACGGCAGTAGCAAGAGAAGCGCGCGGAAAGGAACCACGACCTCTCACGGTGCTCCACCAGGCCAGAAGGTCGGGCTGATTGCGGCTAGAGGAACAGGAAGGAAAGCAAAGAGTGCACGTGAAAAAGAAAAGATGAGTAGACAAACAGAAGGTTTATAGCATTAAGAACTACGGATCAGGCGAAGAAGAATGCCCAAAGAATTCATGTATCGCGGGTTGACGCTCAATCAGTTGCAGAGTATGTCGATGGACGAGTTCATCAATCTGCTCCCTTCAAGGCAGAGGAGAAGCCTGCATCGCGGCCTGCAGCCAGAACAGAGAATACTTCTTGAAAAAGTAAGAAGATCAATGGAAGAACTCAGAAAGGGAGGCATCCCAACCGTCAGGACGCACGTTCGAAACATGATAATCCTCCCTGAAATGGTGGGCATAGCGATACACGTGCACAACGGCAAGGAATTCGTTCAGATAGAAATGAAGCCGGAGATGATTGGGCACTACCTGGGGGAGTTCGCGGTCACAAATAAGCCTGTCAGGCACGGAACCCCAGGCATCGGAGCCTCGCGTTCTTCAATGTACGTGCCACTGAAATAGCCGTTTCTCTCATCCCTCTATTCTTCTGTTTGTTCAAGCGCTGTAGTCTCTGCCAGACGGTTTTTCAGCAGGTTTGGTGGTTTCAGGTATCTGTGGCAGGGGGATAGGCGGTGGAATGTTCAGCGTTCTGGATATCAACACGGATTCGATGAACGCGATATTCGACACTGACTGCACTATCAGTGGCGGGGGAGGTTTCTTTTCCTCGTACTCCTTGTAGATTTTGTCAGCTTCGCCTTTGTCGCCTATCACGTAGGCTTTTCCCTTCAGGCTTATCTGTGCCACCGAAGGGTTATAATTGATTGTTAGGATGAACGGGACTTCAAGCGAATCGTCCGGCTTCTTCTCCATACCTGTCAGGTTGAGGTTAGTGTTTATCTGTACAGGAGGCATGGGTTTTCTGAAGTCCAGATAACGCTCTGCAGAAACATTGGATATGGAAACGTTCACGCGGATCATCTAAATCATCGTCAGAGAATATTCAAACCCTCGGTTGATTTAAAGCTGTTCATTCTTTGGCAGGTTTGTACTTTGTGAATCCGCAGTGTCCGCACGTGTATCTGTTGCCGTGATCCGCCATGAAGTAGCCTGGTCCACAGCGTTCGCAAGTTGGACGCAGCCTCGTGACCTTGTCGTTTTCAACCTTGTAAAGCTTGAAAACACCCTTCTCTTCCTTCTTCTTTTTCTCGGGCTTCGGTGCCTTTTCAACCTTCGCCGGCTTTGCCTCTTCTTTCGGCGCTTCAACAGGCGCTTCTACCGCTGCCTTCTTTGTCTCCTTCTTGGGCTCTTCTCCTTTCTTTGGCGCTTCTTTCTTTTCGGCTTTCTTGGACATGGTTCACTTCTACTCCTTTGCCTCTTCTTTGGGCTTTTCAGGCGGTATGTTTCGCTTCACTATGTATTCGGGCTCAATAAGCCTTGCTTGTTCGACTGATTCGTAGAGGTTCGCGGTTCCCACAGCCGTGTGTGTGCCTGTCTTGGTTTCGAATTTCTTTATAAAAACCAAGTCTACGTTTGCTTTCAGGGCAGTGGCTACTCCTTTTCTCACTTCTAGTCTGGGTGGGGTGCTTCCCGTGTCGTGTTCTACGTTGAATTGAACTTCTTTTCTTTTCAGCAGCGGGTTTTCCTTCTGTGAGATTATCTTGATTTCCATGATGTTTCCTCGTGCGGTGTTGAGTTGATGGGATACCTTCTTATTTAGTTTTTCGAACCTTTTTCCATACCTTTGAGAATTTCTGATACCTCGGTCTTCTTGTCTGTTGTGGCTTTGACGACGACGATTCCTTCGTGCGGTTGACCGTACAGGACAAACGAGTCTTGCGGTGCCTGCATAATGGCGATGAGGGTCAGCAAGTCTTCTTCGCCTTCAACAACTATCTTGGCATGCTGACTGCTTTGCAAGGCTTCCTGTATTGCTGCGATTGCCTCTTCCGTTATTGTTCCCCGCGGGTTTTTAACGTAGAAGGTTTTTTCCGTTGCAAGCATGGTTGGCGTTATGCTTTTTCTCATGCACTTGTTGTCGATTATTGACAACGTTGGAAGAATATGGTTTTTGGCAAGGTTTCTTGAGACAGTGTCTCCGACAGAGATTATGCTGGATGGTTTCTCCTTGTTCACCATTGCACTGAATCTTTTTGTTGTTTCGGTGAACGAGCCTCGAATGAGTGTGCCTAAGGGTTGTTTGAGTTTTATGCGCAGTTCCGGCGTCAGATTGTACTTGATGGGCATTTTATCTGACCTTTATCGCGTAGCGTCCTTTCTCTTTGATGCCCATGGCTTTTGCGATTGCCGAGTTCTCCGGGTCTAAAACTATTACGAGCCCACCGTAGTCATCGCTCATGGTTGCTGTTTTGCATTTTGGGCACGTGTTTTCTCTTGTGAGGTGGTGGCAGGTGGTGCAGGCCTTTTCGCTCATTTGGACCCACCCTTTTTCGGGGGTGTTTCCTGTTTCTGTGCGGGTTTCTTCTCTGCCTCTTCCTTGATTTTCTGCAGGTCGTATTCTATCCATTCTAGTTTGCCCAGGAAGGGCTGTCTGGCTGTTACGCCTATTTTTCCGGAGCTTCCTGCTTTGCCGAGTGAAACTGCCGTGATGCGGACTCGAACTTGGTCGCCGCTCGCGAGTTTTCGCCGTGTCTCTTTGCCCATTAGGACGCCTTGTTTCTCATCATATGAAATGAAGTCGTTCATAAGCTGGGAAACGTGAAGCAGGGCGTCGATGGGTCCGATTCGGACGAAAGCACCGAAATCAGCGATTTCCACGACTTCGCCTTCCACGACTTCCTGGATTTTGGGGTAGAATGTCAATAGTGAAAAGTTGACTTTGTGAAACGTGGCGCCGTCGCCTGGAATTATCTTTCCTATGGGGCTGACCTTCACGTCGATCACAGCGAGGACGTAGCCCAGTTCTTCGCCGACGATCCCTTCGTACTTTGTCTTGACTTGTTGATGCCCAACCGCTTCAAGCGGGTTGCCGAATGTTTCAGGCGGAATCCGAATCGTGTCTTCTAACGTTACAAGTTTAAACAGGTTATAGCCTCCCGTCAATCTCTAGACGTGACTTTTGTCTCACATAAATGACTGGCACATTTATATTCCTTAGCTTCTTTCTGAGCTCTCTGTCGTTAGTGAAAACTGGGCAGTTCCATTTGCTGGCAGTTTGAAGAATTACGTCGTCCGGTGAGGTTGACTCATCTTTCACGCCGACTACCGTACACTTTTCGGCGAGTTTCAGAGCGTACGATGCCTTTTTCTGTATTTGCGGAGACCCTTCCCTTGCGAGTCTCTCCAGTTCCTGCTGAATCGGCTTGAGGAGCACAAGCTCAAAGTTTCTGTTAAGCAGCGTTTTCAGACCCTGGAAAATGTCAATCTTAAGTTGAATTGGAACGAACAGTGCGTTCGAGTCTAAAACTATTCTTACAGTTCTTCTGGGCGGTTTTGGTTTCATTGTCATGTTAACGTATCATTCCGTATGGTCTGAAAACATGTGCTTCTTCATATTCTTATGGATTTGCTTTCATTTATGAATGTTTGATTCCTTTTGTTTAGTGAAGTCTGCAGCCTTTCGGCAATCGTCGGCATAACACAAAACAGACACTCCTAAATAGCTCAAATGCAAGAGGTTTTGTTCATGGGATACCAAGCGCGGACAAGGTCACCCAGAAACTCTGGCGGAGGACGTGGAATGCCACGTCGTGAAAAGGCCAAAGCCAAGGCTAGGAGACAGAAACGTCGATCTAGTGGTAGCTACGTGTCGGAGGAGAATTATGTTCCGACCTCAAACGTTACGGACAGAACTCTCAACAGACTACGTAACCTAGGGAATCAGATATTTGCCCTTTCTCCGTTCAGTGAGCATTTCGGCCGTTGGCTAGTGGATCTAAGGGTCCTTCTATCCGAGTTTGAGTCAAGTCCCACCGTAGGCGTAGATGATCAATTCGTGAAGGAGCGTTCACAAATACTCGCGAACGTTGAGCTTGAGCTTGAGGAAAGACGGCGCAAAGAGGCTTCTGGTGAGGAAGCATTCAAGAGTCTCTCGGACAATAGAATTCTTCTTGAACGAATCGAAGAAGAAAATACCGCTAACAAGAAGGAGATTGAAGGGCGGAAGGATGCGGAAATCAAGCGTCTGTCTAGCAATGTTGATGGCCTCAGAGAAGAACTGGATCGCACATCTCGAATGAAAACGGGCATCTTCAGAGCTGTCTCAAAGAAGGCTAAGGCGCAAAAAGAGGCAGAAGCAACCCAGAGATTGAACTCAGCACAAGGGGATCTCGCATTAGCGGTGCAGACTTTTACTGCTGAGCAACAGAGACTCCGAGACAAATACGAGAGAAAGAAGCAGCCTATCATCGAGCAGATGCGAGATCAGCAGAAAGAGAGCGAGGACCAAGAGATCGATGGCTCTCTCGAAGTCAGACGAGTCGCATGCGAAGCCCTCATCAATGCAGTGAGTGGACTTCTCGCGCGCGCCAAGGCTTAACGTCCATTTGTCTGTGCATTTTGATGTTAGAATTGTTTCCTGATGCCAAGGCAATGCATTAGGGCATTTTTCCACAAAGGATATCTGTTCGTTAAACCAAGATAGGATTAGGGAAGAGGAATTTTGAAGAAAGCGGTCTCTGGAATAATCTTGGCACTGCTGTTAATGTGTCCGTTCACCTTGTTACTCAAGGTTCAGCCCAGCAGAGCAGAACTAACCACTGATCAATCGCTTTTGCCTGCTTACAGCGAGATTCATCTTCCTGTTCCGTTCTACTACCAAGAGAAAGACTACTACTGCGGTCCTGCCGCGCTCCAGATGGTCTTCAACTATTACGGTGAAAACATTTCGCAATCTGAGATAGCATGCGTGGCTAGAAGCATCGGCGATCCCTTGTATGTAACTTATACAGACGAACTGAGGAGGGCTGGACAGTTTAGCAACATCAGCACGTCAATGGGCGACGAGCTTCCTAGTAATATTACAGGGTACACTTTACGGCAATTAGGCTATGCAGCTTTTGAGGCGCAAGGTATAGACTTGACAACCCTTAGGGACTTCCTTGACCAAGGCAAACCCCTCATTTTGCTGATGTGGTACAGCAGTCATCATGTTTCAACTCATTATCGCGTTGCAACGGGCTACAATGAAACCCACGTTTTCCTGCATGACCCATGGAACCAGCCCTTATGGGGAGGAACATATGGTGGTCCCAACATAGCTTTTAACAACAGCCAATTCTTGGACCTCTGGTCGTACTATGACAATTGGACTCTTTACGTTTCTCCTTGGACGGTAAACATGTCTGCCCCAGCCTATCTCACGCCTGGAACACCGTTCCAAATGGAGTTCACGATCACGTATCCACAGCCGCTTCCAAACGCACTATTTGCCTATCCAGCTTCCTCATGCATTGCATCAATAACCTTACCTGCCAACCTAAGCCTTGATCAAGGCGAAAGCCAAGAGAAAACATTAGGTACAGGCTTTTTGCAAGCAGGGAACAGCTCCAGTTTGAGCTGGACGCTAATCGCAGGCTCCTCCGTAGCGGGCACGGTGAGCGTAACGGTTGAAGGAATGATTTCAGGATCGGTCGGAGCTAGCCAGAACTATGCCGCTTACATCTACAGTGACAGAATAGGTGCAACAGTGAACTTCACGGTCAACACGGCAAGCGGGCACGACATAGCTGTTACAAATGTTCTGCCTTCCAAGGCTGTCGTTGGTCAGGGCTGCAGCCTGAACGTGAGTGTCACAGTAGCAAACCAAGGTAGTTACACGGAAAACTTCAACATGACCGTCTTCGCTAACGCAGCTACCATCCAAACAGAGGAAATTGCCCTAGCAAGCGGGGTTTCAGCAACAATAACTCTCATATTGAATACTAGCAGCCTCGTTTATGGCAACTACGCCATAACTGCTTATGCAACACCAGTTCCAAACGAGACAAATATCGTAAACAACAACTACACATGTGACATTCCAGTTCATGTGGGTGTTCCGGGGGACGTGTCAGGCACAGTGCCAGGGGTCTACGATGGAATTGTCAACATGAAAGACATCGCCTACATTGTTACACTGCTCAACACTGAGGCGAACTCGCCGAACTGGAACCCCAACGCTGACATCAACAACGACGGCATAGTCAACATGAGCGATGTAGCAATAGCCATCACGAACTTCAACAAACACGAGAATCAAGCCCAAACCAAACTATCGGCTGACCAATACTTCATCGTGTCAAGCGCCCACGCAAACGAAGGCAAATTCCCCACGTACTCAAACGGAACAATCAGAGACAACACAACCGTGTTGTTGACACTCCTAGATCTGAACGTCACAGCAGTTGGCGGCGATGCCCACCACGTTTATGTTCGATGCCCGTCCCAGGCTTTTCCGGTCGACGATACTGTTGCCAGTTTGCCCAATGGCACGAGTGCGCACGACGGGGCTTGGCCAATCCAACTCGTTGGAGGCGACTCTGACTTCCATGGGCTTTTTCTAGATTTGAACGACAACGGCATGTTTGAAGTCGAAGTCCGGATTGCCTGCGATGAAGCTACACTTGCCACCATACCTGTCTTCATCAATCCCAAAGACATAGTAAACAGTGCCCTAGCGCCTTAAGCGATAGAGTGCGTGCGCGAGGACTGAAGAGGTGGAAGTCGTTCTGAGGCCGAAAACAAGGAGAATTCCAACTGAAACGAAAGATGCTTTACATAGATGAAGACGGCAATTGTAAGTCGCACGAACCGGAACCAGTAACCAATATAGTCGAGGAGCTTGGAATCAAAGGTTGGCTCAAAAGAGACCGGTAACCAGCAAACCAGTCTTGCGCGCTAGAAGGGCACGTATAGATTTTTGTTTACCTTATCGTTCCGTAGCCTATGAGTCTCCATCTGCCTGCGATTTTTCTGCTCAGTGCGACTCTTGAGGCGGTTTGGGCGCAGACTGGGCGGGTGAGTTTGATTAGAACGGTGTCTTTTCTTATGGAGGCTACTTTTCCAACGGTTATCGCTGCGCCTACGTGTAGGAGTAGGGTTTCGTTCATGCTCACTTCTTCTATTTTCATGAGTTCTTTTGTTCCGACGGCGCGGTCGAGGATTTGTGTTTCCAGGGTCAGTTCTGTGAGTATGGGTGGGAGCATCTCTGTTTTTCCGGCGATGTTTCCTGTCAGGCCGTCCGCTTTTGAGTATGAGGGGTCTAGGAGTGTGCCTATGCCTACGAGGCCGCCGCAGTGGGCTTCTTCGACCTTTTTTCCTCCAGCTTGCAGGCTGACGATTTCGCTGTGCAGTGGGGTGTAAGTGTTTTTTCCCTCGGCAGCAGCTATTCCGGGGCGGATTTCTAGTTCGTCTCCGACTTTGAGTTTGCCTTCGACTATCGTGCCTCCGATGACTCCACCCTCAAGTTTGTCGATGGTCGTGCCTGGTCTGTTGATGTCGAATGAACGGACAACGTACATGAAGGGAGGTTTTGTTTCGTCTCTTTTTGGTGTGGGCATGAGCTCTTCCATGGCTTGGAGCAAGATGTCTGTGTTTATTCCTCTCTGTGCTGAGATTGGGATTATAGGCGCGTCTTCAGCGACTGTTCCCTTTACGAAGTTCTTGATTTCCGCGTAGCTTTGGTGTGCCCTTTTCTCGTCGACGATGTCGATCTTGTTTTGGACGATGATGATGTTTCTTATTCCTATGACGTTGGCTGCGGCCAGGTGTTCTCTTGTTTGCGGCTGGGGACACGGCTCGTCTGCGGCTATGACAAGTATGGCTCCGTCCATGATGGCTGCTCCCGAAAGCATGGTTGCCATCAAGGCTTCGTGTCCCGGAGCATCGACGAAGCTGACCGCTCTTACGAAAACTGCTTTGCAGCCGCATGCAGGGCAGACAGGTTTTGTCGTGTAGTTTTTGGGCGGTTCACACTTTGGACATCTGTAAACTGGCATGTCAGCGTAGCCCAGCTTGATTGTTATGCCTCTCTTGAGTTCTTCGCTGTGCCTTGACGCCCAGACGCCTGTCAGAGCCTGCACTAGTGTTGTCTTGCCATGGTCAACGTGGCCCATTGTTCCGATGTTTATTTCGGGCTGACGCGCTAGGACTGTGGGTTTTTCGCTGCTCATTCTCTACTTTTCCCATAAATGTTTACGAATTATTGAAGGAATAAAATGTGCGAGTTAATAAATGTTGGCTGCTCAACAAAGGTCGTGTCATGTTTTTGATTTAATATCCCAGACGATGCCCAATATTCTCCACCAGACTTCGTTAACATTGTCTTCTTTGATAATACGCGCACTATTTTTGATCTTCGCTGTTTCCTCTTAGTCCAGCGTTTGAAACTTGTCTAAAATGTAGCTTGTGCTTACAAGCAGTTAGACGCATGTCTGTTCCTAAATTCGTTTGCGAGGCAGTTTATTTTAGTTTGCTTCGTCTATAGATGGTAAGGCACCTCTGAACATAAGAAGCATTGTTCAGAAGGTGCGACCAACTGTATCGCACTCAAGAAACTGAATTTAGGACCACACATGCCCGCTCCAAGCGTATCTTGTCCCGTGGGATTGTGTGAATAAAGATAAAACCACGAAGATGTTCCGTTCTTTCGCTCAAAAAGAGTGCTGTGCCCTGAGCGCGGTTGAAACTTAAACCGGCGAGGTTTGACGGTGGGTGTCAGGTTTTTTGAGTGGTGTCGGGTTGTTGCTGGGTGCTGGCTGTTTTTGTGGTTTGTGCTTCTTTTTGCGGTGCTGGTTTTTCTTCTTTCTTTTCCTTTGTTTTTTTGGTTTCTTTGGTTTGTTTTGGTTTTTCCGTGATTTTCATGTTTATTTGGACGATTTCCTCCGTTATCACGTTGCCGCGGACTGTTTTGCGTCTTCTTGATCCTTCGTTCAGTGGATTGAACCCAACTCCCCCGCTTAGGACGATTCTTCGGCGAACGCCGCCGTGCACGCTTGGTCTCATGGGGAACCCATCTTTGTCTGAGCCTCCCCTGATTTGGGCTTTGTGTCCTGGCAGGTCGACGATTGAGCCGTCTATCACTTCGCCTATTCTCCTGCCGATGAGCGGTGCTGCTCGTGCTTCTTCAAGCTCCACTACCTTTGAAGTCCCAGCTTCCGGATCTGAAACGATCACTTTGAACTTTGCCATTATCGATGAACTCTCCGGCAGTGTTATGAAAGTTGGGCATCTCTCTATTAAGAATTGCGTGTTTGGGTTCTGTTAACTTGGTGGGTGATGGTTGTCCTTGTTAACTGTCGGGTGATGACTACATAAGATTAACCATGTAAGCTAGAATTAGGGCTGCTATGAATAAAGTGATGTAAATGAACATTGTTACTAATAGATGAATCATCGTCAGAGTTGGACTCGTTAGTTTTGTAGTTATTTGGAGTCTGCCTTGGAATTTTTCTTGTTGTTCTATAGATCGAGCGTGATTAACAGCTATTACTAGAAGGTGATAATGAAATAAGTCAAGTACACAAACAGGCAATATGAAGCAATGGGGGGATGACTGTCAACGTGAGTGAATCCGGAAAGAGTAATTCCTTCAGGCTATGCATCAGTTGGCGCGATAGAAACTCGACGCGTTTCCGCTGTTGAGGTGGAGTCTCTCACGCCCCCAGATTGTACAGAATTCAGGAGGAAAGGACAAAAGTTTTAATCTCACTTTGAGGACGTTTTCTGGCTATGTGGCGGCTTGGGTTCTTCTTCCACGAAATGGGCTTCGGGTTACTGTCCATTTTCCTGCCGTTGTACGTGGTTTTAATAAGGGAGGCTGACGGGCTGTTCTGGGTCGGAGTGATGGCCGGTATCGCCCTGTTTGCAGCTATCCCAGCCTCATTCTTCTGGGGCTACCTGTGCGACAAAACAAGGCACTACAAACGCTACATCCTTCTCGCATTCCTCGCTTCAACCGTCATGCTCTGCCTCTTCACCTTTACTAAAGACATCGTCCTGTTGACTGTGCTCTATGCAGTGATGTCCATTTTCCACGTGGCTCACGAGGCTCCTAAGAACGTCCTGATCTCTGAACTGTATTCTCATCACGAGTGGAGAAAGAACTTTGCTTTCTATGAAGGTTTCACGGAGGTCGGATCGCTAATCGGCCTAGTGTTAGGCTTCTTCGCCTCAACTTACGGCTTTGGTACAGCTAACACGCTGTTTTTGGTCGCAGGATTGAACTTGGTAGCTTTTGTTCTCTCTGCAATATTTGTGGTAGACCCGCCTTTGGTTTTTGAAAGAAGCTTGGTTAGCATTGAGAAGACTGTTGACTTTGCGTCTCATGGCATTTTTCTGGCTTCAAAGATGATGGATGGCATGGCTCTGGATGAAAGGTTGAAAAGGGAGAACGTGACCGCCTTCTGCTGTGGACTCGTGTTTTTCTCGCTGGCCACGAGTATATTGTTCACGCCTCTTCCCGTTTTCGTTAACCATATCGCCGTAGACTTGCCAACAGGGGTTGTCTTCGCTATCTTCGTTCTGAGTTCCGGAGGAGCCATAACCGGTTACACCTTGGCCGGCAGAAGGCCGGAAGAGTGGAATGGAAAACGCTTCGTAGGCGGGCTGGTGTTGGGTCGAGGTCTACTCGCCTTCACACTGCTCGCAGCTCTGCAGGTCTCATCTTTTAGCGTGCTGCTAACAACTGGTATTCTGATTCTGATGGGGTTTCTCTTTGCAGTTTTCATGGTGCATATTCTCTCATTGTCAATGGAGCTCATACCAGCGGGCAAGGCGGGTTTGATCAATGTTTTGATAGGCATGGGAGGAGCCTTCGGCTCCTTTGCAGGTCCTTTCATCGCCCAGGCTTTGGGTTTTCTTGACGTATTTGTCGTTGCTGGCTTAATCTTCTTCGTTGCATTCGTTTTCTTCAAACTCTTTGCATAATCTTGGAAAGGTGGGCACGTCTATTCTACGTGCACCCTGAACAGGTCGATGTCTTCTAGCATTTCGGGTGTTGCTTCTAGGAAGTCTCTCACTGCGCGTTCAATATCCGTTGACTGGGTTATGTATCGTCCGACGATGATTATGTCTGCACCTTTTTGCAGGGCTTCTTTTGCCGTTTCCGGCACTATTCCGCCCGCTACGGCGATGAGGAATTTCTTGTCCTTGAATGTTTGGCGTATTTCGGGGATGATTTCAAGTCCGTGTGCTCTTCCCGTTTCTTGATCAATTCCTCTGTGCAAAATCACGATGTCTGGAAATTCTTTGAGAGACTTTAGCTTCTTAAGGGGGTCTTCCACGTTCAGCATGTCCACGACCGCGTACGTTGCCAGTCTTTTTGCTTCGTGGATGAATGCGTCGAGGGTTTCTGGGGGCGCGAGTCCTGCGGCAACCACGGCGTCTGCTGTTTCGTCGTAGGCAAGGTCAACCTCGACTTTTCCAACGTCCAGTGTTTTAAGATCTGCAACGAAGAACATGCTCTTGGCCGCTTCTCTGAGTTCGTTTATCACTTTTGTTCCGTATCTCTTGATAAGCGGCGTGCCCACTTCGATGATTATCCTGTCGCTTCCCGGTAGCTGAGCTATGACTTTCTTTGCACTGTCCAATTCAGGATTGTCAAGTGCGATTTGCAGGTATGGCGGTCGCCACAGACGTGGCACTTTGAATCCCATTATCGGGTGTTTGGCTCTGTCCTTGTCGTAGAACATCTTCTCCAACGACGGATACTTCGCTAGGGCCCGTTTCAAAGCCAGCTTCGTTGCTCCGTAATTGTACTGATAAATCTTTCGAAAGTCGCTTGCTGCCGGATGAACAAAGACACTGCACACGATCACCCAATCATCAATCTTGTCTTTTGGAATTATTCCGTCTTCAACGGCGTCCGCAACGGCCTTCGCCACTGCAGCCTGAGCGGGGCCGAAGATCTTGTTCACATCTTCGATATTCTTTGTAGTGACTTTGGGCACGAGAAGCGTGTACGGTTTAGGAGGAAGATTGGGACGTATTACCGCCAAAAGCGGTGTGTGTCCTGCCGAAAGATTGCACATGCCTTGAGCAAACGCGTCTCCGACCGGCCCGTTCTTGTCGCCTATTAGAAGATCGATGTGGGCAACTTCATTGCCTTCTCCGACAAGGGCTTCCCCAATCAAATAAACCCTCCCCTTTGCATCTCCATATTCCGACATAACATCTGTCGGAAGATTGTCTGATATCTCTTTGAAATCAACATTGAACTCTTTGAGCCACGCATAAAGGGTGTCTCTATGTATGTTTAATACGTCAGCCGTTCCAAGAACTGTGGGTTTTGTCGGTTTAGCTTTCGGGACACCGCGGTCTTCAGCAGCTTTCTTCGCGGCTCCCACGAGCATGTCGATAAACTCTTCTCTTGTTTCCGGCTTTTTCACGTTGTGTTCCGACATTTACAATCACACATGCTATCCGAATGCGTACCATGTATATAACACTGTCGGAAACAGACAGTGCAAAAGTCAAGTGTTGGACGATTGTGCATTGGAGTGTCGGTATGAGATGAGGGCGTCGAAGCTTTTTCGGCACGTTCGTGACGTTGTCTGCAAGTGCGCTGGAAAGCTTAAAGAGGCCTGGCTATCTGAGGTTGGTTGTGGCGTGTGTCCAAAGCGGTTTGTGCGCCGGTGTCTGTCGTTTTGGGTTCGGATTTGAGTCTATAGCAGGCGCTGTTGTCGGTTGGTGTGTTTGGGCTTGTTTGCCGAAAGGATTTTCATATACGTGTTTCTGGGAATATGCTTGCCTCAGGCGAGGTGCGTGTCTGATTAGAAACCGTAGAGTTCCGAGTACTTCTCGTTCAAGTAGCTTAAGTACG
>Ga0116138_1000679_pt1 | contig 19740 bp, 19 predicted proteins | sample June2015DPH_20_1_2_FD_88971 | JGI IMG/M metagenome (GOLD analysis project Ga0116138, IMG submission 88971) | Peatland microbial communities from SPRUCE experiment site at the Marcell Experimental Forest, Minnesota, USA - June2015DPH_20_150 | ecosystem: Environmental > Terrestrial > Soil >... | reverse complement strand
CTGGCTGAACTGCACACGCTCGCTCTCAATATCACGAATGAAGTCTGGGGTCCGTCGCCGGTCGTGCCTGCACCTATTCGGCCGGGCAAGTAGATTGACGAGCCGCATTTGGTAGGATCAGAAGCGGAAGTTCATGGTGTTTCTTCAGCAGGCCGAATCAGAACGGATTCGGCCTCATTTTTGTTTGCTCGAGTTGAACGCACACTTTGATTATCATTCAATTCGCTTGTAGACTTCATCCCACTGAACGTCTTTGACCCTCTTGTTGCCTTCAAACATCGGCAGCTTGCCCGACTGATACAAGCGATCCCCTTCGATCTTTACCGTGAAATCGATGGCGAGTCCGATATAGTTCGGATCCGGGAAGTACTCGATCATCTCCGTGTAGGTGTTTCCGGCGAGCTTGTATGTGCCTGCCCCAGCACCGAATGCTTCGTAGTATGCCGTCAGAGAATCTCTCTGTGTCTTCTTAGCGAACAGGGAGACGCACTTCTCCTTATCCAGGTAAATCCAGATCCAGTGCTTCGCGGTAATATACTTCACATCTTTGCCCGAGGTGAGCACTTCCTTGCCATCCATTTTTTGTGACAGAGATTGCCATACACCCACGATTTTGACCTTCTGCTGTGCGACAGAAGCTGCCATAAGGAGGCAAAGCAAAAGGACAACAAGTGTTGTTTTTGAGTACGTCATATCAACCTCCTTCTTGGATAGTGGGTGATGCAGTCGCCGGAGAAGCAGCTTTGATCAAGGTTCGACAACGATCTTTATTCTTTAGTTCATCTGCGGTTTTTGTGAACTGCCGGCGGAACTCCCCACAGAGCGGAACGAGTAAAGGATATACTCGCTTTGATCCGGTGGACCACACGTGACCTGAAGCGATGGATGCTCCGAAAGGGTCATGATTGTCGAGCCAAACGTGAAGATGGAGCCACCACTCATCAAGGGCCGGCACAGCGGGTTAATCTGAGAATCCTTGGAGCGGAAAGTCTCCTTGATGGTTTGTTCGACAATCTCGATTCCGCTTTTTGCCAGCCTGGATTCAAGAGAAGTAAACCGCACGAAGCTATTGCTGTTCTTCAGTTCTTCCGGTGTTCTTTGTTGAACCCGTTTTGCCCACCAGGGCTTCAAGTCCTCGTTCGCGAGAGGATGGTTGGTGTGATACACAGGGGAGCCTCCAGCTACGGGATTGAATCGAACCACGCCGCTCGCCGATGCTTCGAAGTCGTACACCTTGTCGCCAATGCCCAGGATATAGTTTTGCCCGGACGCATGGTGTACAACCTTGATGAACTCCAAAGCAGATTGTTCCGATCTCTTCGCGAGCAAACCCCGAACAACAAATGCTACCGGCAGCCCGTTGTGAGAACCGCTCAGTTGCATCAGCGTGTTCACACATACGCCGATTGAATAGTTGTTTACACCGTTCGCGGCAACGAGTCCCGCAGTAGTGAAGATGAATTGTTCCGGAATGGTTGCCGATTGAAGAATGTGCAGGACTGTTTGTGAACCGTGCCGCCATGATTCGAGGTCAAGGTTTTGCGCTACATATGCGGGTGTGATTTGGTTTTGGCGACGCCCATCCCGCTGCAATGATTGGCATCCTGCTTGTCGAAGTAGACCCAGATCTCATCAGGCAATTGGTACGCGAAGACTGTCTCAAACTTTTGTCCGGAACCATCTGCGATTCCCTTGACTTCATCGAGAAGATCGGGAGTCCATTTCTTGATGGCGGGAATGAAATCAGTTGCATGCAGGAATTCTGAAATAAGGGAATCCGGATCTCGCTTCCGCGATGTCTTGAGCTCTTCCTTGAACCTTCGGACGATGTCTGCAATCTCTGCTTTGAGCGCTTTCCCATGCTGTATGCCACGGTCGTACCCCGAACCGCTTAATTCCACAAAGTGCGGTTTCTTTGACTCCTCACCTTTCCGGGAAGTCTGAGCCGACGAAATACATGGTGAAACTATCAGCAATAGGAACAGCAGGATCCTTGCGGACATCATTTCAACCTCCTTGTTGGATAGTGGGTGACGTGAGAAAACCATTAGGGCGCTTTGTTTCTTCCGATAGCCTCCTAGTGTCGTGTCTTACAAAAACCCTGAATAAGTCCACAGCAGGTAACGGAGATTCAGGGAGGCATCAATTCAAGGTTCCCCGAAAAAAGCACACACCCCTCAACTCCCCTCTCGCAGCCCACATTCCCTCTCACGAGAGGGGACGTTTGGTCCACGATTGGCAAGAGGCAGTGCACCAGGCGCTGACAGTCCCCTCTGTGCGATGGCTGGGGCGTCGGGGAGAGGGGATGGAAGGGGTGTGTGCCTTCTCTTATCAGCGTATCACCGCTTCTGTTGTCGACCAGCTCAAGTGCTCTCCGGGACCCGACACTAGCGAAAAGGCAACGCTAGCGCGGCTGACTCGGCTTTTCAGCCGCGATGCGAACAATAGCGATAATCCGAACAAGGGGAACAAGCGCCTGGCCTTCCGCTCGCGACTTCTGAATTCGTCGAACTATATCCATCCCTTCCGTTACACGGCCAAAGGCCGCGAATCCCTGTCCATCCGGATTCCTTTTTCCTCCAAAATCGAGTTCAGGCTGATCGCCAATGCAAATGAAGAAGGAGGAGGTGGCAGAGTTCGGTTCCGACCTCGCCATCGAAATTGCCCCATCGACGTGCCGGATGCCCGTCACGCTTGTCCGTTCAAGCGCGATCGGAGGAAAACTGTTGTTCTCTTTCCACGGATGAACAACGGCCTGGATGACCTGGATCTTCACCGGATTCTGCTCGTTGTCCGGTCGAACTGTTCTCATAAAACATCCCCCGCTGAAGAAGCCGCCATCGACATAGCGAAGGAAATTGGCCACCGTTGCGGGAGCTTTGTCCGGATACAGTTCTGCAATGATGTTCCCTGCCTCTGTCTCAATACGGACGGAAACCGGCGATGACTTCTCTTGCGCGAATGTTCTGGCTCCCAAGACAAGCATGCCGATCATAAGCAGGCTCTGAACGCAAGCGACTGAAAAGCAATCCTTCATTTTCATTCCGGCTCCCATTCTTAACAAAGCATCCTCTTTTTTATATTGCGCATCCCGGGGCAATTCTCCGTCTCTAGTCTCACATTTCACTTTTTACTTCTCACCGCCGCTCTCTTAACAGTCCCGAAATGAACTTCGGGCTACCATTCGAGTCGGTCGCTTCGCTCCCTCGCTCAGGGTGGACGTCTCCCGTCTACCATTCACTGTTTACTGTTCACTTTTCACCTCTAAGGCATTCTCTTGTAGGCTATGTCTCCATCGAACGCCACCACCTTCGCCTCCGTTCCATGCCGCTGGATGCGTATGTTCGTAAGAAAGAGCTTGACCTTCGTCGTTTGGCTCGTGGCAACGATCGCCATTTTTTCTGTCGGGATTCTGTCTGTCGTGGCGTTGCCGTAGTCAGCCAGCAGCTTGTTCACGAGCGGCTGCAGGTCGATCTGAAGAGAATCGATGATCTTCGCCTCGTTCGAGACAGTGATGGTCATCTTGCTCAAGTCCTTATCGATCCGATACGCAATGCCCTGCTCGGGGAACTCTTTCTTTGCCATGCCCGCGTAGATGTGTGGTGCGCGCAACAAACGATCATAGCCATCGATAGCAAGGACTCCGTCCCGATCCGCCATGAGCGTCAACGTACCACCCGATGATGCCTGCCAAACCCGTACGTATTCGATCCCCATCAGTTTTGCGACGACGGCTGGATCCTTGTACGTTGACCCCTTTCTGGCGGAATCACTTTTCAAGCTTTCGCCAAACCAGGGCTGGATCGCGTCGAATCCATGAATATCGGATAGGTAGAAAATGATCGAGCTGATCTGCTTGGTGGCTTCGAATTGCACTGAGTCATGTTTGCTCTGTACTCTTCCGTCGACGAGAATGTGATTCTTCGTCAGGAGCTCTTTGAGGCGCGTAATTTGGCTGTTCTCCGAAACAGCGAAGGCCCCCCACGGACCGAAGCTCACGACAAATGTCGCCACGCAGAGGGACGTCGGAATGAAGAGAATCTTTTTCTTCTTACTGATAATGAAATAGGGGACGATAATGCAGAGCCACAAACCGACCGCGATCGCCAGGTATCTCCCTTCGGTGAACCCGTACTCAGATACCCTACGCCAGACGGCGAAAAAGAGCATGATAATAAGGGGAATAATGATCACGTAGAACCACCGCGATGCTGTCCGGATCCAGATATTTTCCGTCCGTTCTCTGATCGGGTGCAGCAGCAACAATGAGGAGAGTCCCGTCCCGATAAATCCAAGAATCAGCTTGCTGACCCAACCTTGAGGCCAGTCCCACGCCAGAAGAATCTTCCCAAGGTAAGCGTACAGGATGACCAAATAGATAAGAACCAGAGGGAACAGAATGTACTGGGAGAATACCTTGAGCCCCTTCGGATACTCTTGGCCCGCGTCCAGTGTTGCGAGATCTTCTGGTACACCCGCGAGGAAGAACCATGTCGAGAATACTCCATTGATGAGCACCCATAATTCCCCGTACCGCTTTCCTGGGATATAAACTCCGAAGAGATTGTCGAGTGCTGCAAGAGCGATTGCCAGGCCTGCCCATAAGACAACGGTGTACAGATATGCCGTCACCACTCTCATAACCAGCGTTTCGCAGTAGTTCCAGTACCCAAGCTCGTTCTCGTGTCTGAAATATGGGACCGCGAACGCGAACAAGACCCATCCCGTCGTGAGCATGACAAGCCGGATAACATGGATGTTCGGTGCGCCCATCAATTCTTTAGGGACGTACAAAGAATAGAGAACGGCCAAAGCGACAGCTGCGAGCTGAGCTCCGAGTGACACTAATGAGCTCCATTTCTTCTTTTCGGCCGTTATAGCAAGTCCCGTCAACAGCGGGAAGCAGAACACCGCAGCGAAGACGACCTGGAACAGGATGGTTGGCTCGGGAGGTCCTTCATGATCAGTCAGGATCAACGCGCAAGCAGTACCTACGATTGCATCAAGGACGACGAACGGGAAGCGAACGAACGTACGACGTGCGTCGTCAAAGGCTTGGGAAATGGATGGAAGTTTCACGAGCACCTCGGAGTCGGTGAGTGGAAACGAATCTCGTACAATTGTCACTGGAATCGGACGTGGAGAATTGCCCGCCAACCAAATCCGACTCCTCTAATGCAACGCCGATTTGACACTATCGGGCCCCACGGAGGAGATGATCGCAAAGAAAACGATGAGTCTCTGCGTCCTCAGCTTGCTCTGTAACTCTATTTGCGATCCGCGGGTTTGCGCGGTCCAATGTCCTCAAAGGGAATGCGCTCAAAGCCTGGCAGCTTCTTGTAGATCTCGGAGTCATCTTTCAACTGGAAGACCAGCCTCTCCGGATCGACAAATCCCGGGTCTTTGTCGGTAATGTAGTTCTCTCCAAATTCGGTTTGGGCGTACATCCCGACCAGCCGGAATGTTTCCTCGTACTTCACGAGAACATTCCTGTCGAACACATTACGCCGTGGGCGCATTCCCACGTATGTGTGCCCGTCTGGAAGAAGGTCGAGCCAATCCTTCAGCAGCGGATATCGCTCACTGTACGGAGGTCGCCGGATATCCACCGATTTGGTAAGTCGACGCGTGTATATTCCCTTCTCCCCGAAGAAATACGGGATTGAACTAATCCCAAAATCGTACCACATGGACTTGAGCTGATAGGCCGGGCCATATCCTTCAATGAAAATGTTGTTCTTCACTACAATGTCATGCCCGCCATTGCTGTAGACCGTACCGTACGTCGCTACGCGATAGAACACGTTGCCTTCAACGCGGACGTCGCAGGTGGCGTCATCACAATAGACGCCCATGATCCATTTCCGGTCCGGGCGGCCGACATGATGGAAGAAATTCCACCGCACAATATTGCCTTGATCGCTGGGATCGCGGCCTAGATACCAGGCGGACGCATCGTTGGAATTCAGTGCGACATGGTGGATGTGATTGTATTCGAATACATGATCGTTGCCATGAACGAGGATCGCCTGAAGATCCGCGTTGTATATCTCGTTGTGTGTCACGAGATTGCCGCAACCGTCAACGATCACGCCGGAGGCCCCTGCTTTGTTTCTGCGATTGAAATCGTGGATACGGCAGTCTGTCACCACGTTTCTTCCTGGTGTGAGATTCTTTTTGCTCCCGCCACCAAGTATGATTCCCCCTGATCCTGTATTGTATATTTCGCATCCCTCGATGACTTGCTGCTCGCCGGCGTTCCGGTCCCAGGTGGAGTTGAGGTACATGTGCGAATGGAAACTCCCCACCTCACGTGATGATGGAACACCCGCGTAATCGTCTGCGGTGATGTGCGGGAATGTCTGACGAGCCCCTTGGCCCAGCATGATGCCGACGGTTCCGAAGTTGCGCACGGTGCAATTCAAAATCTTGTTCTGCGATCCACCTTCAATGGAAATCCCGAGTGCTCTTCCGTTTTCGATGATCAAGTCACGCAGAGTACAATAGGAAGTATTGTCAAGCGCGATCAGCGGTTGCTCCAGAATGGAAACGGTCACCCTTGCAGCCATGATATTGCCTGGTGGCCATAGGAACAGCATTCCGGAAGAAGTATCTGCATACCATTCGCCTGGTTGATCCAATTCCTCCAGCAGGTTGAGTGCAACGTACTGGTTGAAATTCTGTCCGCTCGCGAGACCGTACATGTGGGGAGAGCTGAGGGTTACTTCCTGCCGGACCGTATCGATGGTAGCGATGCGGATCTTGTCATCGGAAAAGCCATAGTTGAAGAAGCCCTGCAGCCAGACATCGGAAACGCCGGCCCAGCGTGCATGACGCGGATCAGTGTAACGGAACCGACCGCCACGATTCGTGTAGTCGCTTTCACGGGGCACCGAGCCCGGGTCGATGATGGGGCCAAGATCGATTGCCCCGGTGTTGGGATAGCGAGCCAGCTGCATCACTGAATCATTCCAGAACACTTCCATTGGTGCGGGGACCACTGGCAGCCCGTGGCCGAATTGTCGATGCTTGCCGAAGTCGCGTATACCCAAAGCGCGGAGGTCAGCCTGAAGAACATGCTGCCGCGATTCCGCTGGCAGACGCAGAAGGGCGCCGCGATCAGAGACAGGGTGAAACGAAAGAGAAGGGACGCTCATTCCCCCTGAGAGTCGGACCGATTCATGGCTATATGCCGAGTACGTCACCGATGCACCGGAAATGCCGGCGTCAATTTGGTTGAGTTCAAATGTCTTTGTCAGCGGATACTCGCCGCCGCGTAGCCAAACGGTGTACGCCTTGCGGCTCGTTGCTGGAGTTGTCCGCCGATATGTTCGAGCCGCATCCCGCGCACGCTCAAGTGTTTGAAACGGTTTTTCGAGCGTGCCAGGGTTGCCGTCATCACCTTTCGGAGAGACGAAGACTTCTTGGGCAGGCAAGGACGTGATCATCAATGTAGAGAGAACCAGCGGGAGGAGAAGGTTCATGGCGTATCCTAGATGTGAAGGGTGCGAAGAAGGGACGGCAGATCAATGTAGGGGTAAGGAGCTGGGAAATCAATATGAGTTGGTCGAAGGGGCCGCGCTGCAAAAGAACACCGTTATACCCGGTGTTGCCTTTCAGCGCTGACTGTCGTAGTTTGCGGGTAATCGTCTTAGTGGACACTGAATAACGAGGATTTTCATGGAGGGGGAAAGAAAGAAGCCACCGAACAAACTCTCGTCTCTTTCCGATCTTGGGCAGCTTCTCACTGACTCTGAACGGAAACAACTCCTTCCCGAAGTCAAAAAGGTCGATCACGATGGAAAAAGCAAGACTGTTCGGATCAGGCTCGATACGAAAGGGAGGAAGGGGAAATCCGTGACTCTCGTCGAAGGCCTCCAGCACAATCCTGCAACGCTGGGTGAAATCGCCCGGATTCTGAAACAACATTGCGGTGCGGGCGGCACCGTGAAGGATGGGCAAATAGAGATCCAGGGAGACCAGCGCGAACGAGTGGCAGAAAAACTCCGGGAGATGAACTATGTTGTTAGATAGAGCGCAAATCTGAGATGTCGCCCCGATCTTTGGAGGGCTAGTGAAAGAGTAAACCGCAAAGAACGCCAAGAGAATCTCAAGATGTTGTTATTGTACCGGGAACACTCGTGTTAAAGATTCGTGCTCTCGTGTCTGCCTAATCCTCAACATCAAATCTCCGGATCCCGAAGGCTTACGTCCTACGCGGGAGATCATTCAGTGTACTGGCAGATCATTGTTCCGAGTCGTTGTCCAGTGTCATCAAAAACTCCGCCACCTCTCTCGTCCCGCTTCGCAGTTTCATCTTCTCGATGTTCTGTCGATAACGCTGGTATTCATCTTTGTCAGAAACAAGGTCTCGTACGATCTGCGGGAGTTCACCAATGTTTCGTTCAAAAATGCCAAGTTTATTGTCGCGGACGAATTCCATGTTGCCCAATTCCTGTCCCCAGATATAATCGTTGATGATGGGGATCTTCTTCATCATCAATATTTCCATGATTGTCGACGCGCCACATTTGGTGATGACGATATCTGCAGCATTGAGGAGTTCATACACAAAATCGACAAACGCAAACACCCTGAGTAACGGATAGCGTTGCTGCAATTCAAGAGCAACGGCATAGAGTTTTTTGTTCTTGCCGCAGACGATGGCGATCTCTACATCCAGCGAAGCATGCAGGAGCCGCCGAAGAATGAGTTTCCCGTTCGGAATACCGTCCCCTCCGCCAATAATGAGCATACATTTCTTGTCAGGTCTGAACCCGAACCTTTGTTTGACTCGTGCTATTTCGGCAAATGGAAGAGGAACGGCAAATCTGTCGTCGATGACAAATGGAAAAACATGAAGTCGTGATTCCGGAATATTTCGTCTCTCGATGCAATATGTTTTCAATCGTTCACTAAAGACGATATAGCGCCGTTGCGGTCGTTCAAACCACAGTGGATGTGCAGTAAAGGGGTCGGTCACTACCGTGACGACCGGAATATTGTATTGTAGTTCCTTCAAAATGTCGAGCACAGGGGCGATGAGGAAAAAATGAAAAATCACAATTTGCGCGGGCCGTTCTTCCTCGATACGTTTTTTGAGATACGGTTTGATAAAGAAATTTGCAATTGCAGCATCGATGTGTCCGATTGGCGGAAATCTGTTGATGGCATAGAGGAATTCGTAGTACCATTTTGCCCGCGCTTGCAACAGTCGATAGCCCTTTTCAAGGATAGCCCGCGGTATCGGGTTTGCATCTGTGAGGCCGTCTACGAGCACCGGTTCGATCCGGTTTCCAGGCAAGGAAGAAAGATACTGTGCAATCGAGCGAGCCGGAGCGAAATGTCCTTCGCCGGTTTTTAGATAAAGAAGGAAATATCGTTCTTTGAGATTTTTCAGAGGAGCATTGTGTGGTTGAGGGCAAGCCCAATGGAGCGAGATGCAAGGAGAGCGGCTAACGCTCAAGGGGCGAATTGCTGCGCGTTAGTTGTCCTGTTTTGAGGACTTCTATAATTTTTACTGTGCCCAGTTTTCGTGCTTTCAAGAATCCAGACCACGCCATATCGGCGATCCGCCCTTCGTTCAACATCTCGAACAGCCATTGATGTGTATAGTCGGGATCTTTCTGTGCTACCGCCGCGTGGATTTCGTACAGCCATTGCCGATTGAAGCGTTCCTGCGAACCGATTGGCGGTGTCATGATGATTGGAATCCCAAGCCCCGCATAGAATGAAAGTTCGCTCGGTTTTGTCCACAACATATCGGTCTCCCGCATCGCTGCGTTGAATTGCTGGAAGTACTCATCAAGCGTCTCCGCGTACAGGATGCGAATGTTATCGGACCCTATTTCAGTTCTGATATCGCGATAATAGGAGAACACTTCCGGACGTGTGCCCGAGATGAGATTCAATCGGACCGTGCCGTTGCGAATCTTTTCTTTCAAGCTCAGGGCGATCCGTCCGCCAATTTCTTTTTGTGCCCCCGCTCCGCCGACCGAGTAGGTGATGGTCAACGCGCGTTTGTTCCGGAAGGTGCAATTATTTTTGCCGAGAAAATGCTCCACACTTTGGCGGTGATTCGCCCAAAACCGGTTGTTCGGATCGAGGTAGCATAATCGCTGACCTACATCTGCCTTTACTGTGGTGAGATTGTTCCCAAGCAGATCGAGTGGAAGAGGAAATCCAGTCAGAAATATTCTTTCTTCCGGTACGCCATACGATAGCAACCGCTGGGCCGCTTTTCCGCACGGAGCGAAATAGTTGATGCGGCTTTCCCACGGTTCTTTCGCTACCCATACCCTGTTAATATCTGCATCACAAATAATGCAGAAGACCGGCTCGTACCCGTGCATGTCCGCCGCGATTGCCGGTGCAAAGTATGACGTGATCAAGGGGAGTTGCTTTGTTGAAATCTTTTCCATCATACCATCGCACAATCCCTTGTTGATGGTGGTTTCCAACAAATTGACCTGGTACGTACTGCGCGAAAGATTTCGGATGGGATAGAACTCGGGAATGTGCGTCAACGCGTCGAACATCGCAAAGATTGGTTTGCCGATGAGGGGGATGCCGCGCGCACGGGAGATGGATTCATACGCGTTCAGCAGCCGTTTCCACAGTTTCTGTTCTTTCGCGTCGGATCCGTCATTCTTGCCGACGGTGATGAGCCCTTCTTCGGAGATGTCCCTCAGCGGAAAAACGGCGCGCTGGTGCCCATACCCCATATCGGCCGAAATAACCCAAGCAGAAACATGTTTCAATCGCTTGGGGCGTTGTTTTTTGGATTTCATCATATGGAAAGATACGCTTTATTTTGCTTGGAGGTGTCCGGAAACTTCGTCACGGTTGGGCTGGCCCGTGATGTTCATGATCAGAATTCACGAACAAGAGGAACATAATTTCGCACAGATTTCATCCGAGCCCGGGGCTCATCCGCTTTAGGCGGAAGATGCTTTCCTTCTGGGCAAGGAAATCCCTGACGACTCCGACCAGATCCTGGCTGCGTCACGCATCCCAACGAAAATCATTTCTTTGATTCGTCTATGGTAATATTTTGCATTCTCCCCAAATCCCTTGTCTGTTGATCTCCTCGCCTTCGTGTTCTCCAGTATTTATTAGGCTTTTCTCACTTTCCCCGAAAAAACACTTCCGTCGAACTTTCGGGAACCAAAAAAGTACAAACTTGTTATATGTGTAACCATATGGTTACAGGTCAAACGAGAATGAGAAGAGACGTTTTCCAAGCCATCGCCGATCCCAACAGACGAGCCATTCTGGATCTTTTGGCGAATCAAAAGCTCACACTCAATGGTGTGGCCGAAAATTTCAAAATCAGTCGCCCTGCAATTTCAAGGCACATCAAAATACTCACCGAATGCGGCCTCGTGGAAATCCAGCAGCAAGGGCGTGAACGGTACTGCGCAGTTCGATTAGACAAACTGAACGAGGTCTCCAGCTGGGTGGAACAATACCGAAAACTCTGGGAAGAGAAGCTCGATGCCCTGGAACATTATCTGAATGAATTACAGTTGAACGAAAAGGGACATGAAGGGAAGAAATAAACCCATGAATGGGATCATCTGGTGTCTCAACACATCTATCAAGCAGAAAGTGAAGGTTGCATGATGTTCACATCGAAGATTATTTTGAAGTGGGTGACTTTGGGTCCGCGTTTGCAGAGCGTGCTTCGAATCGTCGCAGCAATCATGTTCATGCTGGCCGGCAGCACGAAGCTCTTCGCCTTTCCCGCTGGGATTCCTCCGAATGGCGGCACCATGACACTGATTTCGCAGCTGGGACTCGGTGCCACACTGGAAGTGTTTGGCGGCGCTCTGCTGCTTCTTGGATTGTTCACTCGGCCTGTCGCATTTCTCCTCTCTGGCGAAATGGCGGTCGCGTATTTCCAATTCCATTTTCCTCAGAACTTCTGGCCGGTTATGAACGGAGGAGTGCCCGCGGTGCTCTACTGTTTCCTCTGGCTCTACTTTTCGGCTGCCGGAGCGGGACCTTGGAGCCTCGACGCGAAACGTGGGAAGTAATTGCTCTGTCGGTAGAGAAAATCAGCCGACACCAACTCGATACATGCGCGTTCAATAGATTGAAAGGATAAGCCGCATGCCAGTGCAAAAAAACCAACTCGTCATCACCCGCATCTTCAATGAGCCCCGCAATCTCGTCTGGAAAGCATGGACTGATCCGGTTCACTTCCGGCGCTGGTGGGGACCGAAGCGGTTTACCTGCCCTGCAGCCAACACTGACTTCCGTGTGGGAGGCCGGTACCTGTGGTGCATGCGGTCGCCCGAGGGAAAAGATTATTGGAGCACTGGTATCTTCCGCGAAATCGTCCCCATGGAACGGATCGTTTATACCGATAGTTTTGCAGATGAGAAGGGGAACATTGTCCCGGCCTCATACTACGGGTTGCTTGGACACGGCATGTCGTTGGAATTTCAGGTGACGATTATTCTCGAGGATCTTGGTAGCACGACCAAGATGACACTGACGCACGCCGGGTTCCCGGAAGGCGAGGTGACAGTGCTGGCATCGGCAGGTTGGAACGAATCGTTCGATAAACTCGCAGCGAGTCTGAAGTGATTGAATGGATGTGATAGCTCAGCATTCAGATTCGGATCATAAGGACCCCCCATATGACTGAACAGAAACGATCTTCGACAAAAGGCGGGAAAGCGAACATTGAATAAGTCCTGAAACGTAAGTTCAGGGAATTTTGCAGCAAGTGGAAGGAGGATTGACCATGCGATTCATGATGATCTGGAAGCCAGCCAACATCAAAGATATGGAAGCAGGAATTCCCCCGAGCCAGGAGCATATGGCGAAGATGGGAGAGTTCATCGGGGAAATGGCCATGTCCGGTTTTCTCCTCATGACCGACGGACTCCAGCCGAGTTCGAAAGGAGCTCGGGTTCGACTTTCAGGCGGAACATTCACAGTGGCCGACGGGCCTTTTACCGGAACAAAGGAGCTGATCGGGGGCTTCGCGATCGTTCAGGTGAAATCGAAAGTCGAGGCGATCGACCTGACCAAGCGCTTCCTCAAAATTGCAGGTGACGGCGAGAGCGAGATTCGGCTGATGCCTGACATGCCGGCTTACGCGCGAAAATAGGCTCAACCAGGCTAAAGCCGGGTGGAACGATATGGTCTCGCATCGGGTTCGTATTGAAATACCGGCGGAGATTGACAAAGAATTGCTCACCCGGCTTAAACAAGCCAATCAGAAAGCATTACGATCATCATCGATGTCTTGTCCACGCCAACTCAAAAGCACCTACGCAAAGGTGCTGAGATCCAACGGTGAATTGTCACCCGCCGACGTTGTGTGATATTCCTTCCAACCAAACGAGAGAAAGCAATGGGAAAACTGATCGTGTTCAATAGTATCTCGCTGGACGGTTATTTTGTTGACCAGAGCGGGGATATGAGCTGGGCTCACAACAACAGTGCGGAGTTTGATGCGTTCGTCGAAGGGAATGCGAAAGGAGGAGGGGTGCTCGTGTTTGGCAGGATAACTTATGATCTCATGGTAAGCTTCTGGCCGACGCCGATGGCGAGTCAGTATTATCCTGTTGTAGCTGAGAGGATGAACGCTCTGCCGAAGGTCGTGATCTCGAGGACGATGCAGAAACCCACGTGGAACAACACAAAGCTGATCAAGGGGGATATCGCGGCGGAGTTACGAAGGATGAAACAGGAGTCCGCATCGGACCTGGTGATCATGGGGAGCGGCAGCATCGTGTCGCAATTGGCTCCTGAGGGAGTCATCGACGAGTACCAGGTCGTGGTAATCCCCGTGGCTCTTGGCAAGGGGCGGACGATGTTCGAGGGCGCAAAGGAGAGGATAAGCCTGAAGCTCATCAACTCTCGGACCTTCGACAACGGAAACGTTTTCCTTTGCTATAAACCGGTCAGAAAGTAGTCGCCGTGAAATGGTAACAGCAGGCGGGGGCAATGACAGGAAAATATTCGAAAGTCGAAGTCGAATTCGCTCTCCTCAATTAAAAGCAGCCAATGGTGATTTCGGAATCCGACAGGAGAATGCATCATGAACAGAGTCACTTCAAAGGACGGTACTTCAATCGCCTACGACAAACTTGGCAATGGGCCAGCTCTCATTCTCGTTGACGGCGCCCTTTGTAGCCGAGCCTTCGGGCCAATGCCAAAATTAGCTTCTCTCTTGCAGAAGAACTTCACCGTGTTCCTGTACGATCGTCGCGGCCGAGGCGAAAGCACCGATACCAAGCTGTACGACGTTGAGCGGGAAGTCGATGACATTGACGCCTTACTCCAGCAAGCCGGTGGATCAGCATATGTATTCGGCATATCGTCAGGCGCGGGTCTCATTATTCACGCTGTGGTGCGCGGTCTTAACATTAAAAAGTTAGCCCTCTATGAGCCGCCGTTTGTGGCAGGGAAGAACGGTCAACACAAGAAGACAGATCATGAGTCTCGGCTCAAACAATTGATAGCGTCGGATCGTCGAGGTGATGCAGCAAAATACTTCATGACGAAAATGATGGGGGCTCCTGCTATTGTCGTGTTCGTCATGCAGTTGATGCCAATGTGGTCCAAGCTCAAGGCCGTGGCGCATACACTGCCGTACGACGCCGCGGTCATGGGGGATTTTACCGTCCCGGAAGCCCGAATCGCATCGATCAAGAAACCCACGCTTATAGCAGGAGGTGATAAGAGTCCCGCCGCGTTGCGGAACGCGGTTCAACAGGTAGCGGATGCACTCCCCGACGGGACACTTCGCTGGCTTAAGGATCAGACACACAACGTGAAGACCGAAATCCTCGCTCCGTTGCTCACAGAATTTTTCCAAGAGAGTTGACTGGGGCTGGTAAGCGTCTTTTCAAAAGAGGTTGCCGACAAGAAAGATCTAAGACTTGTTGATACAAAGACGTTCAGCACCGGAACTGTTGTCCTTACGAATGTCCCGGCGGGAAGAGGGAGAAAATGACGACATGAGAAAAGTGATTTTTCAAATGATGGTCACGTTGGATGGCTACTTCGAGGGGCCCAACAGAGATATCGGATGGCATAACGTCGATGCCGAGTTCAATGACTATGCCATTGATCTGCTCGACAATGTGGACACGCTTCTGTTTGGGCGGGTGACGTATCAGCTCATGGCTTCGTACTGGCCGACTCCAGCTGCGCTCACCAATGATCCAATTGTCGCTGAGAAAATGAACACCCTGTCCAAGATTGTCTTCTCCAAAACGCTGGACAGCGCCGATTGGAAGAATACGAGACTGGTGAGAGAGAATATTGCGGAAGAAGTCACGAAGCTCAAAAGAGGACCGGGCAAAGACATGGCAATATTCGGCAGTTCCGATCTGGCGCTGACGTTCATTCGACATGGCTTGATCGACGAATACCGGATCTTTGTGAATCCTGTCGTGCTGGGTGGCGGCAAGCCCCTTTTCAAAGGGTTAGATGACAAGATCCGCATGAAACTTATCAGGACGAAGACATTTGGATCAGGCAATGTTCTCCTGTGTTATCAACCTGACACGAAGTCATCCAAATAGTCAGCCGGCCGTTTCCGGCATTTCACGGCGTCCAATGCCGTTTACCGCCTCGATGTTCATTCCATTGCATTATGTGATGTCTTACTTAACGCATTCCAACCCAAAGGAGGAACTTATGAGAGTTCGGCTATTCGTTTTTCTATCCATGCTGCTCTTCTCTGCTGCAGCCACTTGTGCATCAATCAGCCCGTCAGACAAACCCGGCCTCCTCGTTACAACCGGTTGGCTGGCACAACATCTCGACGACGAAAACCTCGTTGTTCTTCACGCCCACTGGACCAACACCAGCTATAAGAAAGGGCACATCCCCGGAGCACGGTTTCTTTGGCTTTATGCACTGGCAAAGAACACTCCCGAACGAAGCACCGAACTTCCTTCAATCGAGGAAGCACGCGCAGTCCTCAGAGAACTCGGCATTACAGAGAAGTCCAGGATCGTCGTGTATTTCGAAGCGCAAAACATGAGTATGTCCACGAGGATGATTCTCACCCTCAACTATTTTGGACTTGGAGATCAAGTAGCACTGCTGGATGGAGGATTTGACGCATGGAAGAGCGAAGGGCGACCGGTCTCGAAAGAGATTCCGATGGTCAAGCCCGGAACCTTCGTCCCAAAACCGCATCCCGAAGTGGTCAGCGATGTGGAATGGGTGCGCGCACATCTCTCTGATCCGAACGTTACGATCATCGACGCCCGGGCCCGGCGATTCTATGACGGTGCGACCGGTACTCCTCCCGGCCATCTGCCGCATGCCGTGAGCATTCCGGCTTCAAGTGTCGCTGACTCGACGAACCGAATGATCAATCTGGACTCGCTGCGAGTGGTTTTTGAGAAGGCGGGAGTGAAACCCGGCAACCACATTGTCACGTACTGCCATGTCGGTCAAGCAGCGAGCTTGGTGTATCTTGCTGCACGGCTTATTGGATATGATGCCAGCGTGTACGATGGCTCGTTTGAGGATTGGGCGGATCGGGATCTCCCTGTCGAGGGCCCGTCCGGGAAGAAATAGATCGTATTCGTTTGTGATGTTCGCTGGATACGGTGTCAAATGAGGAATTCAGTCTTCATCACATCGACTGAAAAAGAGAGCTAGGCGTGAAAAAGAAAAAGGGCGATCTCAGAAATGAGGTCGCCCTTTTTGTTTTCGATTCACGATCTGGCGATAACGCCGAATGTACTGCAGCGGTTACTTCAAAGCGTAGGTGACGCCAACTTTCACTGTAAAGTGATTGAAATCGCTGGCCAGCACATAGCGTGGTTCGACCAGGAGCGTCAGCATGTCATTGAGCTTGTAGTTTGCACCAGCAAGGAGGTTGATGCCAAGTCGCGAAGCCGAAGCGGATGCAGTGCCTCCACCAACGGTGAATCCAAAGACTGTTACGGACGGGATCGTGACTGTGGAAGTGAAGCTATTGTATCCAAGTCCCGCGCCCACGTATGGCTTGAACTGCCCCTGGACGGCAATGTTATAATGGGCATTGGCGTTGATGCTAAAGTCGGAGAGTTTCAAAGGATCCTTTGATGCACTCCAATAGGTGATGTCCGGAACCAGGCTGATATCTTTGGTAATCTCTCCGAGATCCGCGTGGGCACCGATGAGGAACCCGCTCAATGATGACGACGTACCATTGCCATTATCCATCGATGCGGTTATGAATCCGAGCCCTCCTCCAACACCTTTGAATCCCAATCCTTGGCCAAAGCCCAGAGATGCCACTCCCAGCAACAAAACAAGAACTCCTAAAAATTTTTTCATGTGTTACTCCTTAGAATGGTGGATGAATGTCGGGGGCACAAATATGATCCCCCGATCCTGACTCAAAATACACTATTGTTTTCTCATTTCCGATAAAAAAGTATTCTTCATCCGGCGCCCTCGAAATAGCGTCAACGGATCGTTTTCAATAGAAAATATGCCAGTGCGTCTGGTCGCGAAAGACCTTCGCTTTCGAAAGTTGTGAGGAAAAACGAACAAAGGAAACTCGATACGAGAAGTGCAAGATGATTTCTTGTTCTTTGCGGTTTGTAAGCGCGAAGAGCCTGCGCAAGCTATTGCAGCAACAAACAGTCTAATGATAATTTGCTCTCTCGTCTGTGAGCAAGATCACAAGGAACCATGATCCTCGATGGACTGGGAGAGGTCGACGGCTCCACTCTCGCTGAGTCAGCGATGCATCACACCCAGGGAGACCCACTCCAGAGTCAGTGCTTTGCCGGCTTCTATCCACAGCTCATTCGCGTCTTTGAGCAAAGAAGGATCAGCGATGAACTCGAGTGTTTTCTCACGCACAGGCAATGAGGGCCAAATGTTTTCTGGAAAGATCTGAGCATTCTTCGGCGTCGATCCGGGACGGAGATCTGTGCCGTTCACTCTCACCCGGATGTCACTCGCGGACACAGTGTCAGCGCATTCGATTCGCAGCACAAGGGATTTGGCCCGCTTCGTTTCATGTGTCCGCACAGTGACCGTCCTTCTGTCTCCCTTCTTCATGTGCAGAGGAACTTGTCCGGGAAGGCTGACGCCCGGAACAGGATATCGTGGCGCAGCGATCGTATAGACCTTGTCCTTCCCTTCCAGCAAGGCGGGATCTGCAAGCTCCGGAAGTACTTCGGTATCAGCTTTTAGTCCTGCATCCCATGCAACAAAGTAATTGAACAGATACATTCCATCCGATCCGGCAGCATAGAGGAGCGCTGCTGCTGCACGTTTCTCCTCGCGTGTCATCTGCCGCGCGCCAATCGTGAATTCAAGGCACGTATAAATTGGAATAGAGCCGCATGCAGCTTTGAACTCACCGACCGGAATATCGGTCTCCGTCGAAAGAAACGGGGCGAGTGTGAGGAAATCGATCAGCCCACTTCGCGCCCAGATGGCCGGATCAAGGCCAAGATGCTCACAACCCTTCAACGATGTCGGCACGCGCGCGCTGAGCAGAATGTTTTGCCCCCGTACGTGACCAATGCTGTCTGTCATCCTCCGGACCCGCTCCACAAATCCGGTCATGACACGGGCATACGCAGCCATGGAATCTTTGTGGAAAGGGAAGTAGTACGGAAAGCGCATGTAGTCTAATTCCAAACCGTCCAGGTCGTAGCGGCTGACGATTTCCCTGAGAATGCCGAAGAAATACTCTCGCACCTCCGGGATGGCATAGTTCAGCGCTTCCTTTCCCCATCCCTCGTACCCGCCGACTATGTACTTGGGGTGCGCTTTCCAGAATGGACTCAGCAACGGGCTCGACGGTTTGTCGACGTCGTGCAGCTCGTTCATCCTGTAGCTGAGCATCGACTCCATGCCGCGTAGCCGTGCACGGCTCATGACAAGTTCTACAGGATCGATGCCGTTACGCGTGAGCCATTCGAGATTGTTGCTCATGTTCATTCCGAGCTTTCCCCACGCCTCCTTCGGTGTCTCGGGCGGAGGATTCCAGTGATACATCGCCGCCGCTTTGCTTGCATATCCCATGTTTTGTCCGGGGTTCACATTGTGGATGAAGGTGGTGACCCCCGAATGCGCGAACGGATCGATTCTCTCGTATGCACGTCGCGGCGTGAGCGTATCATACGCCATCAGGATGTTCGATCCGTCATTATTATAGAGAAGGCGGTGGAGCCTGGTGCTGCCTTTCGCCTCTAAGGTCGTTTCTTTCACAGGGAGATCGCTCAATGTTTGGGAAACGTCAATCGGCTTAAACCCCAGCGCAAAGGCAGGCGACCCTTGTCGCAGTGTGAAATCTCCTGATTTGGGATCGACGAAGAGGGGGTCGGCGATTTTCGACCCGCGATCAAAACCAGCCTTCTGCCACTGCTCAAATGTGAGGGAGTCAGCCCAGAACTTCCCGTTGATCGGCCAGTAAAGATTCCAGTCGATCACCGCGTCGCCGTCACGTAGATTTCCCTCATACAGCTTTCCCTCGTTCCAGAGAAGGATGTTGTTTTCGAAGGCGAAGCTTGTATGTTGTTCTGCCCTTGATCGTTGGAATTGCTGCCGCTTGCCGAATGCGAAGATGTTGTTCCGTACGATGTTTTCCTTCCCATAATGCTGATGAAAGCCGCCGTGGACCGTGCGATAGACAATGTTATTCTCAACCACTGCGCTGGTCGTGCCTTCGTCGAGATAGATCCCCCAGCCGCCGTAAACCCGTGCAGCGATATCATGAAATACGTTGTTACGGATGATCGTCCCGCG